>Ga0210401_10000663_pt1 | contig 41693 bp, 41 predicted proteins | sample IncBWH32MmetaG_FD_150866 | JGI IMG/M metagenome (GOLD analysis project Ga0210401, IMG submission 150866) | Forest soil microbial communities from Barre Woods Harvard Forest LTER site, Petersham, Massachusetts, United States - Inc-BW-H-32-M | ecosystem: Environmental > Terrestrial > Soil >... | reverse complement strand
AAGTCTGGCATGCTTATCGACGAGGGTTAGCCACGACCCTGCACGAACTCGGAATACCAGACAAGGTGATTCAGGCGATCCTGCGCCACGAAGATGTTAAGACGACGCAGAGGAGCTACATCAAAACGGTGCCGAGCGTGGTCACCGAGGCGATGAAGCGGTTGGAAGAGAAAATTGCTTGCGCAGCACTTGTGCAGCAGGTCTCGGTGAACTGATCGCAAGTGCTTGAAAGAATGGAGCCGACGACCAGAGTTGAACTGGTGACCTGCCGATTACGAATCGGCTGCTCTACCAACTGAGCTACGTCGGCCCAGCTTCGATTCTAAATGGGGGCGGAGGCAGCGTAAAGGGTGAGACCACTGAGACCACGAGGAGGCTGATCTTCCGTCGAGCGGCTCGCAGGCCACCGATAGCTTGCCGCTGCTAAATGCGCTGCGGAGCTTCGCTCCGCTTGGACGGGCGAGGGCGCCCGTCCAGACGCGAGCAGTTGCCATACGAGCAGTCCCCACTCAAACTGCGCTGACGCTTCTTACTTCTCTCTCGTACTCGATGTCGGACTCGGCTGGCAGGAGCACCCAGAGCGTGTAGATGCCGAGTGCGGTACCGAAGGGGACGTTGAAGAAGAGCGAAACAAATCCGAGTACGACGGCGAGGGTGCGCGCCCAAGGTTCTCGTTGTAGCAAACCCCATCCCACGGCAAATCCTGCGAAAGCTTTTACGATCACAATCGTGGCAATTAGGCTCAGGAATGGATGCAGGAACGCGGGCCGCTCTGGATGGGTTCCCAGATCGAAAACGGTGTTGGCTACGATATAAGAGGCGACCGCCATCAGGCCATCGAGTGCGGATAGCGCCAGCCAGAGAATTCCGAGCAACCGAACGTGCTCCCGGACCCGGTTACGTTGCGGAAATCCCAGCAGCGGTCCCGCGACTTCTTTTCCGCACCGGCTGCAAAAACGCTGATCTGCTTGTAACGTGGCGCCGCATTTATCGCAGAACATGATTTCCTCCTTACCGAACCAAACTACTACTCGTGTCCCACACGAGATACGAACTATAGCGCACGAGTGTTCCAACGAAAGACCTAATCCGAGAAAGAAGGCACGTGGTGAGCAAGCGAGGATGCCGCGACAAAATGAAAAGGCCACCCGGCAACTTGGGCAGCCTTTTCTTTCAAGGGAGAATAGTTCTAACGGAGATCAAACCGTCAAAACTTTCTGGCGAAATCTTATGAGCCTAAAAAGGGGGGTGTCAAGAAATATCTCGGAAATAAACACCTTCATTTTCAATGACTTAGAAAATAGGTTAATAGCCCCGGCGGGATGCTCATTGTGAGACAATACTGTCCTAAGATCACCTTAACCCGCTTTTATTGATGGACTTACCGTCTCACTAAGGGGGTCGGGAGGGGTTTCCGAGAGGTGCAAGGAGATGAACTCGCGAGACTCTGTCCGGCCAAATCCGCGACCCGGGAACAGCCGTGGGGCGAGGATGCGAATGCCGCCAAAGGCCACACCGGCGACCAGAGCGAGACCAATAATAATGAAACTGAGAATGATGCCGTTCATCACAATCTTCGCCATGCTCGCGCCCTTACCGGAAGATGTGTTCTCGTTCCAGGTGACGTTGGCATCGTAGTTCACGGAAGCCAGCAGTGCCTTGGCCTCGGCTTGCGAGACCGGACCGGCTACGATCACCACCATGGGTCCGGTGCGCTTATCGAAGATCGGTCCTTGAAGAATCGGGATCGTGGTCGCGGTGCGCGCGTCGTTGGCTGGTTGCGAATTTCCCGGGCGCGCAGCCTCAATGCGCCGCAGATGATCGGCTGCAATCTGCGGAGTTGGATAAGAGATCAACATCAATGTGGCTTCGCCGCCTGAGGTCGTGTAATTTCCAACAACCACCTCTGCACCAAGGTTGAAGTCCACCAGTTCGGCTGGAACGGGAGCGTCGACCTTTTGCAGAGCTGCGGGACCAACCACGTACTTAGCCGTGTTTTTCACATAGGATTGACTTCGCAGATATGTGGGCAAATCCGGCAAATTGCGGGTGTTGCCGGTCGGGAGCGGAAAGCCTTCTGCGAGTTCGCGCAACTCGGCCGCGGACATGGCGGACAGCTGCTGAAACACAGCGTCCACCACGATGTTGCCCCGGTAAAACAGCACGCGTTCGTTCATCGAGGCAGCCCCATCGCCGATCTGCTCGCTCAACATCTCCCGCGTCTTGTAAAAGGTGTAGGCGCCATAGGCTCCGCTGGCATCAGCGAAGCGGGCTGCCTTGAGGGTCAGTTTGCGGCCGTCGTCGCGGGTGTACGTGGCGGATTCGAATCCGGTGAAGCCGTATTCTTTGAGAACCGCTGCATTCACGGGGTCTGCAATCGAGGGGTCGTTGCTGGCTCTTGACGAGCCCGAAATCTGCCAACCGCCAAATTGCTGGGGAAGGATCGAAGGAGTCGCCTCATTGGCGAAGCTGAGGCCAGTCAAGGACATCGCAAGCGTAAGAACAGGAATGAGCTTAGAAAGCCTCACCAAGGCGGAATAGGCAGGGGAAGACACAATCTATGCTAATTAGACTACCGGGGAGCCAGGAAAGTTTCCAGAGCAGAGTTCCGCGATCAAGTCACATCGCCAGGTACCCTCCGTCGACCGGGAATACCGAACCAGTTACCCACGAGGACTCATCGCTGGCAAGGTAGACGGCGAGTCCGGCGACATCATCCGGCCGCCCCAAGCGGCCGATTGGATGCACGGCGATTCGCTCCGCCCGAACCGATGCCGGGTCGGGCGCTTTGCTGATGACGGCGGCAGTGAGATCGGTCTGGACGAAGGAAGGGCAGATCGCATTGACCCGGATATGTTCGTGGCCGGAGTCGATGGCCATGCACTTGGTGAGCAGAACCACAGCGCCCTTAGAGGGCGCATACGAGGCGCGGTTGCGGGCTCCGTTGATTCCGAGGACCGAAGCCATGTTGATTATGGAACCGCCTCCAGCTTTTCGCATCGCGGGGAGCACGGCGCGGGAGAGCAGCCAAAGTCCGCGAACGTTGACATTGAAGGTCTCATCCCACTGTTCTTCCGTGATCTGCTCGGCAGTTCCAATGTGAAGGACTCCTGCGTTGTTCAACAGAACATTGAGGCTGCCGAAGCTTGCCACCGTTTGCTCGACGACGCGGGCAATTTCGTCTTGGACCGACACATCCGCCGGCAGAATGAGAGCAGAATCGCCGATTTCGCGGGCCGTTTCTTCCAGCCGTTCTTTCCGACGACCGACCAAGGCAACTTTGGCGCCTTCACCGGCCAAAGTAATCGCGCAGGCGCGGCCGATGCCGCTGCCCGCACCGGTGACGATGGCGATTTTGTTGCTGAGTCGGGAGCCCACGAGTGTGAACAGTGTAGCCGATCACAACCGAGCATGCGCGAGCCGATGCAATGATACAGGACAATCTCGGACTAGCGCGGACTGGCTCGGCGTTCGAGATGCTCCCGGCGCATTTGACGACGCTTGCCGGCATCGTCATACCGGCGGCGCTGATCCTCTGTTTCAGGAATGACCGCAGGAACCTGGATACGGCGTCCGCCGGCGTCCACAGCCACGAATGTCAAGTAGGCCGAACTCACGTGGTTGCAATCGTCGAGGATGTAATTTTCCACCCAGGCCTTTACTCCCACTTCCATCGAGCTACGGAATACACGATTTACCGAGGAACGGAGGATGACCAGATCCCCAACATGTACCGGAACCCAGAAATCCATGTGATCGATCGCCGCGGTGACTACGTAGTTCCGGGAATGGCGATGCGCGGCCATAGCTCCGGCGAGGTCGATCCAATGCATAAGTCGTCCGCCGAGCAGGGCGCCGAGCGGGTTGGCATCGTTGGGTAGAACAATCTCGGCCATCTCGGATTGTGAGTCCCGGACGGGCCGCGGTAATGCAAGGTCATTGTTCTGGTTCATGAAGTTGTGCTCGAGGTGAAACCCGCTGCAGCGGGCTGGATTCTACGCAGCAAGTACGATTGCAAATAACATTCCGCCATTTTCTGAATGCGCGCGTCGGCGTGAGAAGAGATCCACTGGCCCGACGATAAATCATATTCCAGAGTTCCATGGCCGGCGGGGCAATGACCGGACTCGTAAACGAACCAAAGGCTCAGCCGTGCTCCATGGTCGCGAGCAACCGAAAACCGTACCGCATCGGAAGTACGATCCTCGGGCAGCCGAGGACAGGCCGCAGCGTAACCCAGGTTGCAAAGTTGCCGCAGCTCCTCAATCGTCGGTTCCGCGCCTTCGTGCCCCGGTGCGGAACAGTGGCCAATCCATCCGCCGCCCAAAGGGAGCCGCGAAGGATGAAGCCAGCCGCCATCTTCCAGTCTGCTCGTCGGCATAAAGAATGGACAGGCCATTCGCGAAGGCTCCTGTTGAGGGATGAAGGCATTGTACTCAGCAAAGAAATAGATCGCTAGTGTTGAAGGCAATTCGCGCCGTCGACATCCTTGGAGCACCGGCATCCTGCCAGCTGTCGCGAGACCATCCTGCCCTAGCAGGTGGGGCGAGACGCCCCACGACAGCCGCCGGGACGGCGGCGCTACAAAGCTGAAAGAATTCACGCGACGCTTATAGTAATCTCGTACTTGAGTGGTTAGGCTGAGAGCTGAAAGCTGAGAGCTTCCTTTATGGACCGACTTGCAATGCTCAACGAAATTCTTTCGCAGAGCCCTGACGATGCCTTCGCGCGTTACGGCCTGGCTATGGAGTACTCAAAAGCCGGCGAAGTTGAACCGGCTTTGGAGGAATTCGGAAAGTTGCTGTCCGCCCACCCCGACTACACGGCAGGTTACTTCATGGCAGCGCAGACGCTGGTCACCGCGAATCGAGTGGATGAAGCCAAGAGAATGTTAGTCGACGGAATCTCTTCGGCGAGGCGCACGGGCAATTCCCATGCGCAGTCGGAGATGACCGCCATGCTCGAGGAGCTGAAATAACCTACTCACGCTTTCGCACCATTTTCACCATCGACCATTGCACTAATCCCGGGAACAGTTGATAGAGTTTGATCATCGGAATCATTGTCCAGGGGACAACCACTTCCCGCTTTTCCTTCAAATACCCTCGCAGCACCGCCCTGGCGACGCGTTCGACGGTGATTCCTCGAACTCGACCGGGCCGCACTTGTTTCGGTTCCTTGCCTTTGACTGCATTGGCGCCGAAGCTTGTGCGCACGTAGCCGGGACATACGGTCAGCACGTTGATTCCAGAGCTCCTGAGTTCGATTCGCGCACCCTTGCCGATCGCGTTCATGGCAAACTTGGTGGCACTGTAGACCGCATGAAACGGGATTGGAATATGCCCGGCCACGCTCGATATATTTATGATCGACCCCGAGCCTTGCTGCTTCATCACCGGAATCACAGCCTGCATGGCTTCGACCGCCCCGAAGAAATTGGTTTCAAAGGTCTCGCGACAGGCGGCCAAATCCACGTTAGCGACCGAATCCAATATTCCGTGGCCGGCGTTATTAATCCATACGTCGATGCGCTGGAGGTGGTGAAGGGTAAGGCCGACGACGCGATCAATCTCCTCGCGATTACGTACGTCGCAGGCGAGCCCCAGGGTGCGGTCGCCGTGACCAATACGACCGCGGGCGGCTTCTGCACGCTCAGCGTCGCGCGAGAGCAGCACCACGCTTGCGCCATGATCGGCGAAGATTTTGGCAATCGCTTCGCCGATACCCATGGATGCGCCGGTCACCGCAACGACCTTTCCAGCGAGTTGCATTTGGCTTGATCCCATTTCGTGCTTCTAATCTTCTGCTGCTCTCAAGTCAAGCCGGGTGAGGTCGAGCTCTGGCGTACAATCCTAGAAATTCGCGCCGCGAAGGATCTCGGAGGCTGTTCTTGAGCATACTGCTGCCGCTGTTTCCCCTCGACCTGGTTCTGCTTCCGGGCACACCCTTGCCGCTACACATTTTCGAGCCTCGCTACCGGGAAATGATTTCCGAATGCCTCGACCGCAACCAGCATTTCGGCGTGGTGCGGGGCAAGGACCAGGAACTCGCGGAGGTCGGTTGCACCGCGGAAATCCTTACGGTTACCAAGAAATATCCTGACGGGCGCATGGACATCGTCACCGAGGGCCGCGCACGCTTCGAGGTCCTACAACTGAACCAGGAACGATCTTTTTTGCAGGGCGAGGTTCTCTACCTGCACGATGAACCTGGCGTCGCGTCGCCAGAGCAAATAGCGCAAGCGATGAATCTACACGGCGAAATCATGACCCTGGCCGGAGCGGAGCCAGAAAAATCCTCTGAAATCGACGAACGGCAACTCTCGTTTCATCTCGCCGGATCGCTACCTATGGATCTTGATTTCAAACAAACGTTGCTGGGGATGAAATCCGAGTCCGAGCGCCTGCAAGCCATCATTTCGTTCTTCGAAACCATCTTGCCTACGATGCGCCGCACCGTGCACGTACGCCGCAAAGCCGGCGGCAACGGGCACGCGGGATAACATTGTAGGCAAGCGTATAATCGGGCCAGAAGCAGTTCTCCTGGGGGTTTTTTTATCATGAGTCTTCCACGGACGCTCGGCGAGTTACGCCACAGTCCATTTTCCGAAGAACAACTGCGAAGCCGGCGCGTGAAGGATGAATTGCGCGACAACCTGATGGCGAAACTTCGCCAGGGGAGCCCGATATTTTCCGGAATCGTTGGCTATGACGATACGGTGGTGCCGCAAATCATCAATGCCATTCTTTCGCGTCATAACTTTATTCTGCTGGGACTTCGCGGCCAGGCCAAGAGCCGCATCTTGCGTGCTCTGACCACGTTGCTGGATGCACAAACGCCTTACATCGCGGGCTGCGAGATTCACGACAATCCCTACTCGCCCATCTGCCGCCGCTGCCGCGACGAGGTCGCGAAGCACGGCGACGACACGCCCATCGCGTATCTCACCCAGGAAGCGCGTTATGTCGAAAAGCTGGCCACGCCCGATGTAACCATCGCTGACCTGATCGGGGATATCGATCCCATCAAAGCCGCGCGCGGCGGCCACGAACTTGGCAGCGAGATGACCGTCCATTACGGATTACTGCCACGGGCCAATCGCGGCATCTTCGCGATTAATGAATTGCCGGACCTTGCCGGAAAGATTCAGGTCGGTTTGTTCAACATCATGCAGGAAGGCGATGTGCAAATTAAGGGGTATCCGATCCGCCTGCCGCTCGACGTCGCGCTCGTATTCAGTGCCAACCCGGAGGACTACACGGCTCGCGGCAAAATCATTACGCCGCTGAAGGACCGCATTGGCTCTGAGATTCGTACTCATTACCCGGCTTCGATTGAAGAGGGCATTGCCATCACCACGCAAGAAGCGTGGACGCAGCGTGATGGATACAAGCTGCACATTCCAAAATACGTGCAGGAGGTCATCGAGCGGATTGCCTTCGCCGCCCGCGAGGACAAGAAGGTTGACAAGCGCTCAGGAGTCAGCCAGCGTCTGCCTATTTCGTGCATGGAGAATGTGATCTCAAACGCCGAGCGCCGCGCCATCCGACATAGCGAGAAGCTGGTGGTGCCACGCATAGGGGACGTTTATGCGGCCATGCCCGCGATCACGGGCAAGCTGGAACTGGAGTACGAAGGCGAGATGAAAGGCGCGGATCATGTAGGTCGAGAACTGATACGAACTGCCATCGCCAAGACTTACGATGGATATTTCAAGGGCACGGACATGAACCAGATCGTGCAGTGGTTCGACCTCGGCGGCGAGATTCAATTAGCGGATACGGCCGCTGCGGGCGAGGCCCTGCAAGCGCTCCGCGGTATTCAAGGTCTAATGGAGAAGTTGGTCAAGCTGAACGTGGGACCGAAGGAGAACCCGGAATCGCAAGTGTCGGCGGCAGAATTTGTGCTCGAAGGTCTGCACGCGCACAAACGTATCGGACGGAACGAAGAGCGTCTGTTCACCGCCGGAGAAAAGCCGCAGAAAGCCGCGGAAAAGCCATTCGAGCGAGAAGATCAGCCGTTCCGCGGCAGAAGGCCGTTTAATTAGTCGATGGTCGATGGTCGTTAGTCTTTAGCCGCCGGACGACGACGGCTGGAAATTGTCATTCCGAGCGAAGCGAGGAATCTGCTGCTTTGATTGGCCAACGACGACCAGCTATCGACCAACGACCGCTTTTATGAAACGCATTCGCTATTCCAAATACGTTCCCGACCCCGCCGGCGAAATGAGCATGGAAGACCTGCTCAGTGCGCTCTCCGATTACCTGCTGCAGAGCGGATTCCAGAATTACCTGTATGACGATTTCGGCGATGGTGAACAGACGCTTGACGATCTGCGCCGCGCGATTGAGCAAGCGTTGCTCGAAAGTGACTTGCTGGATGAACAGATGCGCCAGCAGTTGCAGCAAATGCAGCTGGAAGGTACGCTGGATGAACTCATCGAGCAATTGATTCAGCGCATGCAGCAGGAGGATTACATCAGCATCGACCAACCTCACGATCCTTCGCGCCAATCGAGCGTGGGCGGGCAGGTGGGCGAGGCGCAGCCGCAAGTGAAGTTCGAAATCACCGACAAGAGCCTGGATTTTCTTGGCTTCAAGACGCTGCGCGATCTGATGGGATCACTGGGAAAATCAAGCTTCGGACGCCACGATACCCGCGACTTGGCCACCGGCATCGAGGCCAGCGGCGCATCGAGACAGTATGAATTCGGCGATACGTTGAATCTCGACATTACCGCAACACTCTCCAGCGCGATCCAGCGCGAGGGCCTGAAGCTGCCGCTGAACATCGAATACTCCGACTTGCAAGTTCACCAGTGCGAATATCAGTCGTCGTGTGCGACCGTTCTTATGCTCGACTGCTCACATTCCATGATTCTTTACGGAGAAGATCGCTTCACCCCGGCAAAGAAAGTGGCTATGGCGCTGTCGCACCTGATCCGCACGCAGTATCCAGGCGATTCTTTGTCTTTGATTCTGTTCCACGACTCGGCTGAAGAGGTGCCGCTCTCGCAGCTGGCGCGCGTGAAAGTCGGCCCGTATTACACCAACACTCGTGAGGGCCTGCGGCTGGCACAGCGCATTCTGCAGCGTCAACGCAAAGACATGAAGCAGATTGTGATGATTACTGACGGCAAGCCGTCCGCTCTGACGCTCGAAGACGGGCGCATTTACAAGAACGCCTTCGGCCTCGATCCGTTAGTCGTGAGCCAGACGCTGGAAGAGGTTTCGAAGTGCAAGCGCGCCGGCGTCATGATTAATACGTTCATGCTGGCATCCGATTACGGTCTGGTGCAGTTCGTCCAGAAGGTCACGGAAATGTGTCGCGGCAAAGCCTACTTCACTACGCCGTATACGTTGGGCCAGTATCTGCTGATGGATTACATGTCGCGCAAGACCAAAACCATCCACTGAGCGAGTCGGATTAATCACGCATCAACGCGGGTCGGACGGCGCGCTGGCGACGCCGTCGGCATTGAACGCGGTCACTCTATAGCGCGCCCCGAACAGGGTTGCGTGCGGGTCCGTCCACGGATCGTCAGCATCCGTCGCGCAGCGATCGCAGATTGTTTTCCATTCTTTTGCGCCTGGGTCTATGCGCTCGACCGAGTAGCGTACCGCGCCCGCCGAGCCGCGCCATGCGATGAGACCTCCGATGACAATCGAGGTGATCACCGGCGCTGGCGGTGTGGCGTGTTTTGGTAGGGGCGTACCCGACATCGCGTAAGCGTGAGCGCGGAGTTGCTGAGCCCGCGCGGCCATGTCCTCAGCCGAATTCACGAGCGTTTTGATGCCCGGATAATAGAGCGCCCACCACTGGCCGCTTTCACCGCTTTCGGCGTAGGCTGGGTTGTCGGTGTCGGCTGGTATTGGCTGGAACCCGAAATTGTCGAGGTGCGCCTGGAGGGCCCAAAAGCCGTCGCCTGAAACATTTGGGTTTTTGACTAAGGCGTCGAGAACATTTTGAAGGTCTTGCTGCGTTTTCCAGTCGGTTCGGTCCCACCCGAATTCGTTGACGACATAAGCTTTCCCATGGCCCGTCACCGCAGCGGCGTCACCGGCGAAAGTTGCCGCTGTCGTGTACTCGCCGGTTCCGAGAAGCGCGTCCCAGTGGGGGTAATATTCGAACGTGACTAGGTCCGTGGTTTTATTGTCGAGAACTTTTGGATACGCGCGAAAAATTGCAGATGTATCCAAGTAGAGGTGGCGCGAATCCTGCTGCTTGATGTGCTCGCCGATTGCTTCGACCCAATCCGAAATCTGTCCCAACGCATTCGGTCCGCTTCGCATCAGGATCGAAATGATGCCGCACATGTTGCAGTTTTCCCACGCGAGAATGGTTGGGTCATCCTTGTAGCGCACGCCGGTCAGCGCATTCACGTGATTCAGCACCGCGTCCACATGCCTTTCATATGCGGCAATCAGCGCAGCATCGGTAAAGAAATCTTGAGGATTCTGCTTCCCGCCCCACGCCAGATACTGTCCGATGCCACCAAGTGAGCAGGTCGCACAATCACCCATCAGGGTGATTATGATTCGAATGCCGTTCCGCTTCGCTGCGACCAGCGCGTAATCGGACGCCTGGAACGCTGCTTCATTGAACTTGCCTTGCTCAGGTTCAACGCACAGAGCGCAACCCACTGTGTCGCCCATGGTCTGCGCTCGCACCGCCCTTGCGCCCATTTCTGCCGCAGTTGCAAACGCGTCATCGATTTCGAAATGGCTGGGGTACCGAGGCCCCATCGGATCGTGTGGGCCGTAGCCCTCGAGGCCCAGCCACTCGATGTTTGGCCCAGCGTATCGGAATGGCGCGCCGTTTAGCGTCAGCTTTGTTGCAGCGCGCTCGACGAAGTCTTCAGGGTGAACCGTTTGCGCTTCAGCCCGGACAGATGGCAGAGCGGACAGCAGCAAAACAACCGTAAAAATCAGTTTCGACGCAACGGGCGCTTCGTGAACCCTTCTCACTTCACACCTGGCCATCCGCCTTCTTCACTGCCAGCTCTGCGCCTTGGAACCCGATCTTGCTGTGCGTCCCGTCGCAAAAGGGTTTGTTGACTGATCCTCCGCAACGGCAGAGCGAAAAAGCCGGTTTGCCAGTTAGGTCATACGGGGTGCCGTTGACGTCGACCAGTTCGATTGATCCTTCGGCAGCTTCGACGCGATAAGGACCGTTGGGTCGGACGGTAATTTTGACTGTAGCCATGAGCCCTCCACTTGAAACGAGTCTGAGGTATGAAGATAACAGCTTTGATCAACTGGCTTCCAGCGCGCAACGGAAAGAGCAGATTCCTCTGGGATAAAGCTCCCTCGGAATGACAAAGGCCTGGAGGGGTTAGCCGCTCGCGGGAACCAAACACCAAGACTGAAGCCTGCGGCCCGAACTCACGCCACTGCCAACCTCGCTCCGATCAAGCTGTGATAAAGCCGCACATACTCGTCGATCATGCGTTTGGCGGTGAAGCACTCGCGCGCGCGTTGATAGGCACGGGTGGCGTAACCGCGGCATAGGTCGCGATGCTCATGCAATCGTCGAATTACATCCGCCAGGCTCTCCGCATCATTGGCTTGAAAGTAGATCGCGGCATCACCCCAAATCTCGCGGAAGGAGGGAATGTCGTTCGCCACGATAGCGCATCGAGAGAACGCGGCTTCGAGTGGCGCCATTCCAAAAGCTTCGTATCGCGAGGTGGCCGCATAAATGGAAGCGCGGCTGTACAGAGTACGGAGTTGGGCCTGCGTTTGCGGTCCTTTTATGGCCACGCAGACCTGATCGATTGCCAGTTTGACGTCGGTGCGGATCGGAATCTCGGGATCGGCCACCGGCGCCTCGGAGCCCACGATGCACACCGGCAGCGGGTGAGAGTGTTGCGTTAACAGGCTTACTTGCTTGCTCGCATCGCTCAATCGTCCCACCGCCAGCACCGAATCGTCCTTGCTCACGTATGGATTAAACGAGACCGGATTGCGGCCGTTGTAGATGACCGAATCGTGCCTGGGGCGCGTGTAGCAGGCGCGAATCGCATCCAGCATCCATACCGATGGAGCGACTACAGCGCTGGCGTGCCACAGGCCGCGCGTCACGGCCTCCCGGTACCAGCGCATCCAACGACCCTCCCTGGGTTCGTGGCCATGCACTTCTTTCCACCAACTGATCAAATCGCCATGAGCCACGACCACGCGTGGAGTATCGACGGCAAGGCTTCCATAACATAACTGGTTCAGGTGCAACAGGTCGGGCTTGAGCTCTTTGACGAGCGCCGCGAGATACGCGGAAGAGTCTTTGAGATCCTGTTCGGCTTCCTGCATCCAGTCCAGGCGAAATGCCGTGGGACGATATTCCAGACCCTCCAGATCATCCATCCAGGAAATCTGGTGCGGCAGTGGAATATCGCCGAGACTGACTAGCGTGACTCGTACGCCACGACTCACCAGGCCCGTAACCAGTTCTTGCGTGTAAGTCCACACCCCGCTCAACGTATCGGTGGTCACAAGAACGTGCACTGGCGTCTCCAATGTAGGCACGGGCGTCCGCGCCTGGTCGCGACCCATTCTATTTCGGAATGGTCGCGGATTGAAGCCTTTCTTTTGAGACCGGGATTCGTCGAGAGTGCAAGATTTTGCAACTCGCCTGCAACCGACTGACTCGCAATGCTCAAGTTACAATGAATCTGTGCTCCGCCTTATGTGCATCACCGCCCATCCCGACGACGAGGCTGGGGGATTTGGTGGCTCACTCCGTCTTTACCGTGATCGTGGCATGGAGACCTGCGTAGTCTGCCTTACTCCCGGGCAGGCTGCGAGCCATCGGGGTGGGGCAGTAAGCGATCAGGAATTAGCTGTTGTGAGGCGGAAGGAGTTTGCTGCTGCTTGTGAAATCCTGAAAGTTTCCCATGGGATCGTGCTGGACTATCCCGACGGTCAACTCCACCGTCAGGATCTCTACAAAGCGGTTTGCGAATTAACCCTCCACATTCGCCGCTTCCAGCCGCACGTGGTGATCACCTTTGGTCCGGACGGCTCCGTTACCGGGCATACCGATCATTCCATGGTTTCGGTTTTCGCGACGTTGGCGTTTCACTGGGCCGGACGCAGCAACCGGTATCCCAACCAGATCAGCGGCGAAATAACTCCGCACCGAGCTCAGAAGCTCTACTACAGCACCACAAACTTCACCTTGCCCGACCGCCAACCGGTCACGCTGCCGCCAGCCACCGCGATCATCGAAATTGGTCATTACCTCGAGGCTAAGATTGCCGCCTTCAAAGCTCACACTAGTCAGGCACCCTTGTGGCCTCTGTTTGAATCGCACGTCCGCCAGCGCGGACGTCAGGAGATGTTCCATCTGGTCGCCAGAGTGACTCCCGGATTGATTGAACAGGAGACAGATTTGTTCGCGGGAATTACTGAAGATTTGTAGCGCCGGCATCCTGCCCTCGCAGGCGGAGGCAGACGCCCCGCAGGCCCTACCGCCCCCGCAGCTCGCGCAGGACTTGCAGTAACGAACTATGTGCAAAAGGCGCGGGGGCCAAAGTAAGAATTAGCATGACGAGACCGAAACCCGCAATCCAGCGCCGCACGCCCGTCACTCCCGGCCATTCCGCCACCATGGGATGGCGCATGCCGCTGATCCTCAGGAGAATCGCCCAGATCAGCCACCCCGCCCAGAAATAAAGTGCCATCGGAATGAGCGCAAGAATCGTCAGGCGCGAAACCGTCTTGTGCGCACGCGGAGCGAGTGAGAAGACGATGTGTCCGCCATCGAGTTGGCCACCCGGCAAAAGGTTGAGCGCCGTTGCGAACATTCCCACCCAAGCCGCAATCGCTGTGGGATGAAAATAAATCGAGTGCAACGCAGACGAGCTACCCTTCAGCGACGCGAGCGGAAGGACGTACCAAGCCAAGCGAAAAATCAGCGGGTATCCCAGTTGAATGTCGGGGCTGGCCATGGCCGGAGACATCGCCTTGGAGAGCGGCATGGCGAGTATCAGCACCGTCACAGCCACGACGAATCCCGCGATCGGTCCGGCAATTCCAATGTCAAATAGCGCTGTACGGGAGCGAATCGGAGAACGGATGCGGATGAATGCGCCGAGCGTACCGATTAATGTTGGCGCAGGAATGAAAAAGGGCAACGTCGCATTCACGCCATAATGGCGACAGCACAGGTAGTGTCCCATCTCGTGCGCCAGAAGAATCAGCATCAACGTAGACGCGAACGGCAGGCCCAGCAGCAGGCGTGACGGTTCAGCCAGAATCCAGCGGAGCGGGAAAAAAGCCACGTCGTCATCATTCAGCGAAAAAGCGGGCTGGTTGTGCTGGAAGTTGAATTCCATGCGCGCGCCCACAACGAGGGTGGTGAAGATCGTGGCCAGCAGCAGGACGATGTGCAGCCAGTAACGCTGCTTCGGAGGCTGGACTACGAACACTTCGACCGGACGGTAGTAATCGGTGGTCGAAGTAGAAACTGGAGGAAGGAATTCAGGCATCAAGATTCCGCAGCCGTCAGGACCAAAGCAAACACGGGGCGGGAACGCCCGTATCTCCATCGTACGCGAGAAACCGAACTCAGTCGATGGACTGCAACTCCTTGCCCGGCTTGAAGCGCACGGCTTTGCCCGGCGGAATGGAAACTTCGGCGCCAGTACGCGGATTGCGTCCGATGCCGGTTTTGCGTGGCCTCACGTTGAACACGCCAAACCCACGTAGCTCAATGCGATCGCCCTTGGCGAGCGACCGCTTCATGCTCCCAAAAACGGTTTCCACCGCCAGTTCGGCTTTGGTTTTGGTGATTCCGGTCTTGTTGACCACTTCGTTGATGATGTCAAGCTTGATCACAGGGGGCTCCCCCAAGCGATGGAGTCAGTACGATTGCACCAAGTGATTGATGCTAAGGAAGATATAAGAGATTGTCAACAGGAGGTTACCTCATCAGTTAAATGAGAGAACCGGCTTCAGGGTACATGGCCTCAAGGGATCATGCTCGTCACCAAACAAAAGCAGGATCTCAACGCCGGAAGCTCGAAGCCTACTTCCGAGCGTTCTCGCCTTCCTTATACATGTACTTGATCGAGGGCTTGTAGATCATCAGGTTGGGCGAGCCGTTGCAGTTCACCTTGAGGCAGCTCTTGTCGTACCACTCGATGAAGCCATGAATTTCTTCGCCATCGCGGAGCACGATGACCATCGGAGTTCTCGCCTGCATCTGCTTCTGATAATAGAAAGTCTCCGCGTTGGTTTGCTCAGGTGGAGGCGTCTTGCGACCGCCGCCACTCCGGTCATTGCGATCATTGCGCTCAAAAGACCGCTCCGGTCGATCGCGACGTTCCGCCACAGGCGCGGACGTATGGTTGTGGTCGGTGCGGTTTAGCGAAGGGCGAATCAGCTTTCGGTTGGCGAAACTTTCAGGTTCGATTGTCCGTTCGTCCGGCATGGAATCAACCGCATCTTTTGTAGCCATAGCACCACCTGTTTGACACGCTTTTTTACGCGGGCCACAACCCGGCGCGACTGTGATTGTGGATTGTGAAGGCGTGAACTTTCCATTACCGTAGCACAGGAGCGGGAGAAATGCCAATCCTCAACTTGCCACCGAAATGCGGGCCTGGGCCTTAGACAAAAACTGGGTAGGGTAGTAGTTCACATAGTGGTGTATGTTGTTGGCGCAAGTTTTGCTTCACAGGGGACGGGCTTTCGAGAGTGCAGCTGCGGCCGCGATTTGGTGGAATTGTTTTCACAATTCCGCAAACTTTTTCATCCTTATTCGCTACTCGGAATGGAAAGAGTCATTCGTTGTTGAACTGCCGGATGACTCGTGGTTATCTTGTTGGGCGACATTGTTGCTTGCGGGTTAGAGAAGTCTATGACGATATCCTTTAAGTCTTGGTTACCCCGTCTGACCGCGGTGCTGGTTGGGCTGTGCATTCTAAGCGGGGTTGCAGTTGGCGCGAACAAACCCCATTATCTGATTACCAATGATGATGTGCCGCCGCCGTTTGCCACCGATGTCACCGTCTACACGGTGGATGCGAACGGGTTCCTCAAACTCAAAACAAAACTACCGACTGGCGGCATCGGAATCGGCGGCGGCTATTTTGCGGCAAACCGGGTAAACGTGCTGAACAGCGGCAATGCAGAATGCATCTACGTGTCCCAGGCCACGAGCGCAGACATTGTTGGAGTTGTCGTACGGACCCTAGCAATCGGCGGCAGCGCGAGAGGCTCGAAGAACGATGAAGGCAAGTCCAACGGCATAGGCTTAGCTATGAACGCCCACTATGTCTATGCCAGTTTCACGGACTCCAGCACCATCGGAACTTTTCAATTGCTGCCAGGCTGCAAAATTAAGTTTGTAGCTGACATCACCGTTGCGGGCCTTCAAGGCGGTGTCATCGACGGAATGGCCGTCCATGGAAGCATCATGGTCGCAACCTATGGAGATGGCTCGATCGAATCCTTCAACATTTCAGCAGGCGTGCCGGTGCCGAATGGTGATGAACAGAATTCTACCGGTTCGCGCGGCGGCAACACTTATCCCAGCGGGGTCGATATTACGCAGGATGGACATTACGTGATCTTCGGCGACACAGCCACATCCACCGTGGTCGAAGTCTCTGACATCTCTTCGGGGAAGTTAACCCCAACGGTTGTCTATCACCTGGGAAACGGGATTAGTTCCAGCAACATCCTGTTAAGTCCAGACGAGACGCTGCTCTACATCAGCAATACGCAAGGGGACAAGATCACTGCCGCTTTTTTTGACAAGAGTACGGGTAAGCTTTCAAAAGGTTGCGTTTCGGGCAGCCTCAGGGGCTATGTGACGGACTGGTCCTATCTGGGATCTTTGGCTTTGGGCGAAACCACCGGGACCGGGGGAACGGTGTACGTTGCCGAGTTCGGCCAGCCGTCCTCGATCGCGGAGATTAAAGTGACATCGGCGGGCGGGAAGTGCACGCTCAAGGAAGCCCCGAACTCGCCAGTATCTGATCCAAACAGTCCGGGGTTGCTGTCGATTGGAGCTTTTCCGCCCCGCCCGTTCTAAACACAAGGTAGAGTCTCTTTACCTCGAAGAGTTTTAGGGATATCAGGAGTTGAATATGCAATCCATGTTGAGGTACGTGCTTGCGATTCTGGTGTTTGGATTTTCATTTTTGAGGCTGGAGGCGCAGTGTCCCAAGCGCCCCGACTCCGGTACCGTGGTTCAGGATGCCCTGACCGTCAGTAGCGTCAATGGCGCTCTTAACGCCGAATTGACCATGATGCACTCGGTCGATGACGCCGGCTATACGCACTATTGCTATAACTACGCGACCAGCAAAGGGGACGTTGAATCTCCGACATTGCGTCTCAACCCGGGTGATCGGCTGCTGCTGGATGTGAAGGACCGCATCGAGACCGATGACTCCGCAGGGATGATGGAAATGCCTGCTACGCCCGGCAAGGTTTGCGGCGACGGCGGAATGATGATGTTGTCTTCGACCAACGTTCACTTCCATGGTCTGAACGTTCCGCCGATCTGCCATCAGGACGACGTGCTGACGACTCTGCTTCAACCGGGCAAGCCGGCGTTCCAATTCAACATTCAGATCCCGAAGAACGAACCCCCTGGCCTCTATTGGTACCACCCCCACGTGCACGGCTTCACCGAGTTCCAGGTGAATGGCGGCGCAGCGGGTGCGCTGATTGTCGAGGGGATGGAAAAGTTTCACCCTGAGGTAGCTGGACTGAAGGAGCGCGTGTTCGTCATCCGGCAGCAGTACCTGGTTCCATGGGTGCCCGGGCCCTACCAACTCACCATCAACTATCAGGTCGCGGCTTCCCCTAGTTTTCCTTCCCCCATCATCGACATGAAGCCCAACGAAAAGCAGTTCTGGCGAGTGGCCAACGCTACCATCCAGGATTTCATGCCGTTGCAGGTGTGGTTCAATGGTAAGCCGCAGAAGCTGCAGTTGATCGCTCTCGACGGATATCCTCTCCCCCAGTCTCGATTCGAAGAAACCATTCTGATCCCTCCGGCGGGCCGCGCGGAGTTCATCGTGCAGGCTCCTCCGCAAAACAACGAGGCGATTTTCATCGCACTCGGGTATTCGACTGGACCGACTGGCAACCCGGATCTCGAGCAACAGTTGGGCCGGATTCAAGTCAGCGGCGGTGAAGAAGAAGCGGCAGAGACAAAGCAGGAAACAAACGCCGACGAACCCGCAACCCAGGCTTCGATGAAGAGCATCAAGTTCGCGGAGTTGGAAAAGCAGAAGCCAACCACGGAGCGAAAACTCTATTTCTCGGAGGAATTTGGCGGAACCAACGGTCCCATCCAGTTCTACATAACGGTCGACGGACAAAAGCAGAAGGTCTTCGAAGCTAACGAAAAGCCCGCGATCACGACTCAGGTAGGAGCCGTGGAAGACTGGACCATTGAAAACCATGCCCTTGAGACCCATGCCTTCCACATCCACCAGATCCACTTCAAAGTATTGGAAGTGGATGGAAAGCCCGTCTCCGATCAGGACCTGCGCGACACGATTGAGGTCCCGTTCTGGGAGGGCCCGGGTCATCCCTACCACAGCTTCAAGGCTCGTTTCGATTTCCGCGATCCAACGATCGCAGGCACTTTTGTGTTTCACTGCCATATTCTGCTTCACGAGGATCTTGGCATGATGCACAAGATTCTAGTCCTGCCAAAATGACGCGCGGCACCGACCAAGGAGGGTTCATGCGAAATAGGATTCTGTTCGTCTTAGCCACCCCGCTGTTGTTTGTCGCCGGATACCTCGTTGGAAATAGGAGCGCGACCGTCGCTTACGCCGAAACTCCAGCCCGCGGTACCGTGCCGAAATCATACGGTCGTCTGGTTACGGCGATCGCGGACCAGATAGGTACGGGCTTGGTTTTCGAAGGCAGCGACGGCGTAATCCGCTTTGTCAGCATAACCGGCATGAAAGAGGGGGAGTTGGCGCGCTATGACCAAACCCCGACGCAGGGGGGAATCCCCAAGTCCTATGGTCGTCTGGTCACGGCAGTCGTGAACTCTGAAGGAACCGGGCTGATTTTCGAGGATAGCGACGGCGTGATTCGGTTCGTCACCATTGCCGGTAAGAAAGAAGGCGAACTAACCCGCAACTGACTGTGTTTGTGTCAGGCATTCGGAGCGAAGCTACTTCTGGCGATCCTTATCAGCCGACGCCGACCTTTACCTGTGCTCGCAAGCGGGCGTGTTGATGCAGGAGTCTCGCATCATCAACCGCTCGACCGGTTTTCCGCCCACGATGTGCGAGTCCACGATTTCGTCGACGTCTGCCAGAGTCACTCCGCCGTACCAAACGCCTTCGGGATAGACCACCAAGTTCGGACCGTGCTCACACTGATCCAGACACCCGGCTTGATTCGCCCGCACACTTCCCTTTAGCCCGCGTTCCGCCAGTTTTTGCTTGAACAGCTTCTGTAACTCTGCCTTCGCTTCTGGATCGCAACAGCCTCGTGGATGCCCCGGCGGTCGCTGGTTCCCACAGATAAAAATGTGATTCCTGAACTTGGCCATGAGAACAATGTACAGGAGGCCGAGAATTCGCGTGGCGATCGGCGGCAGTACTCTAACGGATAGTAGGAAATGCTTGGAACTCGGCGCAAAGGCCGGCTCAGTCCTTCAAAGGGACTATTGCCTGATTGCCGCGACAGAAGGTCGCCACATGCTGCAAGTCGCCGTTTGGCTGTTTCACCAGCATGACTGGACCGTAGCAGAAAACCGCATGACCGGTCTCCGCCATATACCACATACCGCCCGCACGCGCATGGTGAGCCGCAGGCAGATCAATCGGCGGGGGCGGAGGCGTCGCGAACTTGGCCCCGGGTACGGATAGAGCTAATAGTAGCATTGCCAGGGATTGCATATACTCGCCTGGCCCTGAAATTCAGATCGTTTCCACGATCCTGCGTCCGTCCACAATGTCCGAAATGCCTAAGGGCGGCTTCGGGGGCACCGTCTTTCGCGCTTTGCCTGCATTGTGGCTGCTCTGGGCGTTGCCTCCCGGTTTGTCCTGAGTCATTGGAGCCTGGGTCATTGGAGCCTGGGTAGACGGGACTTGGGTCGACGGAGTTTGCGCCTGGGAGCGACTTCCTGCCTTAGCCTGGGCCTGGGCTTCGGCGTACTGCTTTTGAATCAACTTACCTTTAAGATTGCTCAATTCCGAGCTGTCGCCGAGCAGAGATCCGATCAAGTAACGCTGCGCGGCAATCGTCCGATCCTGTTCCACCGCCAGCAGGCACATCAATCCGTAGGAAACCAGAAATAGTGTGATCAGAATCGGGAGCAACGAATGTTTGCGCTTGGGTTTCGGCGCAGGCAACGCCTGCGGGATTGCGACCACGGTGTCTTGCGTCCAGCTTAACAATTGAGACCCCGATCTGCGCCCCAAGGCAGCGGGCATCAGGGGAAATGCAGCTTGAACACCATCGCGGCACGCTTTCCCAAACCGTTAGAAAAGCGGCACTTAGACCTTATTCCGTGGCCCCTGGCGGGTTTGGCAGGTGCAACACGATGCACATTTAGGTAACAGAAGTGGGGCAAGGTGCGGAGGGTACTGCCTCGTCAGGCCTGTCCGGTAATGTCTGACTGGACGCCCCAGGTCAATACCAGCTTGCCGTCAACCACGACGCCCGTCATGCTGTTCAGGAACACCTTGGGCTTCCCCTGCGAGTCTACTTCATGCGATTCCCTCAGCGTTACCCTATAGCCGGAGCGAATGAACGCTCGCGTGAGTTCGATGTTATCGGGATCATCGGGCAGTACCATATCGGTCATCCGCTTGCCGATCAGATCTTGTGCCGAATTCAGGCCATACATCTTGGCCTGTGAATCATTGCAGTCGGCTATGTAAGAGTCGCGGATAATGTGCTGAATCTGCTCGTCCTCGGGCAAATCCACGGGCATAGGAGAATCCATCTCTACGCAAAAAAGGCCGTCACGGCTTGCGTCCACCGATAAGCGGTAGCCTTCCAGTCTTGCACGCGGCTCCGCCGTCGCTTCGGCGAACTCTTGGGCTGCCAATCCCTTACTGACAAACTGCTTGCCCTGCAGAACCGTTTCGACGGCGGCTAGTAGTTCGCTTCCGGCCTGGATCTTAACCACGTATCCTCGCGCCCCCAGGCTGAAGGCTTCATGCACCACATCGTCAGAAGATTCTTGACTCAGGAAGAGTATTTTGGATTTGGGAACGAGCTTGCGGATTCGTCTGGCAGCTTCAATTCCATTCAGATTCGGAAGGCCGATGTCGAGGACAATCAAGTCCGGCTGCAGTTCTTCGGCCTTCTGAACCGCTTCTAACCCGTCAGAGACGCCGGAGATGACCTCCAAATCCGGCTGCCCGTGGAGCGTCGAGGAGACAAAACGACGCCAAGGTTCCAAGTCATCCACCACGAGAATCCGGACTGCTGCCATGCTACCCCCGGGTGCCATCGATGTGGTCCAGACTAGGCTCCTTTGCTGCTGTACGGAATGGCTCCCCCGTGCTATCAGGCGGCACCATTGGGCAACAGGTGAACCGCAACGCGGTGGAGAGTCCAACGCTCCCAACTATCGTCCTTCGTAAAAGAGGATTCAACAGCTAAAACTACTAGTCCTGCGCTGTAGAAGCACTCAAGGCACCCATGCTGGGATTCAATCTGAGGCGGTCTCGACGCTTGACGTTCGAGGTTTGATATTGGGGGTAAAATGTCAGTAGAGGTCCCGGATCGTGGCTACCCTTCGCGATATCGTCTACCAGCACGTGCGCGAAGGCGAACTTTACGAGAAACTCGACCGCAACCGGGTACGCTGTTATGCCTGTGGTCATTGTTGCCCAATCCCCGAAGGCCAGCCCGGAGTCTGCAAGGTACGCTACAATCGCGGCGGAACCCTCTACGTACCCTGGGGATATGTCGGCGGCGTCCAGTGCGATCCGATCGAGAAGAAGCCGTTTTTTCACGCCTACCCAGGTGCGCTGGCTTATAGCTTCGGAATGCTCGGCTGCGATTTGCACTGTGGTTACTGCCAGAATTGGGTCACCTCGCAGGCGTTGCGAGATCCGAATGCCGTCTCGCCGCCCCTCGAAGCATCGCCCGAGGCCCTAGCGCGAGATGCGCTTCGGCAGGGCGCAAAGGTTCTGGTCAGCACGTATAACGAGCCCTTGATCACCAGCGAGTGGGCGGTCGCGGTGTTCAAAGAGGCCAAGGCTGCCGGTTTGATCACCGGATTTGTTTCGAACGGCAACGGCACGCCGCAGGTGCTCGAATATGTGCGCCCGTGGATCGATCTGTACAAGGTTGATCTGAAGAGTTTCGATGACCGCCATTATCACCAACTGGGCGGACGCATTGGGCCGATCCTCGATACCATTCGCGGCCTGCATCAGATGGGTGTTTGGCTGGAGATTGTGACGCTGCTGATCCCCGGCTTCAACGATTCTGAACACGAATTGCGCGGACTGACGGAGTTTCTGGCCAGCGTCTCACCCGAAATTCCCTGGCACATTACAGCATTCCACAAAGACTACAAGATGGAAGATCCCGACGACACGCGGCCGAAGGATTTGCTGCGCGCCGTCGAAATCGGGGAGCAAGCCGGCCTGCGCTACGTCTACGCCGGAAACTTACCCGGCATGGTAGGCGATCACGAAAACACGAGGTGCCACCACTGCGGCGATACGTTGATCAAGCGGCGCAGCTACTTCGTCGAAGAGTATCGCCTGACTCCCGATGGCCGTTGTCCATCCTGCAGCGCCTCAATTCCGGGCCGTTGGGCCCCTCAATTCGAGGGACAGATTACCGATCGTCCTTTCTTGCCGCGCCGCAGCTCGCGTTTGGTTACAATCCTCAATTAGTAGCCTGCATAAGTGATACAAATGATCTGCCCCAGCGTATGAAAAAAAAAACTCTCAAGAGCCTTCACATTCAAAATCTATTGTCTTTTGGCGATGAACCGCCAGAGATTGAACTTGGGGACTTGAATGTGCTTAACGGTTCGAACGATTCCGGCAAGTCAAACCTTACCGAGATTATTGGGCTTCTGCGAAGCACACCGAAAGATTTTGCCGACGAAGTGGGCGCGGGGGGCGGTATCTCCGATCTGCTGTGGAAGGGAGGGTCACGCGCCAGAAGCATAACTGGTTCAATTCAAGCAGTTGCTAGTCCCGTCGGAGTTAAGCGTCCTCTTCTCTATCGGCTCTCGTTTACTAAGGCTGCGGGACTGCTCAAGATCGTAGACGAGCGAATCGATAATAAGAAGCCAGACGAAGGGCATAACAAGCCGTATTTTTCCTTCGACTATCATGGTGGTCGCCCGCTGCTCAATGTTGCCGGAGAACAGCGATCCCTGAGGCACGAGGCCGTGGACCCACAGAAGTCGATATTGTGTCAGAGGCAGGATCCAGATCAATATCCGGAAGTGAAACTTGGGTAGGTTCTTTGGAAGTTTCCGGCTCTATAGGAATTGGGATTTTGGCCCAGATTCCGTGGTGCGAGACCTTTACGGAGCGGAACTCAAGAATGACTTTTTGGACGAGGACATCAGCAATCTCGCCCTGACTGGGACAGCTCTGGCGAACCGGCGAAATCGGAGGGAACCGCTGGTGACCGTGCGGATTTATCTCGAAGGCGGTTTTCAAGGCAGTACGAAAAGCAACTGCCGTCAAGGGTTTCGGTTGTTCTTCGGGAAAGTCATTCCGCGAGGATCCTTCAGGGTCATAGCGTCGGGAGATCGCAGTGCAGCATTTAGGGACTTCTGTTCAGCCTTAAAGCAAAATCAAGACGATTACATTATCCTGCTAGTGGATTCTGAGGAAGGGGTCAGTGCAGGTCCTGGGCAGTATCTCGGATCCAGGGAGGGCGACAAGTGGCATCGCCCAGCGGGAGCCCACGACGACCAAGGTCATTTGATTGTTCAGGCCATGGAGTCTTGGTTCCTGGCCGACCGACCGGCGCTAACTGACTACTACGGTCAGGGGTTTGCAGTTGACTCATTGCCAGGTCAATCCAATATCGAAGTGATTTCCAAGCAAGATGTTTTCACGGCGCTTCAACAATCCTCGAAGAAAACGCAGAAAGGTGAATACCACAAGACGCGGCACGGATTCGATCTTGTTAAACGAATCGATCCCAATCGAGTACGAACTGCATGCCGGCAAGCCGACCGTCCCTTGGTTGTACTGCAAAGGGAAACGGCTGGCTGAAGAGTTCGGCATGGGAATCGACAATTACTAAACTTCATGCGGAAACTGCGAATCGTGCTCGCCTTGGGACTTGCGTTCATCACCGCCGCTTGCTCGCCACGCGATTTTCTCACCCGGCGTCTGGCCTCCGATTTGATCGCTACTTCAGATACTTTCAAGAGCACGCAACAATTCTTTCTCCGGACCGGGGTCATTTCGAACAAAGATTACGTCTCGCCGGAATATCTGGTCTTGCAGCGTCGCGGCTGGATCACTGGGGCCGGCGGTCCCTGCCCACCAGGCGTAGCTCCCCCGCCATGTTGGGGGGTTGCGCTGACTCCGATGGGAGTTGAGACGTTTCACGACCTGATTCCCACCGGCGCGGCCGACGCAAAATTCTTCGGCGTCCCCGTGGCCCGCAGACAACTGACCGGGATCACGGGGATCAGCAAAAGCGGCAAGGCCGCCGATGTGGACTTCCTGTGGAAATGGATTCCGTTGAATGAAGTAGGAGCCGCGCTTTACGCCGGCGATGTGCAGTACAAAGCCACAGTGGGCTTTCGCCTGTATGATGATGGCTGGCGAGTCATCGAAGGCAGCGCTCCCAAGAGCGACCGGGGCCTCGACGATGCTCTGAAGGACTCAGAACCCGCGCCCTGAGTTGACACAGACGGTTGGCGCTAGTATTTTTTCTCCCGGTGATCTTTACGAATTCGATTCGAAGCTTTCGGTTTCTCTGCTCTCGTGCCGATCAATACGGTGGCAAAGACAGTCGAGGAACGGTTTGCCAAGTACCCGACCTTCGGAGGCGTAGCCGATTGGGAGTACTTCAACACGCTCCCCGGCGGTCCGAACAACCCGGTGAAGTGGGGCGCGATTATGGCAAAGGCGATGGGAGACTAGCGTCCGATCCCATCCCACGACTTCGGCGCCGGCATTTTCCTATCGTGTCAACGTGACTGGTGGTTCAGTCCGTCCGATTCAGGTTTACAAGCTCTGCGTCCTCGGGTATACCTCTGTCTCGGCCCATGACAAATAGAAGGCTCGTGCTTATCTCTTTCATTTCTCTATTCGCTCTCAACTTCGCTCGCGCCGCCGACAAACCCAAGCTTGGCTTTGACGAGTTCTTCAACTACGTCGATGTGCTGGCGGTCGCTATTTCTCCCGACGGAAATGCAGTGGTGATCAACACCGAACGCGCTGATTGGGACCAAGGCATCTATCGTCGCGACCTCTGGCTCTACCGCGACGACGGTCACGGAGGAGGCGCGCTCACGCAACTCACGCAACTGGGCGATAACACTTCGCCGAAGTGGTCGCCGGACGGGCGCTGGATCGCATTCTTCTCCGAACGCGAGAACACGAAGGCCAAAGACGATGCCGACTCGAAAGATGAAGCAGTCGCACAGCTCTACCTGATCTCGACGGCGGGCGGGGAAGCATTCCCTGTGACCCAAGGGGAAGAGGACGTGCACTCGTTCGATTGGTCTCCCGATTCGCGCACTCTGTATTTTGCTACGGGCACTCCCTGGAGCAAGGCTCAGAAGGATGCCTACAAGAGAGAGTGGAAGGACGTCGTGCAGTATCGGGCGGCTGAACGTGGCGACATGATCTTCAGTCTCGGCGTTGCAGATGTGCTCGCCCAGCGAGCGTCGGAGGGAACCAAGACGTCCGATGATTCTGACGATCAGTCGGACGCAACTCCCGGCTCGCACCCGCTGGCAAAAACGCCGTGGCATGTGGCTGAGTTCGAAGCTTCGCCGGACGGGCACAGGCTCGCCTTCGTCACCGAGTCGGTGTCTGGACGTGAGGAGAAAGTCGAGGACTACGAGATTTATTCCGTAGAGCTGGCAAACGCTACTCCCGATCGGCCACCGCGGCAGTTGACTCATAACCAGGCCGAAGAGCAACACATTCGCTGGACTAGAGACAGCAAACATATTTTCTTCCAGGTGCAATACGGCTCGGTCGAAGGCAAGTACAAAGACACGCAGATCCGACTGTACTGGGTGGATGCGGAAACCGGCCAAGTGCAGCGGTGGGCGGCTGATTTCGACGGGGCGGTGCAGCAATATGCAGTCACCCCCGATGGAGGAGTGCTTGCGGTCGGGCGAATTGGTACGGAAGTCCAGGTTTATTTCCAGCCCAGGCTTTCTGCACCTTTCTCGCAACTGCCGGGCAGGGCCGGGACGTATGCGAGTCCCGTTCTGGGCTCAGACTCGCGACGAGTCGCATTCATACACTCTGCGATCGAGGAGCCTCTGGAAGTGTATTTGGCCGACAGCGCCGAGGCCATAAAATCGGCCCGTCCCATCACTGCTTTCAACAAATTGTTTACGGAACGCGATCTGCCCAAAGCCAAGCCTTATCACTGGACAGCAGACGACGGGACTTCAATCGAAGGAATGCTGATGTATCCGCCGGGAAAGTTCGAAGCCAAACATCTGCCCGTGTTTGTGTTCATCCACGGAGGCCCGGACGATGCCGACGGGAATCACTTCGAAGCCGACTGGTACGTGTGGGACCGTCTGGCCGCGACTCAGGGCTGGTTGGTGTTCGAGCCCAACTATCGGGGGTCGGAGGGATACGGCGACAAGTTTCTCATGGGGATCGTCCCTGAAATTGTTTCCCGTCCGGGCAAAGACATTCTTGCGGGCGTCGACGCGCTGGTGAAAGATGGAATCGCCGATCCCGATCACCTTACCGTGGGCGGCTACAGCTATGGCGGCTACATGACCAACTGGCTGATCACGCAGACGACTCGCTTCAAGGCCGCAGTCACGGGTGCGGGCGCGGTCGAGAACGTCGCCAACTGGGGCAACGACGATACGACTTTCGATGACGCTTACTTTCTGGGCGGAAGGCCATGGGAAGCGCCGCAGCGCTATCACGACGAAGCAGCTATTTTCCAAATCAATAGAGTGCGCACTCCGACGCACATCGTTGCCGGGGCCGCTGACGTACGGGTCGCAGTGGCGGAAGCCTATCTTCTTGATCGCGCGTTGTATTCCCTCGACGTTCCCAGCACACTGCTGATTTTTCCGGGAACAGGCCCCGGTGAAGGGCACGAGCTCGACAAGAATCCGTGGCACGGGAAGATCAAGGTGCGGGAAGAGTTGAAGTGGCTGGAGAAGTATGGCGGGATCGCGGCTCAGCGCTGAAATGCTGCGGCAAAGGAGATGCGCGTTATCTTCCCGTCGCCTTCGCCGAGGCGCTAGCGATCTTCACCGGCCGACTCGACCCCTGGTAGTGGGCAATGCCGCTATAAAGCGCTTCCGCAATCTGCTGCCGGTAAGTTGAGCTTTGCAAGTTGTTCTCGTCGGTGGGACTGCTCACGAACGAAACTTCAGCCAGAATCGCGGGCATCGAGGTTCCGGTCAGAACCACATAGTGAGCTTCCTTGACTCCCCGGTTGGGCAGGCCAGGATTCTTCGCCGACAGCATCGCATACAGCGACCGTTGCACGCTGGCTGCGACCCGTCGCGACTCGTGCACCTTTTCACGGATATCGACATTCGTCCAATCGACAGGCTTCACTCCTGCCGCCGCCGCTTCATCCGCTTCTTCGGTTCTCGCCTTCGCTGATGAATAGGTGTTCGTGTAATAGGTTTCTACGCCGCGAGCCGAGGGGTAATCGCTGTAATTGGCATGCACGGAAACGAAGAGCTTGGCTTGAGCAACGTTCGCGATTTCAGCCCGCTTCTCCAGTGCGAGATAGCTGTCGTCTTTCCTGGTGTAAATGACTTCCGCTCCCAGGCGATTCTCGACCAGCTGACCAAGGCGTTGCACAATGTCTAGCACGAGATCTTTTTCCAACAGTCCCTTGCGGCCAACCGTCCCCAGATCCCAACCGCCATGGCCGGCATCGAGCACGATCCGCAGTTTCGGCGCAGAAAGGGACGGGCTGGCACTTAGCGGAATTTGGTTCAGAGGAACATTGGCCGGCTTCTGATTCACCGCAACCTGATCCGCGGGAGGCTGATTGGATGGAGCCTGCTTCGTTGCAGTCTGGTCCAAAGGCGCCGAATTCACTGGAGCGAAAAGGTCGACCTTGGTTCGGGCGCGAGGTTTGGTTCCAAGCTTGCGAACTTCAATCACCAGACGGTACGGGTTCGGTTCCAGACCAACCGAGAAATCCGATGCGCCGTTGGTCTCGAGCACCACGCGGGTCACCCCCGCCATCGGCTGCGCGACGCGAATTCGTTGCAGAAGCGTGTCGTTCGCCGCGATAATCCGATTTGAGAGCGCCACTGCTAGCGTAGTGTCGTGCAGGTCGAAATAAATTCGCTCTGGATGCGGAAGCCGATGAGCTTCGTACTGAACCTGATCCTGTATGTCAATCACCACGGTGCTGGAGTCGCCGGACGACCAATGCCGGATGTCAGTGACCCGAGGCAGCACACCAACTTCCTCCGCATTTACCGGCGAAGCTTCGCCCGAGTCTTCGGTAACCGTTTCTGCGGCCGGCACCGGCGCACTTGCAACCGGCTCAGCCGGTGCAGTCGCGATCTGAGCCGCCCGAGCCTCGGTTTTTGCCGATCGCGCATGATGGCCGAGCGTCCACCACACTCCCGCTCCCAAAGCGATTGCGAACACCACAACCACAGCTACGACTGCAAGGCCGGGCCGGGAATGGTCGAGTTCCCCACGCTCCGCAAGGGCAGGCTCCGTTGGAGCGACGGGAGGGTCGGTCGATATCGAAGCTCCGACTGCAACCGACTCTAAATTCTCGACCGGACTTTCTTCGCAAGCTTTCTTCGCGCCTAAAGATTCCACGCTGCGGCGCAAATCCGCCGGTGATTCCGCGACCTTTGCGACTTCAAGGGCGGTGGAAAAACCCTGCTCTTCGGTGGAGCAGCTATTCCCTTCTGGCGGTAGTGGATTGACTTTTTCCGCAGCTGGTTCGGGTTCGACCGTGACCGCGCGGACAACTCGCCGTGAAATCTCGCTCAGTCGGTCTTCCTCTTCCGGCTTCATCGCGGAAAGAATCAATTCCGCCAGCAGGCCCAGACTGCGAACATCGCTGTCATTGAATCCATAGGGCTCATTGGAGAAGGCCTCGATCAAACCAATAACACTTTGTTTCGCTGAAAGGGGCACAGCCAGCATGGAGCGGACGCCAAGCCGGCGGCAAGCCGCAAGGTTCACTCGCAGGTCGCTGTCGGCATCGTCGCAGCGCACGATGCGCCCGGACACCAGGCATTCCCCCGAAAACCCTGAGTTCGGATCGAGACGAATTCCCGCATCCGGTGCGATGCTTCCCGCCGAAGCCCGGCAGACGATCGCGTTGCCTTCTGCCAATGCGATGGCTACGCCATCAGCGCCAGTGATCGCCAGCGCGCGCTCGGCTACCAGTTGCAGCACTTCATCCAGGACGAATTGCTCGAGTTGCCAATCGTCCTCGGAGCTCGGGCGCCCGACATCGCGCATCTGTTTTGCGCGCCGCGTACGTATCTGTTCGTGCAGAGCGGAGAAGGCGAGCAGAGCCTGCAAAGCTTCGTGGCCCAGGGCTTCGGTTGGCGAAGGAGTTCGAGGTGCGCGTGCGGGAACTTCCGCGGCTTCTTCCTTAATCAACTCCAAGCCGGCATTATTCAGAGTCGCGCTCATGGAAATGGCGGAAAACGCTCTTCGAGACGGTTAGCCTTAATCGGCTAGCCTCACGCTCAATTTGATCGTCAAGCTTGGGGGAGAAATATTTTTCTGATTCATCGTTTGAACTTCCGCAAATGGCCTCTGCGGAGTTCCTTGCCTTCGGCCGTGGCATTACTCGTAAGTTACAAGGGTTTGGCGGTAATCGCAATATTTTCGGCGCACGAAGGTAAGGATCGTCGCCATGCTCTTTGGTAAGCTGCGGAAACCTTGCCGATTCATAGCTTTCCGAAAAACCATTGCGCGCTCCTCAAATTCAGCATATCCTTAGCTTTTGGAAGGACTTACAGGTAGTGGCAGGTGAGTGAACAGAAAAAGAAGTCGGGTTGGTTGTGGCCTCTGGGTGTGGTTGCTACTGGGCTGGGAGCAGCTGGAGTAGTGATCTTCCGCGGTTGCTGGCACGGCAAGATGAGTTGGCCGGTTCGCTACCAGGATCACTCGTATCAGGTTTGCCTCGGTTGTGGCATCAAACGTCTGTTTGATGAGCAGGCCTTCCGTGCTTACGGACCTTACAGCTATGACCTCAATCGCCTCGTTGCCCGGGATCTGGCTCGAACTGAAGCGGGTCATGCTGAAGCGCAGCCCGCCATTCACCGCACTGCTTCCTGAAGCCCGAACCACTACAGTTACTGAGGCATCTCCTGGTCAAGGCTAAGATTTAGTCATGAAGCCACGGTCGAATCTGGTCGAAACTCGAGCGGCTGAGTTGGGGGCAATGCCGCGCAGCCAGCGGCGCCCTTATCGGCAGAAGATTCGTACCTTGGCCCACGTTAACCTGGACGCCGCGAACGGAGCCATTCTCCGCGATCTCAGCGAATTCGGGATCGCCATGCAAACCGTCACTCCGCTGACTCCTGAGCAGCAGGTTCAAGTTCGCTTTGACCTGCCATCTCCACGGCTGCGTATCGAAGCTTCCGGCCGAATCGCCTGGACCGATTCTTGGGGACAAGCCGGAGTCCAGTTCGTCGATCTGCCCGAACGTTCCCAACGTTTGCTGAAGGAGTGGGTCTTTATCCAGATTCTTTCTGCCGCCCATCTGTTCGGACCCTGCGAGTCGGCAGCGGTCGAGGGCAATCATGCAGAAGGCGCCACCGAGCTGCTGTTTTCTGCTTCTCCGAGGCCGGCCATTCCGCTTGAGCCGCCTGTGGCCACTCTGGTTGTTCTGCCGCCTACGGAGCCCGGACGCGTCCGGCTTCACTGGTGCCCGATTCCAATTTCCCTGAACGCGCTTTCGAAAATGCTAGACGGCCTGATCCTGCTGTGCGCAGTCCTGCTCTTTGCCGTGATGACAATGGTCATAACCGACGTCCTACCCACATGGCTAGTCACGCTGCCTCTGGCCATCGCGGTCACGGCGGTCTTTGTGGGCCTCTACTGGTTTCTATTTGTATTCTGGTTCAGCAGCACGCCGGGCGAACATCTGGCTCGAATGGCGTGCTTCGAATCGGGAATGTACGGCGAAGAAGAAGATCATCCGCGATTTCGCTAAGTTGGTCTGTCAAGCTTCACGACACATCTTCACGCTGTCATCTTGAGCGGAGCGAAGGATCTGTGCAATCTGTGGGCGTCGGCAAGCCTTACCCATTTGCATAAGATCGTGCGCGGGACAGAGGAATGCGTCGCTCAATCATGCCTAATGGGTGAGGTACTGCTGCGCCAGCCAAAGCTGCAAGTCGCGCTTCACTTCCGGTTTCAGCCCGAGGAAGCGAATTCCGGCGTTGCCCATTTTATCCGTCCAGGCAACTTCTCCCTGAACCTTCATTTGAATCTTGCTCTCCGGAAGCTGAAAGCTGACTCGCACCGGACCGGGCAACGCGACTGGACGAGGCAGGCGGATCCCAACTCCACCTTGACTGAGGTTCATGAGATGGGCCTCGACCTTTTTTCTGGAACCGTAGGCGAGGGAAACCGTCAGGTCAAGAGCGTGGCGATTGTATCGGAGCCTGCCGTCAAGAATCATGTTGCGTGCCGCTGAAAGCGTGCGCACCGCTTGCTCCACCGAGATCGGCTTCTTGAAAACAAATGTGGCGAGTGAGTCCTGTTGCTGCGTGTGGCCGTTTGTACCGCTAACAATGACGAGCGGCACCGCGTTCAGTCCCGTCCCCAGACCACGGAGAAAACTGGTGGTCCCGTCGAGATCGCAATCCACGATTAAGGCGTCGATTTTGGACCTGGCCAGTTTGGCACGAGCCCGCGCCGGTTCCGGTTCTACATCCACACCAATGTGCAAACCGCCAAGAATGCACTCCAAAACACTGACTTCAGCCCAGTCGCGCGAAACCACCATAGACGAGAGTGTCATACCGCAACTGTAGTCTGCTGCGTAACCCGGCCACAGATAACCAAGGTAATGAGGCGGAGAATAAGGGTCTTCAGGCGTCAGGCCTCAGTTCGCGACGGAAGCCTGAAGCCTCAAGCCTGAAGCCTGCCTCCTCACGCCCTCGCTGACTTTTCCCGCGAGCGATACCAATCGACAGTGCGCCGCAGTCCTTCTTCGAAGTTCACCTGCGGCTTGTATCCCAGATGTTTTTCCGCCCGCGACAGATCAGCCAGCGAGTGCTTCACATCTCCTGCGCGCTCCGGACCATGTTTCACCTCGCCGGGAAACCCAGTGAGTTTCTTGAGCACGCTGAACATTTCATTCAGATCAATGCGCGTGCCGGTCGCTACGTTGAATACCTTTCCCGCCACCTCGCTCGCGGACGCTTCGCAAGCCAGCAAATTCGCATGCACCACGTTATCCACATAAGTGAAATCGCGGCTCTGGGAGCCATCGCCATTAATAGTTGGTTGTTCTCCCTTGAGCATCTGGGTAATGAACTTGGCCAGCACACCGGAGTACGGAGATGTCGGATCCTGCCGCGGTCCAAAAATATTGAAGTATCGCAGCGCCACCGTCTCCAATCCGTAGCAGCGAAAAAAAGACGCCATGTAGTACTCGCTCGCCAACTTCGCCACCGCATAGGGAGAAATCGGATTCGGAGACATGTCTTCCCGTTTGGGTAACGTGGGAGTATCCCCATAAGCCGAAGACGAAGCCGCATAAATCACCCGTTTCACCTTCGCATCGCGAGCCGCCACCAGCACGTTAACCGTTCCATCCACGTTAGCCTGATTACTCTCCAGAGGATTCAGCACCGATCTGGGCACGGAAGGAATCGCAGCCTCATGCAGAACGTAATCGACCCCCTTGCAAGCCGACTGCATCGCCTCCAGGTCCAGCAGGTCCGACTCGCGCGCGTCAATTCGATCAAGCAGTTCGGCAACGTTACTTCGCTTCCCGGTAGAAAAATTATCAACCCCGCGCACATTGTCGCCCCGCGCCAAAATCGCCCGCGCCAGCGACGACCCGATAAAACCCGCAATTCCAGTAATCAGATAGGTGGACATAGGTTGCTAGATCATAATGGATGGTCGTCGAACGAGGAATAGAAGGTCAGTAATCGCCGCCATAAATCCTATGCGCGATGTTGCTCGACCGCACTCCGGATCTCCTTCCACAACTCTTCCCGCCCCTCAGTGCTTTTGGCAGAGAACGGAACAATCCGGCTTTGAGGGAATTCCCGCGTAAGTGTCTGCAGAGAGTTGCGCAACTGGTTCCCCGACAGCCGGTCACTCTTGGTGCCAACGATCAAAAACGGCCGTCCGTTGGAAGTAAGAAAGGCCAGCAACTGCCGGTCATTCTCCTGCGGAGGCACATTGACATCTACCAGCACCAGGCAGAACGCCAGCGACGGACGGTGCTCCAGATAAGGTTCGATGAAAGCGGTCCACTGGCTGGAAATCTCCCGCGAGATCTTGGCATACCCGTAGCCCGGCAAATCGGTGAAGATCAGCTCCGGCTGCGGCCTCCCCGCCCACCGAAGCTCGAAAAAATTGATGCTTCGTGTCCGCCCGGGAGTAGAACTGGTCTTGGCCAGCTTCGCCCCCACTAGCGAATTAATGACACTCGACTTGCCCACATTCGATCGTCCCAGGAACGCAACTTCTGGAAGAGTGGGAGCAGGGAAGTGGCCGGCGTCCATCGCCGACATCATGAATCGAGCCAAGACCCGCATGCCACAGTGTGCAGCCTCGACCGCCAAAGTTGCAAGCGAAGCGCCGAATGTTCAGCGCGAATCCTATCCCAACCCGAGCGGTCGCTTGTTCTCGATATCCTTTTCCTGGATCGGACGCAGCTTATGCCACAGAAAAAGAATTCCCGCCACCACCAGCCCGATTGCCAGGCTGATCAGGAAAAACCAGCGGTACGCCGGAAGCGCAATCAGAAGAATCACCACCACACCAACGGCAACGATCAATCCCGTCGCGCCGCGGAAGGATGCCTTAGGCTGTGCAGGTTTGAAATCCGGTTCCATGGCAGCACCCCGCTGACTCCTCCATTTTAAAACGACTACACAGTTTGCCTCCGAAACTGTTTGCTCAGAGTGAGCGCTTGCTGCTGGTACGACGAACCAATCTGCAACCCATAAATCTTTTCCGGCTTCGAGAGCAAAGGCATGTAAGTCAGCCGTCCGACAAACTGCTCGTGTTCGATCAGGAACGGCACTTCATGCGCCCGGACTTCAAGCACCGCGCGTGTGCCCTTGATGTCGCTCGATCCATATCCAAATCCGGGATCAAAAAAACCTGCATAGTGAATGCGAAACTCCCCCACCGAAGGATCAAACGGCACCATCTCCGCCGCAAATTCGGGCGGCACGCGCACTCGTTCTTTCGACGCCAGAATGTAAAAATCCCCTGGCTCAAGAATCAAACGATTGCTGCCGTGGCGCCGAGCTTCCCAGAATTCCTCGGGCGCATAATAATTAATGCGATCCAGTTCGATCGACGGAGCGTGCTTCCGCGCCTTGTACGCAATCACCTCATCCGGCGACGAGCCTTCCAGATTCACCGTGATTCTCAGGCCACGATCAACCGACGCCTTGACCGGACTCACTTCGTCCATGTAGATCAGTTGCTCTTCTTCATCCAAACGCCGAATTCGGTTGTCCGACGAGACCGGATTCCCACGCACAAATCGCAGTTGATTGAGCCGCATCCCCGCCCGCACCGCAACGGTAAAAGTGCGGGAAACAATCTCAGCATAAAGTCTTCCCTTATACCCTGGAGCAACCCGCTCGAACTCCACTCCATCATCCGTAATCAGACGAATGAAAACGTCCAGCCGCCCAGTCGTGCTTTTCGGGTTCGCCTTCCCGGAAATGTCCCGGGGCAAATCGAGTTCTTCGAGCAGGGGAACAATGTAAACACATCCCTTTTCGAAAACCGCCGCGCTGGTAAGATCTACCCGCGCCATGCGGAGTTCTTTAACCTTAGCCTCCACTCTCCCCCCAGGGCCAGGAAGAAAACTGGCCTGCACCCGATGGGCGATGTCGCCAAGCCGCAGATCAAGGCTCGCCGGTTGGATCTGTTCCTCAGTGATTGCGCGATTGCCGATGACTCGCCCCTTCGCAATCAATTCGCGAATGGCCTGCGACGGGAGGATGCCCGTAGTGCGCTCTTCATTCCCCGCAGCAGGCGATTCCCCAAACAACCCGACTTCTCCGTTCCTCACCTCGGAACTGGACATGATTCAACACTCCAAATGTTGTTGGTCTCTGAAAAGGCGGCGTGGCCGCACCACTCATTCTATTCTGGTTTCGAGGTTAACGCAGGAGGGTATTCAGACTCAGGAACGCTACGATTCGCATCATGTCCACGTAGCCCCGGACGCCTCGCTCGGGGCCGTACGAAGCTCAACACGGCTCGGGGAAGGCACGACTTCAGTCGTGCCGCAAGAACCCAAAGACGATCTTGGCTTTAGCCCCTGAGGGAATTGGCCTACACCATCTTGAAACCGCGAGGCTGGAAAGCGCTGTCAATCTACGGACGTTTGTGCTCGCAGTCGCGTCGTGGCTTTCGATGGCTGAATTTTGGTTCTTGTTTTGAAGGACGCGTCATCGCGAAGCCCGCAGGGCGAGAGATCTCGCGCGGAGTATTTCAAAGGCCTTACTGATGCGCCGTGGACCCTTCCACCGGAGGCGCCAGAGGCGTAATCGTCTGCGCACCCTCTTCCACTTGAGGCACAGGCTCCGGCAGCGGACGCTCCAAGGCCACAGCCAGCACCTGATCCATGGTATCGACGAAGTGCATCTTCATCGCGGTGCGGAGATTTTCCGGCACCTCGGCAAGATCCTTCTCGTTGTCCTGAGGCAAAATGACCTCGAACAACCCGGCCCGATGCGCCGCCAAAAGCTTTTCCTTCAGCCCGCCGATCGGCAATACCTTACCGCGAAGCGTAATCTCGCCAGTCATGGCCAGATCGCGCCGCACCGGAATCTTACTCAGAGCGCTCGAAATTGCGGTAGCGATGGTAATTCCTGCGGATGGCCCATCCTTAGGGATTGCGCCTTCCGGCACATGCACGTGAATGTCGATATTGCGGTAAAAGTCGCGCGGCAATCCCAGCCGCTGCGCCCGCGACCGCACGTAAGACATAGCCGCCTGAGCTGACTCCTGCATCACGTCGCCCAGTTTGCCGGTCAAAGTAAGTTTGCCCTTTCCATCGACGACCGTGGCTTCCGTACTGAGGATTGAGCCGCCGACTTCAGTCCAGGCCAAACCGGTAACCAGCCCCACTTCACTACGTTCGTGCGCCAGCGTATCCCGGAACTTGATCACGCCCAGGTAATCATTCACGTTGTCCTGTGCAATGGCAATGTTGTAATCCACGCCTTCCTTGACCACCTTGCGCGCAATCTTGCGGCAGATGTTGCCAATTTCGCGTTCCAGATTGCGCACCCCGGCCTCGCGCGTGTAGGAGCGAATCAAGCCGGATATCGCTTCGTCAGAAAACTTGATGTTCTTGTCCGTGAGCCCGGCCTGCACCATTTGCTTCTTCACCAGGAACTGCTTGGCGATCTCAACTTTCTCCTGCTCGGTGTAGCCGTGCAGGCGTAGCACTTCCATGCGGTCCTGGAGCGCCGGCGGGATGGTGTGGATTACATTAGCAGTCGCGATGAAGAATACCTGTGAGAGGTCATATTCGACGTCCAGGTAATGATCGACGAACATGAAATTCTGTTCGGGATCGAGGACTTCGAGCAACGCCGCCGACGGGTCGCCACGAAAATCCATGGACATCTTGTCGACTTCGTCCAGCATGAAGACGGGATTTTTTGTCCCCGCCTTCTTCATCATCTGAATGATTTGTCCCGGCAACGCGCCGATATAGGTGCGGCGATGCCCTCGAATTTCCGCTTCATCGCGAACTCCGCCCAGCGACATACGCACGAATTTTCGGCCGGTGGCCTTCGCAATCGACATGCCCAGCGAAGTCTTACCCACTCCCGGAGGTCCGACGAAACAAAGAATCGAGCCCTTGGGATTCTTCACCAACTGACGGACGGCCAGGAACTCAAGGATGCGCTCCTTGATCTTCTCGAGGCCATAATGATCTTCGTTGAGAACCTTTTCAGCGCGCGAGATGTTGCGGATTTCCTTCGACCGCTTTTTCCACGGCACCGCTAGCAGCCAATCCAGATAATTGCGTGAGACCGTAGACTCCGCCGACATCGGCGGCATGGCTTCGAGTTTCTTCAGTTCCTGAACCGCCTTGTCGCGCACGTCTTTCGGCATGCCGGCAGCGTCGATCTTCTTTTTCAGTTCGTCGAATTCGCTCTTTTCACCGCGGCCCAGTTCCTTCTGGATCGCTTTGATCTTCTCGTTGAGGTAATACTCTTTCTGCGCCCGCTCCATCTGCCGCTTGACCCGCGACTGGATGGTGCGATCCATATTCAACTTCTCGATTTCGATGTCAAGCACATCCCCGATCCTGCTCAACCGCTCCGCGGGATCGAAAATCTCAAGCAGTTCCTGCTTTTCTTCGATCGAAAGCTGCAGGTTGGCAGCAATGGTATCCGTAAGCTTGGCCGGATCTTCCATGCGCACGGCGGCGATCATGGTCTCGTAGTTCAAAGATTGGCAAAGCTTTACATACTGCTCGAACAGGCCGGTGACCCGCTGCATGCCGGCTTCGATCTGCGGATTGGTCTCGGTGGCGTAGCGCGCCAGGCGAACCGAGGCCTGCATGAATCCCTCAGTCTCGGTGACCTGCAGAATCTTGCCGCGCTCAATGCCCTCCACCAGCACCTTAATATTGCCGTCAGGCAATTTGAGGCTCTGCACGATATTGACAACCGTGCCCACTTGATAAATCTCATTGGGCTTGGGTTCATCGATGCTGGCGTCGTGCTGTGTGGCCAAAAAGATCTTTTTGTCCGCGGCCAGCGCCTCTTCGAGCGCATGCACGCTCGACTCCCGCCCCACCACGAACGGCGTCATCATGTAGGGGAAGATGACCACATCCCGAATGGGCATCATGGGCAACTTCTTAGTTTCGAATTTTTCCTTGGATGTGGTCACTATGTCTCCCAAAATTGCATCTCGCTGCTAGCTACATCTCAATCGCGCTGTCATCCTGAGCGAAGGATCTATGCATTCTGTTCTCAGCCTAGACGCTCGATACCAGCGGGCGTTCCAGCTAGCAGCCAGAAGGCTAGTAGCGAGAAGCCTCTTTTATCCCGCCTTCTCCATCATCGCGAACGACGCACTATGCTTTTCCACCATCTGCTGCGTCACTTCGAATTCCTTTACTTTCTTCTGACTTGGCAAATGGTACATCAAATCGAGCATCAGTTCTTCCAAAATCATGCGTAAGCCGCGCGCGCCCACTTTGCGAGCCATGGCCTGGCGCGATACCGCCCGCAGAGCGTCCTCGCTGAACTTCAGCCGTACATTCTCAAACTCAAACAACCGCTGATATTGCTTCACGATGGCATTCTTCGGCCGGGTGAGGATTTCAATCAGAGCAAACTCATCCAGATCTTCCAGCACACCCACCACCGGCAAGCGCCCGACGAACTCAGGAATCAGCCCGAACTTGATCAAGTCTTCGGGCTGCACGTCGCTGAGCAACTCGAAATTCCTCTTTCGCGCTACAGTTGGCTCCTCCGGTTCGCCCTCTTCTCCGATCTTGAAGCCGAGCGACTTTTTGCCCGCTCGCCGGCCAATAATCTTCTCCAAACCGACGAACGCGCCACCGCAGATGAACAGAATATTGGTCGTATCGACCGGGGTGAACTCCTGATGCGGATGCTTCCGTCCGCCTTGCGGCGGAACATTGGCAATTGTGCCTTCGAGAATCTTTAGCAGCGCCTGCTGCACACCCTCCCCGGAAACATCGCGGGTGATAGAAGGGTTCTCGTCCTTGCGCCCAATCTTGTCCACTTCATCGATGTAAATGATGCCAGTCTGAGCCCGTCCCACATCACCATCCGCCGCCTGCAGCAGTTTGAGGATGATGTTCTCCACGTCCTCGCCCACGTACCCCGCCTCAGTCAAGGTGGTGGCATCCACGATAGCGAAGGGCACGTCCAGCATGCGGGCCAGGGTTTGCGCCATCAGGGTTTTGCCCGTCCCCGTCGGGCCGATCAGCATGATGTTCGACTTGGTCAACTCGATCCCGTCGCTGGTGCGTTGACGGTTCATGTAGATCCGCTTGTAGTGGTTATAAACCGCGACTGCCAGCTTCTTCTTGGTCTGCTCTTGGCCGATTACGTACTCATCGAGGAAGGTTTTTACTTCTTGCGGTTTGGGAAGCGTGTTCGGTGTTGCCGCCGCAGGCGTTGCGGCGCGGTCATCTTCCAGGATCGAATTACAGACCGCCACACACTCATCGCAAATGTAGGCCCGGGGATAGTCGCTTGGCGATGAAATCAGCTTGGCAACAGCGTCCTGCGATTTATGGCAGAACGAACAGCGTAGGATTTCCTCAGTGCCTGTTCTGTTTTTCACTCGGCTTGACTCCTTGGTGCTACCTTAACCTCCCGGCACTCTTGCGATCATTGCCCTGGGGCAATCGGGGGAGAGATCTTTTTGCGCCGAGACCTCCCGAATGCAATCGGCGAATGCCGATCATACCCTTCATCTGGTCTTATAGATGATATCGTCTATGATTCCATATTCCTTAGCCTGCTGCGCGTTCATAATGAAGTCGCGCTCCACGTCCTTCTCCACCTTTTCCAGTTTCTGCCCCGTATGCTTGGCCAATAACTGGTTTGTAATCTCGCGCATACGAAGAATTTCCCGAGCGTGAATATCAATATCGGTAGCCTGACCCGAAAGGCCCCCCATCGAAGGCTGATGGATCAGAATTCGCGAATTAGGCAGCGCCAGCCTTTTCTTGTTTTCTCCAGCCGCAAGCAGAAGCGCAGCCATCGAAGCCGCCTGGCCAATGCAAATCGTGGTTACATCATTCTTGACGTATTGCATCGTGTCATAAATCGCCATACCCGCGGTAATCGATCCGCCCGGCGAATTCACATACAGCTGAATGTCCTTCTCCGGATCTTCCTGCGCCAGAAACAGCATCTGCGCGATCACCAGATTGGCAATGTTGTCGTCAATCGGCGTCCCAATGAAAATAATATTGTCCCGCAGAAGGCGCGAGTAAATGTCATAAGCCCGCTCCCCCCGCCCCGTTTGTTCGATTACCATCGGCACAAGCACTGGTCACCTTTGCCTTTCACACTCCTGCTCCCTGCACTTTAAGCTTCTTGGGGGATCGGAAGCGAACTACGCGGACTGACGATATAGAAAGTCGAGGGTCTTTTCGTTGCGGATTCTATTCCGGATTCTATCCAGCGCCCCATCGCGTGTCAAACGCGACCGGATAGCTTCCGGGGTTTGTTTCGACTGCTCAGCCAGAGCTTCGACTTCGCGATCGATTTCCGCATCACTGACCTCGAGCTTTTCCTCCTCGGCGATTTTTTCCAGCAACAATGCCGCTTTGACTTCCTGTACGGCTTGATCTCGTTGTCCCGCCCGCAGGCGGTTGAGATCCATCTTCTTCATGTCTTCGGTCTTCATGCCCTGGGCTGCGAGCGCGCGCAGTCCGCGGTCCAGACGAATATCGATCTGGTGCTCGACCAATGCTTCGGGTACTTCGAAGTCGTTGCGCTTTACCAGTTCCGCCACCAGTTTGTCTTTGGCTTCGCGCTCGGCAGTGTGTTTCTTCTCCGCTTCCATGCCTTCGCGGATTCGTTTCCGTACTTCGGCAAGGTCGGTAAATTCTCCCAGATCTTTGGCGAACTGGTCATTCAATTCCGGCAAGGATTTCTGCTTGACCGCCTTCACCTGCACAGTGTAGGTAAACGTTTTTCCGGCGAGCCGCTGATCGGAGAAGTCCTGCGGATAATGCACATCGAACGTCCGCTCGTCGCCCGCGGATGCGCCTCGCAAATTCTCGGTAAACTCGGGCATCGTCCCCTGCCCGCCGATCTCGACCAGAATGTCATCCATGTGCACGGGATTCGACCCGGCTGGGCCGGGCTTCGCTGAACTTGCGGCCTGGCCCTCAGCGTCCTTCGGTTTTCCGTCGAGCGAAACCTGGGCAAAGTCGCCGTCCCCGAGCGGACTTCCCTCGATAGTGGTGAAGGTGGCTCGCTGCTCCTGCAGATTTTTCAGCGACTGCTCGACTTCTTCGTCGGTCACGGAAACGTCCGGCTTGTCGGCGCGGAGCTCTTTGTAATCCTCGACCCGGATGGTCGGCATCACTTCAAAGCTGGCTTTAAAGCGGAGAGGCTCGCCGTCGTGAACATGCAGATCGGTTACGCGGGGCTGGGACACCGGGGTCAGCCCGAGTTTGTCGGTTTCCTTGCGGAAATATCGCGGCACGAGGGCATCCACGACATCGCTCTTGATGCCTTCGGCAAAGCGCTGCTTAATCACGGAGGCGGGGGCATGGCCGGTGCGGAAGCCGGGGATGCGGGCCAGCTTCTGGTACTTCTGGATCAGGGTCTCGGTTTCGCGGGCGACCTCGGCG
>Ga0210401_10000661_pt1 | contig 41781 bp, 37 predicted proteins | sample IncBWH32MmetaG_FD_150866 | JGI IMG/M metagenome (GOLD analysis project Ga0210401, IMG submission 150866) | Forest soil microbial communities from Barre Woods Harvard Forest LTER site, Petersham, Massachusetts, United States - Inc-BW-H-32-M | ecosystem: Environmental > Terrestrial > Soil >... | reverse complement strand
TCTGGGCTGTCACGCTGTCATCGGCGAGCAGTATTTTCCGCGCCAAGCGATGTCCTTTTAACTGAAAGGGGAGATAGCGCGAAGTTAAATTGTCCCGGACTCTAAGTCAATGAGGATACGAGATTAAGAACGTTACGACGGACCAGTAACCACTGGGTAATCCAAGCCTGCCCAAACTGCAGTCGCGAAGAAAGCCTTGCCTCAGAACGGCACTACCTTGTGAATGCCCTTCTTTTTCTTATGCTTGCTGGAGGCAGTCGTGTCAGAGTCATCGCTCTGATCAGTAGCAGAAGATGCGGAGGAATCTGCGGTTTTCGCGCCGCTCGCGGCGGCTGGGCTGACACCCCCGGTCGCCGGCTGGGCAGCCGCTCCGCTCTGAATCTCATTCACTTGCTGCGGCGGAGGCAATGCCTGACCATTGTTATCGTCGCTGACATTGGGCTTCAATTCGTTCGGATCCGCAGGGCCGACGTTGGGCTTCAACTCGTTCGGGTCAGGTTGAGCCGCGGCAGGAGGTGGGGCAGCATCGGTGGATGCCGGATTGGTAACTGTAACCGCAGCGGTATCTGCTGCCGGAGCCGGAGTATCCGAGCGGGGAGCAGGTTGATCGGGTCCCGGTGCGCCTTTCACCGTCTCAATGGAAACAGAATGGCTATCCGACGCACCTCCAGTCCCCAACGCGGCACGGGTGGCGGCCTGCATGACTTGAGTTGCACTCATCGGGGCAGGATCGACCAGCGTCGGCTCACCAACTTTCGTCGCCTCAGCCACGCTCGGATGTTTTTCGAACGTCCCCATGACTTTCGAGAACTTACTGGGCTCCTTCCGGCTATCCTCTTCCGCCTTGTTTTCCGCGATGGCAGCCTTGGTAGCTCGCGGCACTGGCTGATGTAGGGCCAGAAGGCGTGCCTTGGCATCGTCGGCCCGATCCATCACTGGATACCGGGTAAGAATGCGGTCGTAGGCCTCCGTGGCGCCCTTGGTAAAATCCGCGATCATGCGCGCTTTGGCAGCTTCGTTGATCGGACGGGCCCGCATCATGGCGATCTCGCCTTCGTACGACTGCCCCAGCAAGTACAAAGCTTCGTCAGCTTTACTGTAGAGCGGGTACTCGTCGACTAGGGATTCCAGTCGAGCGATGGCGGCGGGATACGACTGGCGGATGTAGTAGAAACGTCCCACGCCAAACTCCCGTTCGGCGATCACTTCCTGCACTTGCAGCAGACGTTGCTTGGCCTCCGGCACCAGCTTGCTGTCGGGATACTGCATGATCAGTTGCCGGTATTCGTCCTGGGCCCGCATGGCGTGGGTGGGATCGCGGTCGGCCTTCTCCATCTGCTGGTAATGGATGTTGGCGAGCTTCAACTGAGCCTCGGCCGCCTCCGGCATGTTGGGAAAGAAAGTCTCGAAATCCTTGTATTCAATCTCAGCCTGGGCGAGAGAGGCGGAACCACCCTCGGCGTACCACGAGTCAGCCACCGCCAGCTTCGCCCGCGCAATATATTCCGAATCAGGATAGGTGTTGATCAGGGTCTGCAACGACAACCGCGCGACATCGAAGCGGTTGTGCTTCATCGCATCCATGGCACGGTCGAACAAGACCTTGTCAGGCTGCTTCGAATCGACATTCGCGATCGGGTTGCTGACCTTCTTGTTCGAGCAGCCCACGGCAATCGTGAGCACACCCGCAAGAAGCACCACCGGAATACAACGTGACATAGAAACCCTCGAGAAAAGACGGTACGACCAGAACTGATGGGGAACGATTCGCCCCCACTCGAAGCAACTTTACACCTTCTGCAGAGTAGCCTCGGTTGCAGCCTTCAACAATTTCTGGGCATTCTCCTTTGGATCGCCTTTACCGAACACGGCGTTGCCCGCTACCAAAATTTCCGCCCCTGCCCGGACCACCTCGGTCACAGTATCGAGGGCGACGCCGCCATCTACTTCAATCCGATAACTGAGCCCGCGCTGCGCCCGCAACTCCGAGAGTTTGCGGATCTTATGCATCGCCCCGGGAATAAACTTCTGTCCCCCGAAACCAGGATTTACCGACATGACCAGCACATAATCGACGATGTCCAGCACTTCGCTCAGAGTCTCTACAGGCGTCGCTGGGTTGATCACGACTCCTGCCAGCGCCCCATGATCTCGTATCAGGCGCAGCGTCCGGTTCAAGTGCCTGCAGGCCTCCTGGTGTACGGAAATCCAGTTGGCTCCCGCGTCGGTAAAATCCGGAATGTACTGATCCGCATTCTCGATCATCAGATGGCAATCCAGCGGCAAGTCCGTGGTTTTGCGCAACGACCTTACCACCGGCGGTCCGATCGTGATGTTCGGAACGAAATGCCCGTCCATAATGTCCACATGGATCACGCTCGCGCCGCCTTCAGCCGCGGCCTGGACTTGCGTCGCCAGGTGGGCAAAGTCAGCCGACAAAATCGACGGAGCTAGCTCGATCAATTGGGTTCCGGGCATGGGATACTTCTGAAAATTCTAACACGCTAAGCGACTGCCCAAAACGCCATTCCTAACTTAATGACTCGGTTCGAGAACTAACTTCTGCACCCTCCAGTTCAATATCTCGGCCACGTAGAGCTCGTTTTCGGACGGACAAGCAATCTCGTGAATCCATCCGAACTGCCCCAGCTGCTTCCCTGACTTCCCGAACACGCCCAGAACTTTTCCATCCAGCGAGAGCTTGTAAATCCGCCCGGGGAAACCGTCGGAGCTGAAAAGCACCTGGTTCGGCAAGGGTGTGATGCAAATTGCCCAGGGCGCTCCCGGCGCTCTCGACCCGGACGTCTGCACACGCTTGTTCCCAATCGCCGGGCGCGCATCGGGATCAACCGGCACGTCGATGGTGATCTGGTGCAGAAACTTTCCCTCTCCATCGAACACTTGAATTCGCCGGTTGCCGCGATCCGCCACGTAAACATTTCCCCCAGCATCGACTGCAAGGCTGTGCGGCGTATCGAACTGCCCCGGCCCGCTGCCGGGCTCCCCCCAGGACTTGAGCCAGTTTCCGTCCTTGTCGACTTTGCCGATGCGCGAGTTGATGTAACCGTCGCCGATGTAAGTGTTGCCCGACTTGTCCCACGCCACGTCGGTCACCTGCCGGAACATGCCATCCTCAGGAGGCAGGGGCGGGTTAGCATGCTTCAATGGACCGGTGCCATCGTCGGAGGCTTCCTGCTTGCGGCCGAAGACCATCACGACACGTCCTTCTGGATTGAATTTGATGATCATGTCGGAGCCCTTGTCCGTTACCCAAATATTGTCTTCCGGATCGACCTTCACCGAGTGCGCGAAGGACCATGCGTACAAGTTGTGACCAATCTCACGCACGAACTTGCCGTTGGCGTCGAACTCGAGCAGTTGTGCGGCACTCTCTCCATAAGCGGGGCCCGTCGTATTTCCACGCGAGAAAACAAAGATGTGTCCCTTGGAATTGACCGCGACCCCAGGAACCTCTCCGAAGTACAGGTCGGGTGGAAGTTTCAGAAAGTCGGGAACGGACCGATAGTGTATCTCTGGCACCGTGGGCTGCTGCGCGCAAAGGACACCAACCATCACAAAAAGAACGAGAACCGTACGTCTCATTGAGGACCTCCGATAGAGCTGAGTTTGGTATGACATTACAACTTACACAACCGACAAACGATCTCATTCTCCAGTAGCGCCTTGGCCACCGATCACAATCAGGTACAATTTCTAATTCGGAAGGCGGACATCCAATGACCGCTGACCACGGACCCCCCATGGCCATGAGAGTTCGCAAAGCCGTCTTTCCCGCCGCCGGACTTGGCACCCGTTTTCTGCCCGCCACCAAAGCCCAGCCCAAGGAAATGCTGCCGCTGGTGGACAAACCGATTATCCAGTACGGCGTGGAAGAGGCGCTCGCCTCCGGCTGTGACCAGATCATCATCATCACCGGCCGCGGAAAACAGGCAATCGAAGATCATTTCGACGTCAGCTACGAGCTGGAAAAAATGCTCGAGGAGCGCAAGAAAACCGATCTTCTCAAGATCGTGCGCGGTATTTCCGACATGATCCACGTTGCCTACGTGAGGCAGAAAGAAGCGCTCGGCCTCGGCCATGCCGTGCTCATGGCGCGCGAGTTGGTGGGCAATGAGCCCTTTGCGGTCCTGTTGGCTGATGACATCATCGACGCCGACCCTCCCTGCCTGAAACAGATGATTAACGTCTTCAATGAAACCCAGTCCTCGGTGATCGCAATTCAGATTATTCAAGGCAAGGCTATCTCGGCCTACGGCGTGCTGGATGTAAAGCCCGCCGACGGACGATTCGACGGCCGGCTCTACGAAATCCGCAACATGGTGGAGAAGCCGAAGCTGGAAGAGGCGCCGTCCGACCTCGCCGTGATCGGCCGCTATGTCCTCACCCCAACCGTCTTCGAAACTCTGGCGGAAACCAAAGCCGGCGTCGGCGGCGAACTGCAACTCACCGACGGCATGCGCGCATTGCTTAAGAAGGAAAAAATGTATGGCTACGTCTTCGACGGCAAGCGCCACGACACCGGCGACAAGCTGGGTTTTCTAAAAGCCACAATCGAGTTCGCCCTGAAGCGCCAGGACCTAGGCGGTCCGCTGCGCGAGTACTTGAAGGGACTTAAGCTGTAGAGCCTGTGTCGTGACTTAAGAAATAGCTTCGCTCGTCAGAGCCACGACGCGGCGACAGAATACAGCCCACGGCGCAAGCCGTGGGTAGCAAGTGCGAAATGAACTAGCCCCAGCGGGGCGAAAGACAGTCGCGCTACTCATTCCGCGGCGAAATGCCTGCCGAGTTTCCAATCTAGAACTGTATCTGCGGTGGCTCCGGCTCCGCCACGCCATCAGCCCGCGGCTCGGACGCACCTGAGTTCAGGCCGCTCTTCGAATTGTGCATCACCGCCTGTCCGCGTCCCATGGCTGTGGTGTAAGCCCCGTGCACGATCAGGTTGTGGCCCTTGCCCCGCAACGCCTGCAAGACCTCGGGCTTGATCCGCGACTCGATCGGAATGTCACAACTCACCGTACCACCCGCCACGGTGAAGCGCGGCGCTTCGAGCGCAGCCTGGATGTTCATCCCATAATCCACAAAGTTGGAAACAAACTGCGCGTGCGCCACCGGCTGGTTTGGACCACCCATGATGCCAAAGCCAATGTGCACGTCGCCCTGCTCCATAAACGCAGGAATGATGGTGTGAAACGGGCGTTTGCGCGGCTGCAGCACGTTGGGGTGGCTGGGATCGAGCACGAACAGCCCTCCCCGGTTCTGCAGCGCGAAGCCCATTCCATTCACCACAACGCCAGAACCGAAGCCGGAGTAATTGCTTTGGATCAACGACGCGATGTTGCCGTCTTTGTCCACTGCCGCAAGATAAACCGTGTCGCTCGTGGCCGGGCTTCCCGGTCCAGGATTGCAGTTGGCTTTGTTCGGATTGATGAGTGCGGCGCGCTGCGCAGCGTATGCCTTGGACAATAGGCCCTGCACCGGAACTTCGGCGAACCTTGGGTCGGCGTTGTAACGATAAAGATCAGCATAGGCCAGCTTCATGGCCTCAATCTTCTTATGCAGCTCCACCGTGCCCTGCGGTCCGCCGGCGTCAGGCTGAAACGTGTTCATGATGTTCAGCATCTCCAGCGCCGCCATGCCTTGACCGTTCGGAGGAAGTTCGTAAATCTTCCATCCGCGATAGTCGATAGAAATGGGTTCGACCCATTCTGCTGAAAAGTCGGCGAGGTCGTCTAACTGCATGGTTCCGCCAAAAGCCGACGAAGTACTTACGATGGCCTGCGCGATCTCGCCCTTGTAAAATGCGTCGCGCCCCTGCTCGGCAATCAAGCGCAGCGCCCTGGCCAAATCAGGATTGGAAAATTTGGAACCAATTTCAGGAGCCTTGCCGCCTCGCAGAAAAACCCTCCGCGCCTCGCTGGTCTTTTGCAGCTTGGGTTCATCCTCCGCCCAGTAGTCGTGGATGATCTCGGGTACGGCGTAACCTTGTTCAGCGTAGTAGATTGCTGGCGGAAAGAGTTCCTTCCACGGCAAATGCCCGAAGCGCTGGTGCGCCTGGCTCCATCCCTCTACCGCGCCGGGAACCGTGGCGGTGTGGATCCCGTCCCCAGGCATCGCCGTGATTCCGTGTTTCGCCAGAAACTCCACGGAAAGTCCACGCGGCGCCCAACCGCTCGAGTTCAGGCCATAGAGTTTGCCGCTCTTCGCGTCCCAGTAAATGAGAAATAAATCACCGCCGATCCCGTTGTTCATGGGCTCGGTGACGCCCAGCACCGCATTCGCAGCGATGGCCGCGTCCATCGCATTTCCACCCTTGGCCAGGATTTGCGCCCCGGTCTGCGAAGCGAGGTAATGGCTGGTGGCGACGATGCCCCGGTCCGTTATCACCACGGAGCGGCCGTATGAACGGTCTTGACCGGAAAACTCCATAGTCATGGCAAACAGTAGGAAGACTACCAGAGAAATCGGCCGCATCACGCGCACCCCAGTTCAACCAGCCCAAGCTGTCGCGAGTTCAGAAAATCCGATGTCATCCTGAGCGAAGCCAAGGATCTCTGCATTTTGCTTCCCGCACTCATGCTCAGATCTCACCGAGCCACGCCGCGAGACCCCACGCTAAGTACCGAGCGTGATCTTCAGCTTTCGTGACTTCTCTTCGACACTATTGGCCAGCGTTTCCTTCAAAGCCTCCAGTTTCCTAGCCAGGGATTCACTCGAAAGCCCCAGGATTTGCGCCGCCAGAATTCCCGCGTTGGTAGCGCCGGCTTTCCCGATGGCTACGGTAGCGACCGGAATGCCTGCGGGCATCTGCACGGTCGCGAGCAGAGAATCCATCCCGTTCAGCGGCGTCGAGGAAATGGGAACGCCAATCACCGGCAGAGTCGTATGTGCGGCAATCACTCCAGCCAGATGGGCCGCCCCGCCCGCTCCCGCAATAATCACCCGAATCCCGCGGCCCACAGCCTTACGTGCAAAGTCCGCCGTGCGCTCCGGAGACCGGTGTGCCGAGGTTACATCGATTTCATATGCAATCCCGAAATCCTCAAGCGCCTTGGCGGCCTCGCGCATGATGTCAAGGTCGGAATCGCTGCCCATCACAATCGAAACCTGCGGTTTGCTCATGATGTCCTCTTGTAGCGTCGCCGTCTCGGCGGCTGTCCCGCGGGCGCCCCCGCCCGCGTATTGAACCACTAAATCCGCGGTGAACTACTTCTTCAACGCCCGTGCCGCAATGTCCTTGCGATAGTACGCGCCCCCGAAGCCGATCTTCGCCGCCGCTTCGTAAGCGCGCTCAACCGCTGTGCCGAGACTGGCCGCTCGGGCCGTAATGCCTAACACTCGCCCACCCGCGGTAAAGTAAGCGTCGTCGTGTTTCGTTGTACCCGCGTGGAAGACTTTCACCCCCGCAATTCTTTCGGCATCTTCGAGCCCGCTGATTTTCTTGCCCATCTCGAAAGTGCCCGGATACCCTCCCGAAGCCATGACCACGCAAACCGAAGCATCCGCCGACCAGCGAAAGTCCCCCTCGCTGACCCGGCCATCAATCGAAGCTTCCAGCGCCTCCACCAAATCACTTTCCAGGCGCACAAGAACGGGCTGCGTCTCGGGATCGCCGAAGCGGCAGTTGAACTCGAGTACCATCGGTCCGCGAGCCGTCATCATCAGGCCGCAGTAGAGGACGCCCTTATACTCCGCGCCTTCCGCCTTCATCCCGGCCACCACCGGACGCGCGATGTGCTGCAGCAGCCAGTTCTGCATTTGCGCGTCCACCATCACCTCAGTGGAATAAGCGCCCATGCCGCCCGTGTTCGCACCCGTATCGCCCTCGCCCACTCGCTTGTGATCCTGCGCCGCGGCCAGCGCAGCCACGCGTTCGCCATCGCTCAGCACCAGAAAAGAGAGCTCTTCACCTTTCAGGCACTCCTCGATCACCACGCGGGATCCCGCCTCGCCCAGCATCTTCCCGCTGAGCATCTCCGCCGCCACGGAAGAAGCCTCTTCTTTGCTCTTGCAGATCACGACGCCCTTGCCTGCGGCCAATCCGTCCGCCTTCACCACCACCGGCATATGGAAGTGGGGCAATGCATCGCTAACATCCTCCGGGCTGTCGCAAATGGCGTAGTGCGCCGTTGGGATGTGATAGCGTTGCATGAATTCCTTGGCAAAACTCTTACTGGATTCCAGTCGCGCCGCCGCCTGAGTAGGACCGAAAATGCGATATCCGTGATGGGTAAATTCATCCACCACGCCCAGTTGCAACGGTAGCTCTGGACCGATGATCGTCAGGTCTGGCTTGATCCGCGCCGCCAGCGCGAGCAACGACTCGAGATTCTTAGCGTCGGCGGGCAGACACTCGGCCTCCGCAGCAATGCCAGCATTCCCCGGCGCGCAATAGACCTGCGAAACCCGTGGCGACTGGTGCAGCTTCCAAACCAGCGCATGCTCGCGTCCACCGCCGCCGATAACGAGAACTTTCATAGTTCGGGATAAACAAGGTTAGGGGGCGGAGCAGATGATGTCAAACCATGAAATTCGAGCTTCTATCCCAGCTCGCCAGTTAACCATGCTTAAGTCGTATAATCTCCCCAAATGATCACCGTCTCCAAGGAAGACTACCTCAAGGCAATCCTCGAGGCCGAGAGCGAAGGCGAGACCGTGATTTCGGCTACGCTGGCGCACTGGCTGTCGGTGTCGCCACCCGCGGTCACTATGGCTCTGCGCCGGTTGAAAAAGGACGGGCTGGTCAAGGTGCAGGGCGACGGCCATGTCGGACTGACTTCTGCCGGACGCAAGATCGCGCGCAAATTGACGCTTCGCCATCACCTCATCGAACGTATGCTGGCTGAGATCTTCGGCATGGAGTGGTATCGGGTGCACGACGAAGCTGAGCGTCTGGAACATGCGGTCTCGCCCGACTTTGAAGCGCGGCTGCTGGCCAAACTGGGCCGCGGCGGCGCCTGCCCTCACGGCAATCTGAGCGAACTCGAAAGTCCCGGGAGCCGACGACGACGAGGCCTTGTGCTGCTCGCTCACGCTGACGCGGGAAAGAATTATGTCGTCAGCGGCATCTACGAGCGCGACCGGCATTTGCTGGAATTCCTGGAAGGTCGCGGAGTCCGTCCGGGTGCGCGGGTGCACGTTGCGGGACGCAATTACGATCAAACGCTGACCCTCGCCACTGATGCTGGAACCGTCGCTCTCGGGCGCTCGGCGGCAGAGCGAGTCTGGGTCACCGCCGAGCCGGGTAAATCGCAGCGCGTTTCTCCCCATTCCTCTTGATCAGTCGCGATCAGCCATTTCTCTCTTGAATTAACCATAGTTTACTTGTTGCTGTATACTTACGCTAACCGATTCGACCCATGAGCGTAGGTTCACGACCCCCTCAGACAACGCGCATTGCCGGCGAAGACGAAGTCGTCGTCATCACCCACGAAGACGTGGACCGGGCGCATGATCGCGTCCGCGTGTCCGAAGCGCGTGCCAAGCGCGGCTTTTTTTCGGGGGCGCGGCTGCTGTGGTTGCTGGTCGGGCCCGGCGTTCTGGTCATGCTGGGTGAGAACGACGGCCCGAGCATGCTCTCCTACGCCGCGACCGGCGCGAAATTTGGCATCGGATTCTTCATTCCTTTTGTGGCTCTCACGTTTGGCATGGCCATTGTTGTCCAGGAGATGACCGTGCGACTCGGCGCCGCGACCCATCGCGGACACGCCGAACTGATCTTCGACCGCTTCGGGCCGTTCTGGGGATGGTTTTCGATGATCGACCTGGCTATCGGAAATTTTCTCACTCTCATCACGGAGTTCATTGCCATACGCGCTGGCCTCGGCTTCTTTGGCGTGCCTCCGTGGATGGCAGTCCTCATTGCGCTGGTCATCCTGTACGCGGCGCTGGTCAGCCATCGCTATTGGACCTGGGAGCGGATTACTCTCGCGGCCGCCGTGTTCAACCTTGTCTTCATTCCGGTTGCGCTCATGACGCATCCGAACTGGCATGCGGTGGGCCATGCATTTATTAGCTGGCAACCGCTTCCCGGTTTCAATAAGGACACGCTGCTGATCGTGCTGGCTGACATTGGCGCGACGGTCACCCCCTGGATGCTTTTCTTTCAGCAGAGCGCGACCGTCGACAAGGGACTCACCACAAAAGACATTCGCTTCGGCCGCATTGACACCGTATTAGGAGCCACGTTGGCGGCTGCCGCTGCGATAGCTACGATCCTCGCGACGGCGCCGTTGTTTGCTCATCAGATGAGCGCCGATAATTTTCAAGCGGCTGAGTTTGCGCAAGCTCTGCAGCCGATCATTGGCCGGTTTGGGGCGTCTCTGTTTGCGCTTGGCATGGTGGAGGCCGGGATTGTTGCTTCGATCACGATTTCAACTTCTTCGGCGTATGCCTTTGGTGAGGTCACTCACAAACCCCACAGCCTGAACCTTCCCATGAGACAAGGCAAGTCTTTTTACTCGGTGCTGACTCTGTGCGCGGTGGCGGCAGGGGCGATCGTGCTCATTCCGGGACTGCCGCTGGTGTACGTGGTCCTGATCGTCAACGTGGTCGCCGTTCTCGCGATGCCTCCTGCGCTGGTGTTTCTCTTCATGCTGGTGAATGACAAGGAAATCATGGGCGACCTGGTGAGTCCGGTGTGGGCCAATGTGCTGTCCGGCGGTGTGGTATTTCTCCTGACCGCTGCGGGCGTTCTGTTCGGGATCAGTGTGATTGCGCCTAATATTTTTGCCGCTCTGGGTGGAAAGTAGGAGAACGATGGTAAGAAAAGAGGAAGCACAAGACTTCTCCCGCTCCGATCAAGACATGGTTTTATCGTCGCTCGAACACGATCAACTGGTTCGGGCAAAGAAGCATTTTATCCCGCGGCGAATCCTTAAGGGTCCCGAACTGGTCGTGCTGTGGGGGCTTCGAATCTACCTTCTGTTCATGATGGCAGTCGTGGTTTACCAGGTCTGGACGGCCGCGCACTGACCTCGCGTTTTTTTCCACAATGGGGCGGAGTTTACTGTTTAGGACCGGACACCCCCATCGGCTGCAAAATCTAGAAAACAAGAGATTTAAATTTTTACCATGTGCCAGATCTTTGAGTTTCAAGGAGTTGCACGCAAAATCTAGAGAACGTTCGATCTCTCCACGGATTGAGGTTCAATTGTCGGAGTGCCTCCCGCAAGTATTGCCAATTCTCTTTCGGGGTGGTAAACCCCCAAAAACCGCAATCCAGACAGACCGGAAGCTTAGGAAATACCAGACGGGAGGGGTGTCCAGGTTCTTGAGGCCAGGGAAATGGACGAGAATCTGCGTACCAAACTCCCCCTGATTAGCGGACGCGCACAGCAGACAAGACATAGGTCGCTGACGTTCACAGAATGAGAGACGTCTGTCTGTTCAAAATTGCTCGCTTTTTCTCTACGAGGGCCCTGTGTAGCGGTGGCATTGAATGAATGGTGCTTTGTTAGCTTTGCAACGGACTCGGGCGTCGGTTGCGTCAATACTGTGGGCGGCCATTGCACCAATTGAGAATTTTCTACCCTAATTTGAAACCACCCCGGAGCGGACAGGCTTTAGGCTGCGTCATTGTCGTCTCTATCGAAAAAGAGGAGAGGAACCTGCGGGATCGCTATGCTTCTGAGTCTATCAATGTGCTGGCGCAGTTCGCGCCTGAGTTCAGAAATCGCTACGGCCAGTTCTTCCTCATTGGCCGCCGACACAACTTTGGAGCACAACTCTTCGATGCGATCATTGTGCTGTGCTGCCACAGCTCATTGTGTATGGTATCGAACAAAACGTCGATACAGTGGACACTGTAGGACAATTGCTCTAATGGCTATCCCGCCTGCGCCGATAGGGGTTGTTAACAGATGGGATGAGTTCTACATGGCGAATAGCGCCACAACGAGATGAATGCGGCCAGTCTGTCCCAGGGAAGCTCGCGCATTAGTAGTCGAATTCAGAAGGTGCTGGAAGACGCAAACGTAAAACTAGCGAGCGTGGCGACCAACGTTCTCGGCAAGGGTGGACAGGCCATGCTGGAGGACATCATCACCGGGGAAGATAATCCCGGGCACCTCGCCTCCCTCGCCCTGGGTCGTCTGCGCGTGAAGATTCCAATTACGACTTGCTCTCGAAGGAAAGATCCGTTCCCATCATCGCTTTCTGCTTCGGCGTTTACTGGATCAAATACAGTTTGTGGAACACGAAATTGCTTTGCTCGAAGAACGCCTGGAGGACATCGGCCGACAAAAGCCGGAGCTGTCGCAAGCGGTGGCGCTGGGACACGATACCGGGGGTCGATCGAGTGGCCCTTCTGGCCGAGGTAGGGGACAACATGGCGCAGTTTCCAACCGCTAGCAGTTGGCCAGTTGGGACGCGTTGTGCCCAGGCAATCACGAGAGTGCCGGCAAACGTTGCGCGGTGCAACTCCTCAAGGGAGCCCATGGTTGCGCCGCATGGCTTGTCAATGCGCCTGGGCTGCCGCGCGAACCAAGAACACTTACTTGTCCTCGCAGTTCAGACGCTTAGCGAGAGGCGCGTCAAGAAGAGAGCCGTCATCGCCGTGGCACATACCTCATAGTCATTGGCTATCCCTTGCAGAAGAACCAAAGCAACTACGACGATCTTGGCGGAAACTACTTCGATCGCGTCCACTCCGATGGTCTCAAGCGATATTTGGTGAAGCGGCTCCAGCAACTCGGGCGCAAGGTAACTCTAGAACCGATGGAAGCGGTTTAACCCAGCGCTTCCCGCGCAGGGGTTTTCGAGGGAGAAGGTGGCTGGCCAGCTTCACGGTTCTTCTTTGTAGAGGTGGGGACTCATGGAGCCGGCGTCGAGGATTTTCATTTGCCTCTCCCCACTGATTGGTTCGACCTTGCTGGGACCCAGGTTAGCGACCTGAGGAACGGGCAGTGAGCTACTGGCTTGCGCCGGCTCCCATGATTTCGAAGACTAGACCTCGGTTGTCGACGCCGCCTCTCAAAACTGTGCCGTAGAGATTGCCGGCGGAATCGCGGATCAGGCCGCCAACGGGGCAGCGGCCAGTGCTTCCGCCGTGGAAGGTGTAGAGTACGGTCTCCTTCCATCCGTGGGATGTGCGCGAGCGCTCGAAAACGGTACCAAAGGCGATGCCGCCTTCATAGGCGGTGCCGTAGAGATGGCCGGCGGAGTCCAAAATGAGCGTGTCCCAGGGGGACGCTCCGTCTGCGCCACCGGTAAAGTTGTACAGAACCGTTTCCTTCCAGCTTTGGTTTGACTGCTTGGTAAGTTTGAATATGTTACCGGCGCTGAGCGTACCGCCATACACGGAGGCACTGTAGAGATTCCCCGCGGAGTCAAAGACGACGCCGGCTTGCGGTTCCGATCCGTCGGCTCCGCCGGTGAAGGTGTGAATCACGAGCTCGATCCATCTTCCTCCGGACGCAGGCGACAACTGGAACACAACACCGTAGTTGTATTTACCACCCGTAGCCGTCGTGCCGTAGAGATTTCCCGCGCGGTCGAAGGTCACGCTGGCCCAAGGTGAGCTCCCGTCTGTGCCGATGAAGTTGTGCAGCACATGCTCGGTCCACTTCCCCGATGTGAGTTGCAGCTTGAAGACGGTTCCATATCCGTGGGTGCCGCCGGCCTGGGTGGTTCCGTACAAGCTTCCGGAGTGGTCGAAAACCAATGCGGCTGCGGGGTAATTGCCGTCCTCGCCCTTACCGAATTGATAAAGCACGGAGCTGGTCCAGTTGCAGCCACTGATATGGGTTAGTTTGAAGGCGGTGCCTTCGCCGTAAAAGCCACCGGAAGAAGTGGTGCCATAGAGATTGCCAGCAGCATCGAAGATCAGCCCGCCATAGGGCGCGGCTCCGTCCTTCCCGCCTTTGAAGCCGTATGCAGTGCATTCAGACCACCCAGTCGCGGCGCTGTAGCGCACACGGAAGACCTCGCCTTTTCCGTTCGGTCCTCCGTAGTAGGTGACTCCATAAAAATTACCCGCGGCATCCGAGACCAGGCCTGCCCAGGGCTGAAGCCCGCCGTGTGCGCCGGGAAAGTTGGCCAGGACTTTTTCGGTTCCGGCCGATGCCTTGGTCAGAGTTGTCAGGAAGAATGCAACGACGATGAGAGCGGTGGTTGCGGAGGGAGAGACCTTCTTTACTCTCATATGTGCCTCCGAGGAAATCGCCGGCGTTGAACGTGAAACCTGGCGCCAGTAAGGCAATTTTCAAGACTACAACGAGCGCACCATGATACCTCGCGCGACCGCGGTTAGGAAACTGCCGTAGGGCAAGTTTCGCTTCTTTGACTGGATCGACAATGAGAGTCCCCTTGTGAAGCCTCGCGTTCGAAATCCTTATGAAACTTGTGTGCTGGGGAGGACCGTTTTCTCGGAATGCTCGTCTAAGCGGACCAGCGACTTCTCTCAGGAGGATGAAACCATGAACAAAGTGTTGCTGGCAGTATTGTTTTTCTTGATGAGTGCTGGTGTCTTGACAATCGAGGCTTCGGCGCAGAATTCGGATGCTGCTGTTACTGACCACACAGCTCCGAGTTATGACATGAAGGGACAGTCTTTGTTGGATCTGCAAGCAGTGCAGAAGAAGTTTGTGGATCTTGCGAATGCGCTTCCGGCCGACAAATTCACGTGGCGGCCGTCAGCGGACTCGCGGTCTTTCGCGGAAGTGTTTCTGCACATCGCGGGCGAGCGCTATGGGATTCTGGGGCTCATGGGAGCGACGCCACCCGCCGGATTCGACGGGAAGACGTTTGAAAAATCCACGATCGAGAAAGCCAAGATCGTCGAGGAATTGAACAAGTCGTGGGAGTTCGCGCAGAAGACGATCAACGGTATGAGCAACGCGGATTTTGCAAAGCTGCTGCCGAAACTGGGTCCGCAGGCGAACGCCGGGGACGTAGTGTACATTCTGGTCGCGGATGCACACGAGCACCTCGGGCAGTTGGTGGCGTACGCGCGCATGAACGGCATCGTCCCGCCCTGGACCGTAGAAGTACAGAAGAAGGCGGCGGAAAAGAAGGCGGATCAGAAATAGCTCCGGCAACGCTGAAGATGTGCCTGATTCGGAGTTCGTCGAGCTTGCTTCGGGTGCGGGCTCTGGCGACGGTCTTGGGTGTACACTGCGGCCTGCCGTCAACCTGAAAGGCAGGCACACCATGGCGTCGGTACTCATAACAGGGACTAGCACGGGAATTGGATTGGCGACTGCGCTGGCTCTTGGCCGGAAGGGTCACCATGTGTACGCGACGATGCGCAACCCTTCGCGAGCGCCCGGATTAGGGGAGAGAGCTGCGCAGGAGAAACTTCCAATCAAGGTTCTAGTGATGGACGTCGACTCCGACAGCTCGGTGAAAACATCGATCGCGAATATACAGAAAGAAGCTGGCTTTATCGAGGTCTTGATCAATAACGCTGGAGTGGAGCGGAGCGGGTCGGTCGAAGAGATCCCTTTTGACGATTTCCGGGCGGTGATGGAGACAAACTATTTTGGACCTTTACGTTGCATCCAAGCGGTTGTACCGGATATGCGTAGACGGATGAGCGGATGTATCCTCAGCGTGAGCTCGGTCGCTGGGCGTATTGCTACTTCGCCGTTAGCCCCTTACACCGCGTCGAAGTTTGCCTTGGAGGCGCTGAGTGACGCGCTGGCGCAGGAGATGAGATGTTTAATGTCCGGGTGGCTATCGTCGAGCCCGGCATCATCGACACGCGTATGGCCAGAGGATTGGAGGAACCTGCGGGCGGTTCTCCTTACCCTCAGCAGCGGCGCCTAGCTCTTATGTTTGGTGCGGCGCTCAAGAACCCGGCGCCGCCGTCGCTGGTGGCGGATAAGATCCCGGATATCGTCGAGAGTGGGACTTGGCAACTGCGGCACCCGGGTCGGACCCGATGCCGGGGCATTTCTAAAATGGCGTGAATCCATGACCGACGAAGAATGGGTCGCCTTTCATTCCGCTGACGACGAGACCTGGTACCGACGCATGGAGCGTGACTTCGGCTTAACCATCCCTAGAAACTGAACGACCGGCGTTGCACGGTGATGTTTACTGTAGCGGTGGCGGAGTCAGGCCCATGAATGTTGTCCCTTCGAATTTTCCCTGGGCATCAAAGTTCCAGGTGAACAGAGCAGATCCGGCGTTGGCGCAGGCGTGGCATCCGTTACGCAGCGGGTAGCCCACCACAAACTGGGTTCCACCGTTTGGTCCCGATTGCGAGTTGGGCCAGGTCTTCCCGTCACGATCCCCCGGCCACAAATTGACATTGGGAAATTGATTCTTCACATCCTGAAACTGGAAACTCTGCTCCATCGTTTTTGTGTCGAGCAGCTTCAAATCCTCGACGTTGAGGATGGGCGGTTTTCCATTCACGAATAAAAGACCGTAGTTCGTGTTGGCGCGCAGGGGATAGGTGATCCATGCGAATGCAACCGGAGGCTGACTTTGGAATCCGGTCATGACGCCGAATTCGCCGTGGCTCTGTTTGTAGAGTTCGCGGGTAAAGCTTACGGTGTCGGCTGGGGCGCCGGCTTTCGCCATCTGGTCGATCAAGCACTCGACGTCGCCGGGGTGGGACGTGTCGCAGGCGGCGTGGGCGGTGGCGAGGAACTGCGACGATACCTGCCATACCGCCGATGCGGCAATCTTCGCCGGGCCGGTCTGCGATTGTGCGGACACGCATCCGGCCATGCAAACGACAACAAGAAGTAGACAGGCGTTCCTCATATTTCTTCCCTTAGAGGAAACATTCTATACTCTGCCGGGCCCTTCGCACCTTCATGGTTGGGAGGCGCAACTGCGCAAGTCGAGATCCGGCGGGCGGGTGAGATCTGCTGCACAGGTTGTACCGGGCAATGCTTTAGCGGACAATGAAACGCTTGGAGCAGGCACAACACTCTCGTGCAGCCTAGCCATCTCCATCAACCCTGGCGATCGTTCGCGCAGTGTTTGTATGGCGGCGCGGGACTGGCATTTGTCACGTTTATCTGTTTCCGGCTTCAGTTTAACCTTGCAACTGCCGCCTTAAGGTTCGGGCGGCGGAGGCTGGGCGCTTCCTCGACGAAGGGCCCAGCTTCCCGTGCATAGTGGAAGGATGATGAGGATTCGATTTCGCGCTGGAGTTGGGGCCTTCGTGGTTGTCTGGCTATGTCTCGGAGTTGCGGCGTATGGGCAGATGCGGTCTTCAGTTCCAAACGCGGTCAAAAAAGGGGAGGCCATGGCGACACATGCGAGTGGAACTTTTGAAGTGAAGCTGCTTCCTCAACCTCCAGGAAGATAAAGCCGAGGGCTCAACCCTGGGCAGGATGTCCATCGACAAGCAGTTCCACAGCGATCTCGAGGGTACCGCCAAAGGGCAGATGCTCACTGCCGGCACGGACGTCAAAGGTTCGGCCGGTTACGTCGCGAGCGAGCGGGTCACAGGGACGTTGCATGATCGCAGCGGCAGCTTCGTCCTGCAGCACAGTGGCCCCTTGACGAAGGGTGCCGCACAACAGTCCATCACGGTGGTGCCAGATTCGAGCGCTGGCCAGTTGGTTGGCTTGACCGGCAAGATGATCGTCACAACGCTGACGGAAAACATTCGTACGACTTCGAGTACACGCTGCCCGCGGCTCCGTAAATGACCAGCCACCTCCGGGCCGCTCCGGGCCGCCCCGTGCCGCTACCTGACTACGCAATCCTTTCCAGAACGACTAAACTGGTGAGTTGAGCTTCGTTGCTCCGGCGCTTAGTTCTCTCCGCTCCGGCGCTGCGTCTATTTTTTCGGGAAGGCATCTTTCTATGAACAGCTTTGGCGGCCGTTCCACCCTCCGCGTTTCTGGCCACGACTACGAGATTTACCGCATCGACGCCCTCGACAAGCAGGGCATTTCGACCAAGCATCTTCCTTTCTCGCTGCGCATTCTGCTGGAGAATCTGTTGCGCACCGAAGACGGCCGCAGCGTGACCAAAGAAGATATCCGCGCGCTCGCGGCATGGAACAGCAAGTCGAAGCCCGACAAGGAAATCGCCTTCACCCCGAGCCGCGTGCTGATGCAGGACTTTACTGGAGTGCCGGCCGTCGTCGACCTGGCAGCCATGCGCGATGCCATGAAGGTGCTTTCGGGCGATCCTGCGCTGATTAATCCCTTGCAGCCTGCTGAATTGGTTATCGACCACTCGGTACAAGTGGACGAATTCGGCACGCCGCAAGCATTCCAACTGAACGCTGAACTTGAGTTCCTACGCAACAAAGAGCGCTACGGATTTCTGCGCTGGGGGCAAACCGCTTTCCGCAATTTGGCGATCGTTCCGCCTGACACCGGCATCGTGCATCAAGTAAATCTTGAGTTTCTTGCGCGCGTTGTCTATGTGCAGGAGTTGAACGGCAAGCGCGTGGCTTATCCCGATACGCTTGTGGGTACGGATTCTCACACCACCATGATCAACGGCCTGGGCGTGCTGGGTTGGGGCGTGGGCGGAATCGAGGCCGAGGCTGCGATGCTGGGTCAGGCAGTTTCTATGCTGATTCCGCAAGTGGTTGGCGTGAAGCTGACCGGCAAACTGCGCGAGGGCGCCACGGCCACCGATCTGGTGCTGACCGTGACCGAGATGTTGCGTAAGCATGGTGTGGTGGGGAAGTTTGTCGAGTATTTTGGACCTGGCCTGCAGGAACTGCCGCTGGCCGACCGCGCCACCATCGCCAATATGTCTCCCGAATATGGCGCGACCTGCGGCATTTTCCCGGTCGATAAAGAAACCCTCGCTTACCTGCGGCTGACCGGGCGATCCGAGGAACAGATCGCGTTGGTTGATGCCTACTGCCGCGAGCAAGGATTGTTTCACGATGAGAAGACACCCGAAGCGCAATATTCCGAAATGCTCGCGCTCGATTTGGGCACAGTCGAATCCAGCCTCGCTGGCCCCAAGCGTCCGCAGGATCGGGTGCCACTTGCTCAGGCGCGGGAGTCGTTTCAGACGTCACTCCCCTCGCTGCTGAAACCAAAATCCAGCGTGACAGTTTCCTCGCCAAGTACGGACACCGCGAAAAAGGTGGCGGGGTGGGAGCAAGAAGGCGGTAGTCCCTCGGCAGTAGGAGTTGGCGACCATCGGGTTGAGGAGCACGTTCCTCAAGCCGCCGGAGCCGCCTTGCGCCACGGCAGCGTCGTCATTGCCGCCATCACAAGTTGCACCAACACCTCCAACCCTTCGGTGATGGTAGCCGCAGGCCTGGTCGCGAAAAAAGCGGTCGAGCGCGGCCTGCAAGTTCCATCGTGGGTGAAGACTTCGCTGGCTCCGGGCTCAAAGGTCGTGCGGGATTATCTGGAGCGCGCAGGACTGACGCCGTATCTCGAAAAACTAAAATTCCACATCGTAGGATACGGCTGCACCACCTGCATTGGAAATTCGGGGCCGCTGCCGGAAGAAGTTTCGAAGGCGATCGACGAAAAGAATCTGGTAGTCGCCTCTGTGCTCTCTGGCAATCGCAACTTCGAGGGCCGTATTAATCCTGAAGTACGCGCCAACTATTTAATGTCGCCGCCTTTGGTTGTGGCCTTCGCACTGGCCGGCCGCATTGACCTCGACTTACGCACAGATGCCATTGCTAACGACAAACAAGGCAAGCCGGTATACCTGGCGGACATCTGGCCGTCGCGAAGTGAAGTGGATGAGGCCATCAAGAAATCGATTTCGTCGGACATGTTCCGGCGAAGCTACGGGGAGGTTTATCACGGGGACGAGCGCTGGCGCGGATTGCCCGTGCCCAAGGGTGAGACCTACGCGTGGGATAAAGATTCGACTTACATCCGTCGCGCTCCCTACTTCGACGGCATGACACTGAAACCGACCGTGGTGGAAGATATCAAGAATGCGCGCGTGTTGGCAGTGCTCGGCGACAGCGTCACCACCGATCATATTTCGCCGGCGGGCTCGATCAAGAAAGACAGTCCGGCAGGAAAATACCTGATCGAGCACGGCGTCAAGCCTGTCGATTTCAATTCCTACGGCTCGCGTCGCGGCAACCATGAAGTCATGGTGCGAGGGACTTTCGCCAATGTTCGCTTGCGCAACAAGATGGTTCCCAACCTCGAAGGCGGATTCACGCGTCACCTGCCGGATGGCACGGAGCTGACCATCTTCGAAGCGTCAGAGAAATATATTGCTGAACAGGTTCCGCTCGTGATCCTCGCGGGCAAGGAGTATGGTTCCGGTTCGTCGCGGGACTGGGCAGCGAAGGGCCCGCTTTTGCTCGGAGTGCGTGCCGTCATCGCCGAAAGTTACGAGCGCATCCACCGTTCCAACCTGGTGGGTATGGGCATTCTTGCCTTGCAATTCATCGAGGGCGAGACCGCGCAGTCGCTGGGATTGACTGGCGAAGAAATTTTCGAGCTCACGGGCATCCACAACTTGATCGGAAGCTTCGCGCCTGGCCGGCAGGTGGAAGTCCGTGCGAGTGCGAAGGGCAAGACGACGGAGTTCAAGGCGCTGGTGAGGATCGACACTCCGCAGGAAGCGCAGTACTACGCCAATGGCGGAATCCTGCAGTTCGTGCTACGGCAACTGCTGTCCAGTAAGCCAACCGCTGTACACGCATAGAACCACGTGGGACGGCCGCTCCCGGCCGTTCAGGCCGAGTGAAACCCGGCAACTTAGCGCCCGCTAGAAACTCGACCACGGCATGACGAAGCAGGGAGGCCAGAGTCGAGCGACCATCTTTTCGAAACGAGCCCAGTTCCTCACCGAGATGCTGCGGTACATCAACGACGGAAAGTTTGAAAGAGCGGGAGAAGGCTGGTCATTCGGGATCGGCCACTGCGCCTCTCGTGAGGCGAATCGGGGCAATGCAAACAAAGACGAGGTCGTCTTTCAGAAGATGCGCCATCTCGTGTATGACCATGTTGCACGCACCGTCGCCATTGAGCGGACCCCGCTTTCAAGTCCGCCTACAGGAGATTCGCTCGCGGGCGATTTCAAGAAACTGATGGATGAATTGAGACCGGAAACCCGCAAAGCTCTGGGACAGGCTTTTGGTCCGATCGCAGCCGGATAGCAATCGCAGGTCCCTGAAAACACCTGCAGCCAAGGGTCAACTGGACGCGCTCGATCGCTATTACTCAGACGAGATTCTCGAAAAGCTGAATGGAATTGTTTCCCGGGCTTCGGCGCTGGACCGCATCGGTCTGGAGATCGCACCTAACCGCGAGTCCAGTTTCTTTTTGAAGACGCGCATCGCTGTTAGCTTTATGGTTTTCACTTGGCCTGTGCGGTCTTCTGCCGCGCCATTCTGGAGGGCGCGCTGAAGGAAATTGCCGATCCGCAGAGCGAGACCAGTCAATCCATCCATGACATGGATCGCGCTGGCGGTGGAGAAACGTATTTTGACTGGTGATCGTCCGCCTTGCACGCGCGCAGTGGCAAGCAGGCAATAAGGCAATCCACGATACCGAGATATTCAACCGGGATTATTCTCCGGAAAAAGTCGAAGAAGTCCTGACCAACACGCGGAAAGTGCGGGAAGAATTGTACCGTCTGCCCTCTGTGTGATGTTCTCTCTTGTCCTTTGTGAACCGTTGTGTCCTTCGTGGTTCATGAAGTGCAAATGCCAGAACCACAACGGACACAAAGGTTCACAAAGGAGCACGCTAAGAGGTTTTCGCAGAGTCCAGCAGAATCGTGACCGGGCCATCGTTTACTAATTCCACCTGCATCATTTCCTGAAAGCGGCCGGTCTGGCAGGGAAGGCCAGCGGCCCGGATACGCTCCACGAAGTATTCGTAGAGCTGGCGAGCGCGCTGCGGCGCCGCTGCGGCGTCGAACGAGGGCCGTTTGCCGCGGCGAACATCACCGTAGAGCGTGAACTGCGAGACCAGCAGAATTCCGCCGCTCACTGCCGTAATATCCAAGTTCATCTTTCCGTTTCCGTCCTCGAAAATACGCAATCCAGCGATCTTGTCGACTAGATAATCGGCGTCCGCTTTATTGTCTGCGTGAGTCACGCCGAGCAGAACCAGCAGACCGCGGCCGATCTGGCCCACGATCTCGCCGTCAACGGCGACTTGGGCACGGCTGACACGTTGTACGACAGCGCGCATGTTTCTCTCAAGGCCTCATTTTCGGTGTCTCGCTCACCAGGGATTCTTGTCCGGCTACCGCGAGCCAGCGTCCCTCGTGGAACACCGAGATGTCCGTGAACCGAACCCTGGCGCGAAATGGAATTCCTCGGCCAGAATGCAGCCGACGGCGTCGGAATCGTGCCGCTCGAGCGCCTGCGCCCCGGATTGTTCAAGTCGAGCCTGGGCGCTCTCCTCCTTAGTCTGCCCGGATGGACAACTGGCACCAAAAGCAAGCGGACAGATCAGAAGCGTGAACCATAAAGTATGTTTCACTTTTGCCCTCCCTCCATATGTTGGCCGCCGACAATCATAACTCTCAAAAGAACCGGGCTTTCTGTCGGCCACGATGTTTGACCTCGCAACTGCCAGCGGTTACGATTCTTATGGGTCTTCTTGGAGTCAGCCGCAAGCAAGTTCGGTAGCCACGGGACTCGCCTTTACACCGATTCGTGCTGGCCATTACACTACTCATTCCCTTTACTCATTCTTCGGGAAGGCGGATTGCTATGGTCACTGGAGACAAATTGAAAGAGATTAACGAAAAAGTAAAACAGATTATCAGCGAGCAACTGGGAGTCGACGAGGCCGAGGTCACGCCCAGCGCTTCATTTGTGGATGACTTGGGCGCCGATTCGCTGGACCAGGTCGAACTGGTCATGGCGCTCGAAGAGGCATTCGATCTGGAGATTCCTGATGAGGACGCGGAAAAGATCCGCTCGGTCCAGGATGCAATCGATTACATCGATAAGCACGCCAAAGTGGCCAAGTAAGTTGCATCTCTCAAATGGAGGCCGGGCGTCCCCGCCCGGCTGGACGGACGAGACTTCCGTCGTCCATTGTGGCAACTTAAGTCAGTCCAGTCCCATACACGCAACCGCAAGGAGAACTCATGGCAGCCGTTGACGAAAAAGTAAAACAGATAATCGTGGAACAACTGGGAGTGGATGAGGGCGAAGTCACACAGAATGCCTCATTTGTGGACGACCTGGGAGCCGACTCTCTGGACACCGTCGAACTGGTGATGGCTTTTGAAGAAGCCTTTGAGATCGAGATTCCCGACGAGGATGCCGAGAAAATCCGCACCGTACAGGATGCAGTCGACTACATCGGCAAGCACGCGAAAGGTGGGAAGTAGTTGGCGAGACGGGTCGTAGTTACTGGCATTGGCCTGATCTGCGGGGTGGGCAACACCACCGAAGAGATTTGGCGAAACTTGCTCGCGGGCAGGAGCGGGGTCGCCCGGATTACTCATTTCGACGCCACGCAGTTCGCTTGCCAGATCGCAGCCGAAGTCAAGAACTTCGATCCGCTGAATTTCGTCGAGAAAAAAGAACTGAAGAAGATGGGGCGGTTCATCTACCTGGCCCTGGCCGCGGCCGACGAGGCCATGAAAGCCTCAGGTCTCCAGGTCGCGGAAGAAATTTCGACCCGGACTGGAGTGCATATCGGATCCGGAATCGGCGGGTTCGACGTGATCGAGCGTGAGCATATAAATCTGCTCAATGGCGGACCCCGCAAGATCTCACCATTTTTCATTCCCGCCTCTATCGTGAATCTCGCTGCCGGGCACGTCAGCATCCGCTACAACGCCAAGGGTCCGAACGAGGCCACCTGTACCGCTTGTACCTCGAGCGCGCACTCCATTGGAGACGCCTACAAGATCATCGCCCGCTGCGATGCTGACGTCATGATTGCGGGAGGGACCGAGGCCGCGATCACGCCCATGGGGGTCGGCGGTTTTGCCGCCATGCGTGCCCTCTCGACGCGCAATGATGCGCCCGAGAAAGCCAGCCGTCCCTGGGATTCGGGACGCGACGGATTCGTAATTGGCGAAGGCGCCGGAATCCTCATTCTGGAGGACCTGGAATTCGCCCGCCGCCGCGGCGCTAAAATTCTGGCCGAAATCGTGGGCTACGGTATGAGTGGCGACGCCCACCACATTACCCAACCCGCCGAAAACGGTGAAGGCGCCTATCGCGTGATGCAGAATACGCTGAACGATGCGAAGCTTCAGCCGCAAGATGTGGGCTACATCAACGCCCACGGCACGTCGACGGATATCGGCGACAAACTCGAAACCATCGCCATCAAGCGCGCCTTCGGCGATCACGCCCGCAAGTTGGCGGTCAGTTCGACCAAATCGATGACCGGTCATCTGTTGGGCGGTGCGGGTGGGCTGGAAGCCGGCATCACTGTGCTCGCGCTGCGCGATCAGATTTTGCCTCCAACCGCTAACCTGGATAATCCTGATCCTGACTGTGATCTCGACTACGTCCCCAACCATCCCAGAAAAGCCGCCTTGGAATACGCCATGTCCAATTCATTCGGCTTCGGGGGCACGAACGGCGCGCTGCTCTTCCGGCGCTGGGCAGAGTAGCTCGAGCCAAATCCTCGAATTCTCCTACTCCTAACAGATTGCGGAAAAACGTCGACATTGGCGACGGGAGTCTTGAAAGGGCACGGATTGGGAAGCCACAGCCTTTCAAAATTCCCACGCCGACGGTTTTTTCCGCAGGCCCTCAAGCGTTGAGTCGTCTCCGGGCCAGGTCAAAGGCCGCGGACAGGAGTGTCCGCGACACACGGAGCATCGCCCCTCCCGTTTTGGCAAGGAACTTTAGGACTCCTCCTGTCTTACCTCTGGTAATGCGACCTTGGTACCCGGGGATTGTCCTTCTTCTCCTTTGCCATTGCCGATAGCGCACTACAGAATAGATTTGCAGGGCAAGAACACCCCGTCTATGGACAAAGCCTTTGGAACCGCTCTCATGCCCACGTTCAGCACCAAGAAGGCCTCGGCGCGTGTGGCTCTAATCGATATGAAAGAACCGGCCCGGAATACTCTTGCGGAGTGCTTTCGCCAGTTCGGGATCGAGAGTGTCCCGTTGAACGGAAACGCGGCCGAACGCCTCAAGAAGGAGAAATTTGAGGCTTGCGTGATCAAGCTGGGCCCGTCGGCTCAGACCATAATGGAGTCCGCGCGTACCTCTCCTTCCAATAGCCGCATCGTCCTGTATGCCGTCGGCGGCAGCGCTCAGGATGCGCTGAGCTTTTCGAAGTACGGGATCAATGCTATTTTTCACGAACCGCTTGAGCGGCCAGCCGTACTGAAATTGGTCCGGGCTACGCAAATGCTCGTATTGCATGAGCTGCGGCGCTATGTTCGCATCCCAGTGATCACGGAGATCTCGTTCGTGATGAACGACGGCCGCAAGGTGACGGCGACCAGTATTGAGGTTAGCTCCGGGGGCATGTCCCTGCGCAGCGCCGACGATATTTCGATTGGGCACTCGGGCGAGGTCTCTTTCGCTCTGCTGACCTTGCCGCGGATATGGGTTCGCTGCGCCGTGACCTGGCGCAACGCGGTGGGCAAGTCTTTTGGCATCCGCTTCGACAGCCAGGACGAGCGCCGTTTTCGGATCAAAGAGTGGATTGACTCCTATCTGGAAGGTTAGCCGGTCCGCTCAAGAAGCCGCGCGCGTTTTACTATCTGATTACATCATTCTGGTTCGAACCGCCGCTAATAGATGCGGGAGCGCTATCTCCCGGCGGAATTTCTTCCGATTGGTGGTTGGTTCGGGCACAATCATTACGTGTCGATCGATCATCATACGATTGCCGCGGTCAGCATTGCTGGTACCTTTTTTGCTGTGCTGGGCAGCCTCTATCTGGCCTACGACTTGTTGGGCGGGCGACACGGTCCTCTGCGACTGCTTACCCGGGCGGTAACCTATTCCGTCGTCTTTGGCGTCGGCTACGGCATTGACCTCGGTTTGTTTTTTGGCCTCGCTGCAGGGATTGCGACCGGTATCACGGTCTCGGTTGAACTCAATCGAGCATCTCGTGGTTTGGAACATTATTCCTTGTTTTGGGAAGGATTGTTCAGCGCCATTCGCGGACTTGCCTTCTGTGCTGGACTCTACCGGATTCTAGGCTTCGAATACGCAATCGCATCTGGCACTGTCATCACCATCGGCCAAATATTCGCGTACTCTCGTGGCATGCGGCCCTCTCTCGACTACGGCGCCTCTCGCCGTCCACGCATTTTACTCGTCGCCAGTTTTGGGGAACGGTCGTCCGGACCGTGGGCTACATTGCCACGGCACTGTCTTGTAGCGCGCTTGTCCATCGTTTTGACCACGCCTGGTCTTTTGCGATCCGGGTAGGACTGGTGACCGGCCTTGTCACCGGCATTGGCGCGACGGTGAATCCCTATATTGAATACTATGCGGACAAGCTTCCGGAGCGACGGCTCGGAGCCTGCGGCATTGGGCTCATCTTCTGTGGATTTGCTTTGCAATCGGTTCAGTATTGGCTGGCCTTGTTTGATGTCCGCCTGACGTAAACCCTTTTTCACCAAGAAGACACAGGGGGCACAGAGAATGCTTCAATTTTTCAAAAGACACTGATGTATCCACAGTTTTTACAAAGTCTTAGGGGTTCTCTCTGCCTCTGTGTCTCGGTGCTGAAATGGTATTCATGTAAAATCGAAAAGAGCACATGGCAGGCGCTTCCCAGTTCGTCCAGATCGATGTCGGCCCGCCGGTCCGGCAGCCTAAGCCGGAGTGGCTTCGAGCCAAGGCTCCGGTAGGCGAGAACTTCCACAATCTCAAGAAACTGGCCCGTGGTTTGGGACTACACACGGTTTGCGAATCGGCACAATGCCCCAATATCGGGGAGTGCTGGAACCACCGCACGGCCACATTCATGCTTTTAGGGGACATCTGCACCCGGCGCTGCGGTTTTTGTGCGGTGCCCAAGGGTAAACCTGGGGCGATTGACTGGGACGAGCCGCGGCGCGTGGCTGAAGCCGTGGCTACTCTCGGCTTGAAGCACGCGGTTGTGACCAGCGTGAATCGCGATGACGATAATCTGGGTGGGGCGCGAGTTTTCGCGGAGACAATTCGGGAGATTCGCGAGTTGTCCCCGGAGTGCCGCATCGAAGTTCTGATTCCTGACTTCCAGGGCATCGACGAGGCGTTGCGAATTGTTCTCGATGCCAAGCCTGACGTCTTGAATCACAATACGGAGACGGTGCCGCGGCTCTATCGTGTGGTCCGGTCCGGGGCTCGGTATGAGCGGACGCTGCGGCTGCTGGAGAATGCCAAAAAGTTTTCGCCGGGGATGGTCACGAAATCCGGAGTGATGGTTGGTCTGGGGGAAACGGTCTCTGAGCTGGTAAACGTATTTCGCGATCTGGGTACGCGCGGCGTCGATATCCTCACCGTTGGCCAGTATCTGCGGCCATCGCGCGACCACCTGCCCATTGCTCTTTTCTACACGCCGGATGAGTTCCGGTACTTGCAAGACGAGGCGCTGCGGTTCGGCTTCCGTCACGTCGAATCGGGACCAATGGTGCGCTCCAGCTATCACGCCCACGAGCAGGCCGAGTCGACTTCGGCGCAGCCAATCATCGCCTAGCGCATTCCGCGCACGCTACTTCTTCTTTTCGATTTTTGCCCAGGTGTCCTTCAGAGCTACGGTGCGGTTGAAAACCGGCCTTCCTGCCGTCGAGTCGGGGTCGACGCAGAAATATCCCAGGCGCTCGAACTGGTAGCGGCTTCCGGCTGTTGGGTTGGCAAGCGAGGGCTCGAGCTTGCAGTCGCTGAGCACTTCGAGCGATTTGGGGTCGAGATTCACAGTGAAGTCCTGACCCTCTTCGGTTTGATTGGGATCTTCGTGGCTGAAGAGATTTTCGTAAACCCGCACCTCGGCATTCACGGCATGGGCGGCCGAGACCCAGTGAATGGTTGATTTCACCTTCCGTCCGTCCGGGGGATTGTTGCCTCCCCGGGTTGCGGGATCGTAGGTGCAGTGCACTTCGATCACTTCGCCTTTTTCGTTCTTAACGACGCTGGTGCAAGTGACGAAGTAGCCATAGCGCAGCCGGACTTCGCGCCCCGGGGACAGGCGGTAATACTGCTTCGGCGGGTCTTCGCGAAAATCATCCTGTTCGATATAGAGGATGCGGGAGAACGGAACCTTCCGCATGCCCGCGCTCGGATCCTCGGGATTGTTCACCGCGTCCATTTCTTCAGTTTGGTTCTCCGGATAATTGTTGATCACAACCTTCAGCGGGCGCAGAACAGCCATGGCGCGTGGAGCGCGCTTGTTCAGGTCCTCGCGAACGAAATGCTCCAGCATGGCAAGTTCAATCGAGCCGGTGGTCTTGGAGACGCCGATGGCTCCGCAGAAATTGCGGATAGCTTCTGGGGTGTAGCCACGCCGGCGGATGCCGGAAAGGGTGGGCATGCGGGGATCGTCCCAGCCGCTGACACGACCCTCGCGCACCAATTGTAGCAGCTTGCGCTTGCTCAGCACAGTGTAGGTCAGGTTAAGACGGTCGAACTCGATCTGTTGCGATGGAAATATGCCCAATTCCTTGATGAACCAGTTGTAGAGCGGCCGATGATCCTCGAACTCGAGGGTGCACATGGAATGCGTTACACGCTCGAGCGAATCCGACTGCCCATGGGCGTAGTCGTACATCGGATAGATGCACCACTTGTTGCCGGTGCGATGGTGGTCGGCGTGGAGGATCCGGTACATCACCGGATCGCGCATGTTGAAGTTCGGCGAGGCCATGTCGATCTTGGCGCGCAGAGTTCGTGAGCCGTCGGGAAATTCGCCGGCTCGCATGCGTTCGAACAAGTCGAGGTTCTCTTCGATGGAACGGTTGCGGAAGGGGCTATCTCTGCCGGGCTCGGTTAAGGTGCCTCGGTATTTGCGGATCTCGTCCGCGCTTAGATCGTCGACGTAAGCCTTGCCCGCTTTGATGAGCTGCACCGCCCACGCATAAAGCTGGTCAAAATAGTCGGAGGCATAGAAAAGACCATCCCACTGGAAACCGAGCCATTTGACGTCTTCCATGATGGAGTCAACGTACTCGGTCTCTTCCTTTTCGGGATTGGTGTCGTCGAAGCGGAGATTGGTGTGCCCACCAAACTCGTTGGCGAGGCCGAAATCGAGGCAGATCGCCTTGGCATGGCCGATGTGCAAATAGCCATTGGGCTCAGGAGGGAAACGGGTCTGCACGCGACCGGCGTATTTCTTGGTCTTCAGGTCGTCAAGAATAATGTCGCGGATGAAGTTCGAAAGACGAGACTCGGCGGGCGGGTTCACGGCGGCGACGGTCTCGGGATTTGAGGCACTCATAGGCTTTTCTGGGGCGCAGACTGGGTGTTTAACGCTTGCCGCCTGAACGCCCGGACATCCGAGCTGACCTCGAGGGTCGGAATCTCATGTGGAAATACCACTATAACTCATCTGACAGGCGGCCGCCCCGGAGCGGCAAACTCGCGGGTTCGTTCTCCGGAAAGATGGCACAGATTCTCGGTGAAACGACTTAGGCCGTTAACGGGGGAAAGCTTCATCCAGGTCGCCGCGTCAAGTATCTCTGGTAACCAGCGGATGTTACCTCGAGAAGCCTCTCAATCCTATTCTTCTCATCTAAAGACTATTGTTTTGTCTAGGATGGTATGAAAATATTGAGGACGCGGATTTCGTTAACCTAAAGTGATTGAGGGGAGCGGCAGAAGAACTGTTCCCAAAACTAATGTTGAGTCTTGCCCCCAACATCAGCGAGGTTAGCCTGCCAGGACTCGTCGCCCTGCTGATGTTCTTGTTGTTCACCTATCTTTATGAGCAGAGCCGGCACCAATATTTCCGTGCCTGGCAACTAGGTTGGGCCGCCTACACATTGCATTACGCGCTGGACGCCTGGGTTGCGTCCCGACAAACCTCGTCAGTGGTCTCATTCCTCAGTTCTCTGCTGCTGATGGCAATGGCTCTCTGCATTTTTGTCTCAACCAGATTGATGGGGCGGCAGAAATTCGTCTGGCGGTGGTATGACGTGGCGGTCGGAGGGGGGGGCATAGCGCTTGCCTGGTGGAATCTGCAAGTGCGTCCTGATATGTCCAATCCGCATCTGCCCTTGGACATTGGCTTAGGCGTGGTGCTTCTGTACTGCTCATTTTATTTCTACCGTTACGCGCATCGTAAGAATTCACTGGCGTTCACCTTTCTGGCAATTTCGCTGGCGTTGTGGGCTGTGCTAATGGTTTTTGGAGGGCTGCAGAATCCCTTTCAAGCCGTGGTCGGGACGGCGGGGCATTTCCTGGGCCCGATTCCGCAAATGCTCCTGGGCATCGCCATGGTGATGGTGCTGTTTGAGAACGAGCGCAATGCGGTACAGGAAAATGCGCTGGCCTTTTCCACTCTGGGTGTAGATCCGATGCGGCTGCTCTCGGCAGAAGATCTGGTGCCCAGCCTGCAAAACATTTTGGAAAGGCTGGTAGCGCCGTTACCGACCGGTCGCGCGATGATCTACGTTTCCGAGCGCTGGCGCGCCATTCTGCCGTCTGTGCAGCGTGGGTTTTCGCCGGAGTTGGTGAGCAAGATGGAAAAGAGCGGCTCCGGAGAATACATAGCCGAACTGGCCTACCGGCGCGGCGGATTCGTGACCTTCCACAATTTTGCCGAGATGTCGGAACCGTTGCCAGCGTTTCCCGGCGCCCGCTTCGAGCAGTTTCGGCAGGTGGCAGCGGAAGAAAATATTCGAAACATCACCGCCGTCAGCTTACAAACTCGAGAGCACAACTTTGGCGTGATCATTTTTCCCCACGCGGAGCGCCGCGTGTTCGGTTCGTCAAACCTGCGTCTGCTAATCGGGCTGGCATTGCAGATTGGGTTAACCCTGGAAAACTACGTGGTCATGCACAACGCCCAGCGGCGTACCAAGGAATACGAACTGCTGACCCAGATCGGCCAAGCCATCAGCTCGCGCCTCGATCAGGACGAGATCTTGCGCACGGTTTACAAAGAGCTTGGGCAGATCTTTGACACTCGCGACTTTTACGTAGCCTTTCAAGAGGGCGAGCAGATTCGCTTCGAGTTCGAAGTGGAAAAAGGCCAGGTTTTGCCCAAGCGTTCGCGTAAGGTCGACAATGGTCTCACCGAGTACATTCTCCGCACTGGGCAGCCGCTGCTGATCCGCGCTGATCTGGAGAAGGCCCGCGAACGCCTGGGCACGACCTACGCTCCGGCGCGACCCTCCAAATGTTTCTGTGGCGCGCCTATTCTGCAGGGTGGTAAACCAGCTGGAGTCATGGCAGTGATGAGTGCGGAGCGCGAATATGTCTTCGAGCAACGCGACCTCGAAGTAATCCAGACGGCGGCCGGCCAAGTGTCTGTGGCGGTGGAGAACGCACGGCTGTTTGCCGAGGAGCAGCGCCGCTCCCGTCAGTTTGGCTTTCTGAACAGCATCTCCAAAACTGCCATCTCCAGCGAAGACGCGGAACAAATGCTGCTGGAGATTGTTGGTCACATCCAGAAGACTTTCCGCTTCGATCACATCGGTATCGGCATTTTTGACTACGTTCGCAAAGACATCGAAATCAAGGCGGAAGCCGGCATCACAGCCAAAGCTCTAGGTATGCGCATCCCCCTCGGCGTCGGAATCCTGGGGCGAGTGGCGCGAACCGGCGAGAGTGCGCTGGTGCAGACCGCTGGCGAGGACAACCTGCAGGGAGTGCTCCCCGATTCGCGCTCCGTGCTGTGCATCCCGATTACTTATGGTGAGACCCTGCTGGGTGTGCTCAACGTCGAGAGCCGGCAGGAGGATGCTTTTTCTCCCGAAGATGTGCTCATCATGAATACGCTGGCCGACCTCCTGGCTACGGCGCTGCACAATTCGTTCGTATTTCAGAAGCTGCAACAAACCGCGATCACCGATGGTCTTACCGGCATCAAGACACGCCGCTTTTTCTGGGAAGCTCTCAGTTCCGAGTGGAAGCGAGCCTCCCGTTCCGGACGTCCGTTTTCAGTGGTGCTGATCGACCTCGACAAATTCAAGGACGTCAACGACACGCTGGGACATCTTGAGGGAGATCTGGTGCTGGCCCGGGTTGGCCGGCTGCTGGAGCAGAAGTGCCGGCAGTCGAATGTAGTGGCCCGCTACGGCGGCGACGAATTTATCATCCTCATGCCGGAAACCGGTGTGGAGCAGGCACAGGCGTTGGCTGAGCGTCTGCGGCTTTGGCTTTCGACCGACCCCATGCTGCAAGAACATCTCATCACCGGCAGCTTCGGAGTGGCCAGCTTCCCCGTGCATGGGTTCACTGCGGAAGAGATCATTCGTGTTGCGGACGCGGGAATGTATGTGTCCAAACACGCAGGGGGCGATCGCGTTTCGCTTACTGACCAACCGGAAAGCAGCGAGAGTGGCGCGCTGCAGCGGCAACTGATCGCCGGTTACATCGAAGGCTTCCTGCATCGCGAGCACACCGGGCCCGAGCACCTCGATGAACTCCTCGGTACTCTGAGGAAGCTTAGCAGCGAAGAGGCCGAGGATGAAGAAGAGAGCGTGCAGATATTGCGCGAAGGTATTGAGGCGCTGACCCGGGCCGCAGAGTTGCGCGAAGGGAATGGCGCTGGACATGGTGAAATGGTCGCTCGCTACTCCGAACTGATGGCGCGAGCTCTGGGCTTATCGCCCGAGGAAGTCGATGACCTTGCCTATGCCGCCCGGGTGCATGATGTGGGAAAAATCTTTGTCCCCGAGCGCGTGCTCAACAAGTCCGGCCCACTTACTGACGAGGAGTTTTATCTGGTAAAAATGCACGCTCGCGTGGGCGGGGAAATTGTCGGCACTTTGCCGGCTAGCGAGTTGCTGCAAAAAGCAGTGGAGCATCATCACGAATCCTTCGACGGCACCGGATACCCAGGCAGCCATCAGGGAGAGCAGATCCCTTTGGGGGCGCGGATTCTGGCAGTCGCAGATGCCTACGTCAATATGACCACCGAACGCTCGTTTGCACCAGCCAAGACCAGCGGACAGGCATTGGCGGAACTCGAGCGGTTGAGCGGCATCCGCTATGACGGCATGCTGGTGCGGGTGCTTTTGCGTCAATTGAAAACCGAGCGGGCATCGTCCAGCTTCGGAAGCTAAATGGAAAGTGTAGACGCGGGCGTCCTCGCTCGTGCGGCGTCGCTATTTCTCCTCACAACCCACGCACCGCATGCCAGACGATCGGGAATAACTGCGCGCGGGCGATGTGACGATCCCCGCTCGGGGCTCGCCCTTCTGCCGGCAAGCCATGAGGTACCAAGCTTCGCGGAATTGTTCGTATTTTCCAGCGTCCACCGGAAGGTGTGGAAGGAAGGCCAAAAGAGCAGAACGGCGAGAAGGCGTTCACTGGGATGACGTACCATGCATCAGCAGGCACGATGTCAACCGCGAGAATATCGATTTGCTCCGCTGTGTATGGCCCTTGTGCTGGTACAGTGGGCGAAGGGTGACGGGCGCCCACCCAGTACGTCAACCCGTTTCTGTATAGGCAGGACTTCACCTGCACCCTCCAAAGCCGATTGCCCGAATCCACGATGAAATCGCAGGGCTCACTGTCCCCGTAGGGCTTGGTGACGGCAAAGCCCATGTTTGCAACCGTGTGAAGAAAGGCGATTTCGACGATTTCTCCGCGCCGCTTGGGGTTGCGCACAAGCGGTTCCGTGGGACGGGCGGTTGGGCCGACGACCGTAAATCGAGATTTTTTTCATAGCCAATAAAAAAGCGCAGGGGCAAGCCTTCGCCTGATTCTCCTTATGGTGTTTGTCGTTAGTTATTCGGGTAAGTTTCTTCGTCGCCTGCTCAACGCAAATTGAAGTCATCCTGAGCGAAGTAGCTAGTTCGCGCAGCGAACCAGCTACGCAGTCGAAGGATCCCTACAATGCCAAGTGTCCTCCAGATGCTTCGAGGCATTCTCCCTGCGCAGCGCCGCCCAGTAACGCTCCATGGCCTTGTCATTAGGAGCGAAGCGAAGGATCTATGCAATCTCTTCGTCAGCGATTCGCAGGGCGCAAACAAAAAGGCGCGAGCCGTTAGGTTAGGCCGCGCCGTCTTTATTAATCCATTAGTTATCGTATGGCATATTGACTATACCTAACCCGCCATTTTTTGCGTTTTTGGATGCCCTGCGATAAGTGCGGATGGGCTGGTGACTCGATGCCGACAATTGATGTCCCCGAAGCGCCCGATCTGTCCGATACAACGCCTCCCGATGGAAACTGCGCAATCGTGACTTCACCCCTTAGGGCCCAAAGGCGGCCAGGCCGAGCACTAACAGAACGATGGGAGTTAGGTGCGGCGTGAGCAAAGTCCCCAGAATTGGTGCGTGGCTACCGTCGCCGCTTCCGGTATCCTGGGTTCCGGCTGGTGTGAGCAACCGCCACGATCTGAATGTCCGCTGACGTCTGTTCCCGGTAAATCGGAGTAATAAGGAAATTGTCTGAGCAAGAACCTGCGAGGCGAGCACGGGGCAACCGCCCAACGCTGGGGAGCTTGCATGATCTCGGCGAGCGCCCGATCCACTTCGGCGTCGAACTTGAGTGCGCCATCGGGGCTGCGCGCCAGGTACCAGTCGAATGCCGCATCATATTCGGAGGCGGCTTCATCATGAAACTTCGGAAGACTGGTGGGCAGGAGGCAGCTTCGCCCAAGTGCGCCGACGCACTTCCGCCCAAGAAGTGGTTTGTGCCTCGACGGATTCCAGTTCTGCGATTGCTTCCTGATCTCGGCTTCCCAGGCCGCTTGTACTCCCTCACCCACCTGGCCACCGAGGTTGAAAATCTGGGAATCCGCCAACGCCCCTGTTCCTCAACCGATAGCGACAATGCCTGCTCCAGCAGCTTGGAAACTTCCGGCGTCATTTGGGCCATGTCCGCCTCCCTCGGCTTCGTTGATCGCAGTCCGGGCCTCGGCTCCGACGCCATGACAATCCTTCCGAACCGCCGCCAGAGTCCTGGCCACGGCAACAGGGGTTGCCTTTTCACCTTTGCCGCCTTGAATCTTAAGGACTGAAGCCTGAGACTATCCACTATGAATCTCTCCCTCTCTGGCAAGGTCGCCCTAATCACCGGTGGTTCGCGGGGCATCGGTGCGGCCGTGGTAAGGATGTTCGTAGCGGCGGACGCGAAAGTACTGTTCAATTACGAGAAGTCCAAACCGCAGGCTGACCAGCTGGTCAAGGAACTCGGGCCGGACAAATGCGCAGCCATTGCTTGCAATCTTTCCGGAACGGAAACAGCACAACAACTCGTAGCGAGCGCCGGGCAACGTTTCGGACGCTTGGATATCCTGGTCGCCAATCATGGCGTCTGGCCTGCCGAAGACGTGTCCGTCGATCAGATGTGGGATTCACAATGGCACAACACTGTTGCCATTAATCTGGACAGCGTTTTCGCGCTCATTAAACATTCCGTCGCCCAGATGAAGAAGCAGAAGAAGTCCGGCGGTGCTGCAGGTCACATCGTGCTGGTCAGTTCCACCGCCGGACAACGCGGCGAAGCTTTCCACTGTGACTACGCCGCGACCAAGGGTGCGCTGATCAGCATGGTCAAGGGACTCTCCACCGAACTCGCCGGCGATGGGATTTATGTGAATTGCGTGGCACCCGGTTGGGTGGATACGGATATGTCCGCGTCTACGTTGAATGATCCCAAAAGCCGGGCTGCGATTTTCGCGACGATTCCGTTGGGGCGGGTCGCGAAGCCGGAAGAGATCGCGGCTCCGATTCTGTTCCTATGTACACCAGAAGCGGGTTTTATTACCGGCGAGGTGCTCAACGCGAACGGCGGCGCTGTGCTCGCGGGGTAAAGGTCGTGTGGGGCGGACACTCCTGTCCGCCGCCGTTGATTTTGATTTGCGGCGTGATTTTGATCTTGGACTTTAGAATTTACCTCAAGGGCGGCGGATAGGAGTGTCCGCCCCACATGGCCATGAGGGCAGCTACAATGGCTGTTTCGGCGTCTAACTGGTGGAAGCATGAAGTCTTGGTTATCCGTCTTCTTCTTGATCACGCTGGCCTTTGGACAAGCGCCCCCCCCTGCGCCGGCAACTACCGCGCAAGGGATCCGCGTTGACCAGGAAAGCGTTCGCAAAGCCAAGACTCTGCTCGACCAGATGATTGAAGCCCTGGGCGGAAACGCTTACCTGAATATCGAAGACGTCAGCCAGGAAGGTCGCACCTACGGTTTTCATCTGGGCGAATCGGAGGGTGTTGGCGTCGTGTTCTGGCGCTTCTACAAATTCCCTGACAAAGAGCGCGTCGAACTTACAAAGAAGCGAGACGTTGTCTATGTCTACCGGGGCGACAAGGGCTTTGAGATAACTTACAAAGGCACGCGCTCCGATGAACCCAAGTCGGTAGCCGATTATCTGCGGCGCCGCGAATATTCGCTCGATTGGGTAATTCGCAAGTGGCTGCCGCAACCGGGAATCGCTCTATTCTACGAAGGGCATACGATCGCCGCGCAGAAGGACACCGAGCAAGTCACGATCACGAACTCGAACAATCAGAGCGTTACGTTGTATATCGATACCAGCACGCATCTGCCGGTAAAGAAGACTTTCTCATGGCGCGATGCGAGCGATAAGCAGCGCAACGTCGAAGATGAAATCTTTGACGGCTACCGCCCGATACAGGGTGTCATGACCCCCTTCAGCGTGACGCGTTTCTATAACGGGGATATGTCCAGCCAGCGCTTCTTGAATTCGGTGACCTATAACAAGGGCCTGAGCGATTCAATGTTCGCCGCCGACGTGACCTATGATCCACTTAAAGGGGCACCTAGGAACTAATGATTTTCATACAGACCTGCATCTAAGAACTAACCTGGCCTCGCCTAACTTTTCCACAGGTTAAGTGGCTGCTGGATTTGGCTTTACGGTCGCATCCGGAGTACGGAGGTCGGCAAATACACACGAACTGTGGCCAAATTACCACAGCCAGAGTCCCGGCCGCAGGCGGTAATCTCTTCATCTAACAATCAGATAAGAGAATAAGGCTGAAACACGAGCAGACAATTCGTGGGGCAGTGGAGTGCGCCGGGGTCGGCCTGCACAGCGGCGCTCCTGTCCATTTGCGGATTCTGCCTGCCCCGGCCGGGTCTGGCATTGTATTTCGCCGTATAGATCTGGACGGTTTTGAAGTAGAGGCCGTCAGCCGGAACGTCGCTCGGGTCAGCTATGCCACCAGCCTGATGAAAAAAAGCGTTCTGATTTCCACGACCGAGCATTTGCTCTCGGCTTTCATCGGGACTGGCATCGATAATGCCATCGTTGAGCTGGACAATCTGGAACTGCCGATTCTGGACGGGAGTGCCCGGCCTTTTGTGGATTTGATCCATCAGGTGGGAATCCGAAAGCAACGACGTCCTCGGACCTATCTTCGCATTCGCCACGCACTGGAGATGCGAGAGGGCGATAAATTCATCGCGGTTTATCCGGCGGATAGCTATTCCGTCTCCTACACCATCAATTTTCCGCACCAGCTGATCGGCAAAGAAACCTTCAGCGTAGAGCTTGCCAACGGCAATTACCTTCGCGAAATCGCTTCGGCGCGCACGTTCGGCTCCCGCCAGGATGAGAAAACATTGCGCAATATGGGCCTGATCCGCGGCGCATCGCGCGAGAACTGCGTAGTGCTGACGAAAGACGACGTGGAGAATCCGCCTTTGCGCTTTGCGGATGAATTCGTGCGTCACAAGGTGCTGGACCTCATCGGCGACCTCGCGCTTTTGGGGAAACAGATTCTGGGCAACGTAGTCGCTGACCGCGCCGGCCACGCGATGCACACGGCATTGGTTTCCCGGCTGCTGCGTGATCGCACGTTGTGGGAAGAAACCACGCTCGATGACGAGCACGATACGGTGTCTCCGTCTCTCCAGCCAATGGCTGAACAGTTGGCCTGACCACTTCCTCCCACTGTGGTTCGGATTTCACCGTTACGTTGTGGTCTCATGCCCTACACGGAGGTGTACCCGATGCTCAAGTCCGTGGCCGTCGTCTTCGGCAGTTATCTACTCTCGGTTGTTCTTGTTCTGGCGACAGATCCGTTACTCTCGCGCTTGTTCCCTGGCGATTTTGTTCAAGGCCGGGTTCCCTCTGAGGCTGCTCTGGTCGCGAGCACTGCGCTCTTCGTCGTCGTATCGATTCTTTGCGCCTGGCTCTGCGCTCGCTTTGCTCCGGGCCGGGCGGCGCGCCATGTGCTCTGGTTTCTCGTCCTCGGGGAAGTGATGGGCATCGGCGCGATTATTCCCACCTGGAGCAAGGGCTGGCCGCACTGGTACTGGTTGTCGTGGCTGCTCACCTGGCCGGTGAGCTGCTGGATCGGGCTGCTACTGGCCAGGCGTCGGGCTGATTTGCGCTCCGCCTGAATTCTCACTTAGCCACAAAAATCGGCTAGTCAGCAGCTTGCGGGGTGGAATCGTCGGCATCCCAGAAAGATCCTTCCGCCATCAACTTCTCCAGCTCAGCGCGGGCGTGGGCGGTTAACTGCGCGGCATAGTCTTTCGCTGACTGCTGACGCTCCGGGGTCAACTGGGCAACTCGCACTGCGAGCAATGGCGCATCCTCTTCCAGCATTCGGAGCAGCCGCTGGGTGCGATCAATCTTGGCGGAAATCGAAAGCAAGAGCGTTCACCTCGGTCGTCAATGTACGCGCGGATATGCCCGCCTTTGCGTTGTCAGCAGTGCGTGCCGACGCCTAAGCGTGCCGGGGAAGGCGGCGTACCGCAAGTCTTAACCTGGATACCGGCTTGGTTGACATCTTTGCGCGGGCGATGGCAAAGTGTAGCGCCGCCATCCCGGCGGCTGTCGTGGGGGCGTCCCGCCCCCACCGGCGAGGGCAAGATGCCTTCGCGACAGCCGGCAAGATGCCGGCGCTACCAAGATGTCAACTTATGAGTAAAAACTGGAATCGCCTATGGGGCACGAACTTGTCTATCTTTCGCTCGGCTCCAATATCGGCGACCGGGCAAGAAATTTGAATGCCGCCATCGACCGATTGCGTGCTTTCGGCGACGTCGCGGCGGTCTCATCTTTCTACGAAACCGAGCCAGTGGAGTTCCCCGCGCAGGCCTGGTTTCTGAATTGTGCGGTCGCGCTGAATACCGAGAAAACCCCGCGACAGCTGCTCGCCGGCATTCTCGAGATCGAGCAACAGTTAGGGCGACGACGAGGACAAAAAAAGGGTCCTCGCATCATCGACCTCGACATTCTGTTGTTTGGCAACTCGATCATCGACGATCCCGGCCTGACAATCCCTCACCCAGCCATGCACGAGCGCCGCTTTGTATTGGAACCATTGGCCGAGATCGCACCGGACGCGCTTCATCCAGTGCTCCAACGAACAATTCGAGAACTACGCGGTGCGCTACCGCCGGGGCCAGAAGTGCGCAAGACAAGCTAGCCAATTCCACGAAACGAACACGGATAAAAACTTCTTCTTATTTTCTCTTCATTTTGTCCGTGTTGATCCGTGCAGATCCGTGGCTGATTTGGACTTTACGGAATAATAATTCGGCTCCCGGCTTCTTCCGGTGTGGCCACTACCGATTGTATCTCGGGGAACTGTGCTTGAAGGAAATTCACGAACGCTCGCGACTTTGGCCTTCCCGAAGTACGAGCATGACCCATGCGTACGAGAAACACGAGCGCGCCCAGTACATCAGAATCGTGAATCCGGCTGTAACCAAGGTGTTTTTGCTCCGCCTCGCGATACTCCTTCAACATCTTGTGTACTTCGGAGATCACCGATTGCTGACTCAGGCTGGCGATCGGAGTTTCATAATGCAAGCCGGAGTTCACTAGCGTTTCTTGCTTCTTGGTCATCGCCGCGAGCGCGGCGATCAGATCGGCATCCGTGATTGCACGATCGGCCTGGGCGCTCTTTGCCAATGCATAGCTCAGGCCCATGAGCAGGTGTTCATGCTCGTAGAGAAACTGCTCGCCGATTTCTACCTGCGGGAACAACGCTGCCTGGTCCAAATCCTGCAAGGGACGCGGCCTTTCATGCTCCCGCGCCTGCTGGAGGTACACACAGGTGCTGGGACAATCGAGAGTCACCTCCCGTTGCTCACCACAACACTGTGGGCAAATGCGTCCGTGGACGGCGGGACAAAAGCGTTTTTCTTTTCGCTTTTCGCAGATCGCACAACTCACGAATATCAGCTCCTCAAATCATTATCACACGCAAAATCGATTGTCTGGCTCTGCCCTGCGCCCCACCCGAAGGTGGGTCAAAGCTGCTCCGAAGCACTGTTGGGGAAGACAACCGCGAAAAAAGCCGATTTTTGTGGGCTTTCGTGGTTCCTAAATGAAAAAAACCGCATAAAATGCGGCTGAAACGCTATTTTTCCACAGGAACGTGATATAAGATGGCTCCCATCGCAGGAAAATCAACGTTCCACCTAGAGGAGGATTCATGGCTTCAGGCATGACCAAGACCCAACTCGTCCGGCATTTGGCCGAAAAACTTGAGAGCAACAACAAGACCGCAGCCGCGTTTCTCGAGCACCTAACCGACACTGCCATAAAAGAGACCAAGAAGAATGGCTTGTTCGTCATCCCCGGCCTGGGCCGCCTGGTGAAGGCTCATCGCAAGGCCCGCATGGGACGCAACCCGCAGACCGGCGAACCCATCCAGATCAAGGCCAAGACGGTAGTGAAGTTCCGCGTAGCGAAGGCTACGAAAGACGCGATCGCCCCTCCGGCCAAGAAGTAGTTATCAAGTTTTCTTCGATGCGAAGGCCGGCTCGAAGCCGGCCTTTTGCATTTACAGGGAGATGCTTGTATGTCTCACAACAAGTCCGAAGCGGCAACCATCGGCGTCGAGTGCATTATTCCGATCCTGCGTGTAACCAGCGTTGCGGCCAGCATAGGGACAACCGGGGACATGGATGTGGATCGGGGTCGAGGACATCGAACCCCTCTTCGCAGAGTACAGCGCGAAGGGTGTGAGGTTCCGAGAGCAGCCAACTGACTACCCTTGGGCCTACGAGATGAAAATCGAGGACCCTGACGGGCACGTGCTGCGCTTTGGATCGGAGCCTAAGTAAGGATTGACCACCAGGACCTATTGTTTCCGACTTCGTGACGGCGCATCAATTTGCAATTAGTTCAGACTTTTCACAAACTGCGTGCAGTGATATGTAGGGGCGTGACTCTCGTCGAATTTAAAAAGGTCGCCCTTGGGAAGCTCGCTCACCCGCGAACGGAGGGATCACAGAATGGGAAACACGCAGCAACGACGCATTTCCGCGAAGATCAGTCGGGGGGCGGCGCTGATGTTAGCAGTGGTGTTTGGGTTTGGCGCGGTTACAACCCAAGCGGCGCAAGCGCGCAGACCCTCAGAGTACTTTACAACTTCGCCGGCTCGTCCGACGGCGGAGATCCCTACGCAACTTTGATCCGGGACGCCGCGGGAAATCTGTACAGCACCGTTGACTACGGTGGGACCTCCTTTGCAGGAGCGGTGTTCAAGGTCGCCCCGAATGGAACCGAAACTGTGTTGTACAGCTTCACTGGCGGAGCCGATGGCGCATATCCCTTTTCACCGGTGGTTCGGGACGGTGCGGCCAACCTGTATGGAATTACTTCCATGGGGGCTCATCCAATGCTGGGGTGGTGTTCAAAGTGGACCCCGGTGGCACCGAGACCGTCCAACACAGCTTAACTGGAGGCGCGGACGGAATCATACCCATTGGAGGTCTGCTGCGGGACAAGGCGGATAATCTGTACGGCACCACTTCGCAGGGCGGCTCTTCCAACGACGGAGTGTTGTTCAAGATAAGTCCTCGTGGCAAAGAGACCATTCTGCACACTTTCACAGGAAGCACGAAAGAT
>Ga0210401_10000660_pt1 | contig 41790 bp, 39 predicted proteins | sample IncBWH32MmetaG_FD_150866 | JGI IMG/M metagenome (GOLD analysis project Ga0210401, IMG submission 150866) | Forest soil microbial communities from Barre Woods Harvard Forest LTER site, Petersham, Massachusetts, United States - Inc-BW-H-32-M | ecosystem: Environmental > Terrestrial > Soil >... | reverse complement strand
CCGTCTTGGCCTCGAGGACCGCGATCATGTCGGACTCGGCAAGAGCCGCCTTGAGGCGGGTGAGGGCTTCTCCGATTTTCCGCACGACGGCGGGATCGTGCAGGCGGGCGCATTCGCGCCCGGCGAATCCTTCCAGCACGGCGCGGGCGGCATAGAGCTGCCGGGCTTCCTCCAGGCTGATGGTAGAGACCATGGGGCCGCGATGCGGGACGGTGTTGACCAGCCCGTCGGCTTCCAGCAAACGCAGGGCTTCGCGGATCGAGGGACGGCTGACGCCCATCATCTCGCACAGCTCGCGCTCGACCAGCCGTTGCCCCGGCTTCAGATTGCCGGACATGATGGCCTCACGCAGTTTCCGCGCGACGATCGCCCTCACGGTCGGGACGTCTTCGATACGAAGCGTGGACTTCAGTTCGGTGGGTCGGTCCATTGGCGAGGGGCCTTCGGTCTGTTCCAGTCACCTACGATTTACCGGCAGATCAGCATTTCCGCAATTTACGTCAACAAGAGCCCAGTTGCCCGCTCAAGTCGACATCAATCCTTTCGTGAAAGCGGCTAGCTCTTCGGCCACAATGGCTGGGCCAAGGCGAGCTCCGGCGGAAACACCGTGACCGGGATGCCGGATTGCCATTGCACGATGGTCATGCCGGCGCCGAGCCTGCGGCCCTTGTCGTCGAACTTGATCTCGCCGAGCGGATAATATTTCGAAGGTCCGGCATCCATCGTTCGAAGCGCTTCGGCGACCGCGGCGCGATCGGCCTTGCCGGCCTTTTCCAGCGCGTCCTTGATTACCCACATGTCGCCATAGGTGGAAATCGCGTTCTGCGTCATCCACGGCTCGTTGTAGCGCTTCTTCAATTCCGCGATCAGCGCTTCGTGACCCCTAGCGCCCCAGCTTGCCACACAGGTCAACACGCCCTGGAGCAGTTCGGGGCTGACCGTCTGCAACATGTCGGGCTCGGCGATCGCAATGCCAAAGGAGATGGTCGGCACCTTGCCCTGGCCCATGCCGAATTCATTCATCTTTTCCAGCACCAGCTTGGCGTCGGAAATAACCGTCGGCAGGAAGAACAAAAGATCCGGCTTTGCGGCGCGGACTTTCTGCACCAGCGACGTCGCATCCGCGAGCGGCGGGGTGAAGGTCTCGTCCATGACCAGTTGCAGACCATTGGCGGTCAGCAAGCCCTCGCGCATCGATTTGGCCGAGGCGATCGAGGCGCCGGTATTGTCGGTGACGATCGCGACCGTCTTTGGCTTCTTGCCGGAGGCGCTTTCGGCAAGCGCGATGATTTGCGGCAGCGCTTGTTTGGCCTGCGATCCAGCCGTGGCCGAGGTCTGGAATACATATTTGAAACCGCGTTCGGTGATCAGGTCGGAATAGGAGAGGGTTAGTACGGGAAGGTTCGCCCGTTCGGTCACTTCGGTCACGGCAAGCGTGAACGACGACAGATAGGCCGCGCTCGCAGCCACGAGGTCCGGTTCCTGCGCCACCATGCGCTGAGCGGCGCTCTTGGCCTTTTCGGTGCTGTCGCCGGAATCGAGCACCACGAGCTTGAGCTTGGCGCCACCGAGCGCCTTCACGCCCCCTTGCGCATTGATGTGATCGACCGCCATTTCGGCGCCCTCGCGCATCACGGTGCCCGGCCGGGCATACATGCCGGAGATCGGCACTAGCAATCCAACTTTGACCTCGGCTGGTGACTGAGCCCATGCATGGGACGCAACAAGACTCGCTGATGTTCCGGCGAGCAAGGTACGTCGTGTCAGAACGCCTTTCTTGATATCCTGCATGATAAATCGCTCCCGAATTGTGTGATTAGACTTTTTTGGGCCAGAACGGCTGCGCCAGCGCGAGGTCCGACGGATACACCGTCACCGGAATGCCGTTCTGCCACTGCACGACCACGACGCCCGCGCCGACGCGCCGGCCTTTTTCGTCGAACTTCAATTCGCCGCCCGGATAGTATCTGGCCGGTCCCCCATCCATGGTGCGGAAGGCGTCCGCAACCGCGAGATGGTCGGCTTTGCCCGCCTTCTCGAGTGCCTCCTTCATCAGCCACATGTCGCCATAGGTGGAGATCGCGTTCTGCGTCATCCACGGCTCCTTGTATTTTGCCTTGAGCTCGGCGATGAGATCTTCGTGGCCCTTGGAGCCCCAATTGGCCACGATGGTCATGATGCCTTGCACGGCCTCTGGCGTCACGCTTTGCAGCATGTCCGGCTCGGCGATGGTGATGCTGAAGGAGACGGTCGGGATCTTGCCCTGGCCGAGGCCGAACTCGTTGATCTTTTCCAGACCGAGCTTGGCGTCGGATACGGCGTTGGGCATGAACAGCAGGAGATCAGGGCGAGCCGACCGTACTTTCTGGATCAGCGGCGTCGCGTCCGACAGCGGCGGCGTCCAGACTTCGTCGACCACGAGCTGAAGACCCTCCTGCGCCAAAAGCTTGTCCTTGAGCGCCTTGGCAGTCGCGACCGATGTCGCCGTATTGTCCATGATCATGGCGACCGTCTTCGGCCGCTTGCCGGATGCGGTTTCGGCCAGCTTCATCAGCTCCGGCAGTCCGAGCTCCGATTGCCGGCTCGCGGTCGCTGCGGTCTGGAAAATGAACTTGAAGCCACGGTCGGTGATCAGGTCCGAATAGGATAGTGTGAGGACTGGCAGTTGCGCACGCTCGGTCACCTCCGTCACCGCCAGCGTGAACGAGCTGAGATAGGCGCCGGTTGCCGCGACCAGGTCGGTTTCCTGCGCCACCATCCGCTGTGCCGCGTTCTTGGCCTTTTCCGTGGTGTCGCCGCAATCGATGACGACGAGCTTGAGCTTCGCGCCTCCCAAGGACTTGATGCCGCCCTTGGCATTGATGTGCTCGATGCCCATCTCGGCGCCCATGCGCATCACCTGGCCGGGCCGGGTGTAGATGCCGGACAACGGCACGATCAGGCCAACTTTCACCTCACTGGGGGCTTGCGCGCGCGCCACGCCCGACAGGCCGATCGCAGCAGCGCCCGAGAGCACCGAGCGCCGCGTCATCGAACCTTTCGACATCTTGTTCTTCATCGTTGTCCTCCCGAATTTCTTTTCTGAATTTTTTCTACATCCCAAATTTCTACATCCCGAGGTAAGCGCGCCTGACGCGGTCGTCCGCGCGCAACGTCTGCTTGTTGCCTTCGAGCGCGACGCGGCCGGCCTCCAGCACATAGCCGTGGTCGGCCGATTCAAGCGCTTCGGCCACGCGTTGCTCGACCAGCAGGATGGTCAATTTCGTTTGCCGGCGGATTTCGATCAGCCGATCGAAGATGAGATCGGCAGTGGTCGGCGCCAGCCCCATCGACGGCTCGTCCAGCATCAGAAGTTTCGGAGAAGACGCAAGCCCGCGGCCGATCGCAAGCATTTGCTGCTGTCCCCCGGACAGCGTTCCGGCAAACTGGGCGCGGCGTTCGGCGAGCACCGGAAGCCATTCAAAGATGCGCTCGATATTGTTCTTCCAGTCGCGCCGTCCGGCTTCGGTCATCGCGCCCATTTCGAGGTTTTCCATCACCGTGAGCGACGGAAATACCTGCCGTCCTTCGGGCACATGCGCGATGCCGAGATGCGGCCGTCGCGACGGCGGGGTCGACAGAAGATCGTGGCCTTCGAAGGTGATGGTGCCGGCGCTCGGCCGCAGGATTCCGGAGATGGTCTTGAAGAGCGTGGTCTTGCCGGCGCCATTGGGGCCGACAATCGCGACAAACTGGCCGGCCTCGACATTGATCGACACGTCACGAAGGACGGCGCGTGCGGAGTAGCCGGTCGAGAGCCCCTCAATGCGCAGCATGAGCCACCCATTTTTTGCCGAGATAGGCCTCGATCACTCTGGTGTCGCGTGTCACGGTCTCGGGCTTGCCCTCGACCAGGACGGCGCCGTGATCCAGCACCAGGAAGTTATCGACCAGGCGGACCATCGCCTGCATCGTGTGCTCGATGATCGCAACCGTCATATTATCGCGCGTCAGCCGCTGAATCACGGCGACGACCTCGTCAGCCTCATCGTGGCCAAGGCCGGCGAGAGTTTCATCAAGCAGGAGAATCTTAGGCTGCCCCGCGAGCGCGCGGGCGAGCTCCATCAGCCGCAGCTCCTTGGTCGAGAGTTCGCCCGCGATCCGATCCGAGATCGATGAAAGGCCGACGCGCGCGATCGCGTCCGCAGCGAGTGCTCTTGCCTCCGTATCGGTCCTGGAGCGAACGTAGGCGCCAACCACGACGTTGTCGGCGATCGACATTCGCTGAAACGGCCGCATGATCTGGAATGTCCGCGCCACGCCGGCTTCGCAAAGTTCGTGCGGCTTGCGGGCGAAGACGTCGCGGCCCTCCAGCAGGACTTCGCCGCCATCGGGCCGCAGGAAGCCGTTCAGCAGGTTGAACAACGTGGTCTTGCCGGCGCCGTTGGGGCCGATGATGCCGAGAATTTCGTTGCGGTGGAGCTTGAAGCTGACGTTCTGGACCGCCTTGAGGCCGCCGAAGGAGCGCGACAGATTGCGGACTTCGAGGATGACATCCTCCGGCGCGAACGGTTGATCGCGTCGCATCGGCACCGGTAACAGCGTCACCGTTGCCGACGCCGGCGCCTCTTCCGGCTCGGATGACGGTTGTGACAGTTGACGCCGGCGCCAGATATCCCGGACTTTCCAGAACAGGCCTTCCGGCGCGAGCAAGATCACGCAGACAATCGCGATCCCGAAGATGACGCCCTGGATGCCGGGGAAGCGCGTTCCCGCTTCCGCGTTAAGCGTCTCGGCCAATGGAATCAGGATGACGCTTCCGATCACCGGCCCCCAGACCGTGCCGACGCCACCGAACATCGCCACCGTGAGGGCCTGTGCGGAAACCAGCATGCCGAACACCGACTGCGGCGTGACCACCAGAAGCACCACCGCATAGAAGGCGCCGATCGCACCGGCAATCGCACCACTGAGGCTGATGGCGCGCAGCTTCCAGGCGAGCGTGTTGATGCCGGCCGCTTCCGCCGCCGCCTGGTTCTGCTTGATGGCCAGCAGCGCCATGCCAAATCGACTTCGCTCGACGGCTCGCGTCAGCAGGATCGTGCCGATCAGCATCACCAGCGCCAGCAGGGTGTAGAGTCGGGGATCGCTGAATTGCATGTAGGCGATGGGGTTGTCGCGCTTGATCGGCAGCGTGACTTCCTGAAAGCCGAGCCACTCAAAGACGTAGAGGATGGCGAGCGGGTAGGCGAGCATCGCCAGCGCAAAGTAGTGCCCCTGCAAGCGGAATGTTGGAAAGCCGACCAGGAGTCCGGCGAGACCGCCTAGCATGGCGGCGATGGGAATGAGAAGCCAGGGCGACAGGTCGAAATAGATCTGGCCGAGTGCGGTCGTATAGGCGCCGATGCCGAAGAAGGCGGCATGGCCGAACGAGATCAGCCCGGTGTAGCCGCTGAGCAGATTCCAGGAGAGACCGAAGATTGCCCAGACCAGGACCAGCGTCATGATCAACTGGTAGTAGGAGTTCGTGATTGTCAGCGAGACCGCGGCATAAATCACCGCGAAGATGGCGATGGAAACGATCGGGCGCTGGAGTAACGGCATCGCTTTACGTCCTCTCGACCATCCGCCCGAAGAAACCTTGTGGGCGGAAAAAGATGATCAGGAGAAAGACGACGAAGATCGCGGCATTCTGCAACTGCGTCGGCAGCACGATGGTCGACATTTGTTGCACGAGACCGATGGTCATGCCGCCCCAGAAGGCGCCGATGATGCTGCCCATGCCGCCAAGCACGACGCCGGCATACATCACGATCACATAATCGAGGCCGACAAAGGGATGAAACGGATAGTTGGTGGCGAGCAGGCCGCCGGCGATCGCCGTGATGCCGGTGCCGAGCGCAAACGCGATGCGGTGCGCGCGATCGACGTCAATCCCCATATAGGTTGCCGCTGTCGGATTGTCCGCGGCGGAACGTAACGACTTGCCGATGCGCGAGCGCGTGACCAGCAAGGTCAGCAATATCATCGTCACGAAGGAAACGACGGCGTCGATCCCGCGCGCTTTGTTGACGAAAATGCTGATGTCGAAGAACGGGCCGATTTCCCAGGCCGAACTCGACAAGGGGGTCCGGATCGAAGCCAGCACCGAGCCGAACACGATCAGTCCGCCGTTTTGCAGGATCAAGGCGATCCCGAGCGTCAGGATCAATTGCGCATAATGTCCTTCGCCCTCGAGCGAAGCGGTCCGGGTCCCGGAGACGCGCGAAATCAACAGGGCGTGAATGGCGTAGCCGAACAGCGAAAGCACGGGGCCGGCCAGTAGAATCGAGACAAACGGCCCGATCGTATTGCCGAAAAAGGCCTGCACGCCGGCCAGGGTGAACAGATAGAACGCGGCATACATGCCGAGCATCATGAAATCGCCGTGGGCGAAATTGATGACGCGCATGACGCCGAAGATGAGCCCGAGCCCGACGCACATCAGGCCATAGACCGCGCCGATCAATAGCCCGGCGGTCATGGCTTGCAGAAAGCTTTCGATGAATTGGCTCATCGGCGGCCTTGGGCCTCCTGGTTTAGCTGGCCAGTCGTCGCATTCAGGTCACGATGCGCTTTGGCGCATCGCCTGAATCCGGGCGCTGTCCAGCCGGTTTCACTCCCGATTGCGCCTCGTTGGTCGATGCGCCTTTTTCACGGCGTTATCGATGGCCGTGCTTCTGACTGTTGAGATTGTCTGTCAATCTGTCAAGCCGGAGAATTTGCGGTCGACAGTCGGTCGCACCCCGGACTAGGATCGCGCGCAGCAATTCGAGGAAATCGCATCGTTGGGAATAATACTCAGGCGACACATTTCCGGATGCGCAAAAATTAGCTCAACCAAGGAAGGTTAATCATGAGCAAGACCGAACTGTTCGAGAAGGGCCTCAAAGTCCGCAAGGAAGTGCTTGGCGAAGACTACGTCAACAAGTCGATCGCGGGCGCGGACGAATTCACCCGCACCATGGCGGAATGGTCGACCGAATTCTGCTGGGGCGCGCTGTGGACGCGGCCGGGGCTCGATCGGCGCACGCGCAGCATCATCAATCTGGCCATGCTGGGCGCTCTCGGCCGGCCGCACGAACTGAAGCTCCATGTCAAAGGCGCCTTGAAGAACGGGCTCACCGTTGAAGAGATCAAGGAAATCTTCCTTCAGGTTGCGGTCTATTGCGGCGTGCCGTCCGGTATCGACGCGTTCCGCAACGCGCGCGAAGCCCTGAAGGAAGTCGCAGAAGGAAAGTGACCGCGCGATCGAGCGGATAGCAGCCGAATTCAGCTATCGGTCGAGACAGGAGACACGAGGGCCGCAGACGATTGCGGCCCTCCGCGCTTGAGTACCTATAGCGCTCTATGCGCTCGCGAGTTCCTCCAGCGAACGCTGTTTGGTCTCGATGCCCATCGTTGTCAGCATGATCATTTGCAGCAATAGCGCGGCGCTGATCAGTCCGAGCACGCCATAGAGACCGAATTCGTCGAAGGTCGCCGCAATGGCGTAGGGGACCGCGATGTTGACGGCGCGTCCCGCCGTATTGGCGATCCCGCTGCCGCGCAACCGGACTTCAGTTGGGAACAATTCCGGCACGTAGCAGGCGATGCTCAGCGATGACAATATATAGATCACGCAGCTCACCAGGAAACCGAAGGTGACCACGAGCGTGACATCCGTGACGCTGACATAGGCCGCGCTCACCACGATGCCGACGGCCGAAAATGCGACGATGCCCCATCGCCGGCCGATCTTTTCACAGAGCAACAGACCGATCAGCGAGCCGAGCGGGCCGCCGGCGAAGATCAATGCCGAGACGCCGAGTGAGTTCGAGATGCCGAGTCCCTGTTTGACCAGGAACGTCGGAACCCAGCTCACAAAAGCGAAATTGAAAGTGAGAAGGCACACCGTCACGACGACCGCAAGGATGGTGCGAACCAGCAGCGGCGGACGAAAGAGATCGCCGAGCGTATAGGTTCGGCTTGCAACAGGTGCGGGTGGTGGCGTCGCTTCCTTGCTGATCGTCGATTCCGCCTCGGCCCGGCTGACGATTTTCTCGGCCTCTGCCAGCCGGCCCTGGCTGACCAGCCATCGCGGCGATTCCGGCAAGGAGCGTCGCAGGAACCAGACGACGAAGGCGCCGACCGAGACGATCGCAAACATCCAGCGCCAGCCGAATTTCGGGATCACCAGCCAGCCGATCACGGTTGCCAGGAAAAGACTGCTGTTGATGATCAAGTTGAGCAAAGCCGCGAAGCGCCCGCGATGGCGTGCCGGAATGAACTCGCTGATGGTGCCGTAGCCCACCACGATTTCAGCGCCAAGGCCGAGACCCATGAAGAAGCGGGCGACGATCAGCCATTGCATGGAAGGGCAGAATGCGCCCGCCAGCGAGGCCCCGCCGAACAGCATGAGATTGAACTGGTAACTGAATTTGCGGCCGAAGCGGTCGCCGAGCAGTCCGGCACACCAGGCCCCGATCATCATTCCCAGGAACGTCGCCGAGATGAACGTCGCATTCAGGGCAAGGGTGGATTCCCCTGACTGCACGAGGGCGCCGAGAACGCCGCTCGCCAGATAGAGGTCGAATGAATCGAAAAACATGCCGGCGGCAATCAGCGCCAGCACGCGCCAGTGAAACCGGGAAATATTCAGGCGGTCGAGCCGCCAGCCAATATCGACAGCGCTATCCGCCACAACTTCCCCCCGGTCCGAATTTTATTTTTATAAGTTCAGTATCGCGCTTCAGCGTTATTATTGTCGCGAGCGTATCTTCACGCCGGCCCATCCCTCCAGTACCCGTGCCACCGAAGTAAAGTCGCTGTCCGCGCCGAAGGTCGCGTTGGTCACCGCCATCAGCTGCCGCACCGCCGCCCCGACCACCATCGGCACGCCCATGGCTTCCGCCTCATCGACGCAAAGCCGCACGTCCTTGTAGGAAAGGCCCGTGGCAAAACCGAAATCGAATGTGCCGGTGAGAACGGCCTTCGGGAATTTGTCGCGCAGCGCGACATTGCCGCCGCTCGAGGCCATGATCGTGTCGATCATGATTTGAGGATCGAGGCCAGCCTTGGCGCCCATTGCCATCGCCTCTGAGGAGATCGCAAGCGCCGCGACCGCAATGATGTTGTTGGCGAGCTTGAGCGTTTGCCCCATGCCGGGCTTGTCGCCGCACACGAACACCTTGCCGAACACGCTCAACACCGGGCGCAGCGTCTCGACGGCCTCTTTTTCGCCGGAGACCATGACGGCGAGGGTGCCTTTCTCCGCGCCGTTCGTGCCTCCGCTGACCGGTGCGTCGATCAAGGTGATGCGTCCGGCTTTATCCAGCTCGGCGGCAATTTGAGTTGCCATCTTTGGGCCGGTCGTCGAGAGATCGACCAGCTTGGTCGTGCGGTTGGAATCGGTGACGCCGTTTGGGCCGAACACGACATTGCGGACCACGTCGGGCGTCGGCAGGCTCATCAGCACGGTTTCGGAAGCGGCTGCGACCTCCGCCGCGCTGGAAGCCCGCCGCGCGCCGCGCGCGACGATCTTCGCCATCGCCGCTTCGTCGCGATCGAATACCGTGAGGCTATGGCCGGCATCCAGCAGGCGGATCGCCATGCGGCTGCCCATCTGGCCGAGACCGATAAATCCTAATTCCATCTGCGACTCCCTTTGATTTTCTTGGATCATTTCTTGGGCCATTCACCTCGGCCGCATTTGCGGGCGCCGAGGCTCTCTGCCGTCGGTGATAATATTGACAGACAATCTGACGGAGATCAACGCAAGGGGCTCCTCGCCCGGGGCATGGCTTCGCGCGTCAAACACGCCTGTTGCGTTGCAGCCTGCCTCAGGAGGCCAATATTTCCCGCACACGCGGAATGACCTTTTCCCCGTAGAGCGAAATACAACGTATAATCCGCTCGTGGGACAATCCTCCGGCGCTGTATTTCATGTCGAATCTGGAAAGACCGAGCGCCTTCGCCGTTGCTGCGATCTTCCGCGACACCGTTTCCGGCGATCCGACATACAGTGACCCATGCTCGATCTCCCGGTCGAACTCCGCTCGTTGCATCGGCGGCCAGCCGCGTTCGGCGCCGATCCGGTCGCGCATCACTTTATAATCGGGCCAGAGTTCGTCGCGTGCCTGCTCGTCCGAGCTGGAAATATACCCATGGGAGTGGACCCCGATGGGGAGAATCGGCTTACCGAGTTGGCCGAGCGCCTGAAGGTAGAGGTCGACGTAAGGTTTGAAGCGGTTGGGATCGCCGCCGATGATCGCAAGCATCAGCGGCATGCCATACTTTGCCGCGCGGATCACCGATTGCGGACTTCCGCCGACGCCGACCCAGGTTTTCAGGCGCCCTGAATCAACGGGCGGAAACACGCGCTGATCCTTCAATGGCGGCCGCGTCGTGCCCTTCCAGGTGATCGGTTGCTGTTGGATCAGTTCCGCAAACAGATCGAGCTTTTCTTCGAACAACGTTTCATATTGGCTGAGTTCGTATCCGAACAACGGAAAAGACTCGGTGAAGGAGCCTCGTCCGAGAATGACCTCGGCGCGGCCGTCGGATGCGGCATCGAGCGTCGCAAATCGCTGAAAGACGCGGATCGGATCATCCGAACTGAGCACGGTCACGGCCGAGCCCAATCTGATGCGTTGCGTTCTTCCTGCGATCGCGGCCAGTACGATCTCCGGCGACGATATCGCGAAATCGGCGCGGTGATGCTCGCCGAGCCCGATGAAATCGATACCGAGTTGGTCAGCCAGCACCGCTTCGTCGATCACGTCGCGAATAACCTGCGCGTGGGTGTTGGCCTTTCCATTTTCGCCTGTGGTAACGTCGCCGAATGTGTCGAGACCGAGTTCAATAATATCAGTCACAGCTCTCTCTTTCTTGTTCGCCGATGCGGGCCTACGGCTTTTTCTAAGGTGACTTATTGGGCCGAAGGCCGCTTCGCAATGGCTTGCCTTTTGTTCTAATCTGTGGGGATGACCACTCCCGATGACATCGTTCGCCGCGCGACCACAGCTTTCAATGCGGGCCGGCGCGATGAGGCCAGGCAACTCTGCGAAGACGGTCTGATCGGCTCTCCGGACGAGCCGATGCTGAGCCATCTGTTGGCGGCCGTGCTGTTTGCTTCAGGCGAGACCGAGGCGGCGCAAGGGCACATCGAAACCAGCCTTATCAAGCGGCCAGACAATGCGGCCGCGCGCCTGCTTGCTGCGCGCCTCGCCAGGACGGCCGGGGATTTCGACGGCGCTTTGTCGCATCTGGATCGCGCGATTGCGATCGCGCCGCAACGCGAGGCCTTTGTCGAAAAAGCGCGAACGCTCGATCAGGCCGGCCTTCGTCGGCAAGCGCGGCAGGCCTGGAAAGCGATTCTGGACGTCGTTCCGGATCACCTCGAAGCGGCTGCCAGATCAGGCCGGCTCGCATGGGAGGATGGCGAGATCGCGCTTGCGGAAAAATTTCTGGAACGCGCCGCGCAAACGGAAGTACCCGCGTCCGTCTGGTTCGACCTCGGTCTTGTCAGGCAGGACTTGCGCGACCATGCGGGCGCGGCGATCGCCTATCGCAAGACGATCGAGCTAAAGGGCGACCATGTGGAAGCAACCTTCAATCTCGGCGTCGTGCTTCAGGAAACAGGTTTGCTCGACGAAGCCATGCGCGCTTATGCAAAAGCCTATCGCTTGCGGCCTTCGAGTTTCGGCCAAATCGCGATGGCGCTGACCTCGGCTTCCCATGGTGGCCTGTGGCTCGATGAGGCTTCGTTACGCCGCGCGCTTGAGAGCTAGGTTACGGCTCGTCCCCGCCGCGCGCGGAAATGCTTCCGGTAGACGTTGGGGCTTTCGAGAACCTGCGCGACGGTTTTCTCATAAGCCCGCTGGTGCAGCTCATCGAAGCTTTCGAATTCCAGTTCGAGAGCCGAGCGCGGTACCGCGAAGACCTGCGCGATCGGCGTCCCCTTCGGCAGCACTCCGGAAAAATCAGGCTGCATCCATACGGCCGGAAAATTGATACCGCCGTCGTGAAAGAGGTCGGCATCCACCAGTCCCGTGATCAGGCGAAACGGAAGATCGTCGCGGTTGACCGGGTGGGTCGCGAACAATGACCAGCCTTGTTCGAGTTCGATGGTCCAGAAGCTGTTGAACTTGATCGCCGCCTGTTCGCCTCTCGCAAAGGGCGCGCCCGCAAACTGCGATGGCACATGAAAACTCAACGGCGCGCGCGGGTGTCCCGATGTTGTGGGTTCCGGAATGTCCCAGGCCCACGAGAATGACCCCTTGTCGATGGTCACATCGCAGGGAAGCGGAATCAAGACGCCGTAAGCCATGGCGTCGACGAACGGAGGACATTGCTTGACGGTGCGGATATCTCGGCCGTGGATGTCCGAATGGGCCTTCGCCGGCATCTCGCGGAGCCAATCGGGAAGCCCACTGCGTGCCGGAGTCGGTCGCGGCAAATGATCCGCAAGGGCCGGATCGCAGCGAAAGATCATGCGCATGGTGAGGCTCCTTCGGGTAGCCAGCCCACGATGGTGACGATTATACCGTCATTGCGAGCGAAGCGAAGCAATCCATTTTGCCGCGACTGGATTGCTTCGTCGTTTCACTCCTCGCAATGACGACAGCAAAAGGGCCGGGATCGCTCCCGGCCCTCGGTCGTTGGCATTCCCCGGACGCTGCGCAGCGCGCCGCATCGCGTCCGGGACACGCTTGGACCTCAGTTCAGCGACGCCCGCTTCGGCGGCGAAGCCGGCCACGACTTGATCAGCGTGTCGTAGTCGACGGTTTCGCCCTTCGGCTTCTCGTTCGCGAGCTTGCGCTGGGGCGCGATGTTGCCGTCCTTGGCGGATTTCGCGAACCAGTACTCCGCGCTCTCCTTCTTGTTCAGCTTCGGTCCGCAGGCGCCCTGGACGCCGGACTTCTCAAGACGCTCCATCACCGAGTCCTGGGCTGCAGCCAGCGAATCCATCGCAGCTTGCGGCGTCTTCGCACCGGACGACGCATCGCCGATGTTCTGCCACCACAATTGCGCAAGTTTTGGATAATCCGGCACGTTGTTGCCGGTCGGGGTCCACTGCACGCGCGCCGGCGAGCGGTAGAACTCGATCAGGCCGCCGAGTTTCGGCGCACGTTCGGTGAACGACTTGTCCCAGATGTCGGACTCGCGGATGAAGGTCAGGCCGACATGGCTCTTCTTCAAGGACACCGTCTTGGAGACGATGAACTGTTGATACAGCCAGGCTGCCTTGCGGCGGTCGAGCGGCGTCGACTTCAACAGCGTCACCGAGCCGACGTCCTGGTAGCCGAGCTTCATGCCGTCTTTCCAGTACGCGCCATGTGGCGAAGGCGCCATGCGCCACTTCGGCGTGCCGTCGGCATTCACCACGGGCAGGCCGGGCTTCACCATGTCGGCGGTGAAGGCGGTGTACCAGAAGATCTGCTGGGCGATGTTGCCTTGCGCCGGCACCGGCCCCTCTTCGGAGAAGGTCATGCCTTGCGCTTGCGGCGGGGCATACTTCTTCATCCAGTCGAGATATTTGACGATCGAGTAGACCGCCGCCGGGCCGTTGACATCGCCGCCGCGCTCGACCGAAGAGCCGACCGGACGGCAGCCTTCCATGCGGATGCCCCATTCGTCGACCGGAAGACCGTTGGGGATGCCCCGGTCGCCGTTGCCGGCCATCGACAACCACGCGTCGGTGAACCGCCAACCGAGCGACGGATCCTTCTTGCCGTAGTCCATGTGGCCGTAGACGCGGACGCCGTTGATTTCCTTGATGTCGTTGGTGAAGAACTCGGCGATGTCCTCATAAGCCGACCAGTTCACGGGGACGCCGAGGTCATAGCCATATTTGGCTTTGAACTTGGCCTTGTATTCGGGATTGGAGAACCAGTCGTAGCGGAACCAATAGAGGTTCGCGAACTGCTGGTCGGGCAACTGGTAGAGATGGCCGTTCGGCGCCGTGGTAAACGACTTGCCGATGAAGTCGTTGACGTCGAGCCCGGGATTGGTGACGTCCTTGCCTTCGCCGGCCATCCATTCCGTCAGGTCGACGGCCTGGCCGTAGCGGAAATGCGTTCCGATGAAATCGGAGTCGTTGATCCAGGCGTCGTACACGTTTTTGCCCGACTGCATCTGGGTCTGGATCTTTTCAACGACGTCACCTTCCTGGATGATGTCGTGCCTGACCTTGATGCCGGTGATTTCCTCGAACGCCTTCGCCAGCGTCTTGGATTCATATTCGTGCACGGTCAAGGTTTCGGAGACCGCGTTGATCTCCATCCCCTTGTAGGGTGCAGCGGCCCTGATGAACCACTGCATCTCCTTCATCTGGTCGTCTTTGGATAGCGTCGACGGTTGAAATTCGCTGTCGATCCACTTCTTGGCGGCAGCTTCGTCCGCGAAAGCCGGTGCGTTGATCGCGGCCGACGCCGCCATCAGCGCCACCGCTGATGTCATCATCAGGATGCGTGTCCTTGCAGGACTCTTCCTTGTCTCCACGTGTCGCATGATGCTTCCTCCGTTGCAGCAACTGACAATTGATTCAGGTCCAGGTTGATCCCGGATCTGCTCTTTTTCGCTTCCCTCAGACGGTGCGGAAGATCGCAGCCGCCGAAACAAACGAAATCAGGGTAGCGAACCAAAGGCTCGACAATTCGATTCCTTCTCCGACCGGCAGTGTCGCAACGGTGTCGGTGCCGACAAAGCCGATCCAGGCGAGATGAATGACCGCGGCCATGATCAGCGAGATGAACAGACGATCGCCGCGTGTGGTCGGAATGCGAAGGATGCCGACGCGCTCGGCTTCGGGATAGGCGATGGCCAACCAGGTCATGACGCATAGCGTTGCCGCCAACAGCACGAAAAAGATCGCCGTCGGCAGCGTCCAGGCCATCCATGCGAGACTTTCCATGGCTACACCCTGCCCAATGCGAAGCCGCGCGCGATATAGTTGCGGACGAACCAGATCACGAGTGCGCCCGGTATGATGGTCAACACGCCGGCCGCCGCCAGCAGGCCCCAATCCATGCCGGCGGCCGAGACGGTCCGGGTCATCACGGCCGAGATCGGCTTGGCGTCCACGGACGTCAGCGTCCGCGCCAGCAACAACTCGACCCATGAGAACATGAAGCAGAAGAAGGCGGCGACGCCGATGCCGCTTGCGATCAGCGGCATCAGGATCTTGATGAAGAAGCGCGGGAACGAATAGCCGTCCAGGAACGCGGTCTCGTCGATCTCGCGCGGCACACCGGAGACGAACCCTTCCAGGATCCACACCGCCAGCGGGACGTTGAAGATGCAATGCGCGAGCGCGACCGCCCACGGCGTATCAAAAAGGCCGATCGCCGAATAGAGATTGAAGAACGGCAACGCGTAGACCGCAGCCGGCGCCATCCGGTTCGACAGCAGCCAGAAGAACAGGTGCTTATCGCCGAGAAAGCGATAGCGCGAGAACGCATAGGCTGCGGGCAGCGCGACCGAGATCGAGATCACCGTATTGATGACGACGTATTTCAGCGAGTTGATATAGCCGGAATACCAGCTCTCATCGGTGAAGATGCGGATGTAATTGGCGAGCGTCGGATCGTGCGGCCACAAGTTCATGGTCGAGACGATCTCGACATTGGTCTTGAGGCTCATATTGACCAGCCAGTAGATCGGCAGCAGCAGAAACACCAGAAACAGCGACAAGATCAGGCGGCGCCCGGGGATCGAATGCATCACACCGCCTCCTTGGCCACCCGGCGTTCAGTGCCGGCATTGGTCATCACGGTGTAGAATACCCAGCAAACGATGATGATGATCAGGTTGTAGACCAGCGAAAGCGCGGCCGCCTTGCCGAGGTCGAACTGCCCGAGCGCGATCTTGACGAGTTCGATCGAAATGAACGTGGTCGAATTGCCCGGCCCGCCGCCGGTGACGACGAACGGCTCGGTATAGATCATGAAGCTGTCCATGAAGCGCAGCAGTACCGCGATCAGCAGCACGCGCTTCATCTTCGGCAGCTGAATGGCGGTGAACACCGCCCAGCGCGATGCGCCGTCGATCTGGGCGGCCTGGTAATAGGCTTCCGGAATCGATTTCAGACCGGCATAGCACAACAGCGCCACAAGGCTGGTCCAGTGCCAGACGTCCATCACGATGACGGTGGCCCAGGCATCGAACTCGTTGGAGACGTAGTTATAGTTGATCCCGATGTGGTTCAGCGTATAGCCGAGCAAGCCAATATCCGGCCGCCCGAAGATCTGCCAGATCGTCCCGACGACGTTCCACGGAATCAAAAGCGGCAGCGCGAGGATCACGAGGCACGCCGCAACGCTCCAGCCTTGTCGCGGCATCGACAGTGCGACGACGATGCCGAGCGGGACTTCGATGGCCAGGATCACAAAAGAGAAGAAAAGGTTGCGCCAGAGCGAGGCGAAAAATCTTTCGCCGAGATCGCTTGACGGATCGAGCAATTCCTTGAACCAGCCGACGCCGTTCCAGAAGAACTGGTTGTTGCCGAAGGTGTCCTGCATCGAATAGTTCACCACCGTCATCAACGGCAGGATCGCGGAGAACGCGACCACCAGAAACACAGGTAGCACCAAAAACCATGCTTTCTGGTTGACGGTCTTGTCCATCACGCCTCGCCCTCGACCAGGAGACTGTTGGCGTAGACGTGTACGCGCGAGGGATCGAACACCAATCCGGCGTTGTTGCCGGGCACAGAAAACCCTTGCGGCACTTTCGCGGAGAATCTCGTGTCGCCGACCCGGACATGGGCAAAGCGAACGCGGCCGAGATCATCGATGCGCTCGATGTTCGCAGTGAGCAGATCGGGCGCAGGGGCGGCGACCTGGACAAACTCCGGCCGCACGCCGACTTCGATCTTGGCGCCCGCCGGCAAGCGGTCGTAGCTGCGGTTGAGCGCGATGGTGTGTCCGTCGATCCGGGCCTGCCGCCCTTTGACCTCGGCAGGCACGATGTTCATGCCGGGCGAGCCGATGAAATAGCCGACGAAAGTATGCGCGGGCCGGTCGAACAGGTCGGCCGGCGTACCGCTCTGCACCACGCGGCCGTCATGCATCACGACCACGGTATCGGCGAACGTCAGTGCCTCGGTCTGGTCGTGCGTCACATAGATCATCGTCAGATCGAGGTCGCGGTGCAGCGCCTTCAGTTTCGACCGCAACTGCCACTTCAGCTCGGGATCGATCACCGTCAGCGGCTCGTCGAACAAAACGGCGGCGACGTCCGAACGCACCAGGCCCCGGCCGAGCGAGATTTTCTGCTTGGCATCGGCGGTGAGGCGCTCGGCCTTGCGCGACAGATACGGCGTGAGATCCAGAAGGGCTGCGATTTCATTCACCCGCGCGTCGATCGCAGCTTTGGGCAGGCCGCGGTTCTTCAGCGGAAACGCAAGATTTTGCCCGACCGTCATGGTGTCGTAGATCACGGGAAACTGGAACACCTGCGCGATATTGCGTTCCCGCGTCGACTGCGTCGTGATATCGACGCCGTCGAACAGGATCTTGCCGCGCGATGGCGTGACGATGCCGGAGATCAGGTTCAACAACGTGGTCTTGCCGCAGCCGGATGGTCCCAGCAGCGCGTAGGCGCCGCCACGCCGCCATGTCATCGTAACTGGCTTCAGCGCGAAGGACTCTTCCGGCGCATCGTTGCCTCCGTAGGAATGCGCGAGGTCGACGAGGTCAATGCGCGCCATGCATCACCTCACGTATTTTTCGATAAAAGATCGGGAGATGCGACCAGACGACCCGTCGCATCGAACACAAAGACATTATCCGGATCGAGCACGGCATCGAGCAGATGGCCGGGCTGGTATTCGTGCACGCCCGGCAGCACGGCGACCCAGTTGGACGCATCACGGTTGAGATGCACGAAACTTTCCGAGCCCGTGATTTCCGTCACGGTCACGGTGGCATGAAACGCGTGTCGGCCAGGGATGCCGTTGGCAATCTCCAATTGATGCGCGCGGAAGCCGACCCGGTAGGCGCCATCGGCCAGCGTAGCGTAGAGTCCACCCGCCGGCGCCGCGATGCCGCCGGCATATTGCACGGAGCCGTTTTTCTTCTCGATGCCGACGATGTTGAGCGGCGGATCGGAAAACACTTGGGCAACGCGCAACGTGTCGGGACGGCGATAGACCAGCGGCGTCTCGCCGGCCTGCAGCGCCTCGCCTTCCCACATGCAGACGGTACGCCCGCCCAGCAACAGCGCTTCCGACGGCTCGGTCGTCGCATAGACAAAGATCGCGCCAGAAGCCTCAAAGATGCGCGGCAATTCGGTGCGAAGTTCCTCGCGCAGCTTGTAGTCGAGATTGGCGAGCGGCTCGTCGAGCAACACAAGATCGGCGCCCTTGACCAGCGCGCGGGCGATCGCGGTGCGTTGTTGCTGGCCGCCGGAGAGTTGTAGCGGCGTGCGGTCGAGATACGGTTCGAGTTTCAGAAGCCGGGCGGCCTCTCGCACACGTTTTTCGATCTCGCTTTTCGGCTTGCCCTGCACCCGCAGCGGCGAGGCGATATTCTCATAGACCGTCAGCGAGGGGTAATTGATGAATTGCTGATAGACCATCGCGACCGAACGCTGCCGCACGTCGGCGCCGGTCACGTCCCTGCCATCGACGAGAACCCGGCCCGAGGTCGGTTTGTCGAGACCGGCGAGCAACCGCATGATCGACGTCTTGCCGGATAGCGTTGGACCCAGCAGAACGCTCAAGGTGCCGCGTTCGAGCCTCACGCTGACGTCGCGAATGGCAGGGACGCCATCGACCGACCGCGAGACGTTGACCAGTTCAACGCTCATGGCCGTCCTCCCGCTCCGGTCATGAGAGCCTTCGAGGAGATTTGCTGGGCGGCAATCCAGAGATCGAGGGCTGCGATCTCTTCCGGCGTCAGACGCAATCCCAATTTGGATCGCCGCCAGACGATGTCTTCGGCGGTGCAAGCCCATTCCTCCGAAATCAAGTACCTGACTTCGGCCTCGGTCAAGCTCGCGCCGAAAGCTTTACCAAGCTCGGCAAGCGACTTCGCCGTGCCCAATAGCTTGACGGCGCGCGTGCCATAGGCATGTGCCAGCCGGTTGGCATGGAAGGGCGTAAGGAACGGATAGTCGCGCATCAGTTCCGCGGACAGCGCCGGAATCGCCGAGACGTCCATATCGCCGCCCGGCAGCGGCGCCTTGCCCGTCCATCCTTCGCGCGCCTTGTCGCCTTTCAGATAAGGGCCAAGCTTTTCCAGCGCTTCTTCGGCCAGACGCCGATGGGTTGTGATCTTGCCGCCGTAGATCGACAGCAGCGGCGCGCCGCCGGGGAGATCGAGCTCGAACACATATTCGCGGGTTGCGGCCTTGGCTTCGCTTGCGCCGTCATCGTAGAGCGGGCGAACGCCGGCATAATCCCACACCACGTCCTGCGGGCTGACCGGCTTTGCCAGATATTCGCTGACGGAGGCGCAGAGATATTCGATCTCTTCGGTTGTCGCCTTCACCTTTGCCGGATCGCCGTGATAATCGCGATCGGTGGTGCCGATCAGCGTGAAGTCGTCCTGATAGGGAATCACGAAGACGATGCGGCCGTCGCTGTTCTGGAACATGTAGGCGCGGTCGTGATCGTAGAGCTTACGCACCACGATGTGCGAGCCCTGCACCAGCCGCACCTTGGCCCGCGCGTTGACGCCCGATCCCGCCGCCAGCACCTGCTCGACCCATGGCCCGCCGGCATTGATCAGCACGCGGGCGCGAACGGTCGAGCGCTCGCCGCTCACGGCATTCGCCAGCGTAACTTCCCAGATGCCGTCGACCTGGCGGATTTCGGCCGCGCGGGTGCGGGTGCGAATCTCCGCGCCGCGGTTGGCGGCATCGCGCGCCGTGAGCACGACCAGCCGCGCATCGTCGACGAAGCAGTCGGAATATTCGAACCCTTTGGTGTAGCGGTTCGGAACCAGCGGCTTTCCGACCTCGTCACGGGAAAGATCGACCGAGCGCGTCGGGGGCAGGCGATGCCGGCCACCGATGTGGTCATAGAGAAAGAGGCCGAGCCGCAACAGCCACGCCGGCCGAAGCCCGTCGTGATGGGGCAAGACAAAACGAAGCGGCCGGATGATATGGGGTGCGATTCCCCAGAGAATCTCGCGCTCGATCAGCGCCTCGCGGACCAGCCGAAACTCATAATATTCGAGATAGCGCAGGCCGCCGTGCACGAGTTTGGTCGACCATGACGACGTTCCGCTCGCCAAGTCGTTCATTTCGCAAAGAAAAACCGAATTACCCCGTCCCACGGCGTCGCGCGCGATTCCGCAGCCGTTGACGCCGCCTCCAATGATCAAGAGGTCGAAAATCCGATCCAAGCGCTTCCCCGGCTCGCCCGTTGCGACTGGCGATTTCACTTTCGTTTTCGATTAAATCACAACTAAATGCGAAAGCAACACGGATGGTCCGTTTTCCGGTGTTATTCCCTCAGGAATCAGCGCACCGACGTCACGGCCGGAGGAAGTTCGGTATCGGACTCATCCGTGTCGAGCGATCCGGGCAACGCCTCGATCACCTGGATGTCGCGGGTCCGGCAAATCTCGGCGAGCCGCGTCGGCAGCGCCACGTCGGTGACAAAGGTGTTGATCTGGCTGATGTCGGCGATGCGAACCGGTGCGCTGCGCCGGAACTTGGTGGAGTCCGCGACCAGCATCACACTCCGCGCATTGGAGATGATCGCCTGGGCGGCCTGCACTTCGCGATAATCAAAATCGAGCAGCGTGCCGTCCTCGTCGATCGCGGACGCGCCGATGATGGCATAGTCGACCTTGAACTGCCCGATCAGGCTGGTCGCGGTCGATCCGATCACGGCGCCATCGGCGCGGCGCACCGCGCCGCCGGCCACAATAACTTCGATCCGCGGATAACGATACAGCAGCATCGCGACATTGAGGTTGTTGGTGATGACCAGCAAGTCTTCATGCGAGGTCAGCGCGCTCGCGACTTCTTCGGTCGTGGTGCCGATATTGATGAACAGCGAGCAGCCATTGGGGATCAGGCTTGCTGCGGCCGCACCGATCGCCTTCTTCTCCTCGGCGGCGACAAAGCGGCGCGCCTCATAGGCAAGGTTCTCGACGCCGGAAGCGATGATCGCCCCGCCATGGATGCGCGTCAGCACGTGATGATCGCAGAGATCGTTGAGATCTTTCCGGATGGTCTGCGCCGAAACCTCGAAGCGCCGCGCAAGGTCCTCCACCATCACGCGGCCCTGGCCGCGTGCGATGTTCAAGATCTCGGTCTGACGGTTTGAAAGATCGGTCAACCCTGCACCTTGGGAACCAGTAAGAGCAACGAGAACGCCCCATGGTGCGGCGGTTCGCGCGACCGGTCAACGGTGGTGATCGGCTCTTGCCCGGATAAGCAGGTCCATGGAGAGAACGAAATCGGCGGGAAAGAGCGCATTAATATAGTGATGGATGACAGCGATATAGCTATTGGCGTAGCTGCCGCGCGCGGTTGGAAACCTCGATAAGTTCTGCCATGGTGGAGGCAACAGAAGAAAATATTCGGGAGACGCTTGCCATGACCACCACTGTCGAAGTGCTCGCCGCCGCGTTCAGGGACGCCGGCACGCCCTTCATCGTCGGCCACCCCGGCGGTGAATCAGTGGAACTGATGGAAGCGGCACGTCAACGACAGATGCGGTTTCTCCTGATGAAGCAGGAAGTCGCCGGCGCGATGTTGGCCGCGACCTGGGGCGATCTCACCGGCAGCCCGGGCATATGCCTCTCCACCCGCGGCCCCGGTGCGGCCAACATGGTCAACGGCGTGGCGCACGCCTTTCTCGATCGTTCGCCGCTGATCGCGATTACCGACACGTATTCGCGCTCGACCTTCGAGACGGGTTTGCGCCAGCGCATCAACCAGCAGGCGATTTACGAGCCGATCGTGAAGTGGAGCACCGTTGTCGACGCCAAGACCGTGCGTCAGCAGGTGCGCCGCGCCATGCGCACGGCGACCGCGACGCCGCCAGGCCCGGTGCATTTCGAATTTCCGCAGAGCGAGACCACGCGCGAAGCCGGCGAATACGTCTCCGAGCCGCCGCTGATGCCGAACTGGATTACGCCGCGTCCCGACCGCGCCGACCTCAAGCCCGCGCTCGACATGCTCAACAGCGCCAAACGGCCGATCCTGATCGCCGGCATGGGCGTCTATTGGTGTGGTGCATCCGCGGAGTTCGTCAAATTCGCCGAACGGCTAGGGGCGCCGGTGCTCACCACCACCAAATGCAAGGGCATGATCCCGGAGGATCATCCGTTGCGTGCGGGGTGCATCATCGGCGGCTTGATTGAGCGCAAGCTGGTGATGGAATCCGATCTGATCGTCACAGTTGGCCTCGACGCAGTCGAACTGCAACCGAAACCCTGGCCCTATACGCTACCGGTGCTGTCGCTGGCCTCGGTGCCGAGCACCGACGCGCTGGTGCCGGCCGATCCGGAAATCATTGGGGACCTCAAGGCGCTGCTTGCGGGGTTGGCGGAATGGGCGCCGGAAGGCACGAACTGGGGCGAGAAGTCCGCGAGGACCTTCCGCAGCGAAGTGCGTGACGCACTCAATACGCCCGCCACGGGCCTGTCGCCGCAGCGGGCCATGGAAGTCGCCCGCGCGATCCTGCCGCGCGACACGATTGCAACGTGCGATGCCGGCGCGAGCCGGTTGCTGGTGGTGCAGAAGTGGGAGTCCTACGGTCCGCGCGAATTCCTCACGTCCAACGGCCTGGCTTCGATGGGCTACGCGGTGCCCGGCGCGCTTGCCGCGCGCATGGCCTATCCGGACCGGCCGGTGGTCGCGTTCACCGGCGACGGCGGCTTCCTGATGACGGTTGCGGAATTGCAGACCGCGCAGATCGAGAACCTGCCGATCATCGTCATCGTGTTCGACGACCGTGAGATCGGGCTCATTCGCGTCAAGCAGGAGATCAAGGGCATTCCGCGCAACGGCGTCGCGCTCGGCGGGGTCGATTGGGAAAAGCTGGCGCAGTCGTTCGGCGCCGACGGCGTGACGGTGGAAACCGAACAGGCCTTCAGCAACGCACTCTCTAGCGCGCTGAAGACCAAGAAGACCACCGTGATCGGCGTGCGGATCGACGCCTCAGGTTATGTGGCGCAGTTCAATGCGCTGCGGGAGCTTTAAGCTGACTTGAGGCCGTCGCGAATTTTCGTGGTCCAGGCCGATGCGGCCGCCGACAGGAAGCCGATATCCGATTGCGTCGTGATGAACCGACATCCCTTCTGGATCAGTTCGAGTTGACGCGCGGGATCGCGGTTGCCGCCGCAGCCGGCAAAAATGCCGTTGCTGCGGCAGGCGGCGATCACGCGTTCTTGTGCCGCGATCAGCGCCGGATCGTCGAATTTTCCCGGCTTGCCCATATTAGCGAGGAGATCGTTACTGCCGACATGCAGCACGTCGACGCCTTTCACCGCGGCGATGGCTTCGACGTTGTTCAAGCCCTCGACTGTCTCGATCATGCAAACCAAGAGGCAATTGTCGTTGAGCTGCGGCACGCAAGCGGCAATCGGTACCGAACGGTAATCGAAATGCGGATAGCCGCCGCTGACCGAGCGCTTGCCAACGGGTGCGAACTTGCAGGCATCGACCGCGCGTTGTGCCTCTTGTGCGGTGTTGATGTCGGGATAGACGATACCCATCGCGCCATTATCCAATAGCAGCGACACATCGGGATCGTTGATGCCGCGCACACGTACCAAAGGCGCGATGCCGCACGACATCGCCGTGCTGATGATGTGACCGATGGTCTCGAGATTGAATAGCGAATGCTGGCAATCGATGAAGAGAAAGTCATGCCCGGTCGACTTGGCGATGCGGGCGATGTCGCCTGAACGTGAAAGCCGCACCGGCATGCCGAGCGCGACATCGCCGGCTTGCAACCGTTGCTTGATCGGATGGGCGAGTTCGTTCGCTGCCGCCATGACGCTTCCTTCAGGCCAATTCTTAAGCTGCTCTTTAAGCCACCTGGCCGAGCGGCTGACCGCCGGCCAGTGCTTCAAGCAGCTGCGAGGCTGCCAGCATGGAGCTGCGCGCCTGGGTTTCGATCGTACCGGCGGCCGCGTGTGGCGTTCCCACAAACGTGGGCAGCGACATCAGCGGATGATCCGAGGTCGGCGGCTCGACCTCGAAGACGTCGAAGCCGGCGCCGAATAACTTGCTCGACGAGATCGCCTGGTAGAGTGCAGCTTCGTTGACGATGCCGCCGCGCGAAGTGTTCACCACGATCGCGCTCGGTTTCATCAGCGCCAGCCTGGCGGCGTCGATCATGTTGCGGCTTTCCGGAGTCAGCGGCAGGTGCAGTGACAGGATATCGACCTGCGGCAGCATTTCTTCGAGCGAAGCGGCCCGCTTGTGCGGCAGCTCGGACCAGCGGTTAGCCGGCACGTAAGGGTCATAGCCAATGATGTTGGCGTCGAACGCACCGCGCCATTTGCGCGCAACTAAAGTTCCGATATTGCCCATGCCGACGATGCCGACCGTCTTCTGCCAGGATTCGTAGCCGAGGTAATTCGCGCGCTGAACCTTGCCGGCGGCTCTCGTCATCCGGTCAAATTCCGTCACGCGCCGGACGACGCTGAGCCCCAGCGACAACGCCATTTCGGCAACCGCCTCGCTGTTAACGCCTGGCGTTCTGCACACGGCAATTCCGTGGGCCTTTGCAGCTTCCAGGTCGATGTTGTCGAGCCCGACACCTTGCTTGGAAATGACCCGCAGCTTTTTGGCGCGCGCCATGTCTTCGGCCGCAACCTTCTTGCCGCGAACCATCAGTCCGTCGGCGTCTTCGTGCCAATTCTTGGCTCTCGGGTCGTCCCACCGAATGACCTCCGCCTGCTTTTCGGCCAATTCGACGCCGCTCAGGTGAAATGCATCAAGTACGTAGATCTTCATTCATCGTCTCCTAGACGCTCAGTATGGTGCGGGATCGGTCTTCAGCTACCCGCGAGTTCATGGCATTCGGGCATGTACAGGTCTTTCCACGAATTTGGCTGCCGCTTCATGGTGCCGACCTTGTGCATGAAACCTGCGAAGGTCATGGTCTGCTGCGGCGTGGTGGTCCAGACGTTGTCGGGATCGGAAATGAATTTCGTCATTTCCTCCCGGTTGCTGCGCTTCTCGCTGGTGGTCTTGATGTAGATCTGCGCAGCGTCGCCGGGGTTCTTGTTGATGAACTCGTGCGCTTCCGACAGCGCGGCGTAGACCGCCTGCGTCACCTTGGGATTGGCGTCGTGGAATTTCTTGCTCATGAGCATCACGCCGTTGGTGGCGGGGCCGCCCAGCGTGTCATAGGATTTCAGTACGTTGTGCACGCCGGCGGTTGCGAGCTCGTAATAGTAATAGGGCGCGACCGAATAGTGGGTGTCGATTTCGGTTTTCGCCATGATCGAGAGCGCGGCGTCCGGGTGCGAGCGCGTGATCGTGAACGCATCGAGCTTGGCGTATTGATCGTCGCCCCATTCCTTCGCTGCCGCCATTTGCAGGCAGATCGCCTGGCTCGATACCTTGATGGCCGGAACCGCGATCTTGTCCTGACTGGTAAAGTCCTTGATCGTCTTGATCTCGGGCTTGTTGGTCACCAGCATGAAGGGCATCGACTGCACCGCCGACAGCGCACGCACTTCGTTCGGTGTGCCAGCAGTCTTGTCCCACAGCGTGGCGAGGCTCGGCACGCCGGTGACGCCGAAATCCATCTGCCGGCTCAACAGCGCATCGATCAGCGATTGGGTGCCGCCGAGACTTTTATATTCCGGCTTGATCGTGGCGACGCCGAGCTGGGCGGCGTGCTTTTGCACCAATTGAAGCGCGTCCATCACCATCAGCGGCAGATAGGGCAGGCCGGTCTGGCTGATGATCACAATGCTCGAGACTTCGTCAGCGAAAGACGAGCGCATCAGCATCGGCGACGCCAGGGCAACAGGCACGGCCGCGAGCGCCTTGCAGAACTCGCGCCGGCGCAACATCGGGGTTTTCTGGCTTCGCGCGGGCGCCATTACGTCTGCATGCCCCAGCGCTGAACGGTCCGGGCTTCGATCAGGCGAAACACCCCGTTCTCGACCGCGAGTCCAATGAGGATGATGGTCAGCAAGCCGGCGAACACTTCGGGAATATCGAGCTGGTTCTTGCTCTCGAAGATGTACCAGCCAAGCCCGCCCTGACCCGACGAGACGCCGAATACGAGTTCAGCCGCGATCAGCGTGCGCCAGGCAAAGGCCCAGCCGATCTTGAGGCCGGCCAGAATGCTCGGAAACGCCGCTGGAATCAGAATCAGGCAAACGAAACGCAAACCTCGCAAATTATAATTGCGACCAACCATGCGCGCGGTCGTCGATACGCCGCGGAAGCCGGCCAGCATGTTGAGCGAGACCGCCCACGTCACCGAATGCACGAGTACAAAAATGAGACTGCCGTTGCCGAGGCCGAACCAGATCAGCGCCAGCGGCAGCAGCGCAATCGCCGGCAGGGGATTGAACATCGCGGTCATGGTGTCGAGGAAATCGGTACCGATCTTGCTGGAGATGGCGAACACCGTCAAAAGGCCAGCGAGCACGGTGCCGATGGCAAAGCCGACCAGCAGCACCTCGATCGAGCTTAAAGCGCGCGTCGGGATGATGCCGTTGGCGACATCGGTGATCAGCGCACGCACAGCGGCGCTGAACGGCGGCACCAACAGCGGATTGTCCAGCCAGCGGCCGTAGATTTCCCACGCCACCGCCAGCACGACGAGGATCGCGACCTTGCGCAGCCAGACCTTGTTGTAGATCTGCTCGGCGAGCGTCAGCGGCTTTTCGATAATGCCGAACTGATCTGGCCCCAGCGTTTCGCAGTAGATATTCGGACGTTCACTCGCCTGAAGCATCGGGAGCCTTCTTGATCTGGTCGGCGAACAGCATCTCGTGAATTTCGCGCCCCAAGGCGGCGGCTTCGTTGGAATTTTCCTCGCCGCGCGGCACGCTGTTGATTTCGGCCTTCACCTGGCCCGGATGCGGCGACAGCAGCAGAATGCGGTTACCGAGCTTGATCGCTTCGGGAATCGAGTGGGTGACGAACAGCACGGTGAAACGGGTTTCGTCCCACAGCGACAGCAGTTCGTCCTGCATGCGGGATCGCGTCAACGCGTCGAGCGCTGCGAACGGTTCGTCCATCAAGAGAATATCCGGCTCCATCGCCATCCCGCGCGCGATCGCGACGCGTTGTTTCATGCCGCCGGATAGCATGTGCGGATAGCTATGCGCGAAATCGGCGAGCTTGACCTTTTCGAGATACTGCATCGCGCGGTCGGTCGCCGCCTTGCCGCGCAACGCCCCGGTGGTCTTGAGCGGAAAGGTGACGTTCTCCAGCACCGTCTTCCACGGCAGCAACTGGTCGAACTCCTGGAACACCATCATCCGGTCGGGGCCGGGACTCGTGACCGGCTTACCCTTCAAGGTGATCTCGCCTTCGGTCGGAGTGAGATAGCCGCCGACGGCCTTGAGCAAGGTCGACTTGCCGCAACCGGAGGGGCCGACCACGACGAAGCGATCGCCTTGCAGCACGCTGAAACTGACGCGATAGGTCGCGGTGATCAGGTGGGCTTGGGTCTTGTAGCGCATGGTCACGCCGCGGACATCGAGCAGCGGCCGACCGGCCTCGCTATCAGGCACGGCGCGGCCACGCGGCGCCGGTGACGCCGGTTTCATTCTTGCCGTTTCCGGGGCCGTCTTTGACGCGAGTGCTGGTCCACCCGTCATCCGCTATCCTCCCGAGGGTCGCTTATTTTTTGTTAAGATTTGAGTACTAGCTCATAACTGTCCAATAACAATTTGGCCAGTTTCTATAACCCTGTCTATTGGGTTGGCTCGGCGGCGATCACGCGGCCGAGATGGCCGACGAATTCGTTCATGATTTTCGACTGTGGCGCGGTCTTGTGCCGGATCAGCAGGGTTTTGACGTCGATGCGCGGCTTCAGCGGCCGCGTCACGACGCCGGGCAGGCCCATCGATGCCACCAGCAACGGTTCTACGAGTGCGACGCCGGCGCCGTGGCGCGCCAGCATGATACCGGTCAGCGACAGGCTCACCTGCGCCACAATATTTGGCACAATCCCGGCAGCACTCAGCGCGCGATCGACATAGATGCGTGACAGCGCCTGCGGCAAATAAGTGATGATCGAATAGGGTTCCAGGTCGCGCACCGCGACTTCCTTGCGGCGGGCGAGCGGATGACCGGCTGCCATCACGCAGGCGATGCCGGTGCGCATCAACACTTTGGTTTCGACTTCGGAGCTAACGACCGGCTCATAAGCGATCCCCAATTCGACCTCGCGGTGGACGACCCGGTCGAGCACCTGCGGCGAAGTCAGCGATTGCAGCGCGACCCGTACATTGGGCCGCTCGACGACGAAGGTCGCCACCGCCTTGGCGAGATACCCATTGGCAATCGGGAATGCGGCCGCAACCGACAGCGTTCCGAGGCGGCCGCCGACCAGGTCTTGCGTCAGGGCGTTGACCGCGTCGACCCGGCCGAAAATCGCGTCGATTTCCGGAAATATCGCCTTGGCTTCGGCCGTCGGCTGCAACCGGCCCGATACGCGGGCGAACAGCTTCATCTTGAGCTGGCCTTCGCAGTGCTTGAGGATGGCCGAGACCGCCGGCTGCGTGACGTTGAGTGCGCGCGCAGCCCCGGTCACCGAGCCGGTCCGCATAATGGCGTGGAAGACCTCCATATGCCGCAAGTTCATGGTGTTCGAAGGCTTTTGCAGTTGAACTGAACGGACATAAGCAGAGCTTATGGACTATGCCAAGGTCCTGATTGGACGCGGCCGAGCTCTCGCGCCCAAACTCGCCGTTAAAATAGAAAATAACACGAGGAAACGCCCCCATGAGCTCGAAGGACACGGTGCGTGTCGGCTCCGGCGCGGGAACATCTGACGACCGGATGCTGCCCGCACTGGAATTGGCCGAACGGGGCGATATCGACTACCTCGTCTTCGAGTGTCTCGCCGAACGAACCGTGTCGCGGGAAAACCTGTCGCGCAGCAAGGATCCCGAGCAGGGCTATGCGCCCTCGCTGCATGCGCGCCTGCGGATGGTGCTGCCGGCCTGCATGAAAAAGAAAATCCGTATCGTCAGCAATATGGGCGCGGCCAATCCGGTGGGTGGCGCCCGCGCGGCGCGGAAGGAAGCCGCCGACCTCGGTCTCGGCGACGTTGCGGTTGCGGTCGTGCTCGGCGACGACGTCTCGAGCCTGGTCAAGCACAAGGGTGAGCTACGGCTGATCGAAAACGGCGAGCCGCTGGAATCGATCCTGCCGAAGATGATTTCTGCGAACGCTTATCTCGGCGCCGATGTGGTGTGCGAAGCGCTCAATACCGGCGCGCCGATCGTGCTGTCCGGCCGCGTCGCCGATCCGTCGCTATTTCTTGCGCCGATGATGCACGAGTTCGGCTGGGCCTATGACGATCTGCCGAAGATCGCGCAAGGCACCGCGGCCGGCCATTTGCTCGAATGCACGGCGTCGGTGACCGGCGGCTGCTTTGGCTGGCCCGGCAAGAAGGACGTGCCGGATCTGGCCCGCAACGGTTTTCCGTTTGCGGATGTGAAGGCCGATGGATCGATCGTGATCAGCAAGACGCCTGATACCGGCGGTCGGCTCGACGTCATGACCTGCACCGAGCAGTTGATCTATGAAATTCACGATCCGACCGCCTACATTACGCCGGATTGCGTGCTCGATATCTCCACCATCGCGCTGACGCAGGAAGCCTCCGATCGCGTGCGCGTCACCAATGCGACGGCGCGGCGGGCGACACCGACCTATAAAGTCAATGTCGGCTATGCCGATGGCTATATCGGCGAGGGCGAGGTGTCCTATGGTGGCATCGACGCGGTGGCGCGCGCCAAATGGGCCGCCGAGATCGTCAAGGAGCGGCTCAAATTACAAGGCTTCACCTACGACGACTTCCGCGTCGACCTGATCGGCATGTCGAGTCTTCACGATAATATTGATAGCCGGCCCGAACCCTACGAAGTGCGCTTGCGGATGGCCGGTCGCACCCATAACCGCAAGGCGGCGCATGCGATCGGTTTTGAGGTTCGCGCCCTGCACATGCACGGACCGGGCGGGGCAGGTGGCGCTTGTGAACCGCGGGTGCGCGACGTTCTGGCGGTCAAGTCGGTGCTATTGCCCAAGAGCATGGTCAATCCGCAAGTGGTCGTGGAGGGCAGGCTATGAGCGTTCGCGTCTATGATCTTGCGCACTCGCGTGCCGGCGACAAGGGCAACACGTCCAACATCTCGGTGATCTGCTACGACGCCAAGCATTGGGAGTTCCTCGAGCGCGAGCTGACCGTCGAACGCGTCGCGGACGCGTTCGGCCATATCGCCAAGGGACCGATCCGCCGTTATCCCCTGCGCAATCTCAAGGCATTCAATTTTGTGATCGAGAATGCGCTGGCCGGTGGCGTCACGATTTCGCTGGCGCAGGACATTCACGGCAAGAGCTATAGCAATGTGATGCTGGCGATCGCGTTGCCGGATCCGAAGTGACGGCATTTAAGGAGTTGATCGGGTGAAGGCGAGCGAAGTCGTACGCAACGTCGTCAAGGAAAAGCTGGCCCGTGACGAGGTCGTGGCGTCCATGACCATTCGCCTCGTGCGCGGGGTCGAAATCGTGCGCCTGGCCGCGACCGCCGGCTTCGACATGATCTACATCGATCTCGAACATTCGACGCTGACGCTGGAGGCGACGGGGCAGATCTGTCAGGCGGCCCTTCACGTCGGTGTGGCGCCGATGGTCCGCTTGCCTGCCAATACGCCGGAATATATCCAGCGGGTGCTCGATGCCGGTGCGCTCGGCGTGATCGCGCCCGGCGTTCGATCCGCCGAGGAAGCGCGTCAGGTGGTGAAAGCCGCGAAATTTGCTCCGCTCGGCGAGCGCGGCGCCGGCGGCGCGTTGCCGCATCTTGAGTACCGTTCGTTTCCGACCGCGGAAGCGAATGCGGCCATAAACGACGCCACCATGGTCATCGTGCAGTTCGAGTGCGCCGAGGCCGTGGATAAAGCAGACGAGATCGCGGCGGTCGAAGGCGTCGATATGGTGCTGGTTGGTGTCAACGATTTGCTTGCTGACCTCGGTCTCGCGGGACAGCTCGATCATCCCAAGGTGCGCGAGGCCTATGCGCGGACCATCGAAGCCTGCCGCAAGCACGGCAAGCATGTCGGCGTCGGCGGGCTCTCGACCAAACCGAAACTGGCCGCCGAATTCATCGCCATGGGTGCGCGGATGATATCGACCGGAACCGACATCCAGTTCTTGTCCGCCGTCATGAACGAGAAGGCGAAGCAAGTCCGCGAGATTTCCGCCAAATGACGCGCCTTCTCAAAATTCGCCTTCTCAGAATTCTCGGCGCCGCGCTCGCTTGCATATTCGTTGCTGGAGCCGCGCGGGCTGAAGTGGGCAAGGTGCGGGTGTCCAGGCAATTCGGTCTGCCGTATTTGCCGATGATCGTCATCGAAGCCCAGCATCTGCTGGAGAAGAACGCCAAGGCTTTGGGTGTCGATGTCGAGGCGGAATGGACCCAGCGGGCGGGGCCTGCGGCCGATCTTGATGCGTTACTGGCGGGGCAGGCGGATTTCATTGGACCGGGCATCCCGACGCTCGCCACCGTCTGGGACAAGACCATCGGCACGCCGCAGGAAGTGCGCGCGCTGATTGCGATGCAGTCGATGCCTTACGTGCTGGTGACGCGCAATCCGGCCATCAAGACCATCGCCGACTTCACCGACAAGGACAAGATCGCGCTACCGGCAGTGAAGCTGACCGGACACGCCATTGCGCTGGAAATGGAGTCGGCGAAGATCTGGGGACCGGAGCATTACAACAAGCTCGATTCCATCACCATCACGCGCTCGCATGCGGATGCCGCAGCCGCGCTGATGTCCAACCAGTCGGAGATCGATGCCCATTTCGCCAGCGCGCCGTTTTATTATTACGAACTGGCGACACCCGGCATTCATCAGGTGCTGAAGTCGTATGACACGCTCGGCGCCAAGCACACCAATGGCGTGCTTCTGACCAGCAAGAAATTCCACGACGCTAATCCGAAACTATGCGCCGCTGTCGTCGCCGCGTTCGAGGAGGCCGATGCCTTCATCAAGGCTCATCCGCGTGAGGCCGGGCAGATCTACCTTGATGTGACCAAGGACAAGATCGCGCTGGATGCGCTGGAAAAAATGGTGGCCGATCCGGATGTCGAGTTCACCACGACGCCGATCAACGTGATGAGGATCGTCGACTTCATGCACGAGGTCGGACGCATCAAGAAGAAACCGGCCTCGTGGAAGGACATGTTCTTCCCCGAGGCTTATGGATTGAACGGAAGTTGAGCGGCTTTGAGCGGGAAGCGATGACATCGACACATCAGGCAGAGGCCAACACGGCGCAGGGTCCATTTTACGTCGACGCCGAGGCGGCCGAGATTTTTGGGCGCAGGCTTCTGGTCGCGCACGACCTGCCGGAGGAAGACGCCGCGATCGTTGCGCGCTGCCTGGTGAAGGCGGACCTGCGAGGCGTCGACACCCACGGCTTGCAGACGCTGCCGCATTATCTCGATCGCGTGCGGCGCGGACTGATCAATCCGCGGCCGAATTTGAAAGTGGAGCGCGTCACCCCGATGGTCGGGTCGCTGGACGGCCAGGACGCCTTTGGGTTTGTGGTAGCGACCAAGGCCATGGCGGAAGCGATCGATATGGCGAGCGAATTCGGCGTCGGCATTGTGTCGGCGCGCCGCAGCACGCATTTTGGTGCTGCCTGCAATTACGCGCTGCAGGCGATGGATGCCGGCTATATCGGCATCGTCTTTACGAATGCCTCCAAGGCGATGCCGCCCTGGGGCGGCCGCGTCGGCCTGCTCGGCACTAGCCCGATTGCGGTGGCCGCGCCCGCGGGCAAGGAAACGCCGTTCGACCTCGACATGTCGCCGGCGGTCGCTGCGCGCGGGAAAATCCGGCGTGCGGCGCGGCGCGGCCAGAAAATTCCATTGGGTTATGCGCTCGACGCCAAGGGCCGTCAGACCACCGATCCGAACGTCGCGCTCGATGGCGGCACGGTGCAGCCGATCGGCGGCCCGAAGGGCTCGGCGCTGGCGATGTTGATGGACGTGATGGGTGGCGTGATTTCCGGCGCGGCGTTTGGCGGCGATGTGCGCAATCATTTTGAGGAGTACGACAAGCCACAGAACGTCGGTCATTTTATCATGGCGATGAAGCCGGATTTGTTTGTCAGCCGCGACGAATATCTCGGGCGTATGGATACGCTGGCGCAGCGCGTGCACGCCAACCCGACCGCGGAAGGTTTCGACGAGGTGATCATGCCCGGTGAACAAGAGCGCCGGCTAGAAACAAAATATCGCCGCACCGGCGTTCCGTTCCACGCCAAGGAAGTGGCCGCGTTGCAGGAGGCGGCGGCCAAGGCCGGGCTCCCGCCGCTGGCGGTCTCGAACTCGCCGTTGAAATAGGTTTCCTGATGCCTACCCACATCAAGGCCTTGATCGTGGTGCCCGAGAACAACTCCACGATGGAGCCGGAAATTTCCGCGCTGTGCCCGGCGCTCGCGCCGCTGGCGGTGGCGCGCGTCAAGCGGCCGCCACGCACGCTGTTGCTAGAAGATTTGCCGGCCTATGCCGAGGCGACATTGGACGCCGTCGCGCCGTTTACATCGGAGTCGTGGGATCTCGTGATCTATGGCTGCACCGCCGCCGGCTTCCTCGGCGGCCCCGACAGCAATGCGGCCATGGTTAAGTCCTTGCGCGAACGCACCGGCGCGCCCGTTGTCTCTACCGCTGGCGCCATGGTCGAGGTGCTGCGCGAAGCGGGCGTTTCGGAGACCGCGGTGGTGACGCCTTATCTCCAGCCGGTCAATGACGGCTTGCGCAACTATCTCGAGGCGTCCGGCATCCGGGTCGAGACCTTGAACAGTTTCTTCTGCAAGACCACCGCGGAACTCGGCGCCATTACCGAAGATCAGGTGATCGAACTCGCGCGACGGACCGTGACGCCACAGAGCAACAGCTTGTTCCTGGCCTGCTCGCAATTGCCGACACTTCGCGCCATCGCGCAGTTGCGCCGCGAGCTTGAAATTCCTGTCTGGTCTTCGATCCAGGCGACCGCGTGGGCGAGCGCCAGGGCCATGACAAGCAATGGGCTTGAAGTACAATTCATGTGAGACAACCATGGACGAGATGACAACGCATGATCCCGACGCCGGCTTTGAGCCGGCCTTTGCCGCACCGCCCAATGCCTGTGACTCGCATTTCCATGTGTTCGGTCCGGCCGACAAATATTCGTACGGCACCGACATCCGGTACAAGCCGCCGTACGAGCCGGTCGAACGCTATCTCAAGCTGGCGCGGCGCTTGGGATTGGTGCGTTATGTGTTCGTCCAGCCGAGCGCCTACGGTTTTGATAATTCCTGCATGCTGGATGCCATGCGAGAGCTCGATCCGGCGATCCGCCGCGGCATCATCGATTTCGGTGAGAACCGCACGAGTGATCACGAATTGGATGAGCTTGATGCCGTGGGCGTGCGCGGGATTCGCGTCAACATCTCGCCGATCCGGAAGCCCGAAGCCGGGCTCGCCGATTCGATGCGGCCGCGGATCGCGCGGCTTGCCAAGATCTGCGTCGAGCTCGGCTGGCATCTCGATTTCCTGACGCCGGGCTGGCTGGTCGGCGAGTTGATGCCGACGTTGTATGAATTACCGGTCGAGTTTTCGGTCGCGCATATGGGGCTGTTTCCGGCCAAGGACGGTCCGGACCAATCCGGCTTTCAGGCGTTTCTCGATCTGGTCGGCGACGGCTCGGCGCGTTGCTTTGTCAAGCTCACCGGCATCTATCGCTTCTCCGCTGCGCCTGATTTCGCCGACGTGAAGCCGATCGCGCAGGCGCTGATGGCGCGGGCGCCCGGCCAGTTGATCTGGGGCAGCGATTTTCCGCATTTGTCGTTCCACGACCGGGTCGGTACCATCCAGCTCTATAATCTCATCAGCGAATGGGCGCCCGATCCGAAGCTGCGCAAGCTTATTCTTGCCGATAATCCGGCACGCTTGTTCGGATTCGGGTAAACCTGCGACAAGCCTGGTGGCATCGGAGGGCAGGGTGAACAGACGCGAATTCATCGGCGGTCTTGTTGCGTTGCCGGCGCTGGTGCGGCCCGCGCGCGCTGAAGCCTCGGTCATCAAGCTCGGCAAGCAATACGGTCTGCCGTTCCTGCCGCAGATGGTGATGGAGGATCGCCAGCTGATCGAGGCGCATGCTTCTCAGCTCGGCAGCAACGGCCTGGGTGTCGTCTGGCAGACCATGGGCGGTCCGGGTGCACTGAACGATGGATTGCTGAGCGGAAATATTCAGTTCGTCAATGTTGCTTCGCCCTCGCTCGCCACTCTTTGGGACAAGACGTTTGGAACACCGCAGGAAGTGCGCGCGGTCTGCGCCGTGCAGTCGATGCCTTACATCCTGACCACGCGCAATCCGGCGGTGAAGACGATCGTCGATTTCAGCGCGGCCGACCGGATCGCGGTGCCGACCGTGAAGATTTCCGGCCAGGCGATGGCGCTGCAGATGGCCGCCGCCAAACTATGGGGTTTTGAAAAATACGACCGGCTCGATGCGTTCACGGTTTCCATGGGTCATCCGGACGCCATGCAGGCGGTCGTCTCCGGCCAGACTGTGAACAGCCATTTCAGCGTGGCGCCGTTCAACTATTACGAACTGCGGCTGCCCAACATCCATCAGGTGCTGTCAAGCTACGAGACCGACGGCAAGCACACCAATGGCCTTCAGGTGACGACCAAGGCGTTCCACGATGCCAACCCGAACATCTGCAAGGCGGTGCGGGCGGCGCATGAAGAGGCCAACGCCTTCATCAAGAGCGAACCGAAGGCTGCCGCCGAAATCTACCTGAAGCTCGTCAACGACAAGAAGAACTCCGCCGACGATCTCGTCGCGATGATCACCGATCCCGACATCGACTACACCACGACGCCGGCCAACCTGATGAAACATGCCGAGTTCATGCACAAGGTCGGCCGGCTCAAGCATTTGCCGGCGTCATGGAAAGATCTGTTCTTTCCCGAGGCCCATGATCTCAGCGGAAGCTGAAGTGCGCCGCCATGTCTCCCGACGGGTCTGGATTGACGGAGGCCAGGCCGGAACAGAGACAATGGCCCAAAAAGTGCATGAGCGCGGAAGGGCGGTCTTCCCCGGGTGGCTTTCCAAGCCACCGGCTGAAGTCCGTTCCATGGCCAAGTTAGCCGCCTTGAGAGTTGTCACCGGAGTTATCAGCATGAAGCGCTTGTTCGTTTGGGTCCTGGCCTGCCTCGCTATTGCAGCGATCCCCTCGGCGGCGAATGCCGATCCGGTCAAGATCCGCTTCATCCTGGACTGGAAAGCGCAGGGACCGGGCGCATGGTTCTATGTCGCCCGCGACAACGGTTATTTCGCGGCTGAAGGGCTGGACGTGTTGATCGACCAGGGCGATGGATCGGCCGCGGCCGTCAGCCACATCATGACAGGCACTTACGACGCAGGGTTCGGCGACATCAATGCCGTGATCCAGAACGCCGCTCTGCATCCGGGCGAGCAGCCGCTGATGGTTTACATGCTGTACAATCGGGCGCCGTATGCCTTGATCGTCAAGGCGGACGGTCCGATCAAAACCTTGAAGGACGTCGAGGGCCGCATCCTGGCGGCACCGGCGGGTTCAGCCACCGAGCGCATGTTCAAGCCGCTGGCGCTGAAAAACGGTGTCGACGCCTCCACGGTCAAGGTTTTGAACGCCGCGCCCAACCTGATCGAGCAATTGCTGGTCACCGGGCAGGCCGACGCGATCGCGCAGTTTGCGCCGACCAGCTACATGAATTTTCTGGCGATGAAAAAATCGCCGGACAAGGATTTCCGGTGGTTCTTCTACAGCGAGAATGGGCTGGATCTCTATTCCAACGGCATCCTGGTCTCGCAGAAGCTGCTCAAGGAAAAGCCCGAAGCCGTGCGCCATCTGGTGGCGGCTCTCAATAAGGCGATACTCCAGGTCGCAGCCAATCCCGATATTGGAATCACGACGCTGCAAAAAGTCGAGCCGCTTACCAATTTCGATCTTGAGAAGCAGCGGCTGATCTATACCATCGATCAGCAATTGCGAACGGAAGAAGTCGCAAAGCTTGGGCTGGGCGATCTCGACGACACCAGGCTCACCGCGGCAATCAAGACGGTTGCGGACGCCTATGCTCTCAGCCGCACGCCCGCGATCGACGAAGTCTTTAGCCGCGCCTTCCTGCCGCCGAAGGCCGATCGCATTCTGTCTGCGGACCACTGACCGAGATCGCACGCCCGCGTAATCAAAAAGCAAACCACGGAGGATGACATTGGAACTCGATCATAACCGCTTCATGGCAATCGCCATCGAGGAAGCGAAAGCCGGCGCCGCACAAGGCGAACAGCCGTTTGGCGCGGTCGTGGTCGACGGCAATGGTGAACTGGTCGTTCGCAGCCGCAGCCTCAAGGTCTCGGCATGCGATGCGACCGCCCATTCGGAGACGCTGGCCGTCAAATACGCGACCCAGAAGCTCGGGCGGCGCATGCTGCCGGATTGCACGTTCTACGCAACCTGCGAACCCTGTCCGATGTGTCTGGGCGCCATTCTCAACGGCGGGTTCAACACCCTTGTGCTCGGTGCCCGCAACCGCGACATCAAGCAACTCGCCAAGATCGCTTTCAATTTCAAGGACTATACGGTCGAGCGTTTCGCCGAAATGACCGGGTGGAATTTGAAGCTGATCGAGGGCGTCAGAACGGCGGAATGCATCGAGCTTTACGCGACCTCCCAGGTCGAGTTGACGCGCTGAAACTTCGGCGATCCCCCGGTCGCCTAGGCCGGCACAGGTTTCGCCTTGGTGAAGACGACGCCTTTGGCCTCGGTGCCGACCGCGGTGAGAACGGCGATCACAATAGCGACCGATCCGGCAACGACCGCAAGCGCAAGCCCGTAGTTTCCGCCGTAATGCGCGGCGATGCCGGCTTGAAGCGTCGCGTTCACGGAAGCGATCAAGTTGCCGAGTTGATAAACGAAACCGGGAAACGTTCCGCGCGCATTGTCGGGCGACAACTCGTTCAGATGCACGGGCACGACGCCCCAGGCGCCCTGTACGGCGAACTGCATCAGGAAAGCACCGACCGCGAGCAAAGCGGGGCTGCTTGAGAAAGCCCACAACGGAATCACCGGCAGGGCGAGAAGGGCAGCGATGATGATGCAGCGCCGCCTTCCGAACTGCTCGGAGAGCGTGCCGAAGAGAATGCCGCCGCAAATGGCGCCGATATTGTAGATCACCGCGATGATGCCGACGGCGTGCGGCGACAGCTTGTGTTCCACTTCCAGAAATGTCGGATAGATATCCTGGGTGCCGTGGCTGAAGAAGTTGAACGCCGTCATCAGCACGACCGCATAGATGCCGAGGCGCCAGTGCGATCTGAGGATCGCTAACGTGCCGCCGCTCTCAATAGCCCGCTCTTTGCTCCAGCTCGGCGATTCCGGGACGTTGCGGCGAATGTACAAAACGAGCAGGGCGGGAATGACGCCGACCATGAACATGCCGCGCCAGCCGATGTAAGGGAAGAGCAGGCCATACACGATCGACGCCATGAAATAGCCGGCGGGGTAGCCCGATTGCAGCAGGCCCGAGACGAAGCCGCGGGCATGCGGCGGAATGGTTTCCATCGTGAGCGAGGCACCGACACCCCATTCGCCGCCCATTGCGACACCGTATAAAGCGCGCAGGATGATGAATACCGTCAGGCTCGGAGCAAAGCCGGATGCGAATTCGAGGATCGAATAGATGAGAATGTCTATCATCAGGACCGGCCGTCGGCCCCAACGATCGGCGGCACGGCCGAAAATAAAGGCTCCGATGGGGCGCATCGCCAGCGTCAGCAGGATCGCAAGCGTCACATTCGAAATGTCGGTGTGGAATTCTTCCGCAATATCTTTCAGCACGAACACCAGCAGAAAAAAATCGAAGGCATCCAGCGACCATCCGAGAAAGCTCGCCGCGACGACGTGCTTTTGTTCACTGGTCCAGCCGGACAACGCTGCAATGGCCATCGGGTGTGCCTCAAACGAAATGAGAAATGCGTCTCCGGTGGATCATTGAGTGATGTTGCGGCGATGGCAAGTGAATTGGAGGTGACGCCGGTCTGTCAGAAGCTGTTGGCAATGCACAAACGCTCAGCCGCCGCGAGGAGCGTCTCTGACACGACGGGATCGCCGATGCGTTCTTGCTCGGGTCCGGAAGCAACCCGACGGGTCCCGTAATGCTCTAAAAATTAGCATTGTAACAAAGCTAATTTGTGTTAGCTTTTCGGACACGGCGTCGTGAATGGGAGATAGTCATGTTTCTCTACAACGCTTGGTACGTGGCCGCCTGGGGTACGGAAGTCGGTGAAAAGCCGATGGGGCGGACGTTGCTGGAAGAGCCGGTGGTGTTCTATCGGCAGACCGATGGTCGGGTCGCAGCCCTGGAAGACCGTTGCTGCCACCGAGGCATGCCGCTGTCCTGCGGACAGGTATCCGGAAACAACATTCGCTGCGAGTATCACGGCATGGTCTTCGACAGCGGCGGAAGCTGTGTCGAAATACCGGGCCAGCCTCTCATTCCAAAGAACGCCAAAGTCCGGAGTTTTCCGGTCGCCGAACAGGATGGCCTGATCTGGATCTGGATGGGCGACGCCAATCTCGCGGACCCCGCCGAGATTCCGAGCTACCCCTGGCACGCGCGATGGCCGCACAAGGACAAGACCGAGCGCATCGATTGCAACTACCTTCTGCTGTCCGACAATCTCCTCGACCAGACCCACGCCGCCTATGTTCACAAGTCGACGCTCGCAAGTAACGTCGATGCCTACGAACGCGCCGAGATGAAGATCACTCCGACCGAAAACGGCGTGAAGTTCATTCGCTGGATGCTCAACTGTCAGCCGCCCGGCATCTACACCAAGGCGGTGAAATTCAGGGGCCGGGTGGATCGATGGGGTGAATTCGAATATGTCGCGCCTTCCTGCATCCTGCAATTTACCGGCGCCCGCGACGTCGGGGAGGGCGCCTACGAGAACGACGCCCGCGACGGAGGCTTTGGCTTACGTATCTTCTACGGCATCACGCCCGAGACCGAGCACACCAGCTGGTTCATGTGGTCGGCCGCCAACGGCCATCGCCAGAACGATCCGCAAGCGACGGAAGAGCTGTTCAGCGAAATCGAGCATGCCTTCAAGGAGGACGAGGACGTGCTGGTCGCGCAGTATGCGACCCTGCGCAAGGTCGGCGATCGGCCGCTGATCAACATCGCCTCCGACGGCGCCCGTATTCATGCACGACTGGCGCTTGAGCGGAAGATCGCGCAGGAGCGAGGCATTCCCCGCGAACAGGTCATCACCTTGGCATGACATCGACGCCGAAAGGCACATCGGGAGGGACATCCATCATGTTGACGCGTGTGCTGATCCTCGGACTGACGACGGGTATGTTGTTTTCAGGCGCCGCGCGCGCCGATGAGAACCGGCCCGGCGTGACCAATGCCGAAATCCTGATCGGTCAGACCAATCCCTACAGCGGCCCATTGTCGGCTTACGGAACGCAGGGTCGGGCGCAGGCCGCCTACTACAAAATGGTCAACGACGAGGGTGGGGTGAACGGCCGGAAGATCAAGCTGATCTCGCTCGACGACGGGTATTCGCCGCCGAAGACCGTTGAACAGCATCGACGTCTGATCGAAGGCGACGAAGTCCTTGGCATCGTCGGGACGATGGGGACACCGACGAACTCCGCGATCGTCAAATACGTCAATGGCAAAGCCGTGCCGCATATCTTCCTGGCAACCGGCGCCTCGAAGTGGGGCGATGTCGCGAACTACCCGTGGACGATGGGCTGGTATCCGACCTATCGCTCCGAAGGCATGATCTACGGGACGTACATACGAGATACAATCAAGGACGCCAAAATAGCCATTCTGTCGCAGAACGACGATTATGGAAGGGATTTCGTTTCCGGCTTCAAGGCAGGTCTGGGTGAGGCCGCCGACAAGCTCATCGTGAAGGAGCTCACCTATGAAGTATCGGAGCCGACGGTCGATTCCGCTGTCATCACGCTGAAGTCCTCAGGCGCGAATGTATTGTTCAGTGCGGTCACGGCCAAGGCCGCCGCACAGACCATCAAGAAGGCGGCCGAACTTGATTGGCATCCGACACATTTCCTGGTGCAGAACGCCAATTCGATCGCGACGGTGCTGACGCCCGCCGGCCTCGATCACTCGGTCGGGATCATTTCCACGGCTTACCTGAAGGATCCCTCCGATCCCCAGTTTGCGGACGATCCCGGCATGAAATGGTATCTCGCCTTCATGAAGCAGTATTATCCGGAAGGTGACGCGAAGGACCCGCAAAACCAGATCGGCGTGTCGATCGCTGCGACCTTTGTGCAGGTTCTCCGGCAGTGCGGCGACGACCTTTCGCGCGAGAATATCATGAAGCAGGCGAACAGCATCAGAGACCTTGAACTGCCGCTGCTGCTGCCCGGTATCAAGCTGAACACCAGCCCCGATGATCACTATCCGATCGAGCAACTGCAACTCGTCAAATTCGACGGCAAGGGCTGGCAGTCTTTCGGTCCGGTGTTGGGGAGCCGCTGATCGCGCCCGTGGATTCAGCCTGTATTTGTGACGCGGCCACCGAG
>Ga0210401_10000657_pt1 | contig 41835 bp, 36 predicted proteins | sample IncBWH32MmetaG_FD_150866 | JGI IMG/M metagenome (GOLD analysis project Ga0210401, IMG submission 150866) | Forest soil microbial communities from Barre Woods Harvard Forest LTER site, Petersham, Massachusetts, United States - Inc-BW-H-32-M | ecosystem: Environmental > Terrestrial > Soil >... | reverse complement strand
TGGGCGGCCCGGTGGTTCTGGTTGGCCATAGCTACGGCGGGTCCATCATCACCGAGGCCGGCAATCATCCAAACGTTGCGGCGCTTGTCTATATTGCCGCCTTCGCTCTCGATGAAGGTGAGAGCTGTGCGTCGATCGAACAGGCCTTGCCGCAAGCGTCCAAGGCGTTCACACCGGACAGCAACGGGCTTTGGTGGATAGACCAGGCCCATTTCGTGGCCGACTTCGCAGCGGACATCCCACGCGATGAGGCGGAGTTCATGGCTATAGCGCAGGTGCCGATTTCAACTGACTCGTTCACCCATCAGGTTAAGAATCCCGCCTGGAAGCACAAACCCACATGGTACATGGTGGCCACCGAAGACAGATCGATCAATCCGGACCAGGAGCGCATGATGGCGAAGCGCGCGAAGGCAGAGACGGTCGAGGTGAAGTCGAGCCATGTGGCCTACATGTCTCATCCGAAGGAAGCAGCCAAGCTCATCGAAACGGCTGCCACCTCCGAACGGATCAAGATAGCTGCCTGAGGAGTACACCATGAAAGATCACATCACCGTACAAGGGCAGGACGGCAAGTTTGCCGCCTATATCGCGCGGCCGGATACAGTACCGGCTCCGGCCGTTGTCGTTCTGCAGGAGCTGTTCGGGGTGAACGCCGACATTCGCAGGCACTGCGATGAATTGGCGGAACAAGGTTACATCGCGCTCGCTCCAGACCTGTACTGGCGGCAGGAGCCAGGCGTCGACCTGAACGTCACCTCCCAAGCCGACTGGGACCACGGCCTTCGCCTCTATTCGGCTTATGACAGAGATGCGGGCGTAAGGGACATAAAGAACACCATTGACGCAGCACGCAGTCTTCCGGAATGCAACGGTAAGGTTGCCTTGCTCGGCTATTGCCTCGGCGCGCTGATGGTCTTCATGACAGCCGTCCGGAACGACGGCATCGACGCCGCGGTCTGGTATCACGGCGCCGATACTGAGAAATATCTAGGAGAGGTCGATGGGCTTCACGCGCCGCTTCTCATGCATGTAGCCGAAGAGGACGAGTTCATTTCTAAAGCTGCACAAACTCAGATCAAAGCGGCACTCGCTAAGAAACCAAACGCAACGGTCTACAGCTATCCGGGTCAGAGTCATGCCTTTTCTCGTCATAATGGGGCGCATTACAACGCCGCCGCGGCTCACCTTGCCAACGGTCGGACGAGCGAATTTCTACATCTGCAACTACAAAGAGATTCGAGATGATAAGAAAAATCGAGATAGAGCGGTTCAGTCTGACGACTTCCAAGCAGTTGGATGAAGTAATAGCCGGTGTGAACGCCGCCATCGGTCATCCGGATATGGCTGAATTTGGGAGATCAACTCACGAAGCGCGCTCTTTTGCCGAGCTGAAAAGCACAGTTGAGAAAGGCTTGAGCGCAGTAGGACTGATGCTGTTTATGCAGTTGGATCACGGTGCAATTCTGCGCAAAGAAACGGGCCGCGAGACTCCGAAGATGATTCGCTTCGTCATTGGCAATCCCCTCATCATGAAGGAAATGGTCAAGCATGTCCCGGATGCGGGCTCTTACGCGCCGGTTACCGTGCTTGTGGACGAGCGCGCCGATGGCGTCCATTTGTCATATGACAGGATGGCGAGCTTCTTAGCCCCTTATGGGAATCGCGACGCACTAGAGGTCGCGAGGGATTTGGACAAAAAAATCGAGGATCTATTGCGGGAAGCCGCAGCGTGAGCACACTTGACATCACTGCGAAGTTTGAGGCTGGACTCAACGAGACTAAGAATTCCGTAGGCATGAATCACACTCTGCGAAAATCTCCGCCTCGTCGAATCCAGTGTGGCACTTAAAGCCTAATCTGCGGCAGCATTAGTTGCACCTTCTTTCGTTGCCACCAAGGCACCTGTTGCGGCCTGCTCGATAAGATGAGCGACGGCTTGAGGATGGGACAGGAAAACGGAGTGACTGCTTTTGACCTCGACAATGGTTGAGCCTGCGCGTTTGGACATAGCCCTCTGGGCGTCAGGCGGGATCATCTTATCTTCGGTAGTGATGAGGTACCAGCTGGGCTTTGTTCTCCATGCCGGCTGGGTGATCGCACCACCGAGCGCTTCCACACCCCACGGGACCTGAGAGTCGGCCATGAACGAAGCAAGGTCAGGACTTACGTCCGCGGCGAATGCGGCCGGGAACTTGGCCTTATCGAGGAATAGGTATCCATCCTGAGGCGGGAGGATCGGCGGAGCAGGCGCGCCCGGGGGTGCACTTTTAATGATCGACGCCGCCGATTCGCCCTTGTCCGGAGCGAATGCCGTGACGTAGACCAAACCAGCGACCTTTGGATCGTTGCCCGCTTCGGTGATCACTACTCCGCCATATGAGTGGCCGACGAGGATCACCGGGCCGTTCTGACTGTCGATCACGCGCTTCGTGACCGCCACGTCGTCTGGCAGCGAGATGGTCGGTTCCTGAACAATCGAAACCGTGTAGCCATCCTTCTTCAGGATTTTATAGACATCCTTCCAACCGGCCCCGTCCACCAGACCGCCGTGGACGAGAACGATGTTCTTCACAACTGCCGTTGATTTTGTTTGTGCCATTGTGTTTTCTCCCACGCTTAGAATGATTGTCATGATTGCCAGCGCACAGTAGCTGATTCGTGTTCTGACGCCTATTGCCATCGCTTTACTCTTCATCGGACATCCTCCTTTTCATCGATTGCGAAGTCCTAAAATCGTTCGAGTCTTGAAGCATTTGATATATCGCGTTCTTCCTGTTCAGCCGTCCGTCTCTAGTGCGCTGCCTTTCATTGCGACGAACTTACGGTTTCGCCACGTGCGCCGAACCCCATAGTGAGCCCGGATTGGCTCGATCCGGATAGATCTCCAGCATCTGGTCGTATAGCTCTTTCGCCGTCGACGTCATCGAGGCGACGCGCTCAAAATCGCGGATGTATTGACGGGTCTCTTCAATAATTCTTGGACTGTCGTCCCTATCGGCTTTCTTGTGCCCCGCGATCACGGCGCGCGGTTTCAGCGTCTCAATGGTGTCGAGCGCAGTGATCCAATCGCGGCGAGTTTGCGCGGTTGACTCGGCGAGGTAGAGGTGGACATCGTTATAGGCAGCGTCGCCAGCGACGACCAAGCCGACTGATGGCACGTGAAGACACGTCGTGTTATCGGTGTCGGTATGTCCCACTTCGACTGCGACAAGCTCACGACCTTCGAGGTCGATAACATTCCCCCGGAGTTCCTCGGGAAGGACCAGGTGCTCCGGAATTTGGCCGGGATAGCGTGCCTTCCAGAAAGTCGCGACAAATTCTGGTGACACTTGCCGGCGCATGACCTTCAGAACATCAGGCGTCGCAACCGCTTTGGCATTCGGAAACCGATCCAGGAGGGGGCCGATGCCAAAGAAATGATCGCCGTGGCCGTGAGTGACATAGATTGTAGTCAGGTTCTTGCCGCTCGCCGCGACCCATTCCACTGCGGCATGCGCCTGCTCGACGGTAAGAAAGGCGTCGACGAGAACAGCGTCCCGTTCGCCATAAATAAGTGTGGCCGATGTCGGCACCCACATCCATTTTTCTTTCCCCGGTGGCAAGTCGCGGGTGAGACCTTGGCGGTTTGTTACTAAAACGTCCCACTTCAGCATGGTGCTAGTGGTGGTTGGCATTGCGGTCCTCCTCTACAATGCGGTTACTGAACTCGCAGCAAAGCAAGTTGCCGTGGCTAAAACGGCTGTTGATCGCCCACACTCGCCGATGACGGACTCAGACGAAGATCGTCGAAGGTTAGAGGTCCGCCGGTTTGCTCGTGATCGTAATGGCGTTCGTATACGACGCGAGAATCAGCCCACCGTCGAAGAGTGCACCAGCAAATCTGGCACGTCCTGCCTGACACACCGATCAGATCCATTGACCAGGCCGAATGTGTCTCATCTGCGGCGTCTCCGAGAATCGGGCTTTCTCGAATTTGTATCGACAGGCCGCCAATCTCAGCCGTTACATGAAGCGGTATAAGGAGTCTTAAGAGGAGTGCGCGAATCCGCTCCCGGCCAAATACCGGGCCATTCTCCGTGCCGTCGCTCACCTCGACATGATCGGCGTAGAACGTGTCAATAATCTCAAGATATGCTTCCCAGCCGCTGCTGATGTCGGCGGCAATGATGGCGGAATTCAGGACCTTCTCCCGCGCGTATAGATCGCGATCCGCGCGGTTGATAGAGGCCAAATGCTGTTGGGTAATCATCGACATTTCTCCTAACTGAGGGAGTCGCTCAGACTTGCGCTCGGCCCCCATCAACGAACAGCTCAATACCCGTCACAAAACTTGAGTCGTCGGATGCCAGATACAGCACGGCCTTCGCAACTTCCTCGGGTTTCCCCATGCGTCCCATGGGAATGGTGGACACAATCCGCGCAATTACATCTGCGGACTGCCGACTCGCTAGCGGCGTATCGATCGGACCCGGACTAACAACGTTTGAGCGGATACCACGGTCCTTCAGATCCGTGGTCCAGGTTCGCGCGAAAGATCGGATTGCGGCCTTACTTGCGGCGTAGACGCCGAAGGCGGCTGTGCCCTTGATGCTTGCGACAGAGCCGTTGAGAATGATAGATCCGCCATCATTCAGTAACGGTAAAGCCTTTTGCACCGTGAACAGCGTTCCACTCACATTGATGTTGAAGAGCTTGTCGAAATGCTCCTCGGTAACGGCCCCAAAGGCAACGAATTCGCCCACACCGGCATTAGCGAAAATAATGTCGATTCGCCTCTTCATCTTGGATACGGTCTCGTAAAGGCGATCAAGGTCGGCCGGTTGGGCAACGTCGCCCTGAACTCCAGAAACGTTGGTGCCGATTGCCTTCACAGCCTCGTCGAGTTCCTTCTGGCGACGGCCCGTGATGAAGACATAGGCGCCCTCTGTAACGAAAAGTTTTGCCGTAGCGAACCCAATCCCTTCTGTTCCGCCGGTGATGACGGCGGTCTTGCCTTCAAGCTTTTTGGTCATTGCCTTTCTCCGTTGTCGCTGAGCGATCCGCGGGGGGCGAAGGCTCCCGTAACGACCCAACGAATCCTTTTCAAAACAAGCCCGCGCTATCCTGCGCATTGGCCCGTGCCACTTCGACAGTATTCAGAGCTTCTCTAAACAGCTTGATCCTTCCGTTCTCGGCAACCAGGCGCGCAAAGAAGAGTTGATGTACGGTTCGTCCCGTTTTGCTTGACACCGCAGTGGCTTCGAATTCGGCAAAGGCTTGGTCGGGAGTATCGATCAGCACCCTGGTATTCTCGAATTTGAAACCGGGATAGATGTCGAGCACGGATTGGAAAAAGCCAGCGATCGCGTCTCGACCGCTGTACTGTGTGGGAAGCCCGAACGTCGCGAGATACGGCAACTCAAAGGCGCCATCTTCCGCAAACATCTCCGCCGCCTTCTTTGGATCTCTGAGCGAGAAGGTGGTGTATTCAAGCATGAGTTCTTTGGCGTTTTTCATAGATATTCACCCGTTTCTGACCATCAGTTAGTCCGCATTGTTTACGTTAGGTGTTGAGCCTATCCGCGCTTGGTTTGCGTCGTGATCCGCGCGGATCTGTGGAGTAGATACACCACGAAGAATTGGAGGACAGCGATAAAAAGCGGTCCAGCGCATTTCCCAAGATCACGCTCAAACAAACCGATTACTGCATCAAGCAATTGCATGGCGCCGGCGAGCATACCCATGAGCACCAACGCAGGTGCCGCCTGCTTGTAGATCGCCCACAACGCGAACAAAGCCAGAGGAATTGTGCGCGCTGCTGCGTACATCGCCAATATCAACGACGCCTGTGTTGGAACGGATCCCGCAGGGAGCAGATATTGCGGATGGAGGATCCCCACGATGGAAAAGCCGCTCGCGACCAGGACATTGATTGCCGTGACCACCGAAGCCAGCCGCATCGCCTTTGTTGTCGTCATGGATTTCTCCAAACTTCTCGCCTGCAAACAGGCGAAACCGGTGCCACCCCGAGGGCTGCGCCTAAGCAGCGGGAGCCTTGCTGTGGTACGCAGGAGCGAAAACTTCCTGCACGAATTGTTCAAACGAAGTAGGTGCGCTGTTCTCCGGCGAGCGCGGCTCTAGCGGAACGAGGACTCCTGCGTTGATAGCTTTGTACATCTCGATGTACATGGCGGCTCCCTTCGGCGGAACACCCAATTGCGTCAACGCCTGCTGCACCTGGTCATACGGGAACTGCTCGTAACGCAGATTCGGTTTACCGATGCCGCGCGCAATCACTGCGGTAGCTTCCATCATCGAGAGATCGCGTTCCCCAAGCAGCTCGCGCGTTTGTTTGCCGGAAAAATCCAGGTGCAGGAGTCGCTGCGCGGCGTAGTCACCAACGTCGCGGGTCGCGGCCATGGGAATCTTCAGGTCGGGTAGCAGCGCATTACCGAAGATTCCCATCCCGTGAATCATGCCGATCGCCGCGAGATTGTTCTCCATGAAATACGCGGCGCGGAGATGCAGAACGTTTAGACCGTCGATAGTGTTCAGTTTTTGTTCCGAAGAATGCAGCCCTGAGACTGGCCCGGCACCTTTCGCGACCTGCGCGCCGTAGCTGCTCAAATGCACCGCGTAGCGCAGGCCGGATTCTTTCACGGCCTTTGCAATCCCATCGCTATCTCGCTCCTGCTCCTCCCGGGATTTCGCCGGCGGCAACATCAAATATGCGGCGCGCGCGCCGGTGAAAGCTTTGGTGAGCGTAGCCGCATCGCTCAGATCAGCCGTGAACGCTTCCGCGCCTTTGTCCACAAAGCGCTGTAGTCGCCCCAAGTCGCGTCCAACTACGCGTACCTTCTTGCCCGCTGACAGCAGAGAATTGGCAATGATCGAGCCGGTGTTCCCGCTCGCTCCTAAAATCACATACATTTCATTCGAAACAACGGATGACGTCATAGTTACTGCCTCCTTCGGCTTGTAAAAAAGGGTGTTGAACGCCTTCACGGCGATTGCGTTGTCTGTGGCCCTCACTTCGGGAATGTGTCGCCGAACATGGGAAGGCCGCTCACAGAATCGGCCTTGGTCGCCTCGTCCTGCAAAACGTCCCAATGCTCTTTGAGAAGACCGTCTTCGAACCGGACAACGTCGGCTGCGATCCAGGCGGCGGGTCTGCCCATCCCCGTGAAGCGGCCATGCGCTATGACGTAATCGCCTTCTGCGATGATGAGCTGGTTCTCATAATGCAAAGTCTCCGGCACCGAGCGGACGAGATTGAACAGCCCTTCGCGACCGGGTGCTATGTGTGCGCTGTGCTGAATGTAGTTCGGTGACCAGAAGCGTTCCGCCGCCGCATAGTCACGCTTGTTGAACAGTGTCTCGAATGCTTCGAGCACGATTGCTTTATTTCGTTCTGGGGACGAGTTGCTCATATTGCTTCTCCTGTGCTGGGAACCAGGTCGATTCTGCGCTTTCTCTACACTAGAGTATGATCGTAATCCAGAAGTTGCAAAGTATTTTATAAAATCTTTTCGAGACATTTTGGTGCCGCCTCATTTCGGGAAGCCGTTCATAGTTACTATTGATGCAATGAGCTTCTTGCACCAAGGATGCGACAGTTTGCATCCAATCGCTGAAGAGTACGCTGATACTCTAGGGGCTCTTCCTGCAGGGAGCCATAAATGCGGACTCGGGAAGAGATGGTGATGGCAAATGGGTTATTCGAAGAGTGACAAGGCGGAGACGCACACTCGGATCGTGAAAGTTGCTGCCAAGAGGTTTCGCGAACTTGGTCTGGAAGGCATCGGCGTTGCCGATGTGATGAGAGAGGCAGGTGTTACTGTCGGCGGTTTCTACAAACACTTCGGATCGCGCGATGAACTGGTCGTGGAGGCGCTCGCGGCGGCATTCAAGGATCTTGACGTTTGGGAAGAGCATACGGCCGACATGGCGCACCTTCTCCAGAACTACCTGACGGAGGCACACCGCGATGCGCCGGGAACCGGCTGTGCGATGGGAGCGTTAGTAGGGGACATGACCCGGGGGAGCAAATCCGCGCGGGCCCTGTACACGACGCGGGTAAAGCGGAGCCTGGCGTTCTTCAGCGCCCTTCTTCCATCGAACCGGCGCTCGGATAAGCGCCGGCGTGCCCTGCTTATTCTGAGCGCTCTGCTCGGAGCGATCAATCTATCCCGTGCTGTGTCCGATCCCAACTTATCGCGAGAGATCCTTCATGGGGTTCGCGAGGAGCTGATTGGTTTGGTGAATCCGGAATTTCATACGGATTAGGGGACCATATGGCAAACACTAAGGCGTCACCCAACCTGTCGACTTTCCGACCCTCGCGGAACTCCCGGTTGGCGGGCTATGGAAGAGTCCGCGAATTTGTGCCGTCCTGAATAGCCAGTGTCCTCAAGCACTTAAGCGATAAAAATCCGCCGCGTCTGCCGACACGCAATTATCTTTTTTATTTACTTGTACTTAAGAGGTAAGTAGCATCCGCTTTTGAGTCCGCTGCGTCTGCCAGTATATTTATATTATTGGTAACACCTAACTTAACTTGTGACATATGTGAAAGTGTGCAACAAACTGTGTAACTTTCTGAGAATTCCGAATGGTTGCGCTCGGGCTCTCATTCGCCAATTCTGATGTAGAAATCCCGTCTGTCGATCTCCGGAAACCGAGCATGGGGTCAGAGGATGCCGGCAGAGCTCTTTGCCCCATGACCATTCGTTTTCCGTGGTGCCGAAACTCATGTAACAACGGAGGCAGAAAAGGCAGGTGGGCGGGTGCAATCGCCTCTTTGACCTGCAGGAACAGAGGGTCTGTCTCGCCGTTTCCGAATAGCAGCGCCAAGTAAGCACGTGTCCCGTCGGAACCAACTCCCACGACTCTGTGCGCAACATCGCCGACGTGATAGTGGCGCAGCATCACGCGGCGCCCGCGGGGTAGCGTAAGTGAATAGCGGTTGAGTGCGTCGATGACTTTCTGTTTGGTCGACTTTTCGGCCCGGGTCAGAACGGGAGGATCATCGCGAAATGCCCATGATCCATTGCTTTTCCGATCCGCCACCTTCGGCATCAATGCGTGGTTGTCGGTGTGCATTGCTTTGGCCAGAGTCTTACGAAACACTGCTTTCGATTTCGGGTCTGCCTTGGCGATGGGATTTTCTCCGCTAGCGACCAGTCGTTTCAGGTCCCACTCCCATGGCCCCATAATAGTTTCGTCGAAGTCATTCAGGTCGAAAACGACCTCACGTTGCGGAGTACCATACATTCCAAAGTTGTTCAGGTGCCATTACCGTCAATCACTACCAGAATCGCGCTGATTGGAGTCGTTGAGAGGTCAGACGCCATGACACAAGCGGACCCGCGCAGAAAAGCGAACGGCGAAGCCGCCATCCGGCCCATGCGGAGCGGAATCAGGTGCTCCTGTCGGCCCTTGTTGCTGGCCAATACCGTCGCGACAGGATCGGATGATTCTTTGGTGGCCTCCATTCGGCATGAGATTCGCGGAGAACCTCGTCCACGCAGAGCCTTCCCGTCGGCGCGGCGTGTTTTCCACGGAACTGTTTTTTGACCCAAGTCAAACTCAGGCATTCATTCCAGTTTCGCGATTGCCATCCTCTCCTCCGAAGTGTTAGTCGGCGTTGGCGCGGCGATGCTTTGCCTTTTCAGAGAAAGTATACATCGGGATCAGGCCTCACCTAAGAATGGGGTTGCCAGCGAAAGGGGGCTACCGACAATAAATGGTGTTATTAGTTTTGACGAGATCATCTGCACAATCTACACTCCCGGGGATGCGGGGACGTAGCTTTCCGGTAGCGGTAAGTCTATCCGTCTCGCCCTGAACCTGCTGCCGTTCGCAGGATGATCTTCCTATGGTTCATCGGCGTGCGCGACCGGGTTTTAGCGGAGGAAGGCGTGCTGATTCCACCCTCACTGTTGCTGAACCTGTTCGTTGTCGTCGTCATGTTCTCCATCGGGCTGCGTGTCAGCGGCGGAGAGCTGCTTGATATCCTGCGCAGGCGCGCCCTGTTTGTCCGTACCCTTCTAGCCAATTGCTTCCTCATACCGGCCATAGGTTTCCTGCTGGTTCGCATCTTCCCGCTGACACCCGACGCCAGTGTCGGCATCCTCCTACTGGCCGCAATACCGGGAACGCCCATCGCATTGCAGTTCACGCGCCAGGCGAAGACGCGCCTGGCGTTCGCCGCCGCCATGACTTTCGTGCTCTCACTGGTAAGCATCGCGATGACCCCTCTGGCCGTTAAACTGATGCCGCAGACTGCGCAGCGCAATCAGCGGCCGATCCTCCTCCTGATCACAAATATCATGGTGTACATCGCGCTGCCATTGTGTGCTGGTCTGTGGGCTGCGCGACACGCGCCGAAAATTGCCCCTCGGCTGGTGTTGCCTCTGGGCGTTCTGGCCTCGGTTGCTTTTCTGTTTCTCATGTGGGAGACGCGCCTGGTGAGGCGTGAGGCCCTTAATACAATCCGCGGCCACGGGACCATCCTAGCGATGTTCCTGTTACTGCTTCTGTCCATGTTGATCGGCTGGCTGATCGGCGGACCCGACCGCGAGTCACGCCGGGTGTTGGCGACCTCCACCGGCATGCGCAGCGTGATTGTCGTGCTATATGTGGCGCGTTACTGCTTTCCGGGCACCAACGTCTACATGATTCCGATTGTCTATCTTTCGCTGATGGTGCCCACGAACCTGCTATTCCATCTCGTGTTCACCGGATGGCACAAACTGCGTCCAGCGGCAGAGGGGAGGTGATCAAGGGATCTAGTCAGTCAGAGGCATTCGCGATAAGGTCGCAAAGATCAGAGTTGCCGATAACTATGCTCATTCCTTCACGAATCGTCAGACGAGGCCTCTAACTAAGAATAGATCTACTCTACATAGATGCTCGGTCTATCAATAGACGGGCTGATATCAGCATTGCAGATTCTTTATTTTCTGCTGCGCACATAACGATCATCACGTTATGAACGAAGGCCATATTCTCTGCACCGTTGAGGACGCCCGAGCAGGCACAATTTGGTTCAAAGCAGCTCCCGTGTGCAGCCCCACTCGTACAATGTTTGAACCACCTGTTGGGTGTTAAGGCATTCCTGCGACGGGCTGCACAGCGTACATTCTGCGCCGCGTAAACGAAGAAAATTCCGGCTTTAAGGCGATTGGCGGTTACTTGCGACAGTTGTGGGCATCATCCGCAGCCCAGCGTCCAGGGGTTTCGACATCCGCAAGGAAACCCAATTCCCCCGTTTGAAGGTTCACATTAACATTTTTCCATAACGCGGACGGCCAAGGCATGTCCGGTATGCTTTGGGCCGTGAGCGGTCGATGGTTGATTGGTGAACGGGATATAATTCTCATCCGCGAGACCATGCAAGCTGAGATGAACCGTTCAGATCACGACAAGTCGACAAAGAGCATCGGAAGGCGTGAGTTCCTGTGCAAGGCGCTGGTGTCCGGCGGCTTAGCCTCGCGATACCTGGGAAGCCCAGCCGGCTTGCTTGCCAAAAACCTCCTCAGACAGGGCCCTCAAACTAACCCTTCAAGTTTCAAGACCAAAGAACTGGTTACTTCCAACGTCGACTTCTTTATTCGCAATCACTTTGCAACCCCGAAGATTAGCGACGAAGCTTGGCGACTCGAGGTCGGTGGCCTGGTTTCCAAGCCAATGAAGCTGTCTTATTCCGATTTACTGTTGATGCCCTCGGTCCGTCGTCCTTCCACTTTAGAGTGTGCGGGGAATGCGTCGGGAGGTGCAGGTGTGGGGACGGCGGTTTGGTTGGGATTGCCTTTGGGAGAGCTGCTGCAGCAGGTGGGTGTCAAGCCGGGGGCAACCACGATTGTCTTTCACGGAGCCGATTCCGGCGAGGGCGAGAATGTACCGCCCGGCACCCACTTCGCGCGCGCCATTCCGCTGGCGAAAGCGATGGAGCCGGCCACGTTGCTGGCCTATGAGATAAACGGCGAGCCCTTGCCCGCGGACCATGGATTTCCGCTCCGGGCGCTGGTTCCGGGCTGGTACGGAATGGATTCTGTGAAATGGTTGACGAGCATCGAGATTCTGGATCAGCCTTTCAAAGGATATTTTCAGGATGAGAAATACGTCGCATTGGGAGGGCACGGTGGATCTCGACCGCTCACGACCATACAGGTAAATTCGAAGTTCTTGCGTCCATCGGAAGACGAGGAGATTCGTGGCAAAACATACGTAGCGGAGGGGGTTGCCTGGGCCGGGGACAGTAAGATCGCCCGCGTCGAGGTGCGGGTGGGCGGCGGCGCCTGGCGACCGGCAAATCTCTCGGCCTCGTCGGCCGCGCTGGTCTGGAGTTCGTGGAGCTATGAGTGGCCAGTGCCCAGTTCAGGGCGGTACTCGCTTGAAGTTCGCGCAACCGACGGGGAAGGCCGAAGCCAACCCGAAGTTCGCGACCCTGATCGCAAAGATCCCTACGAACTGAACACTCCTCACCGCGTCAATGTCAGGGTTCCTTAGCGATGAGGCATGAGGTGAACTTATTGGTCGCGAATCAATATCTAAATCGATCTTGCAGATTCAAACTGCTGTTATCCATTGGACTGTTGGTTCTTTGCGGCGTGAGCCTTGTAACGCCGACGAGTGCGCAGTCTCAAAGTCTCGCTGAACTTTCTGCGCAAGGAAAAGCCGCGCTCCGCGATCAGCAATTCGAGCGTGCGAAAAAGATCTATGAGCAGGTCATCAAGCTCGATCCGCGTTCGGCTGAAGCCCATTCCAATCTTGGGCTGGCTCTCTATATGTTGGGCACCTACCCGTCAGCGATCACCGAACTTCACAAGGCACTCGAACTTAACACTCATCTTGATCGCACCCAGGTCTTGCTCGCCCTTAGCTACTTCAATACCGGTGACTTCGACCGTGCAATTCCGCTGCTGGAAAAGGCCTACCACGCCATGAAGGATGATCCGGTCGTGGCCGCTCACCTTGGCTTGGCTTATCTACAGCAGGAGAAGGACGATCAGGCTCTGGTGATGCTCAGCCACTGGGTGGAGCTTGAACCGAACAGCGCGGATGCTCTGTACTTCAAGGGAAAAGCTGCGATGTACGTGGCCTCGAATTCGTTTTCCCAATTGACCAAGGCCGCGCCTGACTCTTATCGCATGCTGCAGTTGCGGGCTGAAATGCTGCGTCAGCAAAACCTGACGCCAGCCGCTATCACGGAATACAAGAAAGCGATAGCGGAGAAGCCGGATGCAGCCGGGCTTCACTATGCTCTGGGAACCCTGTATCGCGAAAGCGGCCGACTAGACGAAGCCCTGGCCGAGTTTCAAGAGGAGTTGAGGATCTCGCCAAATGATGCGATGACCGATTATCTAATCGGGGACATCCAGTTACAGCACAATGAGCTGGACGATGCTCAGAAATATCTGTCGCAAGCGCTGAGAGCCCAGCCGGGACTCATCGAAGCCAAACTCGACCTGGCTAAGACCTATCATCGCCAGGGCAAGCTGGACGAAGCCGTGAAAATGCTTCAGGCGGTCGTGGCTGCTGAGCCCGACGATCCAACTGCGCATTACCTCCTGTTCGGCCTGTACAAGGAGCGCGGTCAGTCTGCCGAGGCGCGCAAGGAATTGGAGATTTTCCAGGAACTGAAGCGCAAGACCAACGAACGCGAGCAGAAGCGCATGCGGCTGGATTCCACTAACTAGCGCCCGAGACACCTGCCTTTTCTGCTGCAGGCGACATCCGCCTTGACAAATTCCGCCCTCCGCCCATATCGTTTCTAAGCGCTTATTTGGAATCGGTCCGCCGCGTGTTAGAAGTCACTTCGGGGCGCCCTGAGAGGGTATTTTCAACGATGTCTAGCGAAAGTGTTCTCGCCGCTACGCTGGTCCAACCCGGTCACTACGAAGTGCGTGAGTACCCGCTGCCCGAGCCAGGGCCAGGCTGTGTTCTCGTGAAGATGGAGTTGTCAGGAATCTGCGGCACCGACAAGCACACCTACCAGGGCTACATCAACCAATACGCGGGCATCGGAGATGGCAAGAAGATACGCTTTCCGATCATTCAGGGTCACGAAAACGTGGGGACCGTCGCCGCGATCGGAGGCAACGGCCGTTACACCGATTTTGAAGGCATTCCCCTGGCGGTCGGCGACCGAGTGGTCGTCGGCGCGAATGTTTCCTGCGGCGACTGCTACTACTGCCGCCACGACTTCCCCTACTACTTCTGCCAGAACATGACGGACTACGGCAACAATCTGAGCGCCGCCGATCCGCCGCATCTGTTTGGCGGTTGGTCTCAGTACATGTATATCGTGCCGGGAAGCTTTCTGGTGCGCGTCCCCGATGACCTGCCTTCGGAAGTTGCAGTTCTCACCGAAGTCATGGCAGTAACGGTCGGACTTGACCGGGCGAAGCAGATGTCGGCCTTCCCGAGTGAAGCCTTTCTCTTTGACGACACGGTCGTGGTGCTCGGCGTCGGTCCGCTGGGCATGTGCTTTCTGATGAAGGCCCGCATGCTCGGAGCCGGAAACATCATTGCCGTCGATCTTTCCGATTACCGCTTGCAGTTTGCTAAGCGACTCGGGGCGGACCACGTGCTGAACGTTGCCAAGACGACTCTCGCCGACCGGTTGGATTTTGTGCGAGGCCTCACCCAGGGCCGTGGCGCTGACATGGTGATTGAGACCGCGGGGGTTCCGCAGGCCGTGCCCGAAGGCCTCGAACTGCTGCGCTTGGGAGGGTTGCTCCTCGAAGCCGGCAACTTCTCCGACCTCGGTGAAGTACCGATCAGCCCTTTCCGACATCTCTGCTCAAAGAGCGTGCGGATTCTGGGGGTCGGCGGTGAAGAACCAGCCAGCTACGGTCCTAGCATGCGACAGATGGCTCGGTACGCGCATAATTATCCTCTGCGAGAGTTTGTCTCGCACCGATTTCCGCTTCGTGAGGTTGAAGCTGCTGTGCAAAAGGCTATCGGGCCCGATTCCATGAAGGTCGCCATGGAGCCATGGGCCTGACTGCGAGTTCTGGATATTGAAAGTCTTATCAAATGAGAATTTCATCTGCCCAGGGGCGTGGACGCCCGCGCCTACACTTTACGAAGGAGAACATCCGATGGGAAAACTAGCAATCACGGGCGGCAAGCCTGTCCGAAAAAAGCGCTTTGATCCTTGGCCCATATTTACTGACAAAGAGAAGAAAGCCCTCAAAGATGTTCTGGAGAATCACAACTGGGGCGGACAGCCATTCCCGGGCAAGCACGCCGATGCGTTCGCCAAGAAGTTTGCAAAGCTTCACACCACGAAGTACGGCCAATGCGTGAACACGGGCACTGTGGCCATTCAGGCCGCGCTCAAGGCGATTGATATCCGTCCCGGGGACGAAGTGATTGTTCCGGCCTACACCTGGGAAGGGACGGTCGGACCGGTGCTGCTGGTAAATGCCGTGCCGGTTTTCGTGGACGTCGACCCCGACACCTACTGCCTGGATGCGAAGCTGATCGAGCAGGCGATCACGCCCAAGACGAAGGCCATTCTTCCCGTACATTTGGGAATGAGGTTTGCCGACCTCGATGTGCTCATGGCGCTCGCCAAGAAGCACAACCTCAAGGTCATTGAAGACTGCGCCCACGCCCATGGCGGCATGTGGCGCGGCAAAGGTGCCGGCTCGATTGGAGATCTGGGCGCTTTCAGTTTTCAATCCAGCAAGCTGATCACGTCAGGCGAAGGCGGAGCTGTTATCACCAACAACCTGGAATACCACGAGCGGGTCCAGACCTACATCAACGCGGGTCGAGCCAGCGTTACCGACCAATTTAAACATCGGATTATCGGATTCAATTATCGTCTGGGTGAATTCCAGGCGGCCGTGCTAGGTGCACAACTCGAGCGCCTTCCCGGCCAGGCCAAGGTCCGCGAGAAGAACATGAAGTACTTCGAATCGCGACTGCGTGGGACTCAGGGCATCGGACTGTTGAAACCGGAACCTCGCATCACGCGCCTGGCTCCTTACGGATACGTGCTGAAGTATTTTGCGGATCAGGTGAAAGACATTCCGCGCGCCGCCTTCGTTGCGGCTCTTCAGCAGGAAGGAATTCCGTGCGATGGTCTTTTCTACGAGCCGGTTTACAAGAGTTCGCTATTCCCGGTCAATTCTGCCGACTTCCCGGCCCTGAGCTGGGGACGTTCCACGCCACTGGATCTGCGAACCATGTATCGCTGTCCGGTTTCAGAGCGGGCTGCGTATCATGAGGCGATCTGGTTCTCGCATCACTTGTACCTTGGAGGCAAGGCGAATATCGATAGCATTGCAGACGGGATCTTCAAGGTTCTCGAAAACATTGAGGAGCTTCGTGGGCTCGAACATCGTGCCATCAAGGCACAAGGAATGAGCCGCGCCGATCGCGAAAGCTGAAACTCGGAGGAAGATTATCTATGGCAGGGGCTAAACGAGTCGGCTATGCGGTCGTAGGCTTGGGAAGTATTTCTCAAGTCGCGGTGCTGCCTGCGTTCGAACACAGCAAGAAGGCCAGGTTGGTCGCAGTTGTCAGTGGCGACAGGAGCAAGGCGCGGAAACTCGCTGACCAGTTCGAAGCCAGCCATGCCTTCAGTTATGCGGAGTTTGCCAGATGCCTGAGTAACCCCGAGGTTGAAGCTGTTTACATCGCCACCCCGCCCGGCGAGCACGAAAAGTACGCGGTCGCGGCTGCAAGGGCAGGCAAGCACGTGCTCTGTGAGAAACCGCTCGCCGCTACCGTCAAGCAAGCGAGAAACATGGTCGCCACTTGCAGGCGGAACAAAGTTCGATTCATGACCGCCTATCGCAAGTACTTTGAGCCGAGTAGCGTCACGCTCAAGAACATGATTTCGAAAGGCAACCTGGGGCGGATTGATGTGATCCACACCCTGTTCTCTGAACTGCGTCCATTTGGTGACAACTCGTCTTCCTGGTTGTTTTCGCGCAAATTATGCGGAGGCGGGCCGTTGACCGACCTCGGCGTCTACTGTTTGAATACTTGCCGTTGGCTGGTCGATGAGGACCCGGTCGCCGCCAGCGGCGCTGTCAGTTGGGTGCGTGATCGACGGCGATATAAAGAGGTAGAAGAAGGCATCGCGTTCCGGCTGGATTTTCGCAGTGGCCTCGTTTTGCAAGGCACCGCAGCCTACAGTGCGGCTTTTTCCTCGTTCGTCCATGTTCATGGGGAGAAGGGATGGGCCGAACTGGCTCCGGCCTTCGCTTTCGAGGAAGAGCGGCGGCTTAGCGGAAAGATTGCGGGGAGATGGTTCGCGAAGACATTCAAGCCGATCGACGAGTTTGCTCTGGAGCTGGATTACTTCTCGACATGCATCCGGGAAGGCCGCAAACCGGAGCCCGACGGGGAGCAGGGTTTGCGGGACATCATTATTATCGAAGCGATCTATCAGGCCGCTAAGAAAGGCGGCACGGTGAAGATCAAGTACTGATCCATGTAGCGCTCCATCCCGGCGGCTGTCGTTGGGGCGTCTCCCACTCTGACGAGGGCAAGATGCCCTGGCGACAGCCGGCACGATGCCAGCGCTACAAGAGATAAAGGACGGTTATGGCAAAGCTGGGCGTAGGCGTACTTGGGGTCGGCACAATGGGGAAGCAGCACGCTCTGAATATCCGTCGCTTGATCCCGGAAGCACAATTGATAGCCGTTGCAGACGCCGACTTGAGGCGCGCCCAACAGGTAGCCTCCCAACTCGAAATCGAGCATGCCTACGACAGCGTCGAAGCACTGGCTGAGCAGAAGGATATTCAGGTTATCGTGGTCGTGACCCCGGCGAAATTTCATGGCGCCGCGATGCGCGTGTGCGCGCAAGCAGGCAAGGATATTTTCTGCGAAAAACCCTTCACCCTCACGGTCGAAGAAGCGGATCAAATTCTGGACCTCACGGCGAAAGCTGGCGTACGCGTCCAGGTGGGCCACGTCCGTCGCTATGATCCTCCGAATGTGAAAGCCAAGAAGCGCATCGAGGCCGGAGAGATCGGCGATCCCGTAATCTTCAAGTCGCTGGCGCGCGATCCCTCACCTCCGCCAATCAGCTATATGGCCAGCGGAGTCAATGGCATGTTCTTCCAGGATTCGACTGTCCACGAGTTTGACCTGGGCCGCTGGCTCATGAACGACGAGATCTCGGAGATTCATGCGTACGGCGCGGTCCTCGTCTTTCCTGAGGCCGCGCAGTTCAACGATATTGACACCGCGCTGCTGAACATGAAGTTTTCGCGCGGTACGTTGGGCGCCGTCGAGAACTATATGCAGTCTGGCTACGGCTATGACATCCGTACCGAGATCGTGGGTTCCAAGGGAACCATCATCATGGGATATCTGCAGCAGACCGCTGAACTGGTGCTCACGGCGGCGGGGGCCAAGACCGACATCGTCGATAGCTTTCTGGCCCGGTTTCCTGAGGGGTACCTCAACGAAATGCGCGACTTCGTTGAAACCATCCTTGCTGATCGCGCACCCAAGGTTGATGCATACGATGGTCGCCAGGCCGTTGCAGTTGCGGCTGCAGCGGAGCGCTCGTATCGCGAAGGGCGTGCTGTGGCAGTCCAGAATCGAACTCGAGCGAGTAAGTGAGCGACCGGGATCGAGCAGAGGCTATTCGCTGGGCTTCGCGCCCTGTGAGAGAACGAATTGCTTTACGGCGCTGCGGTTTTCTTTGAGTTTTTCCTGGTGCTGACGGGATAGCTCCTGGTAGCGGTCAAGCTCCTGCGTGGCCAACTCCATTTTGTTCATGTCTCGGTAAACCTGGCCCAGGCGGTAGTGTGCGACGTCTGACTTGGGATCCTGGCGGATGGCTTCGAGGTATTCAGCCACCGCCTTGTCATCCTGCTTTCGCGCCGCGTACAGCGCGCCTAATTCGAGGTGCGCCTCCGGGAAGTCGGGCTGCAACTGCACGGCCTTCTCGAGAAAACTTTGCGGCCGATCGAAAGCACCTTCCTGTCCCTTGGAAACTTCCAGACGAAACAGCGCCGCACCATAAGCAAAGGCGAGTTCAGCGTTCTGCGGATGCGCAGCTGCCATGCGGTTCAGACGTGGCAGTAGCGTTTCCCAGTCCTTGGTTGCGAGGAAGCTTAGGACAGTCTTCCAGGCCTGAAAGACTGCCGGCGACTCGGGATCAATCTCCAGCGCCGTAGTGAAGGCATCCGCCGCTTCTGCGTACTCGCGGACCGCGTAGTGACTGAATGCGAGCCCGAGAAATTGGCGCGAAGAGCGGGGAAACTTCTGCGTGCCCACTCGATAGACTTCCCCGGCTGGCCCGAAGGTAAAATGCGACAGATACTCCATCCCGAGGTCAAAATAATATTGTTCGTTAATGGGGTCGAGTTCGACGGCTCGCTGAAAGCTTTGCACCGCCTCCACGTACTCGCCCGATTCCTCATCCAGCCCTCCCAGCATGTTGTAAAGAGCACCTGAGGGTCGTTCTATAATCGTTGCTCGGATCAGATCGATTGCAGCGGCAGTTTTCCCAACGCTCTTGTAGGTCAGTGCCAGATTCGCGGTTGCTGAGTCGTTCGTTGGGTCCAGGCGCAAGGCCTCCTTGAATCGCGGAATCGCCTGCTCGTACGCGCCAGCAGAGCTGAGAAGCACGCCCAGAGCCAGGTCTTGCGACGCCGTCAGATGCTGCGGCGGTGAAGGCAAGACTTCCTTCGAAGGGTGGGTCCCCGCAGAAAGAGTTGAGCGCACGAGTGCCACATAAATCTCATACGAATCAGGATCTATGGCGTAGGCACGACGATAAAAACCAGAAGCCGTCCCGAATTCCTTCAGATCTTCAGCCAGCACTCCGGACAACGAGTAGTACTTGACTGCGGACCCAGGGTCATCTGGAGTAGCGATCTGATCGACAAACTTCTTTGCTGCGGCAGGCTGTTTGGCCTCTCGTAGCGCCAGCGCTAACTCGTATCCTGCCTGAAAATCTCCGGGACGAAGGTCCCACGCCCGTTGCAGACAAGTCACCGCCTCGGCGGACTTGTGCAATATCTCGAGGGACGTTCCCAACCCCAGCAAAGCAGTGAAGTTTCTCGGATCGAGCGTCTGAGCTTCGCGAAAGGCTGCAGCTGCATCTTCATGGTGGCCGTCCTTGGACAGCAGCACTCCTAGATTGGTGTAGCCCATCGCTGACTTGGGCGCGAGACGGATGACTTCTCGAAAGCTGTTTTCCGCTTCTTTATCGCGACCAAGTTCGCTGTTCGCGAGACCTTTGAGGTTGTAGAGAGCGGGATCGCTGGCACCGGCGGAGATGGCGCCGTCGATCACCGCGAGCGCTTCAACATTCTTGCCGGTTTGAAGAAGGCCGAGGGCTTGCTCGAAGGCGGCTTCAGCATCGGTCGTTTGTGCAGAGGCAAAACCTGGCCCTCCTACAATAACGGTTGCCAGAACAACAACCACACCGATCAGAGCGTGGTTAGTTCGACGGAAAAAGTTCAAAATGCATCCTGTGAAACGATCCCTTTGCCCTGCTGGACCACGACCAGTCGATTGGCCGGAACATGCTCCAGGGTTTCCTCCGCGCCGCCCAGCCAGCGGACTTGCAACCGAGCCTCTTTCGCAGCGCCCAGCCCAAAATGTAATCGGAGATCGCTCTGCGAACAAAAACTGCCGCCGCTGCGAACCTCCTGCACCTGACGCCGATTGTTCGCAGTCACGACCATACGCGATCCTATGGCCGCACGGTTGGTTGTCGTTCCGACGAGTTTCACCAGCAGCCACGAATTCGTCGAGGGTGATTGATTGCGCAGCAGAGAAGGATAATCATTCAGGTTATTGACCACCACGCCGATGCGCCCTGAGTTGAAGATGTCTCCAAAGGCCGCACCACGACCGCATCGAGATTCAAGGAACGCCGGGCCCGCCTGGTCAGAAACATTTACAAAGCGATGACCATCAATATTACGCATCAGAATGAGCTTGCTCTCACTCTGCGGGAGTTGATGGTGCATGCCCGTTCCCGGAGGGTAGATGGAACCACTGACAATCAGGATGTCAGGCTGGCCGTCGTCATCGAAGTCCATGAAGCCGGTTCCCCACTTCACTGATTTTGTCTCGCCTCCCAGTCCCGCGGGAGCAGTCACGTCGGTGAAGAAAGCCTTGCCCTCGTTGTGATAGAGGTTCGGCATCTCGTCGGAAAAGTTTGTCTTGACGATGTCCACGAACCCGTCGCCGTCGTAGTCTGCGGAATCAGCGCCCATTCCGCCCTGGGTGCGGCCATTCGCGTCGTAAGCTACACCGGCGAGCATCCCGTTCTCCCGGTAGGTGGCGTCTTGGTTGTTCATGAAAAGCAGGCTGGAGGTTGAGTCGTTCGCGACATAGATGTCGGGCCAGCCGTCGTTGTCATAGTCAGCCACGCAGGGCGTAAAGCCATAGGTGAGACCGGCCTTACTGATCCCAGCCGCATCGGAAACATCCGTGAAGGTGCCGTCGTGGTTGTTTCGGTAGAGGAAGTTTTTGGTTCCTTTAAGTCCCGCGATGCCGTAGATCACCGGTGACTGCTCGCCGACGAGAGCAGGATTACTCTCGTAGAGTTTCGTACCGTATTCGTAGTCAACGTAATTGCAAACGAACAGATCAAGATGACCGTCGCGGTTGTAGTCCAGAAATGCAGCGCCTGTGTTCCAGTGCTCCTCGGGTTGCAGCAGGCCCGAATCGCGGGTCACATCGGTGAAGGTGCCGTTGCCATTGTTATGGTAAAGCACGTTCCTGCCGTAATAAGTGACGAAAAGATCCAGGTTGCCGTCATTGTCGTAGTCCCCGACGCAAACCCCCTGGCCCCAGCCGTGCCGCACCAATCCTGCTTTTTCGGTGACGTCGGTAAAAGTTCCGTTGCGGTTGTTACGGTAGAGGTGGTTTGTGGGTTCCTCGCCTTTGGGAAAATCCTTCAGACCCCAGCCGTTGACGACGAAGATATCCAGCCAACCATCGTTGTTATAGTCGAACAGCGCGATACCGCCGCCGGTCGTAGAAAGCAGAAAGTCTTTGCTCTCATGACCAATCAAAACGGTTTTTGACGCGAGCCCTGCCTCCTTTGCGACGTCGACAAACCGGGGAGAATAGCTGGGAATCGTGGCGAAGGGAAATGCTTCAGCGGACAACGGGCGCAGCAGACAACCGGTCGCGGCCGCGGCCATGCCCTGGAGCCACCGTCTTCGGTTCAACATAGCGACATTCTAAATGCGGCATTAGCGAAGAGAAAGACAAACCGGCACGCAGGGAAACTCTGACTGAGTATGAATTTCATCACGCTGCCGTACAGGCGTGGACGCCCGTGCCTAACATAGGCCACTCTTGGGCGGTCACCGCGACCGGCGCTTGACCTCAGATCCCAAGCCGGTGCAGATACTCTCTACCTGCCTTGGCATTGGCTAAAGGCGCGTCGGCCCCAACGCCGCCGGGCAGCACATCGGCTTCAACCACTACCCAGCCGTCAAAATTACCGCGCTGCAGAAGAGAGATTACGCGGGGAAAATCGATGCTTCCTTTTCCCAACGGCGAGAAGACTCCGTGCCGAACCGCCGCCTGAAAATTCAGCCGCTGCTGACGTGCTTCGGCTGCCTTCTCGTCATACATGTCCTTCAAGTGCACGCACCAGACGCGAGCAACTTGCTTCTCAAGGAACGCAATCGTGTCGCCACCGCCATATACGTAGTGGCCGGTATCCAGGCAAAGGCCCAGCTCATCCGCGGAGAACTGGGAGAAAAGGCGATCAATCTCCTCGGGAGTTTCCACGTGGCTGCCGACGTGGTGATGAAAGGCCACCTTCAGGCCCACGGCCCTGCAGCATTTGACGACTTCGCGGATCGCGGCTGCAGCCGCCTGCCATTCGGCTTCACTCCAGGAGATCTGGTTCGCATCGTCACGGCGCCCGGAGGTAGCATTCCTCTCAGGAGTGATCTTGTCGGAAAGCACCAGGAGTCGCGCGCCAGCTTCGCTAATCAGCTTCGCCGAGCGGGTGACGAAGGCCAGGCCGGCAGCGTGTGCATCTTTGTTGCCGAGTTCAATGTCCACAAACGCCGAACAAAGTGTGAGGAGGCGCTTCGTTAGTTCGTTGCGAAGCAACGCAGAGTCAGTAGGAAGAAATCCATACGGACCCAGTTCGGTGCCGGAGTAACCGGCGGCCTTGATTTCATCCAGAACCCGGTTGTAGGGATAGTCAGGAGGGAGATCGACGTGCTCCATGATTCCCCAGTTGATCGGTGCGCTTGCGACCTTGATAGCCATCCTTGGACCTTCTTATCCAAAGAGGGCACTCACGTCCCCCTGGAGAAATTTCCCTGTCGCGCCAATTCGGCCTCGCGGCACATCAGTTCCTGAGCAGCCGACAACCTAGAACTGGAGCTTCATGCCGAACTGGATCTCCCGCTGGGCATCCGGAATCGTCTGGGTGATGGCTGCACCTCCGGCTACATTCGAAAACCCAGCGCCGCTACTTCCGCCACCGGATCCCACATTCGGAAGGTTGAAGTTAGGGTGGTTGAAGATGTTAAAGAACTCAGATCGGAAAACCAGTGCAAATCTTTCACTCAGAGGGAACGTCTTGTAAATCGAAAAGTCAAAGTTCACCAGGTCGGGACCGCGCAGCACGGCGCGTTCCGCGTCCCCGAACAGGTGCGCGACCACCTGGCCGGGGGCAAGCGGAGGAAGAACAAAAGCGGCCTGATTGAACCAGCAATCGAGAGTCTGGTGACCAGGTTTGGTGCAGCCGAGCGCTGCCTGTCCAGCGATGTCAAAGGAGAAATCTTTAGGGTTGTGAATCATATCCGGACGCGGCGGGAACGCCCCGGTGTTGGTAGGATCGAAGTTAAGCAGAACATCGAAGGCTTCTCCGCTGTGTACCGTGGTTACTCCGGCAACTTCCCAAGCTCCAAGAACGGCCTGCGTCACGCCGTGGGCTTCGGCTCCAAAGTGCCTCCCTTTGCCGTAAGGCAAATCGTAGACATAGCTTACAACCAACTGATGTCGGAAGTCCGGGGTGGTAGGGCCTCTTTCCGCGCCAACGTTATGAGCGTTTTGGATGTCACACTGGTTGACGTTGCCGTCCGCAGTCCCCAGCGATTTCGCGAAAGTGTAAGAAGCTAGAACATTGAAGCCGTCCGCGAAACGATGCTGCAGGGAAGTCTGGAATGCGTTGTAAGCCATGCTCAGCCGTGCGACGTCAAGTGGCAGCACAACATTTAGGCAGGGTCGCGTGGCGTAGTAGGGCCGCCCAAAGTTGGACCCACAGAGGCCTGTCCCAGTGAAGTTCGTGTCCAAGGGCTGCAGAGGTTGATTAAGGTTCGACGATTCGTGGTCAAACAGGTTTGAACTGTTGGTGCCCACGTACCCCACTTGGAAGACCCAGTTTTGACCGAATTGCTGTTGAACGGTCAAATTCCACTCGTAAATCCGCGGAATCCTACGAACGGGATCGAAGGTTGTTGACCCGATTTTCCCCGTCGTCCGTACTGTCCCCGTAGGATTATTGGGGTTGACTGGGATGAATGTGGCCGGGAAAGCCTGCAGTAGCTGGACGGTAGGGTTGGGAACCACTGCTGTGGAGTAATTGAAGGACTGAACTGCCAGGGAGGGCGGATTCAAACCCAGGTCGTCGAAAATGTTGCCTTCCGGAGCATAGAAAATCCCACCTCCGCTGCGGATGACGGTTTTCGGGCGCACCGTCCAGGCAAAGCCCACGCGCGGCGCCCAATCCGTTAGGTCGAATCCGACTCCGCCGTGGGACGAGGTGTTGACGGTGAGGGTGTTCAGATTAAAATTGCCAACGGTGGGTCCGCCGGCAGGCGAACTGACCTCATACCTCAAGCCGAGATTCAGGGTCAAATTGGGAGCCACGCGGATGTCGTCCTGCACGAACTCTGACAAGTCCCAGTACCGCGTTGGGTCGACGATTCCGAAAAGGTGATCCTGCAGCGTGAAACTCGGAATTCCAAGCAGGGCATCGGCAAGCCCGAGACCCCCTAGTGGCGCGCCTGTATACTGGCCGGAAAACTGGAGTTCGCCGGAGGGTGCCGTCTGCTGGAAAAAGTTCCGCTGCTGCCGCCGGAAATCAACCCCGAACTTCATAGAATGTTTTCCGTGCGTCCAACTCAGCGTGTCGGCAATCTGGTAAACGTTCTCTGCAATCGTCTCCGGCACCCACAGCGAATCCCCAAGCTGCTGATAGCCGCCGATGTTGATCTTGGTCAAGCCAGAAGAATTGCCGCCATGGTTGGCATTGGGAATCCCCACGGTATCCCCTGCATTCGAGCCGAAATCGATAGGCAGAGTGGCGTCCTTGAAGCGGATGTATCCCGCCCGAACGTCGTTGAGCAAGCCGGGATTGAAAATATGATTCCAGTCTAAGGCCACACTTTGCACCTTGTTATCCAAAGTGCTCGAGGTACCCGAACCGGCCCCTCCATCCACGTTGGGGAAGTAGGAGGGATTGGTCGCATCGGGGGTGGCAATCGCATAATGGGCAAAAAAACGATCCTTCAACGAAATGTTGTAGTCGAAGCGGGTCTCGAAGGCGGTCTCATCGAATTTATACTTCCCGTTGAAAATGAAGTTATTGGTGAGCCCCGCCCCGGGAATATTCGGAAGAGGAAATAGATTAACGATGTTCTGACCTACGCTGTTTATTGAGCCGGTTGGAATTGTGTTGCCGAAGAAGGTGCCCGGGACGAACGGGTTCGGAATGTTTACGTTTCCCAAATCGCTGAAATTCCCGCTATGCATCAGCTGGGTGGGAACTGTGCTGATGAATGGTATCTCCTCGCGAATGGAGGACTGCTGGATCGAACCGAAGATGAACATCTTGTCTTTTATGATCGGCCCGCCCAACTGGCCGCCGTACTGGTTCCTCTGGAAGCCCAACTGACTGGTTGCGAAATAATTACGCGCGTCCAGTTTGTCATTCCGGAAGAATTCCCACGCCGAGCCATGAAGCTGGTTCGTCCCGGAACGGAGGACGATGTTGACCATCGCGCCGCCCCGGCCGAATTCAGCGTTCATCGAGTTTTCCTCTACGCGAAACTCCTGAATGGAATCGGGCGGCGGCTGGATCACCACGGTGCCATTGCCGAATTCGTTATTGTCCAGTCCATCGAGAAGAAAGTTATTATCGAATACCCGAAGGCCGTTCACCGACAACGATATGCCAGGCCGGTTGTTATCGGTGGATCCGGCTCCGGCGCTGGTTCCTGTGGCACCCTGGTTCGATCCGGGGCCAAGGTACGCAAGCTTGAAAAAATTTCTACCGTTCAAAGGCAGGTCGACGATGCGTTTTTCGTCTTCAATGGTTCCTAAGGCAGAAGTCTCAGTTTCCAGTAGCGGAGCGGCGCCCGTCACTTCCACGGTTTGGGTCACGCCACCGACCTTCAGCGCAACGTCCAGTCGAACTACCTGTCCGATGCCGATCACCACGTTGGACTGGACCAACTGCTCAAAACCTTCTTTCTTGAAGCCTACTTTATAAGTGCCAATCCTAACGTTCGCGGCGTTGTAGGAGCCATCTGCGTTGGTGTTTACCGTGTTCGAGGTGGATGTCTCAACCTCGGTGATCGTCACCGCAACACCCGGTACTCTCGAACCCGAGGGGTCGGTAACCACGCCGACAATTCCGCCGGTGGTCACCTGCGCCAGAACAAACGGTTGGACAACTAACAACGCCACCGCACACACGAGAAGACTCGCCTGGAAACACAGACGCGTTGCCATAGCTATTTCCCCTCCACACGTTATGCGCTGCTAGCTCACCCCGGAAACACAAAGCAAGACATGGTGGAATTAAATAACCGGTTATCATATAGCCTGCTGAACCGCTGACTGTCAAGCTCTTTTTTACAGGAAACAAAGAGTGATGCGTGCGATATCGCACATCGATGGCGGTTAGCCGGCAATCCGAACCGTGCGGTTCTCCCGCGCCGAACGGTAGATGGCTTCAATCGTGGCCATATCACGCAAACCTTCCATTCCCTCGGGCTCCGGGTCGTGTCCCTGGTGAATCGATTTTGTGAATGCGTTGAGTTCCAGAACAAACTCGTCAATCACTTTGAATTTCTGCTCGAACCATCGGCCCCCGATCTTGCCAAAAAGACGGCGCTCTTCTTCGAAAGCAAAGGCCGGATTCAGCGCTGCCCAGCCCAGGTCACCGTGGACCTGCACAAACGAAGCGGCCTTGGAGCTATAACTGGAGGTCCCTTGACAGACCAAGCCCTCGGGATGCGTCAGGCGAAAGGCGATGCTATCTTCCACTTCACTGAAGCGTTTCGGGTCATCGGTCCAGCGGTAGGCCGTCGCGTCGATTGGGGCGCTGCCGGCAATCCAACGCATGGTGTTAACACAGTAGATGCCAATGTCCATCAGCGAGCCCCCTCCGGCCAGGTCCTGGTTCAGTTGCCAGGCCTTGGCTTTGCCGGGATCGACGTGCTCGGTGTAGCTTGAGAAAATGTGCCTGAGGCGGCCCAGCTTACCGCTAGTGACTAGTTTCTTTAGCGCTACACTACCCGGCTCAAAGTACTTGCGGTAAGCGATCATCAGACGAACGCGATTGGCTCGGCAGGCCTCCACCATTCGACGGCAATCTTCGACGGAGTTAGCCATGGGTTTTTCGCAGAGTACATGTTTGCCTGCCGCCGCCGCTCGAATCGTCTGTTCGGCATGAGCGCCATTCACCGACGCGACAAAAATCGCATCGACACCAGATTGGCTGAGACACTCATCGTAGTTTTCGTAAGCGTAGCAGTGCTTAACCCCAAACTTCGCCCCGAGTCGTTGGGCCCTCGACTTATCATGGCTCACCAGGGCCACCAGTCTCGACGTTTTACTGTTGCGGAATGCGGGGAGGACGGAGGTTTCCGCGATGCTACCTAGACCTACCACAGCGTATCCAATACGTTTTGAGACCGGCACGTGTTGAATCCTTTCAGGAAATTGTGACTCGCTCGGGAATCGCGAATCCTGCAATCACTACGAACCGTCGCTTTCGACGTTCTGCCAGCTTTCCGTCTCCCAACTGCGCTCGATCGCTTCCAAAACCTTCGCCACACCCAAAGCTTCGGCAAACCCAGGTTTTCCTTGGCGTTTTTCTGCAATCGACTTGAGGAACTGGTAGGCTTCGATCGTTTTCAGGTCATCGTAGCCAAGGCCTGTGCCGGCTGCAGGATTGAATTGGGCGTGGAAGGGATGGCTGGGAGCACTCACGATGCGGGTGTATCCGTCGTGCGCCGCATTTCCGTCCGGGCAGAAAATGTTCAGCTCGTTCATACGTTCGAAGTTCCAGCTCACAGCCCCTTGGGTGCCCTCCACCTCGAAGGACCAGTCGCATTTGTGTCCTTGAATCACGCGGCAGACTTCCAAGCACCCTTGAGCGCCATTGGCGAATTGCACCAGAGCGCCCACATAGTCCTCGTTGGTGACATCCCGCAGGGGGCCGCTCGTCACCGCGGCGGATTGCGCTACGGGCGCGGCGGATTGCGCGAGGGACGCGGCCGAGGGACGGCGTTTGACAAAAGTTTCTCGATTCGCCACCACCCGCCGGATCGGACCGGCAAAGAAGAGGGCCATATCTGCGACATGTGAGAGCAGATCCCCTGAGACTCCCGACCCGGAGAATTGGTGCTGAAAGCGCCACGAGAGCACGGTCTGAGGGTTGGAAGCGTAGCCTGCAAGGAAACGGCCTCGGAAGTGAGTGAGTTTGCCGAGTTTTCCATCGCGGACCAGTTGTTGCGCGTACTGGACCATGGGAGCCCAGCGATAGTTGTACCCAACGAAGGTAAGAACGCCCGCCTTGCGGGACAAACGCTCGATCTCGGCAGTCTCGCGTGGATCCTTGCCCACGGGTTTTTCACAGAAGATATGCTTACCGGCGGCCGCAGCGCCTTTCACAATCTCAAGGTGCATGTAATTCGACGTTGCGACATTCACAACCTCAACTCGCGGGTCGGCGATCACATCTTGCCAGCGGGTTGTGTACCCTTCGAAGCCAAATCGCTCCTGGGCTTCCTTGGCTCTCTCTTCAACTTCATCAGCGCAGACAACGAGCCTTGCCTGGATGCCGCTTTCGTGGAAGCGATCGGCGGCGGCGAGATAGGAACGGCTGTGTACCGTTCCCATCCAACCCATGCCGATGACGCCCACGCCGATGACTTGCTTCATATCACGCGACGTCTGGGTTGGGAATCATAAAGTCGCGCACCAACGCGTCGAGTTCAGCACACGCCGCGATGAACTGGCGGAGGGTGCGGCGGCTGGGAGCGAAGGAATCGAACTCTTCGACAGAGAGCCCCCCCTCGGTGTAAGCACGCCGGAAATCGGAAAATTTCTTCGACAATTCCTCGACCATTCGCCGGTCCACCGGATTGTCGATGCGAGGACGGACCTCGATGTCACTGGCGTTGAAGCGGACCTGCCACGAGTAAGGCGGTGAAATCACAATGTCGCCGCCGATCAGTTCGCTCCAGTGCATGTGGTTACGAAAGGCCGCGGAGAGGAGTCGAATCCGGTAGCCGCGTTCACCAAAAATCTGATACGCCTTCTTGAACACCGCAACTCCTGCCCATTCGAGGTACCCGGGATCGATCGCAATGTTCTGTTTCTCAACTAGCACTTTCAGCCAGTCATCGAGGCGGCCCACCATAATCGTGCAGACCGGTCCCATTGTGGTTATGTTTTTTCCTTCGCGCTCACGCCGTTTTAGTCCGCGTTCTACCGCCTCGGCGACTGCGATGCATTGCGGCAAGGTGAAGGAAACCGTAGCGTTGATGCTGATGCCCCGATAGGTAGCTTCCTCAATCGCCGGAATTCCAGCGCTCGTCACCGGAATCTTGACGATCATGTTGGGGGCGAGCCGGTTGAATTCTTCGGCCTGCTCCACGATGGCCTTCGTGTCTCGAAATAATCTTGGGTCAGTCTGTATGGAAAGCCGACCGTTCTTGCCTTGGTGCGCCTCGAAGACCGGCCTCAGCAGGCCAGCCGCCTTGACTGAGACTTCACGAACCAGTTGCCAAACGATTTGATCCTCGGTGGCGGTAGAACGTTCTTCAATCAAGCTGCGAATGCGATCCTTCCAGAAGCCCATTTCCTTCTTGAGGACGCCGAGCACGATGACCGGATTGCAAGTGGCTCCTACCGCCCCGTGTTCGATCGAATATGTAAGCTCCTGGATCGAGGCCGAGTCGTTCCACAGACAGGTCGGAGTCGTTTGCGTCATTTCATGCAGTGGACTCTTGTAGGTTGCAGGGGTGATCGTTTGGGTCATGAAATCCTCCAGCTGCCGGTTGCCGTCAGCGTGCTGCCTGGCTCACGCCACATGATTTGCCTTCCCGATAAGAATTCTCAGCCGCCACCGCGATCTCGAGCGCTCGCAAGCCATCCTCGCCCGTAACTCGAAGCGGTCGGTCGTTCAACAGGTTGCCAACAAAATCCCTGACCTCTGCTACATACGCATCCGTAAAGCGTGTGAGGAAGTGGTCGGCAAGAGTTTGCGTCCCGCCATTCTTTGTCAGGAAAATTGCCGAGGTTTGTTGGATGCTTCCGACCAGAATCGATCCGGCGGATCCGACGATCTCCGTGCGAATATCGTAGCCGTAGGTCGATTGCACAAAAGATTCGATGTTGCCAATTGCACCACGCCCGTACTTCAGGTTCACCACGCTGGCGACAATATCGCCGTACTGCGCAACGTCAGGGCGTATCGCGACGGTCGCATAGGTGTGTGCCTCCGTGACCTCATCCTGCATGAGCCAGCGGGCAAGATCGAAATCGTGAATCGTGTTGTTGTAGAGCAACATGCCGTTGAGCTTCGACTGATAAGCGGAGATCGGAGGAGCATCTTTGTCGCGCCCAATCGACTTGAAGATGACGGGCTCTCCGATTTCGCCAGCTTCAATTCTTTTCATCGCTGCCGCGTAAGCGGGATCGTAACGGCGCATGAAACCAACCTGCAGGTGGACGCCAGCTTGAGCAACGGCATCCAAAGCGGCACGCGCGTCAGCGAGGCTCAACGCCAGAGGTTTTTCAGAAAGAATGTGTTTTTGAGCTGCGGCCGCAGTGCGGATCGCCTGAGCGTGGAACTTGTCGGGTGTCGCAATCACGACGCAGTCGATGTCCTGGTGTGCGAGCATATCCTCAAAGCTACCGAATGAATGCTCGATTTCAAGTCTAGCTGCAACCTCCTTGGCCCGGGCCACAGCGACGTCGGCGACGGCCACAAGGCGAGCGCCGGGTACCAGGCGTCGGATGTTTTCCGCGTGGCGTCGGCCCATTTCCCCCACCCCGAGTACGCCGATTCCCAACTTACGCATGGCGGTTCTTCTCCGAAAGCCTTCGCGCTTTGACAAAGCGGTCATGAAGCGCGCACTCATCAAACCGCAACTGTTGAACTCTACTCATTCACTCAACCCTCAGCCTCACCGCTGCTGCGGCCAGAAATATCTTTCCCGCTTCCTGCCCTCGACATGATCACGCCGGGCCTCCTGAACTGATTCCGACTCAGACACCTCAGCGATCGCTACGTCCCACCACGACTCGTAGCCCGGAACAGCATCGTAATAGTCCGTCTCCACTACTACGACCGAGGTGCGAGTTTGTTCTTTCAATCCGGCCACCGCCTCAGCCAGCTCTTCGTGAGTCCGCGCCCGCAACGCATGCGCGCCCAGGCTGGCCGCATTAGCCACGAAATCGACGGGAATCCCGGCGCCAGCTTTTCCTTGATCACGATATTGGTATCTCGTGCCGAATCCTTCACTGCCGCAAGCACGGCTTAGGCCCCCAATACTGGAGAAGCCGTGGTTGTCGAGCAAGACGATGTTGAGCTTGACGTTCTCCTGCAAGGACGTCGCGATCTCCTGGGCCATCATGAGATACGAGCCGTCACCTACCAGCACGTAAACCTCCCGGCTGGGATCAGCCATTTTCACTCCCAGCCCGCCGGCGATTTCGTAGCCCATGCAGGAGTAACCGTACTCCAGGTGGTAGCTCTTGGGGTCACGAGTGCACCAAAGTTTATGCAGATCACCGGGAAGACTGCCGGCTGCACATACGATCACATCGCGCGGACCGAGCGTCGCATTAAGCAGCCCGATCACTTCTCCCTGACTAAGCGGTGGGCCTTGCCGTCGGCGGTAAATCCTGTCTACTTCGGTTGTCCATTCGTCACGGAGACGCGATATCTCCGAGCGGTAGTCTTCGGATACGCGATAAGAGGCTAGCGCTGTTGAGAACTCCTCCAAAGTCGCGCGCGCATCACTGACCAGCGGTAAAGCGGCGTGTTTGAAGGCGTCGAATTCGGCAACGTTTACATTGATGAGACGCAGGTCGGGATTCTGAAAAGCTGTTTTTGAGGCGGTCGTGAAATCGCTGTAGCGCGTACCGAATGACAGAATCAAGTCTGCGCTGCGGGCCAATCGATTGGCGGCCGACGTTCCGGTGACTCCGACCGCGCCAACGGACTGAGGGTGATCGAAGTTAAGTGCACCCTTTCCGGCTTGGGTCTCCGCCACCGGAATGCCAGTGCGGGCAGCAAAACCCGCCAGGACTTCCGTTGCATTGGAATAGATGACACCACCGCCTGCGATTATCAGCGGTCGTTGGGCCGCACGAATCCACTCGACAGCTTGATTTAATAGAGCAGCATCGGGGCGGGGCCGGGAAACCACCCAGGTGCGGCGCCGGAAGAATTCTTCCGGATAATCGAAGGCCTCGGCCTGCACATCCTGGGGCAGAGCCAGGGTGACAGCTCCGGTCTCCGCGGGCGAAGTCAGCACTCGCATCGCTTCCGGAAGAGAAGTCAAAACTTGTTCGGGCCGCTGGATGCGATCCCAGTAGCGCGAAACCGGCTTGAAACAATCGTTGACGGAAACATCCTGGGTGGAAGGCGACTCCAATTGCTGCAGGACAGGAGCTACATTCCGGCGGGCAAAAATGTCGCCGGGAAGCAGCAACACCGGAACACGGTTAATGGTCGCACCTGCTGCGCCGGTTACCATGTTGGTGGCGCCCGGACCAATGGAAGTGGTGCACACCAGAGTCCGAAGGCGGTTGCTCATTTTTGCGAACCCTGCGGCCGTATGCACCATCGCCTGTTCATTGCGGCACAGGTAGTAGGGGAAGTCCAAGTTTTGCTGCAGAGCCTGCCCGATCCCAGCCACATTGCCATGGCCGAAGATGCCAAAACAGCCCGCGAAGAACGGGTTCTCCATTCCGTCGCGTGATGCGTATTGGACTTTCAGGAATTGGATGACGGCCTGCGCCATCGTCAGTCTTCGCGTCATGGTTTCCCTACTCCGGTTGCGACGATCTTTCGTCCGCCGGCGCACGCGCTCCGCCCCTCGCTAGGACGCGATAGGAACTCGGCGTGCCCGTGACGACTACTCGGAGCGCTGCGCTGCCACAAAGAATACTGCAATTCGAGGCAAAGTGCCACCAGGCTTTTTTCAAAGCTCCAAATCGCTTAGATATCGGGTGATCTCTAATAGAAGTCATCAGTTATTTGTCCAAAATGAAATGAATGCAAAGAGGAAGGGGTAGTCTTCCACTCTTCTTGCTCGATCCGTAGTTTGAGGTAAAGCGAGGCTTTCCATAAGGGGTTAGTTCCTATTGCGAAACGCGTCCCAGTGTCGATAAGAGTTGCTTCACCTCAGTTTCTTACCAACAAGACACCACCGCCGACCGTACCGACATCGTAATATGTCTTAAATGTTACGACCGACGTGTTGTTGTACCGCAGGCTTGGGGAAGCCTCGATTGTTGTTGTACAGTCGTAATTTCTTATGACTAAGAACGCAAAGCGAACTCGAACCGCGAACCGGACTTCCAAGGCACCAAGCATCTACGATGTGGCCCGCGAAGCCAAAGTTTCGGTATTCACAGTGTCGGCGGTGATCAACGACACCGGCCGGGTTAGCACGACCTTGGCTCGTCGCGTGGAAGCTGCTATCCGCAAGCTGAATTACCGTCCTAATTTACTGGCCCGCAGTCTCGCCAAACAGCAAACCCACACGCTGGGCATGGTCGTGACCGACATCGCTAATCCTTTCTTTCCCGCCATTGTGCGTGCTGCTGAGGATGCCGCCCAGAAGGCGGGCTACAGCATGCTGCTCTGCAACAGCGACGACAAAGCGGACAAGGAAGCGGTCTACCTGGATCTCTTGATTTCAAAGCGGGTCGACGGAATCATTCTAAATAAAACTCCTGCCGCATTCACAGTTGCTCAACGCCGGATGTTGGACGAGGCCAAGGTTCCGATCGTCTTATTGATGAGAACCTGTCCGGGCCTGAAAACCGATCTCGTCCAGACCAATGACAGACAGGGTGCGATCGATGCCATCTCGCATCTTGCGCGCATTGGCCACAGGAAAATCGCATTCGTCAGCGGCCCCCTGAGTGTCAGCAATGCCCGTGCCCGCCGCCAAGGGTACTGCGCCGCCTTGGAAGAGTGGGGGCTTGAGTATGTGCCGCAACTAACCTTTGAAGGGGACTATCGCATCGAATCCGGTCATCGCGCCGGGCATGCCTTGCTGCAGCATCGGCCGGATGCTGTTCTGGTGACCAATTACTTGATGACCATTGGATTCATGAGCGCAGCGGATGAAATCGGTCTCAGGTGTCCTGAAGACTTTGCGCTCGTCAGCTTTGACGATTACCCGTGGCTGGCGTGCTTTCGTCCGCGCCTGACGACTATCGAATTGCCGAAATATGAACTCGGTGACGCAGCTGTACGACTTCTTCTGGAGCGCATCCAGGGCAAGCGCACCCAGCCCATAACCGTGAACCTGATGCCGCAACTGCGGGTGCGTGAATCCTGCGGCTTTATGCTGCACGCCGGCAAGGTGCCGGTGGGAATCATGGAGAGGGGCCAGAAGCCATAATGCCTGCCGCGCCCCGGTGGGGTCAGTCCGCTTGCATGGAATCTTGAGGCCAGGGGCAGGAGATCATACGGGCGTGGAGAGGTGGATGGCGGCGCACACCGGCTAAGATAAACCGCGGGTTGATTCCCTGATGACCAGTTCCGGAGCAATCCTCCTGTGGACGACGCTGACTTCTCGCTTTTCCAGAAGAGAGTTGATTCCGTCAACAATGAGGCTGACTGCGATCGTCCCCATGTTCTCCATAGGCTGGCGGACCGTGGTCAATGCCGGGGTGTACAAAGCGGCGGGAGCTACGTCATCGAAGCCAATGACCGAGCACTGTTCCGGGACGCGGATGCCGGCCTTCGACAACGCCCGGATCGCTCCAAATGCCGCCAAGTCATCGAAGGCCATGATCGCCGTGAAATTTCGATGCCGCTTCATCAGTTCCTCTGTTAGTTTGTACCCCACCTCAAAGCTTGAGATGGCATCGGTAGAGTTAGGCAGCTCCATGATCAATCGGGAGTCCAAATCAAAGCCGTTCGATTGGGCAAACGAGCGGGCTCCCTTCCAGCGGGGATGGCTGTCGGAGAGCGACTTCGGTCCGCGAATGAAAGCAATTTTCCGGTGGCCGAGAGAACAGAGGTGCTCCAGGGCCAGGCGCCCGCCCAACTCGTTGTCAACGATCACTGAACTCACCGAGTCTGTGCGCAACTCACTGCCGATCGAAACGGTGGGGATACTGCTCTTTTTAAGATCGGCAATAAGGTTGATGTCGAGGAAGAGCCAGTTGGCCAGTAGAATCAGACCTTCGATGCGGCGGTCCAACATCATCTCCAAGTAGCGCTCGAATCGGCTGCGCTGATTGTGCGCATCGGTAAGGATGGGAAGGAAGTTAGATTGGTACAGACAATTCTCGATGCCGCGCAGAATAAGCGCGCAGTACGGGTCGGTCATGTCGAAAACCATGACCCCTACGGTGTGAGTGCGCTGGCTTCGAAGAGAGCTGGCAATAAAATTCGGCCGATACCCCAGATTCTTGGCGGCGGTTTCGATCTTTTTCTTGGTGGTTGGTGGTATGTATCGAGCCAGGGGCGCGTTGTTCAAGACGATGGAGATCGTGGTGGATGAAAAACCACTCGCTTTGGCCACGTCGCGAATTGTTGCCGCGGAACGTTTCAACCCAGTTGGCTCCCAATTGGTTCTTCCGAAATGCATGTTAGTCTACCGCAGAATGGTGGACTATCGGGACGGAATGCTCCGGGCCCAGGACTGGACCTCGACCAAACCTCAACCAGGGAACGTGGGAAGGCCGACGTGAATCTGGCCTGCCTCGATCTTGATGGGATAGGTTTGTAGGTTTACGCAGGCAGGAGCTCCCTTGGCTTTGCCGGAAGGAATGTGAAACCGCCCTTGATGTCTCGGGCACTCGATGATCTCCCCAACCACCAGGCCATCCGCCAAATGGGCGTTCTCATGCGTGCAAATTCCATCGGTTGCATGAAATCCACTCGGCGTATGGTAGACGGCGTATATCTTCCCGCCGTGCTCGAACTGGACGACGTCCTCCTCGTCGATGTCTTCCGCGCGACCAACCACAAGCCAGGATATGGCCGGATCAGACATAGTTCGCTCCACCCGGTGTGAGGGCGCTTGTCCCTTGAGCATCCGACGACGACTCAGCGGGCGATAAATGCTCTGACTCGCCACGCTTTGGAAGCTCGCGGAGCATAAAGTAGTTTGCGTCTGTCGACTGCCTGATCAGCACTGGAACAATCTCCCTGAACGCGTCCATTAAGCCAGAATAGGTGTATGGCAGGTCGCAGCGAACCCGCTCATGAAGGTTTGGAAGCGCGTGAAATGGAACCATCGGAAACATATGGTGTTCAATGTGGTAATTCATGTTGAAGTAGAGAAAACGAAAAACCGGATTCAGTTTTACCGAGCGTGAATTGAGGCGGTGATCACGCACGTTCTCGGCCAGACCGGCGTGCTGAGTCAGCGAAAAAAGCTGGTGTAGCCAGCCCCCGTAGAGTCGCGCCAGTGGAAAAAACAGCACCGGAAGCCAACTTCGGATGCCGATGGACCAGCCGATCATCCCCGCATAGATGAGGAGATAGGAACGCGACCACCAGAACATCTTCCGCCACTCGCTTTGTGGCACGAACTCTCTTGCTTCTCTGCCGGGGACACCCAGCGCATGCAGAATCATCACCTTGAACATGTGCATCGCATCAGGGATCCAGAGGAAGTCAAGCAGAACTCTGGTGAGGTTCGCCGGCCGCATCACTTGGATCTCTGGGTCGATGCCGACCATGATCGTTTCCGTGTGATGTCGCGTGTGGCTCCAACGGGTGAAGGTGCCCTCTTTCATGTTCATGAGACACGAGAGTTGATAGAACGTCTCATTTAGCCAGCGTGTCTTGAACGGAGTTCCGTGGGCGCATTCGTGCCAACGAGCATCGCATGAACTGTAGATCGTACCGTAAACGAAAAATGCGGGAATCACCCAGTGGGTGCCAACCGCCAGGTACGCCGCGTAGCCGCTGGCAGCCAGACACAGTCCCCAAATTCCGAAGTCGATGAGGCCTTGCGCGTCGTCGCGTCTCATCAACTCCTTGAGTTCTTTGCGCGAGATGTCCGGACGATACCAATCGTCCGATGGTTGAATCATCGCTAAGTGCGCCTCACTCGTCGGATAAATGGCTGTCTAGGATTCACTGAAATCGATCACTACGGTCTCCCCGAGCACTCTTGTTTTCAAAACCACGTAGAGCGCACCCACCCCGCACCAGATCGCGCCCGCTACCAGCGTCGATCCCTGCAAACCTAGAAAGATCACCAGGCAAAACAGAAATCCCAAACTCGGGGTAATCACGTCGAACAGTAGATTTCGTTTTCCCGGCAGCCCGGGAGTAAACCCAAAATGCCGGACAGCCGCCAGGTTCACGGCCATGAATGCCATCAGGGCGCCAAAATTCATGACTTCAACCGCCCTCTCCCACTGCATGGTCAGTGTGCCAAGATACGCCAAGCCACCGGCGATAGCCACGTTGTACGTGGGATTACCTCGCTCGGCATTTAGATGGCCAAATATTTTTCGAGGCAGAACATTGTCACGACCCATGCCGTAGAGCAGACGCACCGCGCCCAATAAGCCAGCCAGACCACAGGCCAGGCTCGACACCAACAGAACCACGCCGAACCCAAGAAAAAGGTTGTAACCGCCTACCACTCGCGCTACGTCCATGAAGGCGGTTTCCGGATTGACAAGGGTGCGGTAGTCGGGCCAAACTCGCACCGCCAGGAAAACCTGGAAGGCTGCGAACAATCCCGTGAACACACACACTAGGACGGACGCCAGCAAGACGTTGCGCTTCGGATTTTCGACTTCTTCAGCAAGAATGCTAACCCCGTCGAAGCCGATATAGGTGGTAGCAGCCAGGGCCGTACCTGCGGCAATGGCGCGCACACTAAACGTTCTGGGATCATAGAGCGGCTGAGTCGAAAGGAACCCCTGCCAATGCTGGTGCGCGAAGATGTAATAGATTGCTTCACCGAGGAAACCGATCATTACGATGGACATGAAGGCCAACAAGATCTCGTTGGCGCGCGCGGTCGTGCGGATTCCAAACCAGCACAGCAACGTCATAAAGCCAACTGCGAGCGCTGACAGCAGGGCGAAAGGGATATGCGGCAGCAGCCTCTGGATCGTCAGCGCCGCGTAGAGGCTGTTTTGCAGGGGTTGGAAGAGATACTCCAGGAACATGGCCCAACCCAGCACGAAGCCAATCTGAGGGTTAAACGCCCGGCTGACGTAGGTATAAACCGATCCCGCAGACGGATAAACGGTCGCCATGCGGCCAAAGCTCACGGCCGTCGCGGTCATCGCCACCATCGCGGCCAGCAGAGTCACCACCGCGTGACCCCGCGAAAGAACTTGCGCCTCGCCAAACATCGGTACCACTGCGATGGGCGAGGTAAGTATGACGCCATAGTAGACTAGGTCCCAGAGACCCAGGACCCTCTTCAATTTCGGCTCTCTTAACGCGGGCGCGGCGGTTGTCGAATGCACCTGGATCCCCCCATTTCAGATCGCTCCGCCTCAGTTGCCACAATCTAAGACCATCCCAATCCTGCGGGTAATGATCATCCTCTCACCATCGGCAAGCGTGGATCAGTCTCCTTCCACGTGGAACGTATCCAAACATGTTGGGGGTCCTCGGTTACCGCCATCGTACGAGACGATCCTGCGAGGAAATTCAGGTAATACACGTCATATCCCGGCCCAGCGACCACCGGGTGAAAGCCGCTGCGGACGAGGACCGCATCCCCGTCTTTGGCTTTCACAGTTCGCTCGGCTGAATTTTGCCCCGAATAAAGATGCTGGAAGGCGAAGGCCTCTGGCTGGTTCATGCGGTAGTAGTAGATCTCGTCGAGATCGACTTCCCGGGGAGGATCGTGCACGTCATGCTTATGGGGCGGGTAACTCGACCAGTTTCCTCCGGGTGTATAAACCTCGACCACAATTAGTTTGTCCGCGGGAAAGGCAGGCGCGATGACGTCGACGATCTGGCGTGAAACGTTGCCTCCTCCGCGCAGGCTGCTGGCTACGTCGTGAGGAGTGACCAGTTTTGGCTCGAGGTGAGCGTTTGAAGGCACCCGGCATTCGGCGATTTCGCATGCGGATTCCGCAGTAAGACTTACGCTCTTCCCGCTGGGCAAGTAGAGTGCGTAAGGAAAGCCATCGAAGACATTCTTCCGCTTTCCGATGCGCTGCGCCCCCTGCCCCCAATCGGCTACACACACCCCCCCAAGGAGAACAAACGCCGCTTCCTCGCCGTCGGTGTTGGCCTGGTAAGTTCCACCGGGAGACAGCCGTCGGACGAAGAAGCTCATCCACTCCCACATGGCCTTCTGGCGCGGCAAATGAAGGAGTTCGCCGGCCTGTTCCGGAGACAGACTCCGGGAGTGGACGAGAGATTCAGTTTCGCTCATGTCGTTCTCCCACGCGGCTAGAGCACCGTCTGGACACGAATAAGGGGTCCTCAGAGCAATCTTGCTAACCGCTTTGACAATATGGCAAAGGAACGTTCCCTTGTCAATCGCAATGAGTGGCCGGGGCGAGCAGGGCCAGGGCCAACCGGCGGATAAACCAATATGGCACTTCCGAGCGACCGTATCCGTAGAACCGACGCAGCATTTCGTGCATATCTCTGTCGCGTATCTCCATTATTCACGGGATTGTAAGCTTTTTGGCGAGGCATCTGCACACCCGGAATGATTCCATCAACGCTTCTCTCCTTTCACCCAACTCTCTTGACGCGCGGCGCGGTTGGGAGCATCCGTGCAAATCGATCGCGCCGTGCGGCGAAAGGTGTTTCTGGTCTAGCTGAACCGAGTGATGCGCCAAAGAGCGATCCCACAGCCTACCAGAAGCAAAAGCATGGCTACAGAAACTGCGGCTGCCCATCTCAAATCGATGTCGACGCGCGGGAGCCGCGCCATCGCAGCCAGCGTCACGAAAATAGCGGTAGCGCCGCAGACAAGCAGCCAGTCTATAAAGCTTCTACGGCTCGGGGCTTGCTGGAACTCCCTACCCTCCATGGCGGCCCGCACATAGGCGCCTTCGATCCCGTATCGTTTGCCTTCTCGTTCCGCCGCATCTTGCCATCGCGAGTGCTCTCGGTCAGTGGCCGAGGACAACGCAATTGCGACAGCTCCCAGCGCCATCAGCATCGATCCGCCGATCACTTGCGCATACACTCTCTGGCTCCCGCCTTGTAGGTCATGAAAGACGAGGATGCCCCACAGCAGTCCCCAGAGCTGATTGGTGTTGGAGAGTGGGACCCCGCGACTGATGCCAACGTACTTCGCAGCGTATTGCTGAAATAGATCTCCTATCCCCCAAACGAAACCGCCCAACATCAGCCAAAACAGCACGGTTCGTGCGCCCACAATTTCATGCCACAGAGGGATCGCTCCCCTATAGCTCAGGGCCAGCGCTGTCATCGTTGCTAATTCCCCCACGGTAAAAAATGTTATGAAAGAAAGGGGACTCATCCCGGTTAAATAGGCTTTTCGATAAGGGATGTACATGGTTCCCCACAGAATGTCCGCGCCCAGGGCCGCGATCACGCTGAGGGTGGCCTTGCCCGCTGGAGCTTGAGTGGAGGATGCAAAAGCCAGCAATGTTGCTCCTCCGAACATACTTAGCGCTCCACCCAGGACACCAAACCAGCGGTACCCGCCTGCCTGGCGCAGTTCGTTGAACAAAGCGATTCCCCAAAAGATTCCCAGCAAGCTGTTTGTATTCCACAAAGGAAAGGCAATACTGAGGCCGACACCGCGGATCGCATAGATGGTCATGGTGTTGGCCACCGCCCACATGCATCCCGCGAGCACCGCCCAAATGATCAGGTGAGGCGCCTGGCGCACGTCGTTGCGAACATAGGACGTACCGCAGATAATTGCTGGGATGCTCCAGCGGGCCAAGAAAACTCCCGCCACCATGATGAATGAAACTGTGATTGAGATACTCCGGCGTTGACGATTTTGATCGGCGCTTCGGCTCCGCACACGCAGCGAACCCGCAGAACACTCCCAGGGCCTGCAAGGTTCGCAGACGGCTCGCTTGCATCGGAGTGTGAACGGCAACAGTAGCAACCGAATCCAAGCGATCCCTCTCCGCCTCAGCGAAACTCACGCAAGAAGAGCAAGCCTGCCAAAAGCACAAGCAGCGGAATCCAGAAGTGGACGTCGCGCGTGATTGTGCGGAATAAGCTTTCGGGTCGTGTCCTTAGATTCTTGTTATTCCTGGCGGTGATGCATGCTCGGGTCCGCTATGCCAACATCGCCGCCGGCTCCACTTTTACCACCGCCGATCTCTGCCCGCCGGTATTGGACGCTCTCGGGCTTCCCCAGTCCCAATACTCTTTGGCATCGCTGCGCTACGATCTCTCCAAACTGCGCGCCAAGCGCCTGGTGGACAAACTGCCCCACTCTC
>Ga0210401_10000655_pt1 | contig 41868 bp, 28 predicted proteins | sample IncBWH32MmetaG_FD_150866 | JGI IMG/M metagenome (GOLD analysis project Ga0210401, IMG submission 150866) | Forest soil microbial communities from Barre Woods Harvard Forest LTER site, Petersham, Massachusetts, United States - Inc-BW-H-32-M | ecosystem: Environmental > Terrestrial > Soil >... | reverse complement strand
CAGCAACTAAAAATTCCTGTTGCGAATAAAACAGATGCGACTTATTTAAGCGAACACTGTATAACTGCTCCTACAAATGGAGTGTATAGCCGCAATTTGGCTTTGTGTCGCTTAGTACAAACACCTTTAGTGTATGGCGAGTGCTTGTATCAAGATTGTGAAAACGAGTGCTACGATCTTTTACAAAATACAGAAACAGCTTACGGAATAAAAACTAACAAACGTGTGGTGCTTGCTGCGCAAAGTTTTTATAACGCCATTATTCAGTTTTATACAAAATAAAATTTTTCAGGTACGAAAAACGCCAACGTTTAACAGCGCTAGCATTGGCAAACTCAATAGATGGTTTGTTATCAGTTGTTACTATACTTGTTTCAAAATGCGGAATTTTGTTTTTTGGAAAAGAGGCAAATAAACTAGATTGTTGTTTTACAGAGGCAAACAATAAAAGGTTTCTGTAATCTTCGTGCTCCACATCTCCGCAATAACAAACGGTAGAAGAAAAGCCCGCTTGCTTTAATGTGTTTAATAAAATTTGATTCCCTTGCCCTGCTTTGCCCGCGATATATCCGTAGGTGTTGATAAAAATAAAACCATCGGGGCTGAGCAATGATTTTATTTTTAAAAAACATTCTTCACTTAAAACATGCGATGGTGTGACCTCTCCGGCAAATAAATCAATCACAACTATATCATACTTTTCTTTTAATTGATATAAGGCATGACGCGCATCGTCTTTAATAATGTTTACTTTATCTAACACCTTAAAATATTTTTTTGCCACATCAATGACACGGCTGTCTAGCTCTACTCCGGTAACCTTTATGTTTTTTTTAATAAGCATGTTACTAATTACACCACCACCCAAGCCCAGTACCAAAGCTGTTTTTGCGTTAGGATTTATAAGCGATAAATTTTGAGCCAACACGTTTGAGTAAGGTAATTTTGATTGATTGGTTTTTACATCAACACAGGATTGGATGATGTTGTTAATTAACAGATACCTAACCATTTCACTACTTGTATCTGTTTTATAAATTCTATCCTCAACTTCTAATTTACCCAACAAACCATCTTCTAAATATAATGTTGCAGGGTTTTTGTGTATAGTTTTAAAAGAAAAAAAAATACTTGCTAAAAAAAACAGGATGGGGAAAAACGTTTTTCTTTTAACAAAATATATAACAGAAAAAACAGCCAATAAGCCAGCGTTAACTATAAGGGTTGTTGTTAAACCCCATTGGGGTATAGTATAAAAAGCAGTTATAAAGGTAAAGCAAATGCCGCCAAGGGTTGAAGTGGCATAAATCTCTCCCGATTTTTTGCCGACTTCTTCGTGTGTTATGGTAATAGATTTTATAATAAGCGGAGACACCATGCCCATAATAAAAACAGGAGGAAATAAAACAATTGAGCTGCTTGCTAATACTGCAGAAATTAAAGAAAAATTACTTGCCAGGTAAACAAGTAAAAATGTTAGCATAGGCAAACAACAAATATAAATGGCGGCACATAACACACTTGCCATTAAAATTTTCACGTGATTTTTTCTTACAGATAACCTCCCGCCAAAAAAATAACCGCAGGCTAAACCACCTAATGTAAGTGCCATTACACATGCCCATACATATAAGGATGTTCCAAAATAAGGAGCTAAAATTTTTGCGCCAACTAATTCGGTACTCATTACAACACCGCCTTCAATAAATGATAATGAATAAAGAAATTTCTTTTTATGAGCTAGGTTACTCATTAAGGTGCAATTTTTTCAAACACAAGTGCCTGAAATCGTTGATCAGTAGAAATGCGGTTTTGCAATAAAGTATATTGATTTGGTCTACGTTGAAAATAACTGGGATTAACTGTATTTGGATTCAACTTAGGACGATATCCATAATGACTTTCCCATAAAATAATAGAACCAACAGGTGCAGTTTGTAATGATAAGCTATCGGAATAAATTTGTTTGTCGTATGTGTGGCGTTTCTTTTTATCGAAAAAATATTTAAACAAAACGTGATTGGTATAAATAGGAATTTCTTTATCGGTATATCCCTTTGCAATAATAGAATTTGTAACAGTTTCCATGGTTATATCTTCGGGAGATGCTTTAAATGGACGAACAGAGAACAAAGCAAACAATAGTGCTATAATAGTAAAAGCTGTAGTAAGTTGTTTTTGTTTGGCAATAATTAATAAACAGGCAACCGAACCAAGTGTAAATAAAAGCGAAACATAATCGTGTTTGGGTTCTTCGCCCGTTTGCGGATTTACCTCATTTAATAATTTAATATTGTTGTTTGGATAAGATAAAAACACCGCCACCACAATTATGTAAATTGCGGAACCAACATATACAAAAGCTTTTTTGTTGAGATATTTGTATCTATCACAAACTACAGCACAAAGCAAGGCTACTAAAGGAGAAATAGCAGTCATATAACGTAAGTTACCACCTGTGGATGCCCCAATTTTCATTTCATTCCAATTAAAAATGCAATGAATTAAAAAATAAATTAAAACCGGAAGAGAAATAAATAATAGTGAACCCGCAGTTTCTTTTTGTTGCGGATACTCCTTTAAATAATCGGGTTGGTTAAATAATTTGGCGCGTTTAGCAAAAAATAAAAGAACATATATAACCAATAAAAAATATTGTACGGCACCCCAAATAGTAATGCCCATTTTAAAATAATGATCAAAACCCTGACGCGGATACTCATCAGCATATCTTGCTGCGGTTTTACTACTTGATGTAAGTAGGTATAAAGGTTCTCCGGTTGCTAGAAATCCCCAAATGTTATTTATTAAAGGAAATGTACCTAATAAGAAAAAACAAATCCATCTTTTATTCAACGCCTGCCAAATGCCATAAATGGGTATAAGTAACAAAAACTCTTGTCTGATAATTCCTGCAAAAGAGAGTATCAAAGAAGAAGCAACATATTTTTTTTCGGAGTGATAATAAAGTGCAAGTAACAGTACAAATCCACTAAACGTATCGGCATAATTACGAAACGAAAGTTGTATCCAGTATGGTTGCAATGCCAACATAAAAAATGCCAACCAGGCAAATTTACTACCAATGCGTTGCGCTACTTTATAAGTTAAGAAACAAGCAAAAGCAGCAATGGCGGCATTAAAATAAACTAAAAACTTATTGCCTAAAAGAGCCGGAATAACATAAATAAGTTTGTAGCCAGTTTTAGGTGAGTTACCCAAAATAATGTTTGGGTTGCTCCAAAATTCACGCATGTTAAAGTAATGCCCAATTTCATCGTGCTGATAAAATCCGGTAGCAAGAAAAGAATAAGCAACGTAAACTAAAAAAACTACAAGTGTTAACCACAGCGCTTTTTTATCATCACCAGAAAATTTAATAGAAGATATACTTGCTGTCATGACGGGCAAAAATAGCTTTTTTACTCTAAATAAACAGTCTCTTTTCCGCTGGTAGAAAAATCAGCCACAATATGTTCTTGTAAGGTGGTAGAAAGCGAAAGCCCAACAAAATCAGCTTTTACAGGGTACTGTGTGTGGCTTCTGTCCACCAGTATAACGGTATGTAGTTTTTTTATAGGTTGTGTTAAAAAAAGTTGTACGGCGTAAATAAGTGTTTTACCGCTATTTAAAACATCATCAACCACAAAAATGGTTTTGTTTTTATAATCAGCTTCGGTAAAATCTACAACGGGTTTTTTAGCTAAAGGATTTTTTTTGTCGAGCGTAATTTTGCCCAGCGTTACTTTATAAGGAGCTATTTTTTTTATAATGGCACTTAATTTTTTTGCTACCAAGTAACCGTTACCCTCAATGCCGGTTAGCATAATTTCTTTTTCTTCTAAAGTGTGCTCGTAAATTTCATACGCTAAACGATTAAGTTTTTGTTGTATTTGTTGAGTGTTTAAAACTTCTACTTTTTTCATACTACTTCATAAACTTGTTTTTAACATCTGAGAACACAGGGAAATTGTTGTAATGCCAATTGCCAACCACGCGGCAATCTTTCATTAACATTAAACCAGGGTTAGAGCGTATCATAGTTTTTAAAACAATGCCATCCATATTATAAAAATCGTACAGCGCATTAAACCTGTGTTTAAAATCATTTATCTGCTCGTTGCTTGATGCGGTTAAGGCAATAAAGTTGATTTTATTTTTTTCACAAATGGTATAAAAATCATTGATTTTTGCCATCAGTTCGGCATCCTGAGCTGTTTTATTTAAATCATAACAAACTAAATAGAAATTGTAATTTTTGTTACCTAAAATACTATCAGTAACATTATTTCCATCTAAGTCAGTAATAGTAAAATCAGGGATTTTTGCCGCATCCACTTCCGGACTAATTACTACAGAAGGCATAGCGCGATGAAATTTCCAATGCAAAGTATCTTGCCAAGGATAGTTTTTATCAGTAAACTCAGTTGTATCACCACTCTGAATATTTTTATACATAAAGTGTGATTCGTAAACAGCAGGTTTATAATTAGGGCCTGGTTTTTTGCCTTCGCAAATACTTAAGCCGGGCGCATAGGCACGAAAATCAATCATTGGTAAATTGCGGTAACAGTGTATAGGAAACCATATAGAAGCCGCAATGGCAAGAATGGTAAGTATATTACCAATTATACCACCAAAGAGCGGATTTATATTGTCTTTACCCGAAAACAGAAGTGTAATGAGTATAAGGAGGGTTATATCTTTCCAAAAACTTTCCCAAGGTGTAAGTTTAATAGCATCGCCAAAACAACCACAATGAGTAACCTTGTTGTAACAAGCCGAATAAAAAGTTAAAAAAGTAAAGAATACAATTTGTGCTAAAAGCAACCAAAGGGTAAGCTCTTTTTTAAAGCCAATTAGCAGCATAAAACCAAGTGCTACCTCACTTACGCAAATAATTATGGCAAGTGGTAAAGAGATATGTGCCATCCAATCGAACATGGCTAAACCTGTATCGCCTTTAAAAACCTCGAAGTACTCTTCTAATTTATAAGAGAAACCAACCGCATCATTTGATTTAATAAAACCTGAAAAAATAAACAGTCCGCCAACTAAAACTCTTGCAATGTGTGTGATTAAAGGCCATTTGCCAATAAGCCGAGAGGCATTAATTAACACAACCAGCGTAATTAAAATACCGGCAACAGTAGTTTTACTAAGGCAATGCGGGGTTATAAAATAAAAGCCCACCGCAAGCCCAGCCGATAAAATAAATTTAAAAAACTTGCCTTGTATAAATTTTTTCATGTTAATGTCTTATTAAAAGTGTTACAAATTTAACCTATGTTGCCACGTAAGCAAATACTAGGCCAAAATAAACTAAGTCGCTTTTTCTTGCTGCTTAAAATAATCGAAAACCAATTTGGCTTTAGCCTTACCTATACTGCTTTCAAGAGTTTCAAGCGAAGCTTCTTTTATTTGCTTTACCGATTTTAACTCACCTAAAAGTTTTTGTGCCGTTTTATCGCTAATGCCTTTAATATTATTTAACTCGGTAGTTATACTGCCCTTGCTGCGTTTATTACGGTGATGAGTTATACCAAACCTGTGGGCCTCATCTCGTATATGTTGAATAATACGCAAGCTTTCCGATTTTTTGTCGAGATACATGGGGATAGAATCGCCCGGGTAATAAATTTCCTCTAAACGTTTGGCAATGCCAATAATGGCGACCTTACCCATTAAGTCTAATTTATTTAAACTGTTAATGGCAGCACCTAATTGCCCTTTACCGCCATCAATTACAATAAGCTGGGGCATGTCTAAATTTTCATCTAACACACGTTTGTAGCGACGATAAATTACCTCCTCCATGGTAGCAAAATCATCGGGACCTTCGACTGTTTTTACATTAAAATGCCGATATTCTCTTTTAGCTGGCTTAGCATCAATAAAAACCGTCATGGCACTTACGGCAAAATGCCCCTGTATGTTTGAGTTATCGAAACACTCAATACGGCGTGGCTCTTCTTTCATGCGCAAATCTTTTTTCATTTGCTGCATAATGCGTTCGGTATGCTCTTCAGGGTTTATTAAGGCAAGTTGTTTGTTTTTATCTACCCGATGTTGTTCGGCATTACGCTGACATAAATCCAATAATATTTTTTTATCGGCGGCTTTGGGCACAAAAAATTTAGCATCAGGTAACTCACTTTCCGGATAAAAAGGGACTACAATTTCTTTTGCGGTGCTTTGTAAGGAGTTACGTATTTCATAAATGGCATATAGTAGAATTTCGCTGTCGGTCTCGTCCAGTTTCTTTTTTATTTCCAGCATTTTACTGGCAATAATGGCTCCGTTTACTACATGAAAATAATTTATGTAGTAAACATCGTTTTCTTTCACAAAAGCGGCTACATCAAGGTTTTCAATGGTGTTACTAACCACCATAGATTTTGCCTGAAATTTTTCGAAAGCATCTATCTTATCTTTTAAAACTTGAGCCTTTTCAAACTCAAATTTTTCAGCGTGTACATGCATTTGTTGTTTAAAATCGCGAATAACGGATGAGATGTTTCCTTTTAAAATATTTTTTATTTGCTTGATGTTGTTGTCGTAATCTGCCTCGGTTTGTACAGCAATACAGGGGCCTTTGCAAGTGCCTATGTGATAATCTAAACAAGCGCGGAATTTTTTTAGCTCGATGTTCTTTTCAGTTAAATCTAAACTGCAAGTACGAAGTGGGAAAGTCTCTCGCAAAAAAGCTAGCATAGCTTTCATAGAGTATATAGACCCATAGGGTCCAAAATACTCCGACCCATCATTAATTTTTGTACGGGTAGAGAAAAACCGAGGAAAAGGCTCCTTTTTTATACAAAGCCAAGGATAAGTTTTATCATCTTTTAAAGCAATGTTATACCGTGGCTGATACTGTTTAATTAAATTATTCTCCAGTAACAAAGCATCATACTCGGTGTTAACTACAATGGTTTTAATGTTAAAAATTTTCCTAACCAGTATTCTTAACCGGACATTATCGTGCTCTTTATGGAAATAAGAAGAAACCCGTTTTTTCAGATTTTTTGCCTTACCAACATACAAAATGGTTTCCTCAGCATCAAAATATTGATAAACCCCCGGCTTTTCGGGCAGGGTTTTTAAAATAGCGTCTATTTGTGCAGAAATTTCCAAAATTATTATCCCTCAAAATTAATCTACATTACCCAAATACAAGCCTTTTTAAGTAAATTTGTACTCCGAAAATTTAAAGAGAGATTATTATGAGCAACGAGATAGAAAAAGTTAATTGTTTAATTATAGGTTCTGGTCCTGCAGGCTATACTGCAGCTATATATGCAGCACGTGCTGCGCTTAAACCCCTTATGTATACAGGCATGCAGCCGGGTGGACAACTTACCATTACTACCGAGGTAGAAAATTATCCCGGTTACCCAAAGGGAATTGATGGTCCAAAAATGATGGAAGACTTTAAGGAGCAAGCTGAACGTTTTGGTACCGATGTGCGCTTTGGTTATGCCAGCAAGGTTGATTTTAGCGGACCTGTACACAAAGTGTGGATTGATGAAACTACCGAAGTACATGCAGATACTGTAATTATTGCTACAGGCGCATCGGCTAAATGGATGGGTTTACCAAGCGAAGAGAAATTAAATGGTTTTGGTGTATCGGCTTGTGCGGTTTGCGATGGTTTCTTTTTTAAAGGACAAGATGTAGCTATTGTTGGTGCAGGAGATACAGCGGCTGAAGAAGCTACTTATTTAGCTAAACTTTGTAAAAAAGTATATATGATTGTGCGTAGAGGCGAAATGCGTGCCAGCAAAGCCATGCAACAACGTGTGCTTAACACACCAAATATTGAAGTGTTGTGGGATAGCGAAACCAAAGAAATTTTAGGGGAAAAAGGTGTTACCGGAGCTTTGATTTATAACAACAAAACCAAACAGGAACGTAAGTTAGATGTAACCGGATTTTTTGTGGCTATAGGCCACCAACCAAATACAGGTATTTTTAAAGATTGGTTAGACATGGATGAAAGCGGGTATATAAAAACCATACCGGGCACCAGTAAAACAAAAATTAAAGGAGTGTTTGCTGTGGGCGATGCGCAAGATAAAGTGTATCGTCAGGCTGTTACAGCTGCAGGTAGCGGTTGTATGGGCGCGTTAGATGCTGAGCGTTATTTATCAGAGGCGGGAATTCATTAAAATACTTATCTTTATATGATGATTTTAAGATTACTGTTTGCTGGTATTTTATTTTTATTTGGGAGCTTGGTGTTTGCGCAAAACAACTATTCCGACCAAGTTCCACATTTAAAAAAATATAAATCATCAGAAGTAGTTGACTCTGCTTACGGCATAACTATATTTGATAAAATGGCTCCTGCTTTGGGAGGAGACTCGCTTCGATACGATAAAAAGGGCTATAGCGCACAAGGTTGGATAGAAGAATATTATGAAAGCGGAAAACTTTTGCATAAAGGTTTTTACGTAGATGGAGAACTACGTGCATATAAAAACTATTACGAAAACGACCAGCAAGAACGTACTTTTAGAATGATAGATTATAAACACAGCGAGGTTATTGTTTATTATCCCGACGGAAAGTTAAAATCACAAATACATTATTATAGCAAGCTTCCGCAAAAAGAGATAGATTATTTTAAAAACGGAAATATTGATATGGTGGAAGAGAATTTTGGCGATAACGAGTACTTGATAAAACGAAATTCTTTTTTTGAAAATGGATACGTTGAGACAGTGTTTGAACTACTTGATAAAAAGAAAAAAACGTATACCCATAAAGACTATTATGAAAATGGCAAGATAAAAGAAGAGGGTATACTCAAGTTTCATAAAGATAAAAACGATTACTTGAAAGAAGGCGAATGGAAAACTTATGATGACCAAGGTAATCTTAAAAAAACCGAGCAGTATCAGGCAGGCGAGTTAAAAGGATAATTGATTCCTTTCTTACAAAATTACGGCACTTTCATTAACTTTGAGTTTTAAATAGAAAACATGGATTTTTTTAATCAGTTTATATACGAGTTTAAAAAAATCTGCGGTAATTACATTCCGTTCACAAATCCTGTTTTAATCCTTTCGCTTGTACTTTTAATAATTTTATTTGCGCCGTTAATTTTTCGTCGCTTTCGTATCCCCGGAATCATCGGCTTAATATTAGCTGGGGTTATTATTGGTCCAAACACTTTACACTTAATTGATAAATCTACTAGCTTCGATTTATTTAGCAACACAGGCTTACTCTATATCATGTTCTTAGCCGGCTTGGAGATGGACATGGAAGAGTTTGAGCATAACAAACGCAAAAGCATTGTGTTTGGTGCGCTTACATTTTTCATTCCTATAACTATTGGTTTTTTTGTTTGTATTTATATACTCCAATATAATTTTTGGGCAGCCCTGCTATTGGCTAGTATGTTTTCTACGCACACGCTTTTGTCGTATCCTATTGTAAGCAATATGGGTATCGTAAAAAACCGTGCGGTACAAATAACTTTTGGTGGAACTATAATTACCGACTCTGCTGTACTTATTTTATTAGGCGTGATAACCAACCTGTCACAAGGAAATTTTTCGGCTGATTATTGGGTTAAGCTTATTATAATGATTGCCGTTTTAATAATAGGCACTATATACTTATTGCCAAAATTAGGTAAGTGGTTTTTTAGAAATCTGGAAGGGCAAGGGAGTTCGCAGTATTTATTTGTTTTATCAATGATGTTTTTGGCTGCCTTCGTTGCAGATTTAGCGGGGGTTAAAGCTATTGTGGGGGCGTTTTTAGCAGGCTTGGCATTTAATAAAATTATACCGCAAAGTTCGGTGTTAATGAATCGATTAATTTTTATTGGCAACACCTTATTTATACCCTTCTTTTTGCTGAGTGCCGGCATGTTGGTTGATTTACGTTTGTTTTTTGCCGGAAGCAAAGAACTTATTTTTGCAATGGTTTTAAGTGGTGTGGCCCTACTTACAAAGTATTTTGCCGCGCAAATTACAGGCTTTATTTATAAGTATACCAAATACGAACGTAGAATTATTTATGGTTTAAGTGCATCGCATGCAGCGGCTACATTGGCTGTTATTAAAGTTGGATTTGATATTGGTTTATTAGACCAACATGCTGTTAACGGTACTATTATTTTAATTTTAATTACCTGCTTGGTAAGTTCGTTTGTAACTGAACGTGCTGCACGACAAATTGCTATTACAGAACTTGATTCGGATATAAAATTAAAAAAGAGAATAGAGCGCATTTTAATTCCAATTGCAAACCCTGAAAATTTGCAGCGCTTAATGGAGTTTGCTATACTTATTAAAGACGACAAATCTCTTGAACCTATATATCCACTCACAGTGGTAGAGGATGCAGATGATGCTAATGAAAAAATAAATTCCATAAAAAAAGCCATTGATGCCATTACCCAACAAATTGTATCATCTGATACTAAAATTGAAATTCTGAAAAAAGTAGATTTAAATATTGTTGATGGCATTGTGCGTACAGCTAAGGCTTATGGAGCGAGTCATATTGTAATTAGTAACCGTGCAACAAACACCTCATCTAATTTTTTATTTGGCACGGTTTATAATAACCTGCTTGCCAAAACGCAGCAAGCTGTTTTTTTGGCTAAAATTATACAGCCCTTACATTCGTTTAAACGTGTGTGTGTTGTGTTTACACCTAACGCCACCCTTGAACCCAGCTTTAAGCGTAGCATGCAAAAAACACTTCGCATTTTAAAACAAGTAGGCGATAGGTCTGTAATTTTTGGAGATGATAAAACCATCGAGCAATTTCAAAAAATAGCTAATGATAAAAACGGATCTTTTTATAATTACAAAACCATATTAGATTTTGAAAATATAGAAGAGCTTGTAACAAAAGAAATAACTGCGGATGATTTAATTTTTGTTGTAAGCGCTCGCAAGCAAACTGTATCGCATAGTTTTGTGGTGGATAATTTGCAGAAAGATTTAATTAAAAACCTGGAATTTCAAAGTTTTGTGGTGTTGTATCCTGAAGTACTGGAGACAGCCATTAGCAATGAATTTAGCGATATAACCAGCACACCTGCCAGCGAGAATATAGAAAAATTAAAAGGCAGACTTAGTGGTATATTTAAGAAATAAAAAAAGCTCGGTTAATTTAACCAAGCTTTTTTTATTTGAATCTAGTTCTATGTTTACTTAGTTATACAAGCTCTAATAAACTGATATTTTTCGTACTCGGCTGCGTTCTCTAAATAGTCACCTTTGTAGGCCGGGCCGTCAACCTTAAAGGTGTTAGATGCAATGGTAATATTTTCATCTGTAATGCCACGCATTTTTAAACTGCTTTTAATTTTTTCTAAAGCGGCTTTAGCACGCACTTTAGCAAGGTCTTCGTTTGATTTAAATTTGCTGGTAGGAACTGTAGATGCACTTGCGTTTAAGTTTAACACAATTTTTTGACCTGCATTTTTAATACTCACCAACGAATCAATAAACTGTTTGTATTGCGGTGCACTTTCATCAACCTCATTCATGTTGTATTTAAAGTGGAAGGTAAAGCATCCGTCTTTAAACGAACTGTTATCAGGAGTTTCAGATATACCTTGTATGTATACTACTTTTTCGAAAGGTTTAGATTTGCGTATGTTTTTTGTAGAAACTACAGCGTTATTAGTTACACCATCTTTAGTAGCGTTTATTTCGTAATTGGTTTCAGGATTTAAATTTATGCCTGTAATTTTTCCTTTAGCATCTGTAGTGCCTTCAAATAAGCTGCCATCGGTGCCTGTAACCTTAACAGCTGCATTAGCTACGGGCTGACGTTGTTTTTTGTTGTTAAGTACAATAACGCTTAAAGGTAAATTGATTTCGTCTTCCGGATTTTTTTCTACGTAAATTGTTTTGTCGTAAATTTTTGCCCCCTTTACACCAATGGTATTAAATATAACTTCTTTACCGCTTTTCCCTTTAGCAGATGCCACAAGCGTGTAACTTTTTTCAGACTTAAGTGCTATACCATTAATGTGCCCATCAGCATCTGATTTTGCATTATAATCATCCAAGCCTTTGCTTAGCATTTTTACATCGGCACCGCTTACAGGTTTTTTTTCGCGTTTGTTATTTAGTACTAAAACATTTAAAGCAATTTTAGGTGCTACGGTATCTTGGGTAATTTCCATGCCCGGACATATTTTTAGCGGCTTTAGGTTAATGGCTTTCTGAATCTCTTCGTACGTTATATCTGCCGGAACAAAAATTTCTTCGTTCGATAATTCTTGTCCGTTTTGTTGATATGAAAAATGATACTTGCTTCCTGGAGGAATGATAACGCTAAAAGTACCTGTGCGGCGTTGTGGCCTGTAAGTTCCAACAATCTCGCCAGTAGTAACTGAGGTTACTATAACCGATAAATCATCGGGTAAACTATCACAAATTCCCGGTGTAAATCTTCCACGAAATAAAGCCAATGGGTTTTCTTTAATTAAATCAACACTTCCTACATAAATGTCTTTGTCTCCAAAACTTTTATCGTGCAAATCGCCTTTATTTATATACTCATGTGCCGATGAAAGATAGAAGCGTTTGTTATCGGGTGTAGCAACATAAAACACATCATCATCCGTAGTATTTATTGGAGATCCCATGTTAAATGGCTCAGAAAATTTTCCGTTTTCATCAATAATAGAAAACATAATATCGTACCCTCCCATTGATTGATCACTGGAAGAAGAAAAATAAAAAGTAACACCATCAGCACCTAAAAACGGGCCATCTTCATCATACGGTGTATTAATGGGTGCGCCCAAATTTGTAGCTAAACTCCATTGCCCGTTTGGTAGTTTCACACAACGATAAATGTCAAACCCACCTAATCCACCTGGTCTGTCACTTACAAAATAAAGCGTTTGGCCGTCTCTTGATAAACAAGCATGGCGTTCCCAATATACTGTATTAATGTTTGAGCCATATTTTTGAGGAATTGTCCAGTCTCTTCCATCAAAAGATGAATAATAAATATCTCCACTCTGTCCGTCACCAATGTCTTTATAAATAATTAGTGTTTGTCCATCAGGAGTAAGACTTATCGTTGCCTCATTTCCGTTTGTATTAATAAACGGACTAATTGAAACAGGTTTACTCCATATTCCTTTAGTATCCTTATAAGATACCACAATATCTTCATAGTACTTGCCATCCTCTTCTGATCTTTCTCCACCTGTAGTAGTTGGTCGGCGTGTGGTGTAATAAAGTACTTGCTCATCAGCTGTAATTACGGGCGAGTAATCGGGATACTCGCTATTTACACTATCACCTAAATTATGTAAGGTTACATTAAGGGGGGTTGCCAATATTCGCTTAGCATTTTGAACTTGTTTTTTGTAGTGTTGAATTAAGGCATGCTGTTCTACATCTTTTGGTTTTACAAACGATTCATAAGTGTCGTACATTTTCATAGCATCATCCAATCTGCCATCTAAATGATATGCCTGACCTAGATAAAAATAAGCCTCAATAGGTGCTTTTTTAAAACTTTGCTCATCTTCTTGGTAATTTTTGGTTACATCTAAAATAGATTTTTCCAAATATCTTTCAGCCAAATGTTTTTGAGCTGAAGAGCTTTTTATATAACAAAAACCAACATTAAAATTGATGTTAGCATTGGTAGAATCATATTTGTAGGCAAATAAATAATATTTTAAAGCTATATCATACTCATTATCAATAGCATTAAGGCTGGCCTCTTTAAAGTTCTTTTTGTACGAACCTTTGTCGGCAATAGTTTGAGCAAATGCAAAATGACTTATAGCAATAGAAAACAAAAAGGCAATAACTAGTTTCTTCATTTATGTGGTTTGTTTTAATGTGCAAATGTAATAAAATCGCTTTTTAAGCGACAAATTGTTTAAAAAGGACGATTAATGTCGAAATTCTCCATATAATCAGCTACCCTTCTTAAAAAACTTCCGCCTAAAGAACCATCAACTACGCGGTGGTCGTATGATAGAGAAAGGAACATCATATGTCTGATAGCAATAACATCTCCTTGCGGCGTTTCAAGCACGGCAGGTTTCTTTTTAATGGTACCAGTAGCTAAAATAGCAACTTGTGGCTGATTGATAATTGGTGTACCCATTACATTACCAAAACCACCTACATTAGTAAGGGTAAATGTACCACCCTGTATATCATCCGGCGAAAGTTTATTGGCGCGTGCACGGTTGGCTAAATCGTTTACGGCTTTAGTTAAACCAACCAGGTTGCGCTCGTCGGCATTTTTAATAACCGGTACAATTAGGTTGCCGCTTGGTAAAGCCGCCGCCATGCCTATGTTAATATTTTTGCGTTTTACAATATTTGTGCCGTCAACCGAAACGTTTACCATTGGGTAATCTTTAATGGCTTTTGCCACTGCCTCAACAAACAATGGTGTGAAAGTCATTTTTTCGCCTTCACGTTTTTCGAATTGAGATTTAATTTTATCTCTCCATAAAACCATGTTGGTTACATCGGCTTCAACAAACGAAGTTACGTGCGGAGATACATGCTTGCTCATTACCATGTGGTCGGCAATAAGCTTGCGCATTCTGTCCATTTCAATAATTTCATCGCCTGCCATTAATGATACAGCTGGCTTATTCATTACTGGTGCTGCACTTGCTGCTTGCCCATTACTTGGTTTAGCTGCAGGTTTTTCAATGCGCTCTTCAACAACTTGTTGCGAACCGCGATTAGGAATGTATGATAGGATATCTGTTTTTGTAACACGGCCATCTTTACCGCTTCCGGCAATTTTTTCAAGCTCTTGTACAGATATGCCTTCTTCTTTAGCAATGTTTTTTACCAAAGGAGAATAGAAACGATTTGATTGAGAAAAATCATGATGTGTAGCATGAACAACTTCTTTTACAGGGGCTGCCGCTTGTGTGCTTGTTGCTACCGGAGCCGCTGCAGGAGCTTGTGTTTGAGGTGCACTTGCTGTTGCATTTACATCAGATGAAATAAGCGCAATTACAGTACCCACTTGCACAACATCGCCTTCTTTAAAAAGTTTTTTTGTAAGCACGCCTTCAAACGAAGAGGGGATTTCGCTATCAACTTTATCGGTAGCGATTTCTAAAACTGTTTCATCAATTTTAATTTTATCGCCTTCGTTTTTTACCCATTTAATAATTGTTGCCTCGGCAACACTTTCACCCATTTTAGGCATTATTAATTCGTACTGTGCCATGATATTTTACTTTTTTGTAAGACGGGCAAATATACAGTATTTAGCTATATGTGCAAGGGATTTTGATGTAAGGAAAAAGTGATTTTGGCGAAAAAATTAAAGCTGGTTTTTTAGCTCAACTAAAAAGGATTTTAGCTTATTTAGGCTTTCGATAGCCTCTAAGTTTTTGTTTATCTCCTGAGCGGGTTTTTGCTTTAGTTTTTCTTTGGCGCCTTGCAGGGTAAAGCCTTTTTCTTTTACCAGATGGTATACCAACTTAATGTTTTCAATGTCTTTTTTGGTATAGGTGCGGTTACCTTTGGCGGTTTTGCGAGGTTTTAGGAAATCGAACTCTTTTTCCCAAAAACGAATAAGTGAGGCATTTGCCTTAAATAAATCAGCTACTTCGGTTATGCTATAAAATAACTTTTCGGGAGTTTCCTCTTCCATGAAACCAAAAATAATACAAAGGCAACTTAATTACTAAACCGAATGATAACAATTTACTAACTGAATGGTCTGTAAGGCTTCTTTAACATCATGCACCCTTAAAATGTTTGCTCCGTTAAGTAATGCTAAGGTGTTTACAACAGTAGTGCCATTCAATGCATTTTCGGGCTTGGTGCCAATAACCTTATTTATCATTGATTTGCGCGAAACCCCTGCCAATAAAGGGAATTTAAAAGCTTCAAACTTTTTTAATTGAGCCAGTAATTCGTAGTTGTGTTCAAGTGTTTTACCAAAACCAAAACCAACATCTAAAATTAGTTGTTCTATGCCGTTTTGTTGGGCAGCTTTTATTTGCTGGGTAAAAAAATCGAACACATCAGTAACCGCATTTTTATACTGCGGGTTTTGCTGCATGGTTTGCGGTGTTCCCTGTATGTGCATTATAACATAAGGCAGTTTTAGTTTACCAACTGTTTCAAGCATGTTGATATCAAATGTTCCGCCAGATATATCATTAATAATATCAGCTCCTTCATTAGCAACAGCAATAGCTACATTACTTCTATATGTATCTACCGAAATAAAAACGTTGGGAAATGTTTTACGAAGTAATTTCAAGGCAGGCAGTAATCGAATTAGTTCTTCCTCTTTACCTACCTCGGCCGCATTTGGCCTGGTAGATACTGCACCCAAGTCTAAAATACTTGCACCTTCTTTAACGTGTTTTTCGGCTTTGGCTAGTAAATCTTTTTCGGTGAGCAGGGTGCCACCATCATAAAAAGAATCGGGGGTAAGGTTTAAAACACCCATTACCACAGGTTTTTCAAGGTTCAGCATTTTTCCGTTAGCCCGTAAATTAAATTTTGATTCAAAATTTGTACCTTGCGCCTTCATTTACTTTTTATGACAAATACATCACAACAATACGATTTAGTTGTAAAACAATGCAAAGATATTTTTTTAAAGAAGATGCACGATTATGGCACGGCATGGCGTGTGTTACGCACTTCATCCCTAACCGACCAAATTTTTATTAAAGCCCAACGCATACGCAGTATAGAGCAAAAAGGCACGCAAAGGGTAGAGGAAAATATTTCATCAGAATATATTGGCATTGTTAATTATTGCATTATATCGCTTATACAGCATCATTTAACTAACGATACCCGCATGGAGTTGCCCGCCAACGAGGTTACTGCTTTGTATGAAAAACATATAAACGAAACCAAAAGTTTGATGGAAAATAAAAACCATGATTATGGCGAGGCGTGGCGCGATATGCGTGTAAGCTCGTTAACGGATTTAATTTTAATGAAAATTTTGCGTGTTAAACAAATTGAAGACATGGGAGGTAAAACCCTTATATCTGAAGGGGTTGATGCCAATTACCAGGATATGATTAACTATGCCGTGTTTGCCTTAATTAAGCTAAAAGAGCAAAGCGGAAAGGCATAACTGCTAAACCTAAAATAAATTTGCATAAAGGCACAGAATATCTATTTTTGCACCTCTAATTTTTGCTCCTATAGCTCAGTTGGTTAGAGCATCAGACTCATAATCTGAGGGTCCTTGGTTCGAGCCCAAGTGGGAGCACTCCCATTGAAACCCTTGTTAATCAAGGGTTTCTTTTTTTACCCTTATTGGGTTTCGAACCAAAAATAATTTACAGTAATTATTTTAGCGTAATAAAGAAAGGTCTATCTTTGAGTAAGTAACCTAAACTCTATTAAATATACTTCACATGAAAAAAACACTACTACCCTTATTTGTAGCATTAGCCGTTAACAGTTTTAGCCAAACGCCATCCTTACAATGGGAAAAAAGTGTAAATGGACAACTGTCGGGTTACGATAACACGCAAACATCGTGGCAAGACCCAAGCGGCAATTTTTTAATTACAGGAGCTACAAATAATGATGCATTTGTAATTAAAGTAGATAATCAAGGAAATGAATTGCTTAGATTAACGTATGATGGCCCACAACATGGTTCAGATAATGGCTATGCTATTAAATCTGATGCTGCCGGAAATATTTATTTGGGTGGGCTTACAGCATATAATTCAAACAATGTTCCTTTTGTGGTTAAATATAATTCAAGTGGTGTAAAACAATGGGAGTATGTTCAAACTGCTGTTTCTGTTAGTGGCGTTTTAACAGCTATGGTACTTGATAATTACAATAGCCCAAACAATGTTTATTTTACCGGCAGTAAAAATGATTCAAGCGCCATTATTAGATTAAACAGCACAACAGGTGTTTCAATATGGGAAAAAACATTATGGCCACATGGTAAAATGAATGACATAGACATTGACAACAACGGTCACCCATTAGTTTGCGGATACCAAGCATTTACGGGAGTGAATGCTGATTTTTATGCAGCTGTTCTTGACATTCCTACAGGATATCCATTACGTGGTTTTTGGCAAGACGGTTCTGCAACTGATTCGGTGACAGATCCCAACGGACATTTTGATATGGCTTCAAAAATTAAGGCCGGACCTGCAGGAACTTTTGCTGTTCTAGGAACCGTTTACAACTCACCAACCGCTGCCACTATTTATATGGTAAAATTTGGAAGCACAGGAAATGTACCAACATGGTCTTATACATATGATTCTCCTACCCACACAGAAGGAAACGGGGTTAGGTTATTAACAGATGTATCTTTTTCTAATTTTTATTTCTTAGCAGAAGCAATGTCAACTACCGGTACTTATTACGGATATACCATTGCAGGTAAAGTTAATAACACAGGTACCGCTGTATGGGTAAAAGAATTTAATATAGGCGGCACAACATTAGATGCACACGATATGGCATTAGATGCTAACGGAAATGCTCATATAATTTCTGGTGCAGGTTCCCCTTTTGGTTCTCCCGGCGATATTTATTATAAAAAATTAGCTTCTGCTACGGGTAACGCGGGTTCAACATTACAATATGATAACCAGCGAGGTGGTGGAAACGCTTACGATTATTCAACCAATATATTTTTAGATAACACAGGTCATCCTTATATATTAGGTTCAAGTAATGCTTTAACATATACTAATGATGATGTGCTTTTAGTTAGCCTAAATACAAATGCCACACTTAACTGGGATATAACCTACGATTTCCTTATAAACTCGCAAAATTCTGTTTTCAACATACAAACACTTCCTACGGGTTATAATACGGATCAAATTATTACATGTGGAAGTGTAATAAATAATATAACCGGGTTGGATGTTTCTATAACATCTTATGATGAATCGGGTGCAATTAACTGGCAAAATACATTTGATGATAATAATGGAGGAGATCAGGTAATTGGGTTTGAAAAAACATCCTTTAGTGATTTATTTCTTTGTTCATACAATTTAGTTAGCAGTTTAACATCTATAACTATGTTCTATAACAACGGTACAACTAACGTTTCAATTAAACCTAGCTGGCCATTTCGTCCACTTTATTTTAAAGTAGATTCGGCTGAAAATAGTTTTGTAGGTGGAGATATTTTTGGCGCAAGCGATTTTCAATTAGGCATTTATCTTAGAAATGGTATAACTATTAGCAATACGCCTGCGACTTTAGCAAATACCGAAACAAAATGTGCCAGTATAGCAACAGATAATGCCAGTATTTATGTAGCCGGTACTATAGATAATGCAAGTAATGCAACAATTGGGAAACATTCCTACATTCAAAAATTTGATTTTTCAGGAAACGTAATTTGGTCGGCGACCATTGTGGGTTTTGATAGCACATCAAATTTAAGCGGACCCTCTAAAATTGTTTACGATCGTGCAAGCAATGCTGTATACGTTTTAGGAACATCGTTTTCAGTAGGTTCAACAGTTACACAGTCATTTATTGCTAAAATTAACGCAAACGGAGCAATTGCTTGGGTGAAAAAGGAAAACGCTTCAAACACTCGCAACGAATATTTGAACGATATACTTGTTGCAAATGGTAAAATATATGTTACAGGCTATGCGAATAACGTTAGTTCAGCAACCGATAATTTTGCATTAACTGAAATGTGGGATGTTAATGGAAATAAACAATGGGAATATATTTTTGATAAACCTACAACTGATGAAGAGGGAGCAAGTATAGCAGTTGATACTGCCGGACATATTTTTGTAGGAGGTAAAACTAACGGTATACCTTCTGTTATGGGTGGCAGCGATATGCTTCTGTTAAAAATAAATGCTAACGGAAATTTAGTTTGGAAAAAAGAATATAATGGTGCACAAAATGGAGGAGATTATGCTGTTGATATTGCCCTTTCAAATAGTAACGCAGCTAACCCAAGAATTTATGTGAGTGGAAACACACAATCTACAGGTTCTAATTATAATATAGCAACTCTTAAATATTGTGATCTTCCTGCCGCACATGTAGTACACCCGGCAAGTACAAATATTTGTGCAAATAGTAGTCTTGTTTTAAGTGCTGCAGGTGGGGCTATTGGAGGTTCTTTAGCTTGGAGTTCTGGGCAAACCGGTTCTGCTATATCCGTTAGTACTACAGGTAGTTATTATTTTAGCTCTTCAGCCTCTGATGGATGCAGCGAAAATTCCGACACTGTAATAGTTAATTTAAAAAGCCCTCCGGCAGCTATACAAATATGTATGGTAACGGTTGACTCTTTATCAACCCATAATATTATTTATTGGGATAAAATAAGCGTTACTCCTGATATTGTTGGATTTAAAATGTATAGAGAAGATTTAACCAATATATACACATACATAGGTTCGGTTAGCATAGATAGCATTAGCCAATATCACGATTATGGAGCTAATCCAAATGTAACTACTAAACGCTATAAAATATCAGCTATAGATAGTTGTGGAAATGAAAGTGCTCAAAGTAACTACCACAATACGATATATATTGTATATGTAGGAGGAGGTCAGTATATCTGGAATCCAATATATACTATTGAAAACTCACCTAATCCGGTAAGTAGTTATGTGCTTATGCGCGATGATAATAATACAGGCAATTTCCAACAAATAGCTACCACAGCCGGCACTCAAAATACGTTGACTGATCCAAACTTTGCTTCTTTCCCGAATGCAAATTGGCGTGTAGATGCTTTGGGGTTTAATTGTAATCCTACATTAAGACTTGCATCAGGCAATAACAGCACTTTGGCTGCTAAAGTAAAATCACATAGCAACCAAAATAATAACCGTGTGGCAGGCATTAATCAGGCAACTGGTAGTAGTACACAATTAACGGTTTATCCTAACCCTAGTACAGGAAACATTACGGTTTCAAATTCACAAAAAATTGATGAGTTAAAAGTAACTGATGTACTTGGTAATATTATTTATGAAACTAAGTTTGCTGACCAAAAAACGACTTTACATATTGAAAATAGTGGTGTATATTTTATTACCGTAATTTCAGGTAAAGAAACGAGCATTAGAAAAGTGGTGGTAAATAACTAAATTTATATAAGTTTGCATGCAGCCTTTACAATTAAATGGCAGTAAATTTTTATAATAGCTTTATTTCTTAAATATTCAGGTAAGGCTCTATATTGGTTAAAACCTCAATATCTTTTAACAATTGATTCAGTATTTCGTTGATAGAGTGCACAACAAAAACGCCTCTTGTAAAATACAAGAGGCGTTTTCTTTTTAAGCCTCCTCCTGTTATCTACAAACAATTTGGGATAGTTGAACAAAATTAAAAAAGAAATAATACTACATATAAATAAAAATGAAGTTAAACTTTGCCTTTTTGCACTAAAACTGAATTTAGTTATTTTAAACCTACCAAAAGAGACTGATTAAATTAATAAAAAAACTATTTTAGCCACCATGATAAATAGGCAGATATTTGTTTTTATTTTATTTTTTGGTTTTTCTATCGGGTTGATTTCTCAACCATCTATAAAGAATGCTAAGTTTTTGACTAATATGGGCGATGAAAAATTAATTTCTCTTCCTTTAGATTTAGATAGTTCAGTAACAAACGGAATTGAAATACCGACTAAGAAGCAAACAAAAAACGGGTACTTTAACTTTTCTTTCAAAATAAAAAATACATCAAACAGCGCGCAAAAGTTTTTTTACAAAATATATTATCAAAACGAAAGTTATAAGTTTGATGATGCAGCAGATTATGCTTCGGAAAATTTTTACGGAAGCTGGGAGGATACCAAAGTAATTTATAAGTCTACCAAACTTTTATCGGTTAATGAGGAGGTCGAAATACAGGACAGTTTTAAAATTGTTGGCAACCCTAGAAATGAAAAGATTTTTTATGGCGCTCCGCCGTTAAAGTGCATGACAACTCAAGAGAAGATAAAAGGCGTTACAGACTATATTTATACTGAGCCCAAATGGATGGCTTTAATAAAAGAGCATGCCGAAAAAAACAAAGTTACTTTTGAGGAACAGCTATATGCTGATGCCATGTGGGCTATTAATGATAAAAGACAAGAAGACACTACGTCTAACAACAGATGGAAACGAAACCCCCGGGTTGGCACTTACCAGTTTATGCTAATTGCGACAACCGAAGAGGATTTAGGGAAAATACCAATAGAGGTGAAAGATATTTCGCGAACGAATGAATTGGGTAAGTTTGTAAATCCTTTCGGGTATTTTAAAAAAATAAAATCGACTAATCTTAAAAATACATTGGTTATTGAGTCGGCAAAAAAAATAAAAGTTAACGCAAAACTTGACTTATCGAAAGGGGTTTATGCTAACCCCGAAAATTTTAACAAAGGAGATTATGCAAAAACTTATTATAACGATAAGTGTAATGATAATATTGATTTGTATAAAAACGCGCAAACTGATTTATTTATTCATTATGTAAACCGCAACTATGTTTTACACAATATACCTGAAGTGTGGGATGTTACGGATGAAAATTATTCGAGAAGCGACTATGTTGAAATGATTAAAAAGTATGAAAAATCGACTGATTTAATAGATACATATGTAGATGTAACCAATTGTCCCTGCAAAAATGTGTTGGTTAATCCCAAAGAAAAAAGTGTTTATTTAAAAAACCCTGCAACCAGAAAGGGAGAGTATAAAAAAGAGCATGTTGGCATAAGAACCCGAATAGGTTTTACCTATGGTAAATTTATTGCCAAAATAAAATTTCCGGAAATGCTGAGCGCTGATAATGTTTGGAATGGCATTACAAATGCTTTTTGGATGATAGCCCAGGATGTTAATGCAAACTGGAACATGCGCAGACCATGCAATGCGGATATAGCCTATATTCCAAAATTTATACCCGATAATGAAGATGCGTTGAAAAAAAGTCAGCGGCAGAACGCTTATTCCGAAATAGATTTTGAAATAGTTAAAGAGTCACAATTTTGGCCGATAACATCGTATAACGACAATAAAAAACTGTACAAAACAGATAAGCCGGCAGATGATAAAAACATAATGGTTACTTGCACCAACTGGGATTTAGCCTGCCACGAACCGAAAGATTTTAGTGTTAATGCTGTAGAGAAAAAAGTTAATGGTAAAACATATTTATTTAACCGCTGGGCTCATTATTATAAAGCACTTACCACAAAAATACCTGTTGATCATGATAAAATGTTTAAAGCACCTTATTACTATTTTGAAATAGAATGGACACCTGAAAAAATAACCTGGCGCATAGGACCTGAAAAAAACAAAATGCATGTGATATGTGAGATGGATAATAATATTACCGCTATACCTAATAACCAAATGCTGATGATTATTACACAGGAGTGGCATAACCAGGAATGGTGGCCAACTACGCCATTTAAACAAAATTTTATTCCGTTTCCTAAAAACGATATTATTGGTAAAGTGTTAGAACTTGAAGTAGAATAAAAACATGGTTTTTAGTAGTGTTATATTTCTGGTATATTTTCTTCCTGCTTTTTTGCTTTTGTATTTCATAACTCCGGCAAGGTTTAAAAATTATACTTTGCTGGCGTCTAGTATTTTATTTTATGCCTGGGGCGCTCCGCGGTTTATATTTATTATTTTGGCAACTACCACTATTGATTTTTATTTTATTCAGTTGCTCTATAAAGCTATTACGGAGAAAAAACGAAAGCTGTTTTTAGTTCTTTCTTTATGTCTTAATGTAGGCATGCTTTTTTACTTTAAATACTGCAATTTTTTTATTGATAATGTAAACCACGTATTCGGTGTTAAACAAATTACCTGGATAAAAATTGTTTTACCTATTGGCATATCGTTTTATACGTTTGAAAGTATAACGTATATGGTAGATGTATATCGCAGAGTACACAAACCCTTGAATAATTTTTTACAATATCAGTTATATATTATTTTGTTTCCTAAACTAATTGCTGGCCCCATTATTCGTTATCATGAAATATCAGACCAAATAATTGATAGAAGTGCTAATGATACGGTAGATAACAAGCTAACTGGTTTTTACAGGTTTACACTTGGGCTTGCCAAAAAAGTGCTTATAGCCAATGTAATGGCGGTAAAAGCTGATGAGGTTTTTACTATGCCGCTCACAAGTCTTACTACAAGTGCCGCATGGGCGGGCATGCTGGCGTACACTTTTCAGATATATTTTGATTTTTCGGGTTATAGTGATATGGCCATAGGATTAGGAAAAATGATTGGGTTTAAGTTCCCAGAAAATTTTAATAACCCATATACCTCAAAAAGCATTACTGAATTTTGGCGTAGGTGGCACATGACACTCGGTAACTGGATGAAAAACTATTTATATATACCCTTAGGAGGAAACAAAGTGAAAAACAAAACGAGGCTGTATTTTAATTTGTGGCTTGTTTTTCTTGCTTCGGGGTTTTGGCATGGTGCCGCATGGACCTTTATTATATGGGGCATGTACCATGGATTGTTTTTAGTACTGGAAAGAGTATTTCTTGGAAAAATGCTGGAAAAAATTGGCAAACTGCCTGCTACTCTATTTACATTTATAGTAGTGGCTATAGGATGGGTTTTGTTTAGGGCCGATACTATGATGCATGCCTTAGTTTTTATTAAGAGACTATTTACTTTTAATTTTGGAATATCATTACTTAATATGGATAATGAATTTAAATTCATTTTTTTACTGGCAGTTGTTTTTTCATTTTTTACCAGTTTTAAATTGGGAGAAAAAATACAAGAGAGGATTTATTTTTCTTATTACAACATCTTGGGCAATCTTACCTTTACTCTTATTGCCTGTTGTTTGTTTACTATTTGTTTGGCTTCTATTACTTCATCAGGATTTAACCCATTTATTTATTTTAGATTTTGATGAATAAACTTAAAGGAGCTTTAGTAGCTTTTATATTGTTTTTTATAAGTTGCTTTTATTTTGAGCAGCAATTTGGCTTTATTAAACTAAAGCCATTAGATGGCATTAAGGAGTTAGCCCGCAAGCCAAAACTTATGTTAGCTATTGTTTCAACAGGAGCTTATCAGGACTCATTAAACAACTATTTAAATGAAAATTTAGGCTTCAGACCTTATTTAGTGCGCATGCTAAATCAATTGCAGTTTAGTTTGTTTAACACCACAAAAGCTCCGGGTGTGGTTATCGGTAAAAACGGAATGCTCTTTATAGAATCATATATTAATAATTATACGGGAGTTAATTTTGTTGGAAAAACAAAAGCAGATGAATTAATAAAAAAAACAAAGCAATTGCAAGACTCTTTAGCGAAAAACGGAATTGATTTATATGTGGTGTTTGCACCGGGTAAAGCAACTTATTATTCAGAATACATTCCGGATAATTATTTGGCAAGAAAAAAAGACACTACTAATTACAGTTACTACTCAACTAATTTTATAAAAAGCGGAATTAATTTCATTGACTTTAATAAATACTTTAAAGAGAAGAAAGAAAGTTTTACTTATCCAATTTATCCTGAATATGGCACACATTGGACATCATATGGGGCAGTATTAGCAGTAGACTCTATCATAAAATATATAGAACAAAAAAAGAAAATTGATATGCCTGATTTTATATGTCGTGATGTTAGTTTAAGGGATTCATTAAACGAACGCGATTATGATGTTGGCGTTTTACTTAATTTACCAAATGTGCTTGCTCATAAACCAATGCCATATCCAAAATATAGCTATAATGAAGAAAATAAGATTAAACCTGATGTGCTTGTTGTTGGTGATAGTTACTGGTGGGGTGTAGTTGGAGAAGATATACCGCAACATTTATTTAAGGAAGATGCTTATTGGTACTATAATAAGGAGATATATATACATAATGTAAAAACAGGTGATGTAAATTCGGTAAAACTTGCTAAAGAAATAGCCAAAAGAGATGTTATTATACTAATGACTACCGAGGCCACTTATGATTTATTTCCGTTTGGGTTTATTGATAAGGCTTATGAGATATATTGTTTATCTACCGAAGAAAAACAAAAACTTATTACCGCCAAAATTAATAGCATGTCCGATTGGAAAAAAAGCATTGTTACAAAGGCAGCGGAAAATCATATTAGTGTTGACGAGCAAATGAAAAAAGATGTTGATTATGTAGTACAAATGGATTATACACCGATAAAAAAACCTGAAAGCTATATGATTGGTGATGAATATAATTTACCTGAAGTGATAAAATATTTAGAAGAGACTAAAGAGCGAATGAAAAGAAATTCCGAATGGATGGCTCAAATCAAACTGAAAGCTAAAGGAAAAAATATTAGCATCGAAAAAATGATGGACATAGACGCTAAATATATATATAATACTGAAGTGAAACAAAAAAAGATAGAGGAGATTAAAGAGCGGATGTGGAATGCTCCCGAATGGACAGCGCAAATTAAATTAAAAGCCAAAGAAAGAAACCTTAGTTTTGAAAAAATGATGGATCTAGATGCTAAGTATTTATATGATACTGAAGTAAGACACAAAAAGTAAGTAAATGTTACCTATTGGATTAGAGTCCAAATGAGAACATGGCTAAAAATCTCTTGTATTTGCAAGAGGTTTTTTGTTTTTACTATAGTTGTAAAACGTAAAACATGTAAGTCTTTCTCATAATTGTGTAAGGGTTTAAAAGAGGAGTTTTTTCAACTTTGTTTTATAAAACTAACTATATGAAAACCGAAAAAGAACTCAATGCCGATATTATAAAAATCACGATGATGATAAGGGAGAAGTATCCTGAATTGTCAAAAAACATAATAGAAATGCCGGTTACAAATTCGGAGGCTATTAGTTCGGCCATAAGCAATAAAAGTCTGCAAGATTACTATAATTCGTTGGTAACCTTATTAAAAAACCATGATGAAACCCATGCAACAAAACAAACCACTAAAATTTAAATAGAAAATGGAAACCTTACATAAAACGGAACACAACCTGCATAGCGAAAAAAACTTTTATAAACAACACCACCCTTACTATAAACACATGCATAAAGACTGGCGTTTTTGGGTAGGTGTAGTTTTAATTTTGGTTGCCTTAACTATATATACTATGAGTGTAGATTTTACTATACAGCCCGCTGCGTTGCCAGTAAAATAAATTAAAATACTGTAGGATACAAAGGCAAAATTCCGTCAGACATAAGTGGCTTTTATTTTTCATATAATAGTTTAATTTTGTTATACTCATTCAATTAAACTGTAAATGAACTATTATTCTAAAACCATAAACTCACCCGTTGGCAAACTTAAACTGTTTGCCGGTGACAATAATTTGGTTGGCATTCTTTGGGAGAGAGAAAAGCCAAATAGAACACACATAAAAAGCTCTACTGAAAAAATTGACCACCCTATACTTGTAGAAACCGAACGTCAATTAAACGAATATTTTAATGGCGAAAGAAAACAGTTTGAAATAAAACTTGAATTTATTGGAACTGATTTTCAAAAGCAAGTGTGGGAAGCCTTATTAACTATACCGTATGGCGAAACAAGAAGTTATGGGCAAATAGCAGCGCAACTAAATAATCCAAAATCGGTAAGAGCAGTTGGCGCTGCAAACGGAAAAAATCCTATCTCTATTATTGCGCCTTGTCATCGTGTTATTGGCGCGTCGGGTGACTTAACGGGTTTTGCGGGAGGAATGGAAAATAAGGAACTCCTGCTGAAACTGGAAAACAGTAAAATATTTTCTGCGAATAAAAATACACAGCTCGAAATGTTTGAATAGTTAAATAACAATATGAAAAATACTTTGACATTACTTTTAGCCATTGCAGCATCGTTTGCTTTAGGTTTTTTTTGCCATTCGCTAATTGCAAAACAAATAAACAACAAGGTTGAAGTTAAACAACCGGAAACTCATCATACAGAAAAAAAAGTAATCGGCATTGGAGGCATATTTTTTAAATGTAAAGAACCCGCTAAAGTTAAAGATTGGTATAAAACCCATTTAGGTTTTAATGTGGATGATTATGGAGCGCGTTTTGAGTGGTTAGAAAAGGATGACACAACAAAAACAGGCGTTACACAGTGGAGCGTTTTTAAAGAAACCGGACATTATTTTGACCCATCAACCAAAGAGTTTATGATTAATTATCGGGTTGAAAACTTGGTTAGTCTAGTTGAACAACTAAAAAAAGAGGGTGTAACCACTATTGACCAAATTGAAACCTACGAGTATGGCAAGTTTATACACATAATGGATATAGAAGGAAACAAAGTTGAACTATGGGAACCAAATTTTGATTACGGCAAAAAAGATAAAAAACCTTAATTTTTGTTTACTGCAAACTTATCCTAAAATCAATGCCGCGTAATTTTTTCATCATAAAAAAGTGATGCAAAAGTATATAGCGCCCAAAAACCCCACGCTTAATTTTTCCTGAAAAATTCGAGTTTCTTCCGATTTAACCCTGCTTTTTATCATGTAAGAAAATCCCAAAAATTGTAATTTATTTATCGTCGATCATTTATAAATTTACCATGGTTAGCAATAAGAATAACAAAAATAATACATAACATGAAACATATAATTTGCACACTAACGTTTTTTATTTTATTTTCGAACACCGTGTTTGCACAAAATAATTTGCTGGCACAAAAAAGCAGCCGAACCCGCATTTTGGTATCGAGTGGAGGCGGAGCAAGAGGAGCCTGGGGTGTAGGTGTTGCTGAGGCCTTAATGCAAAAATATAATTGCAGGTACAAAGTTGTTTTTGGTACAAGTACAGGCAGTTTAATGGCACCATATATTTTATTAAATAAAATGTCTGCTCTAGAAACTGCGTACACCAGCGTAACCGACGATAGTATCTTTAGTATAAAACCTTTTAATGTATCCTTAACCAATAACGTGGTTACAACCAGTTTAAAACCTTTGAGAGCAGTTTGGCGTTTATTGTTTAAAAAATATAAAACCATAGGCGAAACAAAAAACCTGCATAAACTAATTGCCAGATGGTTTACCCGTGCGGACTTTGATACGCTACGAAAACAAAACTTATACCTAGCAGTTGCGGTTACCAATATGAAAACAGGTGATATAGAAATTATAAATTCTAACGAACCAAAAAAAGCCCTTTATAAAGATGGTAAAATAGATGAGTGGAAAGATATGTGCAATTGGATTTGGGCTTCGGCTAACGAGCCACTTTTTATGTCATACTACAATTACATAAGTTATGATAAAAAAGATACTGCTTATTATGTAGATGGTGGTGTAAGAGATGTAGTACCCATTATGCAGGGCATTAATTATGCAAAAAAATATGCCAGAGAAAATAATTTTGATACAGTTGATGTAGATGTAATTATAAATAACGGCAGGGTTGTTATTAAAAGAAACTGGACTACCGAGGGCAGATGGATAAACGGATTGTTACGAATTTTAGATGTGTATGATGCGGGTACAGTTAATAAAGACATTATTATGGGAAGCTTATATGCTAAGTACCATGATCTTTATTCTCAAAGCCAAAGCACTTTATCTGATGATAAAAAAGATAAAGAAAAGGAAAGCATCATTATTTTGCACTTGTATTTTATGAATCAGCAGCTTGCCGAAACATATAGTGATGAATTAGGCTTTTTTCAAAGTAAAATGAAAGAGCTTTTAGATAATGGTAAACATTATTTTGATGCCGATAAATTACAGAAAAACAAACCACTGGATTTTCATATAAACTCTAAAAGCTTGGATTAGAAGGGGGTTATTATGCTTGTTTAGGTTAAATTTTAGTTTCTAAATAAAATTCATATATTTATTCACCTATCTATAAAAACAAAACGGATGAAAAAAATATTTATCACACTAATTGCTTTTGTATTTTGTTTTCAACTGCAAGCCCAAGATACCGTTAAAATAAAAACCGCCTTAACGCCTGAGCAAGAAGCCGAAAATGCTTATAACATGGCTTTAGAAATGATGGGTAAAAAAGAGTATCCGGCCGCTATCGATCATTTTACGAAAGCTGTAACGCTTAATCCAACCTTCGAAAAAGCTTTTTTAAGTCGTGGTTTTGCCAAATACGAAAGCAAAAATAATGCAGGTGCTATCGAAGATTTTAATTTGGCTAACAATATAAAACCATCTGCTGATGCTTATTTTGGTAAGGGCGAGAGTTTTTATAATCTGGGTAAAAAAGATTCTTCAACACGAAATTTAGAGAAGGCTGTTGCCCTAGATAACAAATTGGCCAAAGCATTTTATTTGCACGGACAAATAAAATTTGAAGCCAAAGAGTATAAAGACGCTATTAGTGATTATGATAAAGCCATTGCTGCAAAGCCTGATTACGCTTATGCTTACAACGACAGAGGGTCGGCAAAAAAACAATTGGGCGATGAGCCGGGTGCTGTTGCCGATTATGATAAAGCTGTTGCTACCGATAGCAAATTATACATTGCACTCAATAATTTGGGTTCGGCAAAACGTAATAAAGGTGATAATGCGGGCGCTATAGATGCTTATAACAAAGCCATTGCTTTAAAGCCTGATTATTATATGGCATTAAATAACCGGGGCTCGGCTAAATTAAATAGCGGCGATGTAACTGGTGCTATAGGCGATTTTAATGCTGCCCTAAAAATAAAAGCCGATTATGTTTTAGCGATGAACAATTTGGCATCGGCTTACATAAAAAAGCAAGATTTTAAAAATGCTGAAAGCTGGTGCACCAAAGCGTTAATTGTTGACGAAAATGCTGCTGCTGTTTATATAAACCGTGGCATTGCCCGCCAAATGCTGAAAGATGAATCAGGTGCCTGTTCTGATTGGAAACAAGCTGCCAAATTAGGCATGGCTGTGGGTAAAAATTATTCAAGTGGTTTGTGCGATTAATTTATTTTTATAACATGTAGTATGAAAAATTTTAAAAAAATAATTGGGTCGTTTATCTGCATAACTGCATTTAGTTTTTTAGCCCATGCGCAAAGTGTACCTTTTGATAAAGCGCATTTTCCTAATCAAAAAGATCAATTAAAAGAAGCTAAAAAAGCTTTTGAGGATGGCAAAGATGCTTATGATATTGGAAGAAAAGAGTACGATTTTTTATTAGAACAATATATTGCCATACATAAATACTATCCAGTAAGCAGGCATGATTATGGGCACTCAGGCGATATTTATTTTCAGCAGGCATTGCCTTTGTTAGAAAAAGCGCAGGCCTTAAACCCGAATAACGATCAGCTTAATTTTATGTTGGGCTTTATTTATTTTGTGTTTGAACCAAGATCGGAAAAAGCACTTAAGTGTTTAGAGACTGCCTATAAATTAAACCCAACGGCTAACGAACCCGATGACGTGTATTTATTGGCTTGGGGAAATCAATTAAATTTAAATTGGGATGAAGCCATTAAATACTACGAGCTTGCAAAAACTTATGTTAGCACAAAATCAAAAGATAATGCCCCTTTTTTAGAAGAACTAACTAAAAAAATAAGCGAGTGCAGAAGCGGAAAAGAATTTATGGCACATCCGGTACGTACTTTTATAGATAATTTAGGTTCTTCTATCAACACCGTATTTCCTGAGTATAGTGCGTTTATTAATGCGGATGAGTCTACCATTATTTTTACTTCGTGCCGGGATAACTCTACCGGTGGAAAAAAAGATGAGAATGGCGCCTACTATGAAGATATATATTTATCGAACAAAATTAATGGCCAGTGGATTCCGGCTCAAAACATGGGTCCAACTATTAATACAGAAGATCACGATGCAACAGCAGGCTTATCAGCTGATGGAACTACTATGTTTATTTACCGATTTAAAGAAAAAGATGGTGGCGATTTATATGTAAGTCATTTACAAGGAAATGCTTGGTCGAAACCAGACCATTTAGGTAAAAATGTAAACTCAAAAGCGCACGAAACATCAGTAAGTATATCGTATGATGGCAAACAACTTTATTTTATTAGTAATCGTGAAGGCGGTATAGGCGATGGCGATTTATATTTTTGTCAGACCGACGGTAAAGGTGGTTGGCAGATGGCGCAGAATGTTGGCCCGTCTTTAAACACAAAATATCCTGAAGAAGGTGTGTTTATGCACCCTGATGGAAAAACAATTTATTTTAGTTCGAAAGGTTATAACACTATGGGTGGTTACGACATTTTTAAATCGACGTTTGAAAATGGTAAATGGAGCACACCTGAAAATTTGGGCTATCCAATTAACGGACCTGAGGATGATGTATTTTTTGTAATTAGCGGAAGCGGTTACCACGGTTATTTTGCGTCGGCTAAGCATGGTGGTTTTGGTAAAACTGATATATATAGAATTACCTTTTTAGGCCCCGAAAAAACACCTATGCTAATGAATGAAGATAATTTATTAGCCAGTGTAGCCGCACCAATAAGCGATTTTAAAGCGGAAAAAATTGTAAGCAAAGGCCCTAAAATGACTATGCTAAAAGGAATTATTAGCGATGAGCAAACCAAACTGCCTTTAGAGGCACAGATTGAGCTAATTGATAATGAAAAAAATGAATTGCTGGCTACTTTTAGTTCAAACAGTGCAACAGGTAAATATTTAGTGTCGTTACCATCCGGAAAAAATTATGGTATAGCGGTTAAAAAAGATGGTTATTTATTTCATTCAGAAAATTTTGATTTACCGGCTACGGCCGATTTTCAGGAGGTAGAAAAAAACATTGAGCTTAAGAAAATTGATGTGGGTAAGTCTATTGTGTTGCGTAACATATTTTTTGATTTTGATAAAGCAACCATTCGCCCCGAATCGGCTAATGAGTTAGATCGTTTAATAAAACTGTTAACCGATAACCCAACCCTGCGTATAGAATTAGGAAGCCATACTGACAGTAAGGGCAGCGATGATTACAATATGAAACTATCGCAACAACGCTCACAGTCTGTTGTAAATTATTTAATAAGTAAAGGCATTGCAACCGCTCGTTTAGAGGCTAAAGGTTATGGAGAAACCGTGCCAATTGCTACTAACGATACCGACGAGGGCCGTCAACAAAACCGTCGTACTGAATTTAAGATTTTGAGTAAGTAATTACTTATTGTTTTAAATAAAATTTACATTATAAAGCATTATGACACAAACAATATCTCCTATTATAAAACCGGAAGAATTATTGTCTTTAAAAAAAATATCCGGCATTATTCTTATAGATGCTAGGGCAGGAGCAAATGCGCAAGAGCAATATGAAAAAGGTCATTTAGAAGGTGCTTTATTTGTTGATTTAAACACACAGCTGGCGAGTATCAAATCTGACCCATCACTGGGCGGGCGACATCCTTTGCCAAGCCCTGTTCAATTCGCGCAGGTTTTAACGCAACTTGGTATAACGCCCGAAAGCCATGTAATTATATACGACGATAAAAATGGCTCTAATGCAGCTGCCCGTTTTTGGTGGATGCTTAAATCTGTAGGGCATAATAAAGTACAGGTGCTTGATGGCGGACTTGATGCTGCTATTAAAGCGGGATTTAAATTAAGTTCGAACGAAGAAATACCGCATAATACAGAAGCATATAAAGTAAGTAAATGGCTGCTACCACTTGCCGAAATAGATGAGGTGGCAAATGCTGCTAAGGATACTAATTTTCTTGTTATTGATGTAAGAGACAAGGTGCGTTATGATGGTGATAAAGAACCTATAGATTTAATTGCAGGTCATATTCCGGGAGCTATAAACATACCGTTTACAAGTAATTTAAATACTGATGGATTTTATTTATCTCCATCAGAACTGCGTGATAAATATGTAGAAGCCCTAGCAGGTAAAAAAACAGAGGATGTAATTGTTCATTGTGGCTCAGGTGTAACTGCTTGTCATACAATTTTAGCTATGGCTTATGCGGGCATTGAGTTTCCAAAACTATATGTTGGTTCTTGGAGTGAGTGGTCGAGAAACAAAAGACCCATAGCAACTAAGTAAACAGAATAGTAGTAACACATAATAAAAAAGCCTGCTTAAAAACTAAGCAGGCTTTTTTATTCAAGTAAATTTATTTATGATTTAGAAGAATCATATATTTCTTTTAATTTGTTTTTAGTTGCTGTAACTGTAGTAAGTTGATTGTTTACCGAAGTAGCATCTCCGTTTTGTTTTTTAATGTCTTCTAATTTAGAAGTTAGTTCATCTTCTTTATCTTGATACATTTTCATTAAATCTTTCAATGCTTTTTGTGCCGAATATTTTACGTAAACATTTTTCCCTTTTTCGGTGTAGGTTTTAATAAGGGCAGCACCGCTAAGTACAGTTTCATCTTTAGTACAGTGTTTTAAAAACTGCCCGTAGTTATTTACAAAACCAATGGCTTCAAAACCTGTAAAATTGTCTTTTTGTTTTACAAAAAAATCGTTGTTTTTATCATCACCATTGTTGGTGTATAATTCCATAATGGTAAAACGTATGTTGTCGCTGTCTTCGTTCTCCAGCTCTTTTGCTTTTTGCATAGCCGCTTGCGGGTTTTCTTTTGCCAAGGCATCTAAGCCTGCACCTGCAACTGCGTATGATTTTTCTGATAACGCAGCTGTGTAAATGGCTTTTACATCTGCATCACCTTTATAGTGTTTAGCTAAAAAGCTAATGGCTTCTGCACGCACTTTTGTTTTTTCGTCACTTTGCGCCAGTTTAACTAATAAAGGTTTTATCTCGGCAAGTTTTACTCCATCAACTTCTTCAAAAAGTTTTATGGCTTTTATTCTAAGGTCGGCCATTTTATCATTTAAAGCAAGCTGAGCAACTTCATAAACAGCTGCATTGCCAACTCCATCTTTAAACTGGTTAAGGGCTTCGTGTCTGTCTAAATATTTGGGTGCGTTTTTATATTGATACACATAGTCGAGGGTAGTTTTGTTTTCGTTTTTTATGCAAAGCAATTGTTTCTCGCCATCAAAGTTAATTAAGGCAGGTTTTTTATCAGATGAAAAACTAAACTCTTCGCTTACCTTGGTAACTGTAATTTTTTCTCTTCTAACAGTTTTAGTTGCACCATCACCAAAATACAAATCAACATATACAGGTAGTTTGTATAATGGGTTTTCTTCAAAATCTTGTTTTTGTTCAACTTTTATTTTTACTTGTTTAGCGGCATCATCGTAGCTATAAGTAATATCAAGTATGGGATGTCCACCTGTCATATACCATTGGTTAAAAAACCAATTTAAATCTTCGCCGGTTACTTCTTCAAAGGCTAAGCGTAAATCGTGTACCTCGGCATTTTTAAAACGATTTTTCTCTAAGTATAATTTAAGCGATGCAAAAAAAGCATCATCGCCAACTTGTTTACGCAGCATATGTAAAATTTGTCCGCCTTTGTTATAGCTAACGCCATCAAACATATCTTCACGGTTTTGATATTCGAAACGAATAAGCGGAGGGTCCTTTTGTGATGATTGCATCATGTAACCCATTTTGCTACCATAGCTGTGTGCATCGGCTGCATCAACACCATGTTTATATTCTTGCCACAAATATTCGCCATAGGTTGCAAACGATTCGTTTAACGATAAGTTGCTCCAGCTTTCAGCTGTAACTAAATCGCCAAACCACTGGTGAAATAATTCATGCGAAATAACATCTTCGCCTTTACTGCCATCAAGCAACTCACGCTCAGTTTGATAAACAAACTCTCCGTGCAAAGTAGCTGATGTATTTTCCATAGCACCCGATACGTAATCTCTTGCAACAATTTGAGCATATTTTTGCCAGGCAAAGGGAGTGCCTAAACGGGTAGAGAAAAACTCAATCATCTCAGGTGTTAAACCAAATATATTTTTTGCATAAGGTTCGTATTTTGCTTCTACATAATAAGACACCTCTTTTCCTTTCCAAGGCGTATCAAGTACTTTTTTAAACTCGCCAATGCCCATCATAACTAAGTAAGCTGAGTGTGGTAAATCCATTTTCCAATGGTCGGTACGTGTACCATCCGTATTTTTTTTGCTGTCGGTTAGCAAACCATTTGATAGGGTAGTATATTTTTCATCCACTGTAATATAAATTTCATCCGTAAATTTTTCATTTGGACTATCTACCGTAGGGAACCAAGCTGAGTTACTTTGTGTTTCGCCTTGTGTCCAAATTTGTGGCATTTTACTTTTATCTTCACCTTTAGGGTTAATAAAATATAAACCTTTATCATCGGTAATGGCTTGGCTGCCACCTGCTTTCAACTCGTTTGGTTTCGATTTGTAATCAATAAACACGGTGTACTTATCATTACGTGTGTATTCTTTATCTAAATCAATTTTTAACGAATCGTTTTCATATGCATATTTTAAATCACTATTTCCTTTTGCACCTACTAACTGCACTTTGTATATATCCATGCCGCGCGCGTTTAAGTACAATTTTTTTACCGGATAGAAATAAGGTTTAATGTCGAGCGTGGCTTTACCAAATAACCACTGGTTTTGCCAATCAAATTTTACTTCGAGCTTAGTGTGTGTTATATCGTTGCTTTTAGTGTTTGTTGCCCGATATGTTTTAGGGCTGGGCAGTTCAGGTTTTTTATCTACATAAACAGTATCTGTTTTTACAATAATTATTTCCTCTGCACCTTTCTTTTTTTTCTGAGCAAAGGCTGTTTGTGAAACACACAATAAGGCAAAGGCACTTATAAATAATTTATTAGCTGACATAAGGTTTAAATTTCCTGCAAAAATGCAATTTTTATACGATTTAACACTTATTTTATTACAAGTGGTTAAGTTTACGGATAAGATGTCTTTAAACTAAAAATCCTCACATTTTTGTGAGGATTTTATTAAAAAATAATTTCTTATAGAATAAGTTAAAAGAAAGCTCTGTGCTACCTGCGCAAGTCGTTAACAAACAACAACGAAAAAACGAAGCATGCACAGGTGGTGCACAGATTTTCTTTACATTATTTTTTTAACACGGGTTGATGTTTCGTCGTGCCCTTTAGAACTGTGTAATTCATAACCGGTTAGGCTAACATTACCACCATCATTTTCGTACTGAGTTTTAAACTCTTTAAGCGATTGTAATGAAGTGTGGTCAACTACTTTACAAGCAGATAAATCAATCACCACATGTTTACCTTTTTCAATTGCATATATTTTTTTCTTTAAACCTAAGTAATTAGAGAATAAAGCATCTCCGCTAACTTTTACACTTACGTTGTTTCCATTGGTGCTTATTTCCGAACGCGATTTAAATAAGTTGCCAACACCTGCGCCGCTTGCTATGTTTAAAATTAGCTCAAGTACTATACCGGTTGCAACACCCATTAATAAATCATCGCCTGCACAAACAAGTATAGTTACTACAAATACAACAAACTGATCTAAACCAAGATGAAACATATGTTTAAACTCTTTAGGACTTGCTAAACGGTAACCGGCAAAAATCAGTAGTGCAGCAAGTGCAGAATAAGGAATAACTTCAATAATAGGCACAGCCACTAATAATGCCACTAATAAAAATAAACCATGAAAGAAGTTAGCCCAACGGGTTTTTGCGCCAAAGCCAACGTTAGCCGAACTACGTACTACTTCAGCAATCATGGGGCTACCACCAATCATGCCTGTTAATGCATTACCAACACCAACACCGGTTAAATCTTTATTAGCGTTTGATTTACGTTTCCATGGGTCTAAACCATCAATGGCTTTTACTGTAAGTAACGACTCTAAACTACCAACTAAGGCAATAAAAATAACCCATTTAATAAATACGCCAGGGTTGCTTGTTATACCATCAAAACTTACGTTAATAAAACTTTGGCTAAGTATGTCAGTGATTTTTCCTGTTTTTACTAAAGCGCCCGGAGTGTCTTTAATAATAAATGAAATACCAAGTGATATAGCAATTACAATAACAACTAAAGGTGCAGGAATTTTTTTAAGAAACCCCGACTTAATAAAAGAGAAACCAAAAACAATTGCCAGTGATATAAGACCAATGATAAGAATATTTTTATCGTAGTTAGAGAGTATATCAGGCATGTGTTTTACAAGCCCCACAATATCATAACCTTTAGCTTTAGTTAAATCAGCAACGCCCGTAGTTGGGTCTATTGGAGCAGTGGTAGCATCTTTTAAAAATTTTCCATTAACACCAAATAAAATTGGTAATTGTTTAATGATAATCATTACACCTATAGATGCCAGCATACCGTGTATAGCTGCACCCGGAAAAAAATCGGCGAAGTTGCCCATTTTTAATAAACCAAAAACTATTTGTAAAAGAGAAGCAATTACAATACAACCTAAAGCTAAATGCCAGCCTTGTTCGCCGCCGCCAAAAGCTGCTACACAACCCGATATAATTGGAATTAAACCTGCTGCAGGACCTTTAATAGTTAAACGAGAACCTGACAAGAGTGAGACAATTAAACCGCCTATTATAGCAGTAACTACACCAAATATGGGATTAGGAATGCCACTGGCTTTACCTATACCTAAACTAAGTGGTAGTGCTAATAAAAAAACCATAAAGCCCGATGTTAAATCGGCCATCAGGTTTTGTTTTAAGCCCGCTATACCATCTAACGGGATTTCTTGTTTTGTTGTCATTGTTGTTGTTTTGGTTGTTTCCATGTTTATTATTTAGAGCACATATTTTATAATATAATTTAAGAAGACCTGTATGCTGTTTCGTGATTTGTTTTTATGTGCGGACCTAAGAACACGCGAGAAAAAATTCGTATCAAAGCAATGCCCGATATGATAAAACTTAATGAAGTAAAAAAAGCAAGCCCGGCTTGGTCTTCATGTATGTGTGTAAAAATTACATCTTCGCCAATAAATGTTGGAGTAATTGGGAAACCTGTTAAACCCAAACAAGAAAGTAAAAATACAAAGGCAATTTTTGGATGCTCGTATGCGTGTCCGTAAAACTGATTTAAATCGTAAGCGTCTTCTAGTAGCTTTAATCTACGAATACATAAATAACCAACGGTTCCGGCAAATACTACACCGCTCAAATAAAGATACACTTGGTTATGGGTAAAATTTTCGTTAAACGAAATAGCTAACACTAACCAAAAATGATTCATGATAATCATCATCCAACTCATTAGCACGTTTTTTCTTTCAGAAAAAGCTTTTAGTACACTAATTAAACCAACTAAGGCAAAAATAGTTGGTACATATTCGTGCAACTCGTAAGGTAAAGTTATGTGAGCATCTAAAACAACAACGCCAATTATGTAGGCGGGAATAAAAAAAATAAGTAATCTTTTGGTAGTAAGAAAATCTAACATTTTTCCGGCTTCATTTAAGGGTGTCCATAAAATGCGATTCATAAACGAATCTAAATTCCATTCTTTAACTGAAAGCATGTAAAAAGTGTTTCTTATTTTTCTTGGAAAAGAATTTTCAATGGTTTGCTTACGCGGAATAAAATTATAAAACTGCTCTCGGATTAAATAACTAACTGATGATGGCGAAACCAATAACTGATAGGTTCTTAAAAAGGCATTGCCTGCAAAATGGAACAAGGCTAATTTTTCGAAACCAATAGAGACTTCAACAAAAATTAAACCAATTTGTGCCACCGATGAATAAGCTATCTGACTTTTTATTGTTGATTGAACTCTGGCTGTTAATGTAGCTACTGCGGAAGTTAATAAACCTAAAACAACAATTAATATACGTACTGAGATTTGATTTTCCCAAAAAGGGAATGTGCGCAGTAAAAGAAAAACACCCACATGTACCGAAAGCGAGCCGTAAAAAATAGCACTTGATGGAGTAGGGCCTTCCATAGCGCGTGGCAACCAAGATGAAAAAGGTAACTGTGCCGATTTAGCTGCTGCGGCAATTAAAATGGCAAACGATATAAAAACACCAATCATACTATGTGATGAAAGATGCTCATGCACTAAACTCTGATCATTTAATTTTGAAAAAGTAATGTTTTCGTGCCATAAATGATGGCTTGCCCACATAGCAAGAATTAAACCCACATCACCAATACGATAAACCGAAAAAACTTTGTATGCGTTTTTTACCGGCAAATAACGGTCGCGGTAAAATGCAATTAGTAAGAATGAACAAATGCCTAAAATTTCCCAACCAATAAAAAGGGTTTCAAAATTGCCGGCAAAAATGGTAATGTTATAGCCAAAGTAAAACAATAACATAGCGTTAAAAAACCGTTTGTATCCTTCTTCTCTGTGCAAGTATCTTCTGCTATAAATAGTTACTAAAAAAGTTAAAAAGCCGCCAACAAAAAGATAAACAGCAGAAATTTTATCAAAATAAAAATCAACTAAAAACACATAGTTATCGGTGCGATAAAGGGCAATATCAGGTAAGTTAAGTGTTGGATGACCATTTAATAACCAAATTGTAAAAAATATAAGAGAGCCGATAAAATGCAATCCAACAACTCCAAAAACTATCCACGAAATAAGCGACTCCTGTTTTTTAGGAATAAGTAAACTAATTATAAAGCCCACTAAAGGAAGAAGTACAAATAAGTGCAGCAATGAGGACATATTTTTTTAAATTAATTTAATGTGTAAACAGGTAAATTTTCTTGTGAGGTTTCAATTACCTCGGTATCCGTTACCTTATCAATATTTTCTGCTAAAGGTTGGTACAGAGAAAAAGCACCATCTTTAATTAAATAAAATTCTTTTGTTTCAGGATTCATAGCAACTAAGTGTACCCACTCGTTTACAAACCACTCATACATTTCGGGTAATTTCTGAATAGTTTGCAGCACCACTTCCGGAAAATGTTCGACAATAACCAACAAGCGAAGCGGGTCATGTATCTCAATCATCTGGCTTGGAAGCCCAGGCCTTAAATCTCCATCGGTACCGTTAGCTACACCAAATAAACCCATTACGTTATGTGGCAGTTTTGTACCTGCACCAAGTTTTTGATTATCAACGCGCGAGAAAAAATATTCTAAATTAATGCCGCCACAAACAGGCCCGATTGGTTTCATGATACCAAACAGTAATTTCCCATCAAGGTCGGTACTGTAATCATACGAATTCATAAAAGCTCGCCTGTCTAAAAACAAACTTTTTGTAAGTGCTCGTCTACCAATAATACAAAGTGTGTTGGTTGCATGATTATATTCAGGACGAGGTTCGAATAAAGAAACCGAACGGGTTTTTATTTTACTATGAATTTTTTCGGGAGTTTGTTTGGTGCTAATAGATTCAAACCTTCTCGACCTTTCTTTAGAATTTAAATCTAAGGCCTTTGCAAAAATTGCTTGATTTTTTTTGTGTATTTCTAAGTTTTTTGCTGATAAATTTTTTTCATCATAAAAAGCAATTTCGTCGCGTGTGGTATCGTGTAAGCCTCCTAAAAATTGTGTCTCTTCAGGCACAACTAAACCCCTAGCAGCTAAAACCTCTCTTACCTTTGTATGATTTGCCATAAAACTCATTACGCGCGAGTTAACCGAACCCGGCCGACCAGAACAAGCACCACAGTCGTAACCGGCCATAGTATGTGTTTTTACACTGCTGGCTCCATGACCAATTAAATAAATCAACGGGGTAAAATCTTTTATTAATGCAATGCTCCGTAACTGGCCCTCAACACGATTTGCCATTTCTTCAATGGTAAAACCTATCTGCAAACTATTTTCAATATCGGTAATGCTTTTATTTTCTATGGTAAGTGTTGAAACAGGGTCCATGTGCTCAAAAGAAGAAACCATAGTAGGGCTTTCTTTCGGACGGAAAATAGAAATCATTAATTTGAACGCTGACCAAAAACCAATCGTTTGCGAAACAAACCAACCTCTTACTAACGAATGTGTATGTTTAGTAAAAAGCACATCAGTTTCTTTTTTTGCTTTTGTGCCAAGCTCTTTAATTAAATATTTTGGTGTAACA
>Ga0210401_10000653_pt1 | contig 41977 bp, 32 predicted proteins | sample IncBWH32MmetaG_FD_150866 | JGI IMG/M metagenome (GOLD analysis project Ga0210401, IMG submission 150866) | Forest soil microbial communities from Barre Woods Harvard Forest LTER site, Petersham, Massachusetts, United States - Inc-BW-H-32-M | ecosystem: Environmental > Terrestrial > Soil >... | reverse complement strand
GCGGGTGGATTACAACACCGTGCGCCCGCACAGTTCGCTAAGGTATCTGACGCCGGAAGAGTTCGCCGCAAGTGCGGCCACGCGACCGGCGTCTCCCCCTCACGCCGGTCGTCTCGATCGTCCCGACGTGGGCAAAATTCGGATGTGCAGGAACCCCGGAGTGCTAACTTATGACTGGACCAAAAACGGGGGGGCAGGTCAATATGCTAGATCGTCTTTCACCGCTGGCTGTGCGATTATCACAATTCTGCAAACGCCCAACAGCCGCTGCAAACCCGATAGCAAGAGGTTTGGGTTACTTAGGTGAGCGAGTAGCCGGAACGAACTACCGAACCTTGAGACGGCCTGTACTAGATTTTCCGGGGCCGACGACTAAGGGAAGACAGGGCGATCGTAGAGTCGAATGTGCTGAATGCTGCGGTCATCGTCTACCTAACCTAAGGCGACGGAATCGTGGCTGAAACCTCGTTTGAATACGTGCTTTCCATGCCGCTCGAATCGACCGCCGTCACAACATAGTAGTACGTCTGACCGGCCTGAACGGTCGTATCCGTAAAAGTTGCGTTGGCGTTTACCAAAGGATTTAGCCTCGCATAGGGCCCACCAGATATCGTTGCGCGATACGCGTTGTAGCCGACAACGGTAGACATACCCGCAGCCCAGGTCAAATTCACTGAATGCGATTCAGGCTGCACGCCCGAACCTGACAGAGAAATTGTCATCGGCGAATTGGAGGCATCGCTGGTGATGGTGACACGGCCCGTCACAGTTCCAGCCGCTGCTGGAGCAAAGGCCACATTCAACGTCACGTTCTGCCCAGGAGTCAGGATGAGACCAGCGGACACGCCGCTGGCACCGAAGCCAGAGTCGGAAATGCTGAAATTCGAAATCGTCACGTTGGAAGTACCGAAGGCGGTGAGCGTGCTCAGGAGAGTTGTGCTCTTGCCTAAGGCTACGTTTCCGAAGTTCAGGTTCGACAGGCTGGTGTTTAGCCTCCCTGGAGCATCGACTGTGAGGGTAGCGGGTCGGCTGATCACACTGCCCGTCGAGTTAGTGAGCACGACGGCGAACCGTGCTCCATTGTCGGAGATCGTTGTGGCGGGGGTGGTATAGGACGCCGACGTCGCGCCGCTGATGACGGTGTCCGCGGCGTTGCATTGACCGCGAGAGTAGCGCCTGGGCTGATCACACTGCCCTTCAATCGTCCCGCTCTTCATCCATTGGTAGCGGAGCGGAGTCGCGCCCGAAGCCACCACCAAAAACGTTGCTCTCTGCCCGACGACGACCGTCTGATCGGTCAGTTGGCTGGTAATCGACGGCGCACCTGGATCGGCACCACGAGCAGCCCCTAGCCCTGTGCAGCCTGCCGACGAAACCGTCACCAGGGTGAGGAAAACAAAGAGACTTCTCCGAATCAAAACCCTGCGCTGTAGTGATCGGTTCTGAGCATCGTCACAGAGATGGCACCTTATTGCATGCGAATTCATCTCGTGAGTACTGTACCTAGCGCACGCAATAAATAGCTACTGTTCAAAAGAACAGATAGAGTACAGGTCCATTTTGTGACGAATAATCTACAACTTTCTTGTCCGTCGAAAGAGCTTCTCGCCGAAACAATGACGGCGGATTCGTCGCGCCACTGGCACGTGCCTCACGCCAAGGCCGGACAAGACTGAAATCATTAACAACGCAGAAAAACGCAGGGTACTTTGGTCAGTTCCGACTTGGGCACTCTATTCGGCTGAGTTCCACCGTCGTTTAGGTGGCAAGTTGCTTACGACGGAGCATCTTGCCAATGAACAGCAAACCCGTCCCAAAAAGCAAAATAGATGTCACCTCCGGTGCGGGCGTAATTGAGGACGCCAGAAGATCGGCCGTTTGCGGACTTGGCGTACCCAACCCAGGATGCGGCAAGAATCCTGCGTTGGTGAGGTCTAAAGTAAGCTGAATCACGCCGGGTTCGGGTGCGAACGGAGCCCACAGAGGCCCGGTGATACTAGTAAGATTAGCGACCAGCGAAGTATTTGTTTGACCCGAGATTGAGTTCTGCACGAGATCGACCAAGGAGAGCATGCCCTCGAGTACCACAGCGTTACCCATACTTGGATCGGTAATCTTTAGGTCCAGCATGCCCGTGGCGTCGTATTCGGCATGCTGAGTCGGCGGGTTGAAAGGAAGGTCCAAGGTCAATATCACAGGGGAACCAGTTATAGAATAGTTGTCAAGATTTGACAACAGTCCCCCTGTTCCAAGCGCTTTCCCCGAAATATTACTTGAAAGTGTATAGTTTTCGGCACCTAGCGGGCCGGTCGGCGTGAAAGTAAAGTTCCCGCTTGTGTTTGCGATCAAGGTGATCTGTGTTTGCGCATTAGTGCGCAACGACCCTATGCTTGCACTCAACGCGAGGGCGGCCAGGACTAGTTTCCACATGAATTGTTTTACCTCCGAAATGAGCCTCTTTCAATCCGCAACCTGGAAATTCCTCGCTACTCGGCTGCAGATGCCGCGTCCAAGCATCCACTCCGGGGCAAACTTCTGCTCGGTGCCTCCCGAATGCTTAGGTATCGCCTGCGAACACCTGCTCTTTGAACTTGGCTGTGGCTGGTGCTTTATTCCCGATTTCTCAAATTCCGTCGCCGGTCTGCTGGGCGTTTCGAACGTTTATGCTAACCATCCCGAGCCTGTCAACTAGATTCTCCACAATATCCAAATTTATTGTGCAAGACCTGTGGACGCTTCTAGAAGTACTAGAACGGGCGGAACAACAGGGCCGCCGTGGTCGCAATTTTCATCGAGAAAGTCGCTAAAGGTGAATTTCCAAAACCCCGGTCAGTTATTGAGGAGCGCCTGGCGTGCTTGATTCCGCTCGGCATTACGCAACTGGTTCATATCGAGCGCGGTTTGCAGCTGGGCCTTGCCTCTATCTTTCTGGCCTACCGCCACAAGCGCCATACCAAGGTGATAGTGAAATTGGGCAGCGTCAGGGCTTTTCTCTACGCAATCTTCCAGCAGTGGGATGGCGCCGGCATATTCGCCCTTTTGGTACATGACCCACGCCAAAGTATCTGTAATGGATGGGACTTCGGGCATCTGGGATTTGGCCTTCTGCGCCATGCTCAAGCCAACGTCGAGATCTTTGCTTTCCGCAGCATCGACCCACGCGGTGTTTGCGAGGGCCACCGAAAAGTTTGGATCAATGTTCAAGGCTTTCTGATAGTACTTACGGGCCGTCTCCAAGTCTCCTTGCTCGAGGTACAAGTTACCGACCATGGTGCACAAAGGGGCAAACTCGGGTCGGACATTAAGTGCCTTCTGATATTCCTCGATAGCAGCTTCGATTTGATTTTCCTCTTGATATATCTTTCCCGTACGCAAGTAAGCCTCAACATTCTTAGGGTCAATCTGGATCGCACGTTCGAACTCGGCCTTAGCCGCGGTCTCGTTTCTTGCTGCTAACTGTGCGGTCCCGAGGATCACGTGACCCGCTATGTTGGTCGGATTTGAGGCCACAAACTGCTGTGCCAGGACAACCGCCCTAGGCGCTCGCTGTCCTGCGACAAGATAGTCCGCGTACGGCGAAAGGACCGCGGCATTCGACGCATCCAGTTGCAGAGCGATCTGGAACTCCCTTTCGGCATCAGCTGCTTTCCTTTTCGCGGCGTAAAACTGCCCTAAATCCGCGTGAACGACTGCGTTGTTGGGAGCCAGCCGCTTGGCCGCGAGTAACTGCTCTTCCGCCCGACGTGCGTGCCCTTCATGCATACAAACTACCCCGAGAAGCAAATGGTAGTCCACATCCGCCGGAAATTTCTGTACCAATTCCTGCGCGTATACTTGAGCGTCGGATGCGCGATTTTGAGAGAGATTCAATTGAGCGAGACTCAGGAGAGCCTGCGGCAAGCCCGGGGACACACGAAGTGCCTCCTGCAACTCCCCGTTAGCTTGTCCGATACTCTCGTTCTGCCAATAGGCCAGAGCAAGATAGTAATGAGCTTGCGCCGAATCCGGGAAAGCCTTGACGGTCTTTTGTAGAGAGGTTATCGCATCCAGAAGCCTGTTTTGAGCCGCAAGAAAACGGCCATGATTAACCCCTACAAGCACGTCTTTGGGCGCTTGTTTCATGAGCTGCGCGTCGAGCTGAGCTGCCTGGTCGGACCGGTTTGATCCCAAGTACAGCTCCTCCATACGTCTTTCAATCGCCAGGTTGGAGGAAGACACGGAAAGCCCTCGCTGATACTCAGCCAGAGCTTTATCCTGTTCCCGTCGCTTGACGTAATAGTCGCCGATCGCCATCGCCGCCTCCGCTGACTTTGGCGCTTGCGCGCGTAGCTTGTCGATAACTGCATCCGCTTCCCGGGTTTTGCCTTCATTGGAGAGCAGGTTAGCCCAATCGATGTACAACGGCGCGGCTTCGGGATTGTTGCGAATTCCCGTTTGCAGTGTTTGCTCCGCTTCAGTTGTTTTGTTCTGCAGATGATAGAAATTGGCAAGATCGATGTTAGCCTGCACCGACTTTGGATCAACTGCAACGGCTTTCTCTAGGTGCTGTTCGGCATCATTAAAACGCCGCAGACTGATTTCCACGAGAGCCAAATTCACGTACGAATTGGGATCATTTGGCAGTAATTCGGTGATCTTCACGAAAGAGACCAGGGCTGGCTCTGGCTTTTGCTGCCCTATGAGTGCGGCCCCCAGCAGTTGGTACGAGCCCACGTTGTTCGGTTCCTGTTTAATGATGAAGTTTGCTTCTTCTTCCGCTCCGTCGAACTGGCGGGCAGCTAGATATAGCCGCCCCCTGTCTAATCTGGCGTCAATGCGGTTGGCGTCCAGTTCAATAGCCTTCTCAAGCGCCGCGTACGCCGTGCTCCAATCGCGCTGAGCTAAATCGGCCTGGGCGAGCTGGTAGTAGGCCTCGACAAAGCGCGGATCAATCCGGAGGGCGTTACGAAACTCCACTACGGCGTCCCCGTAGTCGCCTTTTTTCATGTAGTTCTTGCCCGCGGCGAGGTACTTCGCCTTTGCTTTTTGCGGATTCGTCGTGCACGCGCAAAACACCATTGCTGCACAGACGAGAATAAATGCAGGTGCGAGCTTGTTTGCGAACCGCCTCATATGCGCCTCCACCAATCCCTCAAGTCACTTCGGTATGATTTCGTCCAATTGCGTATACAGAGTTTGCGCGAAAGCCACAAGTCTCGCTCGTGCTTTGGATTCGCCGTCGTTCATTGGTGTGATGAGACGTACGAGAGCGCCATCTGTCCGGTTGCGAGAGATGGCGTCGGCTACCATCCAGAATTTGCCAGCGTATTCGCTGGCGTTGACTCGTCCTCGACCTTGGTACCAGTAGAGAACCTGTTCCTGGTTCTGATCCTGCTGAATTACGTAGTCATTAACAACGATTTGACGGCCACCAGCAAGCAGAATTGTTGTGTAGCCTGCATAGATAGGGTCCCAACCCGTGCCCGGAAGGCAATTTTTCGGTGAGTGAATTGTGTCCCCGCTTTTCTGGCTGGCGTAGTAACCGACATATAGCTGAACAGGTGCCTCACCACGGGAAAAATAGATTCGGTTCACATAGTCGCTCACGCCTACTGCTTGCACAAGTCGTTCGGGTATGATTTGCTCCTGGCCTTGCCAGGTGCCGACGAGGTAGGACAGCTCGTGAAGAGGTCTGTGGGGAACGACGGGTTCGCCGTGGCTCACGATGTGAAGCAGAACCTCAGCTCCGAGCAAAACGCCAGCCGTGACCAACGAACGAATCGATTGAGAGAGACTAAACACGGCCTTCTATCCAGGTTAGCTGTCTCAGAATCCCATAACTCGCGAACATCAGACCCAGAGCGAATAGAAATACAACCCAACCGGAAAATTCGTGCAAAAAACCCTCAGCGGCCGTCGGTCCGAAGCAATGCGCCAACACACCCGCACCCGCGATACGAAGAGCGTTTGTGACAATAGCAACGGGGACCATCAAAACGGCGAGTATGTATCGCACCCACCGGTGTGGCGACACCAGGTAGGCATAGGCAACTGCCAGCGCAATCAAGGTAATAAGCGACCTGATGCCGCTGCACGCTTCGATAACTTCGAGGGAATAATTGGCCATGACCAGTACATTGCCATCTCGTAGTACCGGCACATGAACCAATTCCAACCACGCGGTGGCCAGGCGCGAGGCAATCAGTTGCAGCGGAAAAGTGACCTGGTTGTAGATGATTACAGGAATCGGAACCATCCACATCAGATAACCGAGAGGAAAAGAGACAGCGCGCAGCACTTTCCAACCGGCGAGGAAGAGAATCACTCCCCCAATCAGCACCAACAAAGAAAATCGGCTGATAAATAACTCGGCTCCGAGCGACCCCAGTAATAGGAGGCCCACGGCGCCGAGCATCACCAAGAATCCGAAATTACTGGGGTTAATCTCCCTACTCATCCAGCGTTCGCGCTGGTGCCATAGGACATAGAGCGAAAACACCGGAACGAAAAAACCATGACTGTAGTCCGGATCGTTCCACCATTGGGTGACGAGGCCCTTCAGCACGCCCGCGTACAGCAGTATAGCGAGACATAACAGAATCGCGGGCCACATGATCCAACCGCGCCCTTTCCAGGAAGACGCTACTATCTGAGAGGTGGTTGACATCGAGTTATTTCTCAGATCAGGTCCCGGTCGATCTGCCCGCGCGACCTGCTCGTCAGTCCCAGGCTCCATGACGCGAATCGCAGCGCTACCATTCACAGAGAAGATGTTGGCAGAAGGATAGCAAAAAAAGTCCGATTCGGAACAAAATGCTGAAAAAACCGCATTTACATCGAAGTCGGCTTCAGCCCACCCATCCACTTCGGGGATCGCTTCGATGCATTGGCTCAGCGGCGACTGACCGCGGCTGCGGGACCTGCCGGGTTCACGGGATTACCAGAATTGTCTCGATGGTAGCAGCCTAGAGTTCCTTCGTGTAAACTTTCGCTGCCAACAGGCGTAAGATTACGTGTCCGGTATTTAGGGGAACACCGCCAGGAGTTGCAATGCCAATACCTGAAGGGCACACAGACCAATCTCTGGCTTTCGAGGAGTACATGTCCATTGTGCACCGACGTCGCTGGTGGATATTGCTGCCTGTGTTTGTGTGTTGGGTCGTAGGCTGGTCCGTGAGCTGGGTGATCCCCTCACAGTACAAGTCTGAGGCGCTAATATTGGTGGAACAACGGAAGGTTCCCGAGCAGTACGTCGTCCCCAACGTTAGTGTCAGCCTTCAAGACCGTCTGCAGAGTATGACCCAGCAAATTTTGAGCCGCACCAGACTCCAGGCTGCGATCGACCGATTCCATCTGTATCCGGCTCGCCACGGCGCGAGAAGCTTCGCCCGAGATGAAGACCCCGTCGATGAAATGCGCAAGGATATAAACATTGAGCTGGTCAAGACTCCAGGTCGTAGCGAACTGTCGAGTTTTAAAATTCAATATACGGCCCGTTCACCGTCTTTGGCTCAACAAGTCAATGGAGCCCTAACAACGCTTTTTATTGACGAAAATCTGAAATCTCAACAACAGCTTTCCGAGAGCACGACTTCTTTCCTCGCCAACCAGTTGGAAGAGGCGAGACTCAAGCTTGAGGAACAAGAAGCCAAGGTCAGAGCTTTTAAGGCAAAGCACTTCGGGAATCTGCCGAGCCAGTTGGAGACCAATGTACAAATCCTGACAGGACTGCAGGCGCAATTGCAGAACACCCAGCGGTCAGAAGACGTGGCCAAACAGCAAAGACTTTACCTGGAGTCGCTATTACAGGGGTATCAGACAGTGCGCTCCACCGTGGGCAACGGAGATTCTTCGGCGCCGGCCCCCGATCCTCTCGACAACGAGCTGCTTGGCTTGGGCCACCGTATTGAAGAGGCGCGATCACGTTACACCGAGGATCATCCGGACGTCGTCGCTCTGAGGGGCGAAATTGCCAAGGCCGAGAAACTGAAGCAGGAAGTTGCCGCGGAGATCGCCTCTCGACAAAAATCGGGCCAGCCGGCGAGTGCCGGTGAGTCTGTCGGGTTGGCAGCGACACAACAAGGATCGCCTTCTCCGATGATGCAGATGCAAAGTCAGCTGAAAGCTAATGAACTGGAAATCCGAAACTATCGACAGTACGAGAAGGAAATTCAGGCACAGATCTATTCCTATCGAGTACGCCTCAATCTGACTCCGGCAACGGAGCAGGAACTTGCCGACATTTCACGTGGGTACGAAGAATCAAAGACTAACTACAACTCGTTACTCCAGAAACGAAACCAGTCGCAGCTGGCCACGAATCTGGAAGAGCGCCAGCAGGGTGAGCAATTCCGCATCCTCGATCCACCTAGTTTGCCGGAAAGGCCGTCGGCACCGAATCATTTGCTGCTGAGTCTCGGCGCTCTATTGGCTGGGATCGCTTTGGGATTTGTCCTAACGGTTCTCCTCGAAGTGACGGACGTACGTATTCGGCATGAAAAGGACCTTGAAGGCCTCACCAAAGCCCGGGTATTAGTGGGCATTCCTCATTTGGATTTACCTGGAGAAGGAAGATCTCGCGCCTTGTTGCGATGGGTTGAAATTGGAGTTGGAGTAGGAATGGTGATCTTGATTGTAGCCGGAAATTTGTATGCATTTTACAAAAGTTAGCGACGATGTCCGAGGCCAGCTTGGCAGGTACTGGACCAGCCCAGGCAGAGCGGCGAAGATCCAAGAAGCAAATCCCTCACGGCCTAGTGAAATCCCACAGTTTTGGAATGGCCTCGAGGGCGACATGAGTCGCGGAGGTCCCGCACCCAATTCGCGGAGAGGCTTAAGGAACAGATTCCTCGTTATGACTTCCGATATAAGCTCCAACCGCACGTCGCCGATTGGCCTTGATCCGCCACAAGTACAATGCGAGAGAAAAGCTGCCATATGAGGTTTTCCATACCTTGAACTTTTGTGACAAGATCAAACCATGCTTTTAGTTCGAGACATAAAGTGAAAGTGCTGTTCTGGTCTTCTCTAGCCGTAATCATATTTACTTATGCCGGATATCCGCTTCTAGTGTATTTTCGAGCGCGCCTTTGGCCCCTTCCCATCCGGCGCTCGAACATTTTTCCAAAAATCACCATTCTCCTTTGTGCGTATAATGAGGAAAACCGTTTGTTGGAAAAACTAGACAATTTGGCTTTTGTTGAGTATCCGAAACATTGTCTGGATATAGTTGTCGTATCGGATGGCTCCACGGACCGAACAAACGAAATCCTCGCCAAATGGACGGGCCCCGGTCAGCAAAGCCTGATTTTGCCAGTACATCGTGGCAAAGCGGCCGCTTTGAACTCTGGAATGGGCCACGTCACGGGAGAAATTGTCGTGTTTACGGACTCTAGGCAGAACCTCGCTTCTGATGCCCTAAAGAATTTGGTTGCGAATTTTGCTGACCCAGCTGTGGGCTGTGTCAGTGGTGAACTCATGATCTGTGAGAGCCCCACGAATAGGTCGTCTGACGGTATAGGGTTGTACTGGCGACTGGAAAAGAATATCCGACTCTGGGAAGGACTTGCCGGATCAACAGTAGGGGCGACTGGCGCGTTTTATGGTGTGCGCCGGAATCTTCTTCGTCCGATTCCGGAAGAAACTATTCTCGACGATGTGTACATTCCATTGCTGGTTGTGCGACAGGGACGGCGCGTCTTGTTTGAACCAAAGGCTCTGGCTTGGGATCCATTCATTCCTACGCCGAGACAAGAGTTCAACCGTAAGTTGAGAACATTATTTGGGAATTACCAACTATTAGAACTCGCACCATGGGTTCTGTCAGCTTCAAATCCCGTCTTGATGCAATTTGTTTGTCACAAATTGCTGCGACTTCTCGTCCCGTTTGCGCTTATTGCTACTTTCGTCTCCACATTCTTGCTAAGAAATGACCAGTATGGATTTGCTTTCGTAACCCAAGTTCTCTTCTACGGGCTCGCGGTCTTGGGTTTGTTGCGCGTGAATAACGGAATTCTGTCGCGGCTGTCAAATATTTCGCTCACTTTTACTCTTCTGAATGCAGCAGCCGCCGTCGCATTCCTGTATTTCGTCACCGGAAGGAAAGCAGTATGGACCAAACCATAATCAACGGTTCTATCATTCATCCGTTAAATATCAGTTCTTAGGAACTTTAAAAGCCGGCTATGAAGATCTCTTATTCTAACATTCTCGAGTCTGCTCTAATTCCGGCATACTATCGATTGAGAGGGCGTAGGTATCCACATTACAGGACTCTATTGGAGAGGAGTCAGTGGTGGTCGCCAGATCAGATACAACAATTTCAATGGCAGGAACTAAAGCGTCTGTTGGCGCATGCATTTAGAAATGTTCCTTATTATAAACAGAAATATTCAGCGGCTGGGATCGAGCTTGGTGATATCCGAACCCCTCAGGATTTCGCCAAGCTCCCTCCCTTAACCAGAACCGAGGTAAATGCTCATCGCTTAGAGCTGTGCGCGTCGGAACCACCCAGCAGGCTGCTTCCACACGCCACCGGCGGCTCATCCGGTGTTCCCACGAGATTTTTCATTACGATCGATAGCTATGATTGGCGTTGTGCTGCTTCAGATCGGGCGTATTCATGGAGTGGACATCATCTTGGCGAAAAGACATTTTACTTGTGGGGAGCCCCAGTCGGAAAGGTGCCAGCTTTCAAATCTGCGAAGATGAAAGGTTACAGGTTGCTGCGTCGTGAGGTCGTAGTGTCAACATTCAGCCAGACGGCCGAGTTGTGGCAAGAGACGTTGAGTGCCGTATTACGCTTTAAGCCCAGATTTATCGTTGGTTATGTATCAAGTCTAGAGGAATTCGCGCGGTTTATAATGACCAAGCGATATGCGCTGGAGGGCGTACAAGCCGTGATCGCCGCCGCGGAACCGGTGTATGAACGCACGCGAGAGTTGGTCACGAGAGCTTTTTCGGCCCCGCTCTTCAATGCATATGGCTCAAGGGAATTCATGTCCATTGCCGCAGAATGCACACAGCACCACGGTCTGCATGTCAATTCTGAGAACATTCTCGTAGAAACGGAACTCCCGTCGCCCGAGACTCCTTCCGAGTTTCTAGTGACTGATCTTCATAACTACGGAATGCCATTTATTCGCTATCGTATTGGCGACATGGGGGTCATGGGCCGTTCAACCTGTCCGTGTGGGCGCGGGTTGCCACTTCTGGGGTCAATTGAGGGTCGTGTACTCGACATGATACGGACGAGAGACGGTCGGGTAATTCCCGGTGAATTTTTTCCGCATGTATTGAAAGACGTTTGTGAAATTTGTGAATTCCAAGTGGAGCAAATCAGCTTGGAGGAGATCGTGGTATCGGTAGTGCTGAGCCATCCGCTGTCGGAAAGCAGTCAAACGCTGCTGCGAGACGAGACGGCAAAGGTTTTTGGAAACGATGTTCGAATCACGGTTAAACCTGTCGAGACCATTCCGCGTCGGGCCTCCGGCAAACGTAGCGTGACGACAGGCCTAAGAAGTTCAACGTCTGGTACCTTTGATTGGACCGGCACACCGGGCTTGTGATCATTGCTCACATCACGGACAGCATGCAGATCGGGGGAGCGGAGACGATTATTGCGCAGCTTTGCCGGATACAGCGCCTCCAAGGGCACTGCCCCCGTGTTCATTGCTTGTATGAGATCGGACCCGTCGGGCAGAGACTTCAGAATGAAGGCGTTGAGGTCACTTTGCAGCGCCCGCCAACACTCGTTGGCTTAATGCGCAGCCTCTATCGGACTTTCAGACGGTCGAAGCCGGATGTGGTGCATTGTCACAACGCTACGGCAGCGATCATCGGCGCAGTTCCCGCACGCTTGGTGGGAGTAAGAACTGTGTTGGTGACACGACACGGTCTCGTTGGGCCGCCCTATTCGCTTCGTCGCGAACTGAAGTTTGCAGTGGCATCCCGTTTTTGCAACTGGGTAGTCGCAGTATGTGATATAGCGCGCGACAACCTACGAAAGGCGCCATTTTCTGCCCGTGACAGGATCGTACGCATATACAACGGTTGTGTAGCAGCAAGAGCGGATGGAAGTACAACCCCGCCTAAGATTGGCTTCACACTTCTGAATGTCGGGCGTTTGTCGGTGGCGAAAGATCAGGAATCACTGATCAGAGCGTTTGCTTTGGCGAAAAACTATGTTACCGACCTTCAACTTTGGATTGTCGGTGACGGTCCACTCAAATCTAGGTTGAAAGAGCTCACACAGGAACTCGGCGTCGAGAAAGCGACGCAGTTCTTTGGTGAGCAAACGGATGTTGCTCCCTTCTATGTTGCCGCCGATCTTTTCATAATGTCGTCGGTGTCAGAGGGGCTCCCTGTGTCGCTCCTGGAAGCGATGTCCGCTAGCTTACCCTCGATTGTCACGGACGTCGGAGGTATGGGAGAGGTTGCGCGCCTATCGGGATCGACTCTAATCGTTCCAGCGTCCAGTTACAAGACACTGGCTAACGCCATTCGTGAAGTGGCCCAGAACAGATTTGAACTTGCCTATTTGAGAGGCGCCGTCCGGCAGTGCTACGAGGAACATTTTACACTTGTAATGATGGCGGATGAATATCTGCGCTTGTACCAGACCTCATCAGATCGCCCCGCGCGATGTTAAAAGTCTGGCTGTGAAGTAGCGCCTGTGTAGTGCTCCCCACCACGCCTTCACCTCGATCCCAATCAGAAAACGGCCGCTCCTAAACTCGTGGGAGCAGGGGGCCGGACGGCGACCGCAGCCGCCTGGACGGCATAGAGGGAACCACCCGTACTCGTGAAGCTTAAGCTCCCGTCACTTCCCACAGGAAGGCTCGAATAAATGGTCGCGCCATCCCTGGTGACGTTATATGTGCCGGGTGCCATATCGAGGATAACGTGCCGGCCGTTCAGAGAGCTGCCGTAGGTCGCAGTGTACGTGACACTAGTCTGCGGCGTTCCATCCGATGAGAACAACGCAATTCTTGGGGCCACACCATCATCTACCAGCGCGCCTTTATAGTTGCGGGCGCTTATCAGCGTTGTCGTGGGCATAGGCGCGCCAGAAGCTGCAGGTACAAATACAGTCAGAAACAAGCAGTTGATTGAGCAGCTGGAGGCGTTCGGGTCAGACACATTAAATGCCTGCGTTGTAGATAACGGGGCTTGACCCCACACCAGCACATCGGTCGAATTCGTAATAATCGGAGAAGTTGGTAGAAGCGTGTCAATCCAAAGCTTTGAACTCCCAACCGTTACCGAGGCAATACTTCCAGCTACGTGAATCGCAGTTGCGATTCCCGATGGAGTTGCCGTTCTGAGGGCGGGGGTGTGCCACGTAAGCTTTCGCGTAGAGTAAGAAGGTGAACTAATACGGTCCATAACGAACGAGATATCCCCGCCGACGTTAACGAAGCTGCGTACATAATCAGTGATTGTCGTGAGACCGTAATTGTTGCCGTAGGCCCTAGTTAAGTTGGCTTCTTGAAATGTCCATCCGATCCCTTCTTTGTGTTTCGGGGGAATGAGTGGATTCAATGCCCCCCAAAATCCCTGGCATCCAGCGTATTGATAGGTCTGCTCTAAGCAAGACGAGTTTGCTGGATTCCTTCCCTCCGACGCGCCACCATCCCAGTAAAATAAAGTGTTGCGGTCCCAGTTTGAATAAGGGTTGTCGGTTTGAGGCCATGTGCCGGTCTCAAGGGATACCGCACCATTTTGACCAGCCCACATACCAGCATTTATGAGCATGTAGTCCGATCCGCGCTGAATGGAAATATGTCCAGCTATATTGCTTTGATGGTCGGCAAAATGTTGCGTTGTCCCGTTTACTGTTGTGTGAACCGCAGAGGTTGTCCAATTGCTCCGAACAATAGAGTGATTATCACCGGGAGAAAAAAAGTTTAGTGGCAAAGTATTGTAGTTTGTCCCTGGCGAGACGGGGTGGTAGAAAAACTGGTCGAAGTTAGAAACGATTCCAAACGCCGGACTGACCCCACTGTAACCATAATTAGGGTCAAGATTTTGGCACAAGTATGTCATCCAACCACCTTCGGTCGTTCCAGTAAGGATTGCGCCAAGGTCGCAAGGAAAAAATCTGTAGTATACGTGTACGTTTGGACCGCTCCATTCGCCTTCGTCAGTAATTGACCAAAGATCAGGACGTGCCTCGTAGACGCTGTTTTTGGCTATTTGCTTCATCCACGGTAGGTATTGAGTGAACAGGTCAGCTTTTCCAGACGTCTTCATTCCCTGGAAGAATTGGATATAACGAAGAAATACGGACCCTCCGTAGTTATATCCCTCAACCCCGTAGCCTCCCTCGAAACCTCCGGGTCCTATTAGCGGAGGCCCGACTATGGTTGGACCTGGCGTGAGAGCTGGCACGAAGTAGGTGTTAAGGCTATTCAGTACGCTAGCCAGAATCGCTGGAGCACCGTTGTCATCACCTTCTAAAGCTATAGCCGCAAGTCCATATCCCATGATGTGTGCGCCATAATAGTTACCATATGCGGTTGGGCATCCGCTTGAGCAGTTCCACTCAAACCCACTTGCCTGCAACCACGTCCAGCACCCCTCGAGTTCCCTCGCGTAATTTAACTTTTGTGTAGCATTTAGCTGATCATAAATCCAGTCAAAGCCAAGCGCGAATGCTAGAACAGCGGAACGGGACGCATATCCGGTGTCGGCTGAACACGGAGCAGGCCCAGCTGCCGCCATTGCGTCTAAGATTTCTATCACCTTCCTTGCATACGCCACGGTTCCGGTCAGTTTGTAAGCCAAAGCCAAAGGTTCTACTTCGTTGAGCCAACCAAGACCCTGGTAGTCGTAGCAGATATTATTGACGGGACAACTACCTCTGCTATAAGATGGGACGGTAAAGGTCAAGTCAGTATCCGCTTGCGCCTTGAGTGCAACCCACGTTGCATCGTTAGCATTCTTGAGAGCTGTCAGTCGCGTCATAGTCGCGGAGTCCAGCCAGATACGAGGATGAGTGTTCTGACCGCACAAGCCAGACGGCAAAAGCAAGAACAAAAATGTAAGCAACCGCTTCATAGGTAGTCCTCAAACTCTGCCGGAATTCATAACATTCTCGACAACCACAAAAGATCGATTCGCGCTGCATAAACTATTTACGATACTAATCTAAGCGTTTTCGCAAATCGCATTATCGATCGATGTTGCGGGATGGTCGAGACAAATGTTCCCTCCTCCGGCGGAATGCTGCTCATTATCCAGTCCTTTCAAGGGTCTGGGTAGTGATTTGATGGGTGCCAACAGAGTGCGCGGTCCGCTCCAATTCTGTCAGGTCAGCAACTGCGAATCACACTCACCTCGTCACAGACTAAGGCGTGCGCAGTCTGAAGACTACTGGCCCGTGGTTCAGATTAAGAACAGACCCACCTCCTGCCCTTGCAATCTCTACGCGTGAGGCTGGGTATATGGTCGGACACATAACCGCAGGTAGCGGATGGGCGATTCACGAGTGCCTGGTCGCTCCACCGCAATTGTCCGCCTGCGCCGCCTCAACGGTGGCACGGGCCGTAACGCGATTCAATGGGGCGGCAATTCAAACTGTACGACTACCCAATTCCCGATTGTAACGCTGATTCTCCTAGCCGAGGTACTGATCGGCCAGGAATGAGACGCTACTGTGAGTCCCCGGGGCGGTAGCTCGTAAAGAGACCAGGAGAGGGCGGCACATAGAGAAGTTCGCCGAGCGTCCCCTTCTCCCTGAAACATTTCGACTCAAATCCATATTGCGGAATGCAGGGAGGTCTGTGCCTTCCCGCTACCAGAACCAGAAGCCAAGACTTATCGTAAACAACCTAGTTCCTGGCCAGCCGAACACAGCGCTTCTGGCATCGCTAGAAATCCCAAATTCTTGGCCGGACTTCGGCGATCTTTCTATTGCTTTACGGGGGTCAGCCCTAACGTTTCCGATTTCGATTCGGAAACATGTCCGTAAAATACGGCCACGCCGCCCAGATTTCGAATTCCTGGAAGTGCGAGCAAGAAATAGTCAAGGCAAGCAATCGCATTGACGAGTGCTTTTCGCGCAAGCGAAGAATGCTCGTAATTAGAATCTATCATAATAAAGCGGTTGAGCCTTCCGAGAAGCGAGAAAAAGCAGATTTGAAAATCCGCCAAATGACGTCGTACAATCGCGATTTCGTGTGGTTCCAGGGGCCGCTCGTCAGGTGTAGCATCCGTTGTAATGGGCAACCTAAGCCGCAGACGCCTCAGCGTCTTGTTGAAATTGACGGGTTCTGTGAAAAGCATCAAGCTGCCGGGTTTCGCCCACCGAGTCAACCTCTGCAACGTTACCGCCAAATTGTCGATCACGTGATGCAAGATACCGTCACCCCAGATCAGGTCGAAAGAGTTCAGTGGCAATTCTGCAGTTTCTAACGGAGAGCAGATAAACTGAACAGAATCCTTTACGCTGTTGATTTCTGCCCTTAATTTCGCGAGCTCGATCGACTTGGCCGAAATATCAATGCCAGTAACGCGGGCGCCGAATTTTGCTAACAAAACGGAGTGGCTTCCATCTCCGCAGCCGAGGTCGAGCACCTCTTTCCCTCGGAGGTCCCCCATGACCCTAAATCGAAATTCTTTGTTGAACCGCCTCCGTGGAGATCGAGCCCCGTAGCGCCGAAGCACTAAAACGTCGATCGGTAAGAGGTTCTGCATCTCCCGAGCAGCCACTTGATCAAAGAAGTCCGCCTCCGCTTTCCAGCGAACATGCTCCTTTTCGGTTGGCATCGCGAACCCCAATCTGGCGAAACTTTCCGACTGCGGGCGTTATCATACTACCGGCGGCGGAATTCGCCTTAGTCAGAACACGGAACCCCCTGGTCCGAAAGGCGGGAAGCTGTATAAACATTGCAGCGAAGCGAGTGCCCATATCCTATCGCAGTCAACCTCTTCGTTTTGTCCTGGGCAGAAGGGGGCTCGCTACGTCTCTCCTGGAGGAAATGACGGTCGGCCTGTGCTCGGCTTTTCTTGGATCCTGGCGGAATAAAACACGTCGCAATCTAACGGAATCAAAGGTCGATGTCCTGGCGTCGAACCACAAAGCGTTAGGCAACGCCGTTCTGGTGGCGACTCAGAACCCTTGCGTTTCTACTGATCGGAGGTTGTCCGCCGCGAACCGAGCTCCCAACTTCAACGGCGCATTGAGTACATCCAATTGTCCGAAGCTTTCCTTTCGACTGTCGCCAGGCGAGCTTAAGTCGCCTTGGTTTCTCCGCCGATTGAATCAATATCGAAGTCGAACGATGAGGTATATGAAGCTGATCATCGCAGCGTGAATCGCTAGGGTGAAGAAACACCAGCGACTGCTGCGACTAGATGAAGTGGTGGCTCCTTCAAGAGAGACGGTCGCGGTAGCCAATCCTAGCACCAAGTACATCGTTGCACTGTAGGTGCGCGATAGAAACCAGCCAGTGGCCATAAAAGAAATCAATGCTAGTCGCATGACTACAACCCATTGCTTTGGCACCGTATGCTGGTATAGATCGTCAATTCCAATTTTGACATCTGTCGCCGTGTCAGCCGTTGCTGTCGCTTTTCGCCAGACAGATGAGGGCAACACACCCTCGAGTGACGGATGTTCTTCTTCGGGGTCCAGATCTGCCGCCCAGGTTGTTTCTGCCGTCGCCGCTACCGCCATATTGCCCATCGCCTGGCGTTCGACGCATATGGCGGTGAAATCGACTGTTTTACCGTCAAAGTGAAATGCATCGTTATCGGCGAGGGCGGTTGTTGTCAATACTGTTTCTTCCCCGTATCCTTCTGAACTCGCGTGCGCGGTTCTCTCCTGCCCGCCAGTCATGGTCTGCCCTTTTTTGTATGAGTCGACGATACTGTTCAGACTCATCATCGTTGTAACCAATAAAGCGACCCAAATTATGCTCCCGACCAATCCAAGTTCGGCAAGGCACAGAACGAAGGAATTGTGTGCGGTGATGCCGTTCAAATCAGCGAAGCTACCGAATCCGACTCCAAATATTGGTGCGCTCTTGAACAGTTCCAGCCCACTTGCCCAGGCGTCAAGTCGCTCGGCACCTTCAGACGCCGAGATTGCACGACCACCTGTAAAGTCGAGCGCCATCATGCCAAGCGCCAGCGCGCCTGTGAGAACTGCCGATGCAGTGGCTCCCAGTCTCTCCCGGGCCGCCATTAATATAAGGACTACCGACCCTATCAGAGCGCCCCTAGAGTGTGTCAGATATATCGCCCAGAGCAACACGCAAGCGGGCATACAGACCAAGAGTGAGTTGTGAACCAATCGCCGTGGCCGCCAGGTGATAAACAGAAGGGGCAAAGCGACAAGAAGGATCTGGGCGAAGTCGTTCGGATCATTTAGAAAACCAACGCCCCGCAGTCGAAAGAGGTTGCCGACGACCTCGTCGTGGGAAAATAGGTAGTCGTGTAGAACGAACGTGTCACCGCGAAACCGGCCATAGTAACCGCACAGTGCCTCGACAACCACAATCATGCATGACGCGACGGCAGCCAACGTGACGACCTTCAACCTACGAATTGTCGTAACGTTTGTGGCGACAAAGAAGAATATGGCTGCACTCGGGAGAAACGCTTGCCAGCTCACGAGAACTCCACCAAACCAACCGTTGGCAACTTCTGAGAATGCTATTGCAACGAATAATCCGACCAGAAGAAACATCTGAGTGGATGATCTCAAATACTGGCCACTCAGCAGATTCGGCAACGAAGCCAAAATGACCATGCCTGCCAGGTATTCGAGTGCGTGATAGTGAGCCCACGCCGGTCCGAACTGCTCCGGCGAAATAATCGTGAGGACGATGTAGATAACGGTAAGAATAAACCCCATTTTCAACTCGCTCTGATTGGATTACTCACGATAGCGAAAGCGCGCCCGTTTAATCAACGTTATTTTATCGACCCACATTTATTGCGGTTCTAGCCCGCACAAACAACCTGAGGCGTATCGCGCTCGCTTGTGCAGTGACACTCCTGGCCCTACACAGTTCCACTGGGGTTTCCCAATGTGGTGGTCGAAACTATGACCTGCGGACGGCCGGTTGTGTCGACAAATTTCAAGCGGCATTCCCGAGATTGTGGATGAGTGTTGCGCTATACTAATACCCCAGCGGGATGTTGGAGTGCTCGTTAGGGCATTTGAAATTACTGAGGACCGCGTCTGGGACGAGAGAATGATTGCAAACCATGTCCACGCGGTGGGGAAGACATGGCCTTTGAGCCCTACGATGTCTGTCGTACTTCGTTTTCCCCCTGACTGTCCCGACCCAGTCGCATTAACGTCCACACAACACGCATGAACTTTCCACGAAACGCAGAGATTTGGGCCGTACCATACTTGAGGGCACGGGTGAAGTCGCTGTTTTCCGGTCGACGGACGGTCGGCCGCGCCTGGGTTTGCGTAACAGATCACTACGAGCCGATGTGGCACAATGCCGACTTCACGGCTGCCCTAGAACGAGTTATGTCCTGGCGAGCAGGCTGGCCGGCAATTGCGGAAACTGCGCCTAAAGATTCACGCGGCGCTCGGCCCCAGTACACTTTTTTCTATCCGGAAGAACAGTACCGGACCGAACTGCTTAGGCCATTGGCGGAGATGAAGCGCGCCGGCATCGCCGACGTCGAGGTGCATATTCACCATGACCGCGAGGGTCGCGAGGAATTTATTCGCAGGATGCGGATCTTCTGCCGTATCCTTCACGAGCAGCATGGCCTCTTGCGTGAGCGGGACGGAAGAGTGCGTTTTGGATTTATTCACGGTAATTGGGCGCTCGATAACTCATTGCCAGGCGGTCAGTGGTGCGGGCTAAACGATGAGATTCAAATTCTGCGCGATCTAGGGTGTTATGCTGATTTCACCATGCCCTCAGGGAGCTCTCCGACACAGGCCCGCTTACTGAACTCAATTTATTGGTGCATCGATGATCCGGAACGTCCGAAATCATATGATGAAGGAACACCCGTAGTGGCTGGCGGCGGTGTCGAGGGCGATCTAATGATGATTACGGGCCCGTTTGGACTTCGCTGGGCTGAACGTTGGTCTCCAAGAATGGAGATAGGGGAACTGGCGGCGGGCGATCCACCCAGTCGTTATCGAATCCGTCGCTGGTTCGACTTGGCGCCCATGATCGGAACAGATCTCTTCGTCAAACTTCACACACACGGCGCTCAGGAACGGAATTCACGTATGCTACTCGAGGGCGGCCTGCGAGACCTCTTCACTTTTTTCGCAGACGAAGTATCCAGTCGTAATAGCAAGTTCTATTATGTGACCGCGTGGGAGATGTTCCTAGCAATTGATGCAATTCGACAGCGAAGTGACCCGGTGCAGGCAATTGGGGCGGAGGGTGCGAACAGCGTGATCTCGCTGGCAACCACCTCGGGGCCATCAGAAGCCGGGACCACCAGTCGAAGCTCGGCAGACAATCGCTGTATCCCAATTGCTCACCGAGACGACTGTGAGTAAATACAGGGCTTTGCAAACAATGCATTGTGCTGTGGACAGTCGACCTCAAGGATCACAGAACATAGACGAAGCCGAACTGAAGGCTCTGCCTTCGGTCATCGAACCCGCTAAAGCCAGAGGAATCGTGTCCCGGTCTCATGTCTTGTGTGAGTTTCGCCTTGCGTTTTTTGGGCAGCAGCATGGGTTCGGACTACGGCTTGGATCAAAGGATGGTATTGCCCAGGGTTGCCGCCGGTTTAACTGCTAGGTCGCCCTAAAACGCCCCGCTGTAACTTTGTCCAGTCCACGTTCAATACCGACCGCGGCTACGAAATTCGCGAAGATCGTAGGCCAGGAATATGAACGTACTGCGTCCCAATTGGGCTCGATCAACTGCTCACCCGTCGTCAATCGATTGAAGGCATTCAGCAACATTTCCCGGATCGCGGCTGGATCCCAGGGATCTACGCACCAACCTGTACGCGTTTCCCGCAGAAGCTTGGCGATTTCACCACCTGGCGGCGTTAGGGCGAGTATCGGCTTTGCGGTTGCGAAATAGTCAAAGAGCTTGCCCGCGTGAGATGTAGGATCGGAGGCGATCAGCAGCAGGAAATCGGTCTCCTCTAAGTACCGGAGCCCTTTCACCATGGGCATGAATCCTAGCTGCCGAACGACGCCCTTGGCCTGTTGTAGGCACGCCTTCGCGTCAGGCCTGACTCGCCCTATAAAACGAGTCTCGATTCGGTCACGAACCTCAGCCGGCAGAGATTCGATTGCATCCAGGTAATTCTTCGGGGAGTAAACACGGTTCATGTGCACGGAACCGAAGTATGTAACTAACATCTTGCCATCGGCGCGGTCCTTTGGTCTGAAATCATGGAACATCTCTGGTTCGTAGCCATTTGGGGTGTAGATGAATTTGCCCGCAGGTTCGTCTGAATAGCGAAGGCGCAACCGTTGCATCCATGCCTGGGTCACTGTCGTTACATATGAGGAGGCCCTGACAACCTTCCGCTCGAGTTCCTTCGCTAGCTGCACTTTCCGCGGAGTCGGATCGTCGATTTTTGCCAAGTAATAGTCCAGCCACTCATCCCGAAAATCAGTAATTATCTTCAGTTTTGGAAATCGATGCCGGAGTTCAATTCCGATCTTCAGAGTGGAGAAGGGCGGCACGCTCAGGATGATGGTGTCGATCTTCTCTGAGTCGACCACCCTAACCGCCTTACGGACAGCAAAAGGTATCCAAGTCGCCTGAGGATCGGGGAAAAACAATCGTTGGGCAAAAGACCGAATTGTCGCCCTCGTCCATGGAAGCGTGTCTTGGACGACCGTTGCGGTCTTTTCGGAGCTTGGATCTAGCGCTTTCGCGTTGCTTCGATGGCGTGACGCCAAGCGTTTCCAGACGTAGTCTCGCAGCGCAAATGGCAATTCAGGATTCCAAGCGCGGTGAACGCAAACGTCACTCGGGATCAATGCGCAGAGGGCTGGATCGTAGGCGGGAGTCTGTGGCGTGGTCGCGGTCAAAACTGATAAATGGCAGCCATACTGCCGGAGATATCGGATGTAAGCTAGGGCTCTTGGTACCCCAATCGCCCCACTCGGAGGAAAGTGGTAGCTCACGAGCAATACGTTTGTCATAGGATCCGATATTTGAATTATATATTAGTTTATAAATACAATATCAGAGAAACGTCGCGCTTGATAAGCTGTGGCAGGGGGCGCATTTCCGCGCCCGTGGTGCCTATTACTGTGAACGGACAACATCGGCCTCTCCATTCGGGTTGAAACTTGCTAACCGGCTATGACGGAGATGATGGCGTGGGCATATCCTGAAATTCGCGTGTCTTAGTGCAATAATTCCTCACCGTCGTATCGCGCACCCTCGTGTCCGCTGGCTTTCCAAGAAACTCGTGCAGCAGCGGATCACGGATGCACTGGAGAGACTAAAGGGACTCTTCCAGGAAAGCCCGAGTTGTATATCGGGCGGGCGGCGTGCGCGTAAGACAATTGCTTACAGCGACGATTTAGAAAGCCCTCTCGCTTAGTGTAACATCGCCCACAAAATGGAACCCTTGAAGTTGTGGCTCAAATGAAGCAATCCTAATGTTATGAACACAGGAATCATTGCCCGCAATTCCGTGTGGCTTGGTGCCGAGTTTGCTATAGATTTCATCGCTGCGATAGCTACGTCAGTGGCCATTGCACGAGTGTTGGGTCCCGCTGAATTAGGTTACTATGTTTATATCAGTTGGCTAACTAGAACAAGTATCGTGCTTGGCGGTAGCGGTCTGCCTGCCGGCGCTGTCAAGTACATGGCGCAGTACTGGGCGAGCGGCAACCGGGGAATTGCACGAAGTGTTTTTGACGCTACCGTTCGGATGCAGATCCTGCTCTCGTGTTTAATTGCCGCCGGGGGCTGTGTCTTGGTGCTCACGTTTGGCGATCCGGCATATCGGGTGGCTGCCCTCCTTCTGGTGCTGAGCATCGTTCCCGCGATGGTGAACACGATGCCGACTGTGGCGAATATCGCAACTGAGAATCCGGCTGCGAACGTCCCCGGTTCCATCACATCGGCGGGAATTTACACGCTCGGGGTCGCGCTGAGCTTGCTTTTCGGTTGGAGGCTCATAGGAGTAGCTGCGAGCCTTCTGATCAGCCGGACCCTGGAAGCTTTTGTTCGAGGCATACCGGTGAGGCGTTGGATCCGGCAGGCGCCTTGTGTCAGCCTGCCGGAAGATGTACGAAAGAAGATGAAAACGTTCTCTGCGCAGAGCATCGTTTTGATGGTCTTGGGCGTGGTCGTTTGGGACCGCTCCGAGATCTTGTTTTTGAGGCGGTACTCTGCCGATATCCGCCAAATCGCATATTATTCGGTTTCATTTGGATTGGCCGAGAACATCCTGGGAGTGATCCGGATCTTCGGGAATTCTATTGCAACCACCATGCGAGCCCAATACGGTAGGGACGAAAAGAGTCTAAGGCTTATGCTTCCCACGGCCGTGGGCTATATTGCGTTGCTTGCATTTCCTCTGTATCTTGGGTTGGCGGCCATTGGCCGTCCCACGATCCTGATCGCGTACGGCCATACCTATGCACCCGCTATTGGAGTCCTCACAGTCACGGCCTTGTTGACAGTTCCAAAAGCATTTCAGGTGCCCCTGCAGACATTCCTTCAGGCGAATGAGCGGCAGGGCTTCATGGTGTGGTGGGGCTTATGTTCTGCCGGAATGAATCTGAGTTTGGACTGGCTGCTGATTCCGCGTTATGGTGCTCTAGGCGCTGCCTATGGCAACGGTCTGGCACAACTGATCGCAGTGACCGGATTATGGATCGGCACCGTGAAAATGTTTGATTTGCAGATGCCCTATCGAAGACTCGGCCGGTCTCTAGTCTGTGCTCTGATTATGGGTGCCGTGGTCTGGCTAGTGAGCCGTCCGTTCGGGCCCGTTCCAGCTGCTCTAGTCGGAATTCCCGTTGGCATAGTAATTTTCTTCTTGCTTCTGCGCTTAGCCCAAATGCTTGATAGTAATGACCTATATCGTCTACGCCAGATGCGCTCAAGCTGTCCCCCGGCAGTTCGTGTCTGGTTTGATTGGGTGATCAATTTGGTGGTAGTACAGTCTCCACCCAAGACGACCTCCTGAAGTCGTAACCACTGGTCTTGTATTAGATGACGATGATTGCCAAAGCGGACAAGGTTCTTAAAGACCGATGGAGATATTGGTATCCGTCGGTCTCAGATCGTGGCGAGACGGCGCGGCGACTGAGTGAATTCTATGCCACCCGTGCTGATTACCATGCCATGACCGCGAAAGCCGAGAAGCGCGACCACCTTCAGGTCAAACTGCTGCTGAATCACATAAAGCCGTCGGATACGTGCGTGGAATTCGGCTGCGGCGGAGGCGTAGTACTGGAAGCCGTCGCCGAGAGAGCCAAACATGCCGTGGGAATGGATATTGCAACCCTTGGGTTGCGGAAGGCAATTGCTCGCTCCAATGGCAAACAAAATACCATGTGTCTCCAGGCAGATGCCGCGTACGCTCCGGTCAAAAACGAGTGCGCCAATGTGGTCTATAGCCTCGAGGTTCTGGAACATGTGTGGAATCCCGAGGCCGTGTTGTCCGAGATGGTGCGCGTGCTTCGCCCGGGAGGTCTCCTTTTTCTAAGCACGCCAAATGGCTTCTCCCTGGATCTCCATTTGAAATTGAGATGGCCAATTCGAATGATGAACCTTTTGGGTGCCGCAGCGGTTTATAGCCGCAGCATTGCCGGAAGGCAGATGTTCCGCAATACAGAGCCTGATCTCACCACCGTTCCGTCATATTCGGATTGCGATATGATCACCAAAATTTTTCCGCGCAGCCTGGTGAAGTGGGCAGAACGGAATGGTTGCGAGGTGGAAAGAATGGAAACATATTTCTTTCTGCAGGCCAAGGGTGTATCCGCGGATTCGCGGGCCCAACTTGCAACCTTGGCGACACACCGATTTTACCGCTATTTTGGAGATCATATCCTCTTGCTCGCAAGGAAGCACGAATCGTTGCGTCCGATGCGCGGGGATTCTTCCAGACGTGGTTTGTGCCCATGAGCTTGACTTCCTTTGTAGAGGGAAACCGCTTTTTGTCCATCGGCCGTCTGATGGCGATGGTCTGGACAGGCAAGAGCCCCATTTGCAGCCTTCGGCAGGTTTTAAGGAGTCGCCAGACGTTCTGTAGAATCAGTGAACTCACGGCCTCCATAGAATCGACTGCACAGGTGATTGTGCGCGACGAAGCCGATCAACTGTGGCGTACGCCATTCGGAGAATACTGGTTTCCAGTGGCGGGTGGCATCTCACGCCTGGCCAACAGCATCGCCGAACAGCACGCGGGCATATACACGCCGACCGAACCTCCGATGAAAGCCGGGGACGTCATCTTAGATTGTGGCGCGAACATCGGAGCATTTTCGAAGAGATGCTTTCAATATGGTCCAAAACTGGTCATTTCCGTAGAGCCCGCCCCTAGCAATCTCAGCTGCTTAAGGCGGAATCTTGCCCCCGAACTTCAGTCTGGCCGTTCGCTTATCATACCCGCCGGTCTTTGGTCCCAGGATGGTGAGCTGATGCTAAGCCTTGATCCACGGAATCCACTCCGTCACAGCATTGTTTTCGACCGGGGCGCGCACTCCGAGGTTTCCATTAACGTCAGAGCGATCGACAGCATCGTGAGAGAGTTAGGTGTCGAAAAGCTGGATTTTCTGAAGATGGACATTGAGGGCTCGGAATTGAAGGCTTTGGAAGGAGCTCGCGAAACGATACAGAACTTCCGGCCGACGCTGTCGATCGCTGTCGAGCATGGTACGGACCTCATAGCCAACGCGCGAACTGTCATAAACCTCGTGCGAGACATCCGTGCCGATTACACATGGGACTGCCCATTTTGTGAAGAGCTGCCCGACGGGCTCATTTTTCCGGACGTGCTGGTATTCCAATAAGGTCTGAGTACCTTTAGTGTCGAGACAGCTGAAAATCGCGGTGGCGTCCAGCGGCTTGGGTCATATCAAGCGTGGTGTGGAATCTTGGACAGAGGAAGTCGGGACTGCGCTGCGTCGTGCCGGATACAGTGCGTATGTATTTCAAGGAGCAGGTCCCGTCTGTGCGGAATGGAGGACGGCTTTGCCCTGCTTGCGTCGCTTTTCACCGCAGACTCAACGCGTCGTGGATGTGTTGAAGCGCTGTGGTGGATGGCACTACGGCTTTGGGTCCGACTATGACGCCGAGCAAACCACTTTTGCAGTCTCTCTATGGACAAGGGTCTTCCGCAATTTCGACATCCTGCATGTCAAAGACCCACGAATCGCATTGTGGATGGACCGCCTCAATCGTTTTGGGCTGTCCCGGCCGCGAGTAATCATGTCGCATGGCACGGAAGAAGAGATTCGTACGTTGCAGCGGTATTCCTATCTGCAGCACCTGGCCCCGGCACATCTGGAAGCGTACCAGCCTTACCGCTCACCACGCCAGTTAAACTTCGTAGTTCCCAATTTTGTGGATATGTCAAAGTTCAACCGGGGTGACCGTTTCGCAGCACGCCACCAGTGGGGACTTCCGGATGATAGGTTGGTGTTTTTGTGTGTCAGCGCGATTCGGAAATTTCACAAGCGCATCGACTACCTGATCGAGGAGTTTGCAGTTTTTCTGCGCAGCAGTAATGAGCGGCCTCTCCTCGTGGTAGCGGGTGCTCGCGAGGCGGAAACCGATGAATTGCTCGCTCTTGGCAGGTCTCTGTGCGGCGACCAAATCCTCTTCTTGGAGGCAGTACCGAGAGAAAAGCTGCCATCGCTCTACCATGCAGCGGACGCTTTCGTCCTAACGTCTTTGCATGAGATGTTTGGGAACGTTTTTTTGGAGTCCATGGCCTGCGGTCTGCCAGTCATCTGTAATGAGACGCAGATCTCGAAATGGGTGGTTGGGCCTGCTGGCCTTTTGGTTGACCTTTCAAGGCCTGGCAGGCTCGTGGAGGCTTTTCAGAAAATGACAGTGCCTTCCGAGCGCGATAAACTCGCACGGCAAGCAAGACCTCATGTCGAGACGCATTTCTCCGAACGCGTCGTACTAGATCAAATCCTAGCGATGTACCAGCAGGTTCTGGCTGCCCCCCAATGAACAAGCCTACTGTTAGTGTGGTGATTCCTGTGTATAACGGCGCGGCCACCGTTTCCCGAGCTATTGAAAGTGCACTTTCTCAGACCGAGCCTCCCGTGGAAGTCATAGTCGTCGATGACGGATCGCAAGACGATACGGCTGCGATAGCAAGTCGCTTTCCGGTCAAGTTCATCAGGCAAGCGAACGCCGGCCCGGCAGCAGCTCGAAATCACGGGGCTCAGATCTCGAAGGGCCAATGGCTAGCGTTTTTGGACGCGGATGATGCCTGGTCGCCACACAAAACCGAGCGCCAACTCCAATTGACGGATGACGCCTCAATCGGGGTGATCCACTGTCATGTCCGTACGGAATATCGGTACGGGAATCCGCCGCCAGTGGTGTCGTTTGAACAGCTTTGGTGGCGTAACTGTATTGCTATGTCCTCGGCGCTCGTTCGCCGTTTGGCATTCGAGGAATGTTCTGGCTTTGATAGAGATCCGGCGATTATTTCGGTAGAAGATTACAATCTCTGGCTTCGAATGACGGCTCGGGGATGGCGGATCGTTACAGTTCCTGAGCAGCTATGCGAATATACCCCGGCCAGACTAAGCCTGACCCGACAGATAGCGCGTATTGCTGAAGCCGAACTGGTAAATGTGAAGAAAATTGAATACGACTTGCATATTTCCCCGGCCCAGGCGGCTAAGAAGCGAATTAGAATCCTTGAAGAATACGGGCGTGAACTCTTGAACGATCGAGATCTCAGGACGGCACGTATATATTTGGGTAAAGCACTTCGCCTTGAACCGTCTATCACTAATTTGATTTGGTGGCTTGCAACTTTCTCTCCCCCCAGATTGCTGGATCTCATACGGAAGTCAAAATCGCAACTCGCTTGAACGAACGCGAGTTGTAATAGGCCAACTGGGAGAACGAAATAGGTTTAGCGGACAAATTGACTCTGGTGAGTGTGATTCATTTACTGCACTAAGTTAAATCCTAAGACAATTCTCCGGTCGGTAAAAGATAGACGTAGACCACCCGTGGCGATTCGCCGGGCCGAGGCCACTGAAGTCGATCCGCCGGAAACCGTTAGATTCTAGGAAAGCGAACCCCTCCGAGTACTGTGATCGCTCGGTATTGTCCCACAGGACCACGCCATCGGGCCGAAGGGACTTGAGGCAGTGCCGGGCGCAGTTAACACGGTCGCGGCCATCGATTACGATGACATGAAAAACACCAGTGAATTGTTCCGTGGCACGCGCGTAAGGACCATCAGGCGTTTCTGGATAATAGATTAAATGGACGTTTTGGGGGCATTGGGACTTGAAGCCGTTGACCCAATTGGCGTTGTGCTCGCAGGAGACGATTCGGGCGACACGGCTTGACCACCAGAGCGTCGAGTTACCACAGCCAAACTCGAAAACCGACCACTCGACACGGATGCGGGGCGAGAGGAATTCGATTGCGGCGTAAGTGATCCACGGCATAGGTTTTCCGGCGGCATCGATAGCCATTTTGCGCCGCACACTCTCAAACCAGCCGGAATCAGCAAGGTAGCTGCTGCTCCGCAAATCGCGCAGGAACATGAAATCCGAGGCGAGCGGGATTCTCCGGAACAAAGCACCGACTCGTTGCTGAAATGTCTGACGATCATACAGTTGTGAGTTGTAAGTCTCCCAATCCTTATCGAGTGCGCCAGCATACCAGTCGTTTTGAGTCATGGTCCCCTTCCTCCGTCGTCCCCGCTGCCGAGCCTGAGCTGTCCGGCGTCTGTCACCCGGCCTTCATCCCAACTTTATTATTACTTGATTCTGTTAAAGAGCAATTTGAACCCTCCCGCTGGCCCGTGGGCGTCGGTAGGCCGCGCCCGCTGAGGTCAGAGTCTCCCAATGTGCATCTGACACTATCTCGTCATCCCTTTGGCGAAATATGGGATCGCCCGAGGATCGCCCCGCGCGAAGTAGTTGGTCGAGTCGCCGCAATCAGTGAGCAAGATGCGGGATAGCATAAATTAACCGATTCCGTTGCTAACGACGCGCGTACCCGGATAGTCCCACCATACGCGAGACAGAAACACCCGTTCGTCCATCGGCTTTGGCTGCTTCAAGGACCGAAGGCAAAGCCTCGATGCTGGGGCCATCCAAATCGTGGTACAGAATAATGTCTCCATTCTCGAAGTGCTGAGCGGCAACCGTCTTCTCGATTTCAACGGCATCCTTCGCTCTGTAATCTTTCAGGTCGACCGTCCACATAACAACGCATTGCCCTTGCAGCCACGCGGGAAGCAAACTTTGTACTGAGAGGTTGCCAAAAGGCGGTCGAAACAAGTGACAGACTCGACCGGTAATATCTTCCAATACTCGCCGCGCGGTGGCGATCTCGCGAGCAGCTTGGGTAAGCGACAATCGATGAAGGTACGGATGGGTATGAGAGTGGCAGCCGATTTCGTGTCCTTCCTCGAAGATAGCCTTTACAAGATCGGGATACTGCTCCGCGCGGTTGCCTACTAGAAAAAAAGTCGCCTGGACGCCATGCCGGTAAAGCGCTCTGAGCACGCGAGGGGTTGAACCTGGATGGGGTCCATCGTCAAACGTCAAAGCAAACTCCGGCCGCCAAGACGCCCCCATCGCAACTAAGCCGCTACGCGGTACCAACGCAAACAAAGTTCTTTTCACAAGCGATCGACCTAGAGAAATGCAGTCGTCTGTCACTGGACCGCGATTTTCGCGCAACAAGTAACTGCGGCCGCACCACGCGATGGTGCGCTTTTCTGCTTCGCGCGCAAACCGATCGGCCTCTTCCGGTGCAGCAGCGATGTGCCGGAGAATCCGCTCAAGTACATTAAGATCCTGATGGGGGAATTCGTACACGGATTCGTTCGATACGAAAACAGGCGGCATGTAGACAGAACGTGAGGATATGACAGGGATCGCGCGTATGGCGGCCTCAAACAAGGTAGGTGCTGCAGTGGGAGATAGATTTACGACGAGATGAACGCACGATATCGAGTTAATTCCAAACGTCGCCATATCCAAGATGGTTAACTCTAGTTGGGGAAACAAGAGTTGAATCGCCGTACGCATTGCCTGTGGCTCTCTTGTGATCACCACAACCCGTGACAGAGCCAGATCTTGAACGCGGTGAAAGACCCCGAGCGCTTCGCACACCTCCCCAACATTGCCGAGCACCCCGATTTGCTTACCAGTCGTTGTTACGCGCTGGTTCTCGCGACAATCTCCGGAGCCGAAGTTGATCTTCTTATTCAAAACCATTCTCGGTGCGCAATTCTACTCCGCAATTGGCTCGACAGTTCAAATCAATTAAGCCCACCGCGTGTTCGGGACTTTGGGTTGCGGCGCGGGACGATAGGTGCCCGCTCACAACACTGACTGCACTGGCTCATGCCGCAAATCGCTCACATAAATTGGTCGGGACTTTCCTCGTTTCCGGTAGAGGATCATCAAAATCTGTGCAATTCCTGGCAAACTTGTGGATGTTGCGTCGACAATGACTGTGACGGTCCGCGGATACCGAAATCGGCGAGAGTACGAAGACAGATCTCAAATAACTCCCCGGCCATTTCTTCCCAACTCCGTCGGAAGTGCCCCGCGATCATCAACTCGTTCCAGTCGCGCTCTAATGCGATTTCAAGCGCAGCGACGAGAGCCGAAACATTGCGCGGCGGAACCAGCACAGAGCAGCGGTCATCCACGATCTCCGGAATTCCGCCAACATTTGTCGCAACAACGGGTCGCCCGCAGCTGGTGGCTTCGAGTACCACATTCGGGCACCCCTCAGCATAACTGGGCAGGGCGAGCAAGTTGGCTGCCGCGAGCCAACGCGATACCCCCCAAGGCGTTTCCGCGGGTACGAATTGGACATGTTGGGCCACTCCAAGCGAGTGCGCTCGTTCAGCGACGATGAAGCCGTGAGGTCCGTCGCCAACGAAGGCCAATCGAACTCCACGGTTTCGTCTTCGTAGAATCGCGAATGCCTCTACTAGCTCTACGATCCCCTTCGTAAGTAAAAGTCGCCCAATATATACTATTAGCTTGTCTGTCGTAGCGATGTTGAGTGCGGTCCGCGCGAGTAGACGGTCAGCCGGTCGGAAGATAGTCGTATCGCAGCCATTCAGCACGGCATAGACTTTCCGAGGATCTGTTCCGAGACGGATGGCCTCGCGACGCAAGTGCTGGCTCTTGGTCACAACCAGGGTTGCTCGTTGCAAGGTGAGCCGGGTTAAGAAACGTGTCACCGGGTCGCGGATACCGTTCAGGTCTGTTCCGATCGATCCGACAATTGTTGGAATTCCCAGTTTACGGCCAATCTCTACTGCCGCATATCCCTGCGGGTATAACCAATAGTTTAGAATCAGATTAGGAGCCGAGGAACAAATCCAACGTAATAGATGGCGCATACAGAGCTTTCCGTTTACGGCCCTGGTCACAAAGGGAACAGCTGGGAATTCGATATATTGGACAGCAATGTCGGGCAGGGTATAACGCGTATTAACTCGTCGGTAGTCGGGGTGGCGCAGCTGCAGCCATCGCGGATATCGTGGCAGCAAGCATACAACGTTCACATCCGTTAATACCGCAAGTCGCCGAACGAGTTGGTACGTAGAGTTGCCACGATAGGGCTCTTCACTGTTTGGGAAAAAGGGGGTGACAACCGTGATCTTTGGACGTCTCATCGGTATCCCAGTCCACCATAGCTTTTTCTGCGAGAAACGACCGCCTAAAAACTTGAAGTCCGGTCCTTTTGACACGGATCGACATCAAGGGATGCTCATCGCAAAGTTAGTACGACCAAACCGTCTTATGTTACACAAACTGCCAGAACATATCAGCTGGTATCGCTGACGGGTCGTTGTCATTTGAAATGACCACTAATCACTGACGGGAGCAACATGATCAGCGCTTTGTTGCTGCCGCGGGTAAAACCGGGGCCGCATAATGTCCAGACTACATGACCGACGTAATTTGCCGATTAGTGCGGGCGGATAGCGAATAACGGTATCATCCGCTCTGCCCTGCGACCGAAATGCGCCCGAGCGTTGAAACAACTAGCCTCCCTGCCCTAGCTAGTTGGTGTTCGCCAGCCCGAAAACGCTGACCGACTTAAAGCCTGGGGCACTATTTACTTATTAATTAAGCCGAGAAAGCTTCTGTTTCGGCTCTGTGCATCCCGACTGTGTGGGTTAGGAAAAACCCAATGATATGTACTCTGGGCGACTCTAACCCAGTCATAGCACCCGGCCGCTTTGGCCTGGGCATCGCGCCCGGTGTCCGTATCCACTAGAGAAATGCGCGGCACGAGGTACGGCCCCGTACCCACGCGCGCTCTGTTAATTTCCGATGTAAACGAAGACTGATACCCGCAGGATCGCAACATCTCCTCCGTGCGCTCTGAGTAGGCTCTATAATGTCGCACGCCATATGGGTAGGCAAAGGCCGTGATCGGCACCCCCAATCGGTCTTCCAGCAGCGCACGGCTGTCTAAAAATTCTCGGCGCAAGGCAGCATCGTCCAGTAAACCCATCATGAAATGCTCCATCGAATGGCTGCCGACGTGAATTAGCGGATGTTCCGCCAACTTCCGCGCCTCGGTCCAATCGAGGGGTCGAAACCGATCAGACTGGGCGCGATATTCCTCCAGCAAGGCCCGATCCGTGGAGTGCCATGGCGGAGCAACTCTGCCGTCCAGAAAACCAACCGTTAGGAAAAGTGTGGCGGGCAGTTCGAACTCTTCCAATATCGCCAACGCCTCACGGTATACGCTCCTGTAGCCATCATCAAACGTCAGGGCGAAGGAAGGCTGGGACAGCGGCGCTTTCTGTCCCAAGATTACCTGCAACTCCGGAAGGCTCACGCAACGGTAACCGTCTTGCAGCAGCGCTTCTACTTGTTCGCGAAAACGTTGGGGCGAGACTGCCATGTCGCCACGAGCCTTGGCAACTTCATGCAGAGCAAAAATTGCGATGCCCTTAGCGAGCCGGCTACCTTCGAGAGGCCTGCAAGCCCGCGCAATTTGGCGCTGCAGATAATAGAACGCTTGTTTGGTGAACTGGCGGAAGACCATCTTCTGGCCTTTCGCAAACACGCGAGTCTTCCCGCTCGAACCTGAATCCCGATGCTCGCCACCATCATCGACTCCGATACGCGAACTAATGGGATCCATTGCCCTTACTGTCGGACTCCGCATTCAAACGCCTCACAAACGACGTGTGACAGTCGTCTGATTTTGCGAACAGAGCAGAACTCAACGATTGGCACATGTACAATATGCTCGGCCAAGAATTCGCTTTCCTCTGAACCGTAGATATACGTTCCTGAAAGCTCTGGGAACGCTACGGGGATTAGATCCCAAGTCCGGAGAACAAATAATCCGTGCCGATGCAACTTCGTTAAACCTTCATCGCGCGATGCTGTCTTCACAACAAACGAGACAAAGTGCCCAGATGCAGAATGCCGGGCAGCTGGCTGTATCAGCGTTAGATTTTCACACCGGGAACACGCAGCCGCTACCTCTTGAGCGATTTCAACCCGAATCCGCTCCTGTTGCTCTAATACACAGAGTTCCGCCAAGTATCGCCGCAAGCACAAGTCGCTAGGCACACCATAAACTGGAGTCCACTGTAACTTCGGCACAGGCCTCGATCTCGGGCGAACTTCGGGATAATAGCGTTTTACCGCGTCGTAGAACCAGCGAAGGGGCTTAACAGTCGCCATGCGTTCGCGCAAGGTGGGAACGGCCTGAGGCGAACTGGCAGCTATGCGGTCAGAGCGCGTGAGCAATATCGCCCCATTTCCATTGCCGCGAATCGTTTTGTACATCGAAAGCAAGACCCAGTCTACGCCACCACCCATCGGCCGATCAGGAAACCGTACGCCCAAGCCCCGGACCGCATCCTCGATAATCAGTAATTGTGGATATTTACGACGGAGATCTACGACCGAGGGATACGGGTTGCCAAACGTATGGTCAATCAGGAGAATCGTGTCATCAGTTTTCACCGTGCTAAGACACCTGATTAGGTGGTGATAATTAGGATGCATAGTGTAGCGATCTACGTCAACGTGCACGACTCGTTTGCCAGCTTTAACCGCAGCTGCGGCCAACTGTTGACATGTAAAGCCGGGGAGCACCACAGTCTTCCTTTTTTCACGGCAGAATGCTTCGTGAAGTAGCGCCGCGCCACTCAGTCCAACAGAGGCCGTGAACCCCGGAAATATATCTCTAATCCGCTGTTCGAGTCGCGCAATCAATCGACCATTGATGGTATTAGCCGAAAATTTTGCTAAGAGCATTTCTTCAGATAATACACCTTGTCAGCCGCCACACTCAGGGGCCCGAATGCCACTTTGCGTAATAAAAACTGCACTGTGCAACGGATTCCGGCAAGCAGCGTTCTCTCTCGCTCGGTCTGTAGCCAATCATGCAGCGATGCCTCGGTTCCACTAATGATACGGGAAATCCTCAATTGACTCTGCGAAGCAAGCTCTTGAATGCTGCGATGGGACCAGACGAGTAGATGTGTTGGGGCATACATCCAGTACTTCTTCCCGGCGGACCAAGCCGAGAAGCTATCTGGATCGTACTCCCGAATTCGACAGATGCCACCTGGCGCCAAAAGCCGGAACACCTCCTTGCCCAAACCAAGAGGGTCCGGTACGTACATCAGGACTTGGTCAAGATTGATCAGGTCGAAAGCTTCCGCTTCTAACTTTAGATCGCGGAGATCTCCGACTAAGATCGTCACTCCCGAGCGTCTTCGCGCCTCTGCAGCCAACTTCGCAGACACATCAACACCAATGCAATGCAAGCCCGCCTGTGATGCGGCGGCCAAAAAACGTCCATCACCAGATCCAATCTCGAGGAGTCTTCTCCCGCACTTTAAGCGATCGAATGTGGCAAGGACATCGGAATCACAGCGCAATTCGTGACGCGCGGCGCCTTGATGTAACGGAGCCTCTTCTTGATGCTCGTACAGGAGCGCCGCGTCTCTGGTTAGCACCTGGAAGCGCAGCCGACACCCCTTGCATATATAGAATTTAAAACACCACGCTATCTTTCGCCGCCTGTCGCCAGCGCCTGAGCAGTAATCCGAGACCCCACGGGACCCACACAGAGGGCAGGTGGGGCATACTTGAACTGTCACATTTGTTCCCGAAGTAGTCACCGTCCAGTACTTCCTTAGGCTCTCTGTTTTACCAACCAGACCTACTCCTGCTCAAATGCGAGAAAGAAATCATACGTTATCTACCAACTTCGGTCCGCGATCCAAGAAAGCGGTTTCGTCCTGAGAAAAGTCGGCGGCGAAAATACACCAGGGACATGGTTCGCTGCGGACCGGCCGTGAATTGCGCCGCCTAAGATAAAGGACCCCGCTTGCCGCGCAGAAATTTCTTGAGTCGAATATTCAGTCCCACCCGTCTCACAATGCGCGTGCCAAGCGCTGACAACTGCGCAAAGACGCGCTCAGCTGTAGCCGCACTGCTGGCATATAGGGTCCGCCTGCAAATGAGCGCAGCGCCTTCTTCGTACGAACGATTGCCGAATAGCCGCTTGTATCCAGCTTCCCCGGCGCCAAAGTCCAACACATCGACGATACCGGCGCCGATTAGATCCTCTATGATATACGCTAGAAGTACGATACCCGGCGAAGCGTGCGCAAATGTAGGGTCATAACCTATAAGTTCATACTGGTAATTTTTATTAACAACATATCCGATCGAATAGGCGACAGCTCGACGACCGCGAACAAGAACGTACCCTCTCAACCAGCCCTGTCGAGCATAAGACGTCAGATTGTGGACGAATTGATAATTGGACATGGTTAAGTCTTGGCGAAGCAGATGGTAATGGAAAGTCTTGGTCACTATTGACTCTACAAACTGGACCAGTTCGGGAATTTGCTCGGGGGCAGTAAACGTTCGAACTTCCCAACCGCCGAGACGAGCATCGAGTTCCCTTGCGCCGCGCCTTATATTTGTACGTGTCTTCTGCGAAAGCTGCTGGAAGTAATTAGCATAGTTGGAAGGAAGATCTATCACGTAGTGCGTCGCAAGGGATTGTCTAAACACCAAGAAGACCTTGCTCCGCTTGAGCTCTCTCCACAACTCCGACTCAGTAGGTATTTCTTCAAGCATGATCCCATCATATGCAAGCGGTATCTCGGCAACTGCTGTGAATATTTGAGCTGCGTCAGCCATCTCGCCAACGATGCCTTGACCATAGAGTTGCGATGCTCGAAATGGAAGATGGACAACAGTCACTTCACCAATTCTAAGCCGGAGTTTGGAGTGCCGAACCCGCAAAGGGACATAGCCGACCAGGGTATCCTCTCGATAAAACGCGATTGCCCCGCACGTTGAGTGTTTGCCGTGGTCGGTGCGCGAGAGCCACAAGAGATGGTGCTCTAATCGACGTGGGCGAAGAAATGACCGGTCTGCCTCTTCAGCAAGCTTTTCCAACCCAGCAGGGCCGATTACGGTGCTCCAACGGATCGAATCCGAATCGGCAAGTCCGTCATTCTCTCTCGCAGAGCTAGCCCCTGCGGAACTCAATGATCCCCTCGATTACGAAACAGCTTCGAGATCGCCGTAAACGGTGTTTGAGGCATCAGGAAACAGAGTTTGGCGGAATTCAATGAAGTCTTGCTCGATTTGGTCAGACACCTGCACCGATGATGAATGGCGGCGGAACGCAAAAGCTTCATTTCGCGCCTCGTCCCCAAAGAATGGTCTTGATGGTATCGGAAACAATTAGCATATCGAGCCCCGGAGACATGTTTTTAACGTAAAACAAGTCATATCGAAGCTTCTCTTGAGCGTCTTCGATAGAACTTCCATATCTGTACCGAACTTGCGCCCAACCGGTTATCCCAGGCCGGACCGTGTGCCGCAAATGATAGTGAGGGATTTCGTGATTGAGCCACTCCACGAATTCGGGACGCTCGGGCCGGGGGCCAACGAGGCACATGTCGCCTTTTAGCACATTCCACAACTGCGGAATTTCGTCGATGCGCGATCGGCGTAGGAACGTTCCCACTCGAGTGATTCGCGGATCATCGTCGGTGGCCCAGGTCGCGCCGGAATCTGCCTCAGCATTGGTATGCATGGTCCGAACTTTATAGCAAACAAAGATGGCGCCATCTCGCCCCACTCGCTTCTGTCGATATAAGAGAGGCCCGGTCGAGCCCAGCTTGACCATTAGGACGACCAAAGGAAATAAGGGAAGGCTCAGCAGCAAACCGACGGTTGAAACAAAGACAGAGGCCAGCCGCTTATAAACGAGGAGAGCACGAGAAACATGAAATCCGGGCGAAAAGAGGAGCCAGCCGAGACGAAGGGCTTCGACGGGAACTTTCCCAGTGATGGCCTCGTAAGCGTCGGGCCCGTCCTGAATAAGCACGCCACGGCTCTTGAGCGAGAGTAACTCTTCGACCGGCAGTTTACCGCGTCGGTCGCCCATAGTTACGACTATACGGTCTACATGAAGCGACTTCACGGCGCGAGTAAGCTCGTCTGGTACGAATTCCAGACGCGTATTCGGACAGTACCCGCGTGGTAGTTCGTTGGCATCGTTTCCATTCCGGGTGCTAAAAGTGGGACCAACAATGTGCAAGCCCAACTCAGGACGAGATCTCAGTTCGTGATGCAGTGGCCCGGCCAGCGGCCCATCGCCTAAAATAAGGGTGCGCTGCGCAAGCTGCGGAAGAACATTCAGCGTCAAGAATAGATGCCGCCATAAAAAGAGCAGTGCCGCTGCCAGAATGAAGCCCAGGAGAAAAATACCGCGGCCGAGTTCGAGAGGGGGATATACATAGTAAAATAATGCCAGAGATATAGCTGTACTTCCAAATACTTGAATGACTCGTATGAGTACTTCACGCCAGCGGCTGAGAATTAAAGAGCCATACAAATCGAAATAGTGCATACACGTCATAAACGCCACTAGCACGACGAGGATCTTTAAGCCGCCTTGCTCGTATTTGAGCATGACAAGGGCATCATCCTTACCCAAGCGCCCGAATGTCGCAGCTACGAATGCAATCATTACCAGACAAGCTTCGGAAACACCTAGGAAGAGTATGCGGCCCGGGAAATGGGCACTTAGCAAGCGAATCAAGATTCACTCCTGAAGCTTTTCCTACAAGCGTTTCTTTTCTGGTCGTCTGATGTCGTAGGAACGGTTGTAGTTGCCGTGAGCAAATTCCGAGGCCTCGTTAAGAACTATCCCAACCAACTTCAGATTGTCGAGGCTCTCCAAGCCTTTCTTCAGAGCTTTTATAGGCGCCAGGCTCTCGCGCACGACTAAGAGGGTTCCGTCCACCAAGCGTGACCATAGGTTCGCGTCTACTGTTGGCTGCATAGGCACCGAATCAACTATTATCCAGTCGAATGTACCGGCCATCTTCGTGAAGGCTTGCGCAAATCTCGACGATTGCAGGATGTTGGAAGGTTGGTCGCACGGCTGCCCGGCACCGAGAAACCATAGGGGCATGTCGCTTAACTTATGAAGGAATGGGACGACATCGTCGTCCTGTCCTGACCACCACGCACCCACACCGGGCAATGGCTTCAAACCCAATAGCGATGCAAGCTTTGGTCTATGCAGATCTCCTTCAACCAACAATACCTTCGAACTGGGGAATTGGGAGAACGTGATCGCGAGATTCCCAGCGATCAAACTCTTACCTTCATGTTCTACGCTACTGGTCACTTGTATTGATCTGAGCTCGCGTTGTTTGCGCAGGTTCTCGAGCCGCGCAGCGAGTACCCGGAACTTTTCGGCGCCGATGCTTCGAGGTTCCGTGACCGCAACCAAGCGCGACGTGGGGACGACCTGAGACTCTACCGAGCCTCCCGCCTTGAGATCCACGGAACCCACCATCGCGGTGGAAAATAATTCCGCTGGATTCGCGGACTCAGGCATAGCCGCACCGGATCCACGTTGCTCCATTTCCGCTTGTTTCAGAGCCTCATACAGTCCGCTCATTCGGCCTTTACTCCGGACTCAAGTTTGCGTTTATCGAGATCCTTATCGGTTATCCGATCAATTTTCTGAATCATTGCGATGAGCGCGTTCATCGCGATCTTCGAAGCTTCTACTTCATCCAATGTCGTAACAGGTGCCGGCGGCGTAATTACATCCACTCGGAAATTCCAGGCAACTTGTCGGATGATTTCCGGCGTGATCTGTTTCAATTGTTTTCCATAACCCGACACCAGCGCGTTCTCGCAGATTGTATTTATCAGCCGTGGAATCCCACGGGAGAACTTATAAACGAGCCCAATTGTTTCGTCGGGAAAAATATCGCCGCTGTGCGAACACGCTCCGGCCAGTTCGAGCCGGCGATGAATGTAACCTCGCGCCTCTTCGAGTTCTAGCGGCCCCAAATGGCACCGTAAGCCAATTCGCTGCTTCAGCTGACGCAGCCCCTGCGAATCCAGCTTTTCGTCCAACTCGGGTTGACCGACTAACACAATCTGCAGCAGCTTCTGCGATGTTTCAAGATTAGTCAGTAAACGGATTTCTTCCAGCAGCTCTTCACTTAGCAGGTGGGCTTCGTCTACGATGAGCGCGGTAGTTGTGCCGCGCCGGAAACGTGCCAGCAGATAGTGATTTAATTGCGATAGCATGTCGCTTTTTGTACGTACAGCAGAGGGGGAACCGAAGTCACTCAGCACATAGGCTAGAAAATCGGAAACCGAGAGCCTAGGATTGTACACAAACGCAAAAGCTATTTTCTGGGAGCTGAGCGCATCCAAGAGGCATCGGACGAGCAGGGTTTTGCCGGTGCCTACCTCACCGGTAACCACGACGAACCCTTTTCGCAGCTGCACGCCGTAAGCGAGGTTAGCAAGCGCCTCGTTATGGCGAGAAGTCGGATAGAAAAAATAAGGATCCGGGCTGAGCTCGAAGGGACTTCGAGTCAATCCATAAAATTTACCGTACATCTTACTTTAACCCTTGCAAAACCGCAGAATATCCATAGTGCACGATTGGAAGCCACTGATTGTAATACCCGCTTGGCCGAAGTGTTAGAGAATTCGTCCTTTTAGGGCTAGCGCTCTGCTCGAAAATTCAGATGAGGAATGTAGTTGCGGATGCCGAAGAGCGTCCTGTAGTTTCTGCGATTTAGTACCCTTAGTACTCCGTCGGGCAAAAGAGTGGTGCTAGCTCAGGACAAACCTGGCGCCAGATTCACATGGCTGCACGCTGTGACCTCCGTTATCCGCCAGTCGCATTCCGGCGGGCCTCGGTCCTCGAATGCGCATCAAGCCGACGGCGGCCATCCGCAGTGCCGTAGTTGTTGGCCGCCCGTCGGCAGCCTCGTGCCAGCCCCTGTGGCTGGGATTACGCCCTGATAACCGCACCAGTGGAGATAGCGAGGAGAAGTGCGCTTCGGTTTTCCAACGGGTTGATGTCCTGTGCCACTTCACTGATTAAAGTCTCCGCTACCATCACGTCGACGCTGTCGATCCGCGTCAGATCTACTCCCCTGATGCGCTGCAGTTCGCTGCGGGGCTCGAATCGCGGGGCACTCTTGGATGGTCTTGTCTTCTTTCTCTTAGGTTCTGTCGATTAGAGACGAACCTTATCCACAAAACTCGCCAAGTACTTCTGCAATTGCTGCGCCCTCGGCCATCCGTTGCTGATAGGTATCGTACATCACTACTTCCTGATGCGGTATAAAAAGCATTTTGAGGCGCGAGTTGCCCTCGCTAGGCCCCTGCAACTTCTTCACGACTGGCATGAATCCGTCGGATCACCGGGTTCAGCCAACTTCCGCGGATCGTGCTCCCGGGCCACGATGCCGGCGATCGCCAGTACCGGAGCCATGCTAATATCCACGCACGAGCACCAGCAGGAACTCGGCTGACCCTGCCGAGCCGAATCCGCGATTAAATTTTCCAGATTCTGAAGCTCGAGAAAAGTATCTGGCACCAGTGACGGTGCTGCCGGCGCTGTCAATCACCTATATAGTGCTATTATGCTGTTTCTTGTGACAGGCGGAGCACAATGTGATCAGGTTGTCCAACGTATCGTCGCCAAGTTGGCTTCGCTTCGCTAGGTGATGTACGTGTAGATCCTTGGACGAACCGCAATCTTGACACCGCCACCCATCTCGTTCGAGCACTCGGTCGCGAAGAGCACCATATTCCTCAACGGTGAGCCTCAGTCGAGGTCGCTTCTGGCGAAGTTGCTGCATTGTCCTCTTAGTCTCAATCACCAGATAGAGAATAGCGTCAAAAGGCTGGAGTAGAGTTTGCGAGTGACTCTGATTCCTTGGTGCTGGTTATTGGGGTGAATTGCTGCCGTCGTCAGGACGTCTCTTGAGCACTGGTCGGTTCGGATCAGATTCCGGGCCGGTCTGCATGTCCGAGCCGGCGACGTCGTAAACGTATCGTATGACGATGGGCGTTTTAGATCGACCGTTGTCGATGTGCAGGGTTTCGTGTAAGTTCCGACCGTCTTGGGACAATTCGAACGTGCGACTCATTTTCCCGCCTAGCGGACTTTTTTCATCCGACACAAGCTGACTTCCATTCCAGCGCGCCGCAACCTCCTGATGGTTGTTGTCCGTGGACTTCTGCAATTGCCGCCCATCCATGTACAAGATCAGCTTATGGAATTGATCATCCGTCACATCGACTTCAGGGTTTTTCAGTTCGATGTTTAGCGACACCGAAGAGTAAATCAGCGGCTGCATTTTTGGGTTGTCTTCAATGTCCTGTCCGGTATTTCGTTGTCCTCCGTACGGTCCTCCACCTCCGCCCCCAGGGTAGGGAGAACCTCCCCGACGGCCGCCTCCGGGATAGCCTCCAGGATAACCGCCCGGGTTGCCGCCACCGGGATAACCGCTCGTGTTGCCGCTGCTTGAG
>Ga0210401_10000652_pt1 | contig 41984 bp, 40 predicted proteins | sample IncBWH32MmetaG_FD_150866 | JGI IMG/M metagenome (GOLD analysis project Ga0210401, IMG submission 150866) | Forest soil microbial communities from Barre Woods Harvard Forest LTER site, Petersham, Massachusetts, United States - Inc-BW-H-32-M | ecosystem: Environmental > Terrestrial > Soil >... | reverse complement strand
TAAGACGTTTCCTATCATGGATTCACCGGTTTACTTCAGGCGCTCGCAGCCGCGCAGATAGAGGATGCTCACGACGAAAAATACAATGGTGCAAATCGCAAAAATCAAGTCAGCCATGCTTCTCTCCGGGTTGCTCTTCATAGCTTAGATGAACGTGCTAAGAAAAAGATGAGTCCCACATTAGGGAAACGTAAGCGCAGTCTGGCACGCCGCCGGCGATTCGCTTGTTCGGATTGGGCAGGGTATGGGACACTCGACACTAATACCGCTAATGTCTGAACAGACTCTTGCCGTTCCTGCGCAAAGTTCCGCCATCCCGGATGCACGCCTGGAATGGGCCTATCTGCATCTGGGATTCGTACTGATCGGCATCAGCATGACGATGCTCGGCCCGGTCCTTCCCTATTTCACGCGCCATTGGAATTTAACGGACGAGCAGGCCGGCCTGTTCTTCTCCACGCAATATTTCGGCAGCTTTCTGGGCACGCTGGTGACCAGTTGGCTGCTGCCCAGGATGGGATTTTCGAAAGTGATCAGCGTCGGTTACTTGTGTTTTGCGCTCGGATTCGCCTGCCTGGGGCTTGGTCCCTGGTTTTTTTCGACGGTCTTCGTGGCGATTTACGGACTGGGTTACGGGCTGGCGAACCCCTCGATCAATCTGCGCGCGACACACCTGCCGTCTGCAAACGTCGCGGCCGCGGTGAGTTTGTTGAATTTTTCGTGGGGGATCGGCGCAGTCTCCAGTCCCTTCCTGGTTGCCTATTTCCTCGGACATTTGAGTTTGCGGGCCATGGCAATTTCGCTCACCGTCGGGTTTCTGGCGCTCGCCGCGGTGCATTTCGTGCAAAAAGCCGATCCGGTTTCATCCCCGGGAAATAGGCCGAAGCGATCCTTCGCGGTGTGGCGCGCCACTTTGCAGCCTGCCCCGTGGGTTTCGCTGGCTTTCCTGTTCTGCCTTTATGTAGGCGTGGAGATATCCGTGGGCGGCTGGGTGGCTCTCGACGAAAAACGCATGGTGGGTTTTGCGGTGGGAAAGATGGCCGCCGCGCCCGCTTTTTTTTATGGATTTCTGCTACTGGGACGCTTCCTGGTTCCCATGGGGTTGAAACGCTTTTCCCAGTTGACGCTGTGTGTGGCCGGCTTGGGACTGGCCGCCGTCGGCGTCGCACTGGTGGCATTCGCGCAGACGCCCGGGCTGCTCCACGCGGGCGCGTTGCTGGCGGGGTTCGGCTGCGCGCCGCAGTATCCGATTTATATCACCTGGCTGGCGGCGATATTCAAGGACGATGCCACATGGCTCGCGGCGCTCTTTTTCGGGGCGGCGGGAATTGGAAGTTCCGTGATTCCGTGGCTGGTGGGTGTCGTCGCGTCGCAAACCCATTCGCTTCGATTTGGATTCATGCTCCCGATGGGCTGCGCCTTGCTCATGATTCCGTTCGCGCTCCGCGCATACCCGAAAAAGGACAGACTGCAAGTCTCCGCTGGCTGAGTTGGGGATGAGTCCACAACTCAGCCAGCGGTTGCCTGAAAATCAAAAGGCCCCCGGACCATTTGGTTCGGAGGCCTTTGTTATTTGCGCCAAGAAATATGCCTAGCGTTCGATGGTAATGGGTTCCTTCAGGCTGAACGTGATGGAAGACTCCGAAGGAAATTCGACGTTCTTCCCGCCGGTGGCCCCAGACGCCGCGAGTCCGCCTCCCGCGCCGACACCCGCGCCAATCGCCGCTCCTTTGCCGCCGCCCGCAAGGCCGCCGATCAGTGCGCCGACCGCCGCGCCTCCGCCGGTGACGACCGCGGTGCGCTTGCCCTTGCCCTTTTGCGTGCCACCGTAGGTGTCCGTCGAGATCGTGTAGCCCTTGCCGTGAATTTCCACCCGTGTTAAACGGACCGCCAGAACCGCTTCACCTTTGAACGTGCCTTGTTTCTTGGCGTCGGTGACCGTACCCGTTGCATGAGCGCCCTTGGGAATGGCGGTGCGCCCTTCGACAACCACAGGCTCCGCGACGGTGGCTTCAAAATCGTCTCCAGGCTTGGCGACTCTGGAGCTGATCGTGCTCGTCAAAACTACGGTGATTGGAGTCTGCGCGGGCACCACGATTGGCCTCGGCGGCTCCGGAGCGGGGGCGGACTGCTGCGAAGAGGCAGACTGGCCTGCGCCCGGCTGGCTGCTGTCAGTGGATGGATTTGTTGATGTGTCGCCCTTGTTGCAGCCGGCTGCCAGCCCAAGCAGTGCCGCCAATCCGAGTGTTGCCCATTTCTGATTCATAGCTCCCCCATTTTTATTGAGTTTGAAAGAATTAAAGTGATGCCGCAGAGGTGCTTGCTTGGCCTGGGAATCCGCTGGGCGCCACGGCGTCCATTAGATTGAATTCTATCATTTGCCGGGGCGGCTGAGTAGCGAACGTCTCCATGAAAAGATAAGGATTTGCTTACATGAAATACCTCTCGATCGACGGCCATCGATCCAGCGGATTTGCTCAAGCGGCGCCGGGCCATTACAATTTTGCCCATGATGCCAGAAGCAAGAGTCGCCGCGCCGCTGACCACCGATGTGGCTGCGCGCGTTGCAACGGAAGTGTACGGCCTCACGGCGGAGATTCGTGTGCTGCCGGGCGAGTACGACGATAATTTCCACCTGCGGACTGAAGACTCGCGCGCGTTTGTTTTGAAGCTGATGCACCCCGCGCGCGAGGTTTCGTTCGTGGACATGCAATGCCGCGCGTTCGCCCATCTTGCCGAGCGTGCACCGCATCTGGCGTTGCCTCGTGTGATCCCCACCACCAAGGGTGAACTTTACAGCCGTATCGGGCTGGAGGATGACACTTCGCGGCTCGTTTGGCTGCTGTCCTATCTGCCGGGTACGACGCTGGCGGAAACCAACCCGCATACCCCGGAACTTCTTGAGTCGCTCGGCCGTTTGATGGGCGAGATCGATTCCGCCCTGAGGGATTTCTCGCACGCGGGCGCCCAGCGATTCTTAAAGTGGGATCTTTCGCGCTCCAACTGGGTGCGCGACTATCTTGGACACATCGCCGATCCGGATCGCCGGGCGCTGGCCAAGAAGTTTCTTAATTTATTTCAAGAGGAGGCCGTGCCGCGATTTCCGTTGCTCCGGCGAAGCGTGATTTATGGCGACGCCAACGACCACAATGCGCTTGTGGATCCAAAGTCGCAGCGTGTGGTTTCCGTGATTGATTTCGGCGATATGCACGAGGGGTTGCTGGTGGCGGACCCGGCGATTGCGGCAGCTTACGCGATGCTGGGCAAGGATGATGCCTTGGCCGCGGCTGGCGCCGTCCTCGCGGGGTATCACAAGGTTCTTCCACTGGCTGAAGAGGAGATTGCGGCTTTCTTTTCGCTCGCGGCGGCGCGGCTCGCTGTCAGCGTGGTGAACTCGGCGCACCGAAAGTCGCTGGTGCCGGATGATCCCTATGTCACGGCATCCGAAGCGCCGGCGTGGGCGGCTCTGGAACGCTTGGCCGCGATCGAGCCGCACGCGGCGCAGGAATATTTCAGCGCGGTGGCCGGCAAGGTGGCTCCGATCACCGGCCGGAATCCCTCAAACGGCGTAAACGGAGCCATGAAGAAAGAGCTCACGTTTGAGGAATCGCTGGCAGCCCGCAAGCGGTTGCTGGGAGGCAATCTTTCCCTGTCGTATGAAAAGCCGCTGAAAATTGTTCGCGGCTCGATGCAGCATTTATACGACGAGACAGGCCGCGCGTACCTGGATGTCTATAACAATGTCCCCCTGGTGGGGCATTCGCACCCGAGGGTGGTGCGCGCGATTCAGGAGCAGGTGGCGCTGCTGAACACCAACACTCGCTACCTCCACGACAACATCTTGAGGTATGCGGAACGCTTGACCGCGCTGCTGCCCGATCCGTTGCATGTGTGTTACTTCGTGAACTCCGGCACCGAGGCCAATGAACTGGCGCTGCGCCTGGCGCGGACTCACACCGGGCGCGAGGACGTCATCGTGCTTGAGCACGCGTATCACGGGAATACTTCCACGCTGATCGACCTCAGCCCGTACAAATTCGAAGGGCCGGGCGGCCGCGGCCGCAAGCCGTGGGTGCACGTGGCGCCGATTGCGGATGATTACCGTGGATTGTACCGGCGCGGCGAACCGGAGCTTGGAAAGAAGTACGCGGCACACGTTAGCGAAATTCTGAGCGATTGTAAAAAGAAGGGCCGGAGCGTCGCAGCTTATCTTGCCGAAACGCTGCCCAGCGTGGGAGGGCAGGTCGTCTTTCCACCGAATTATCTGGCGGAAGTTTATAAGCATGCGCGCGAAGAGGGCGCGGTGTGCATAGCCGATGAAGTGCAAGTGGGGTTCGGCCGCCTGGGCACGCACTTTTGGGGATTTGGGACGCAGGGAGTTGTGCCGGACATCGCCGTGTTTGGGAAGCCGATGGGCAATGCGTTTCCACTGGCTGCGGTGGTGACCACGCGCGAAATCGCGGCTTCCTTCGCGAACGGCATGGAATTCTTCAGCACGTTCGGCGGGAATCCGGTTGCGTGCGCGGCGGGGTTGGCCGTGCTCGATGTCTTGCGCGACGAGAATCTGCAGCAAAACGCGCTGACGGTCGGCACGCAATGGATGCGCGATTTGCGGGAGTTACAGGCGAAATTCCCGCTGGTGGGCGATGTGCGCGGCCTGGGACTTTTTGTCGGGGTTGACCTGGTCACCGACCGCGAGACACGCGCGCCGGCAACGCGCCAGGCTTCCTACGTGGTCAATCGCTTGCGCGAAGAGGGCATCCTCGCGGGGACGGATGGGCCGCACCATAACGTGATCAAGCTTCGCCCGCCGCTGTGTTTCACGGCGGCGGATGCGGACCGGTTTACTTCCACACTGGGATCGATTCTTGCGGAACCTGCTTCCCAGCCGGATGCGTAGACTGAAGGTCGGCACCTGACGCAGACCAGCTCCCGGCGAATCAGGGAAACTCAAGCTCGAGTTCGTCGACGAAACACCAGCCCCAGCTTTCACCGGGCTCTAGCGAGCGCATGATTGGATGCTTGGTACGGTGGAAATGCTTTGTGGCGTGCTTGTTTTTGGAGGAATCGCAGCAGCCCACGTGCCCGCATTCCATGCATAGGCGCAGGTGCACCCAGGTGTCGCCCATTTTCAGGCACTCTTCGCAGCCTTTGGTGTGCGGCGTAACTTTGTGAATGTGGGTTAAATGCGTGCAAGCGCTCATGGTCTTCCCATCCCGATTCTTAAATTTTCCGCCCCTTACCCCTGATCTGCGGAGTTTCCTGCCCCTGCCCTGGATGAAGCGAACCCGTCTTTAATGTACGAGCCTGCCCAAAGGATGCCTGAGCAAACCTCCTGGAGCCAATTCTTTTTTTGAAAGACGAAACTTTTTCGAAGCCAACCACTCGCATGGGAGCATCAAACCCGCCTGATGGCTTGAATTTGCCCACCCGGCGTGATGTTGTAAGGACACCATGAACAACCCCATTGCTGCCTACACCAGGTGGTTGCACACGCGCTGGCCGGCAGGCGCGGTCGAGAAACTGCCTGTAACCGGCGAAAACGGAATCACCAATCTGCCTGGCGTTCGGATCGTCGGAGACCTTTCCGGAATTCCGCTGCTGAAATTTTCGTCGCAGACGGCAACGAACGCGGTGCGCGCCATTCTGAAGGAACCCGAATTTCAGAAGCGCGATACATCGCACGCCGACGTCCTGGATCTGGCCATCCTCGGAGCCGGTGTGAGTGGAGTTTCCGCGGCGATCGAGGCCAAGAGGGCGCAACTTCGCTTTGCCGTGTATGAAGCGACGCAGATCTTCTCCACGGTGGTGAATTTCCCGAAAGCGAAGCCCATCTACACGTACCCCACGGAATTAAAGCTGGACGGGGGCTTGATCTTTCATGCGACTGTCAAAGAAGCGCTGGTGGAAGAGATGGAGGCGCAGCAGCGGGCGGCGGGAATCGAACCGATCGCCGCGCGAATCGAGTGGCTGGAACGCTCGGGGAATTTGCTGGTGCTTCATCACGCGGATGGAAAGACGACGTACACGCATCGCGTGATCGTGGCCATCGGGCGAAGCGGAAATTTCCGCAAGCTCGGATGCCCCGGGGAAGATCTCGATAAGGTTTACAACCGCCTGTTTGATCCGAAGGAGTTTGCTGGCAAGGAAGTCCTCGTCGTCGGTGGCGGCGACACGGCGCTGGAGACATCGATTGCCATTGCGGCTTGCGGCGGCAAGGTGACCCTCTGCTGCCGGAAGAAAGAGTTCTCGCGGCCGAAGCCGGAAAACGTGGAGAAACTGCAAATGCTGGTGAAGGATCCGGCGGCGCGTGTCGCAGTGGAGCGTCCCACCTCCGAGCGGGTGACCACTGCCGCAAGCTCTTACATGCGGGGAGACAAGGCGCCGGGCTCCGTGCGGCTGATGATGGAATCCTCGACGCAGAAGATTGAACCCGCCACCGTCACGCTGCGCGAAGCATCCGGTCAGACGCATATGATTCCAAACGATGTTGTATTCACAATGCTGGGAAGGGAAGCGCCGCTGGATTTTTTCCGGCGTTCGGGGATTCCGATTCGCGGCGAGTTGTCGGCGAAAGCGCTGGTCAGTTTTCTTGCGTTCGTTGCGTTCTGTTCCTTTGTTTACATCTGGAAGGCCAGCAGTCATCTGAACCAGGTATTCCAGCAGCGGCACTGGTTTCCGTTCAACGTGCCAGGCTGGCTGCACGCGGCGGGCGGTTCGATTGCCGCTGCTTCCGCAGATCCTCGAACGCTGCTGGGCACGCTCGCGATTAATCTGGCGGAGCCGGGGTTTTATTATTCGCTCGGCTACACATTGGCGATCATCGCGTTCGGCTTGCGAAGGATTCGCCGGCGCAACACACCTTATGTCCGTACCCAGACGTATTCGTTGATGACGTTTCAAATCATCCCGCTATTTTTGCTTCCTTACATCGTGTTGCCCTTTATGGGCCACAACGGCTGGTTCGATTCCGGCGTGATGAAAACCATCGCAGACAACCTTTTTCCAGCAGCGAATTATGGACAAGGGCGTGAATACTGGCGGGCGTTCGGGTTCGTGCTGGCATGGCCGTTGTTCGTGTGGAACGTGTTCACTTCGCAGCCGATGTGGTGGTGGCTGGCGATTTCGTTTTTGCAGACGTTCGTGATTATTCCGCTGATCGTCTACCGCTGGGGCAAAGGCGCGTATTGCGGTTGGATCTGCTCGTGCGGCGGCTTGGCGGAAACCATGGGCGACACGCACCGCGAAAAGATGCCGCACGGGCCGTTCTGGAACCGGCTGAATATGACCGGGCAGGGGATTTTGTTTGCGTCGCTGCTGATTGCGGCGCTCCGCTTCGTAAGTTGGATGGTGCCGAACTCGGCGATCGGGCACACAAGCGCGCAACTTTTCTCGGGGCTGCTCAGCCAGTGGGCGGTGCTGGGCGTGCAGTTGAATTACTACCACATCGTGGATATAGGCCTCGCGGGGATCATCGGCTTGTGCATGTATTTCTGGTTCAGCGGACGCGTGTGGTGCCGCTTCGCCTGTCCGCTGGCCGCGCTGATGCATATCTATGCGCGGTTTTCGAAATACCGGATTTTCCCGGAAAAGAAAAAATGCATCTCCTGCAATGTCTGCACTTCGGTGTGCCACCAGGGAATCGACGTGATGAATTTCGCCAACAAAGGCATGCCGATGGAGGATCCGGAGTGCGTGCGCTGCTCCGCGTGCGTGCAGATGTGTCCCACGGGCGTACTCACCTTCGGGCGGCTGGATTCGAACGGGAAGATCGTTTACGACAAGCTGGTGGCTTCGCCGGTGCAAATGAGAGAGGCGCACTGAGATTGCAAGGGAAACGGAAAAAGAAATAGTTCACACAGAGATCACAGAGGAAGAGCGCAGAGGGCGCAGAGAAGAGCTTAAGCTAGCGCGCCACTGCAACTTGAGCCCGCGCCGGCGGTGCAACCGAAGCAATGGCCGGCGGTCGAGATGCGCCGGCCCGCCCAGCCGGTGAAGGTTTCGACGTCCCAGACAGTAGCCGCACTTCCGGGTTGTTCCAATTCCATCTCCAGCATCTGGTTGAAATCGCAATCGTAAAGCTTGCCGTCGTAGCCGATGCTGACCAGCGAACGGCACATCAGCCCGTGCAGCGTCGCGGGATTAAAATTGTCCTTCAGAAGTTGCATGTAGGCGTCATGCTTGCCCTGGTGTTGCAGGTCTTCCTCGAAACGGTGAATCGGCATGTTCGTGATGGTCAACAGGCGATGGAATTCGATGCCATGCTCTTCGCGAAGGTGTTGCTTGTAATCGGCTTCGAGCTTTGCCTGCGGCGGCGGCAGTGAAGGGCCCACGGGATTGTAGACCAGGTTCAGTTGCAGCTCCGAGCCGGGCATGCCATACCCAAGTCCGTTCAATTTCCGCAGCGCCGCCATGCTTTTTTCGAACACGCCCTTGCCCCGCTGCTTGTCTACATTCTCCGCGGTATAGCAGGGCAGGCTGGCGATAATTTCGACGCGCTGCGCGGCGAGAACTGCGGCAAGATCGCTTTGCGCGTCTTCCAGGAGCACGGTCAAGTTGCAGCGGTCGATCACGTGGCGGCCCAGGCGCTGCGACTCTTCAACGAGCCACCGAAAATTCGGATTCAGCTCCGGGGCGCCGCCGGTGATGTCCACGGTGGTGATGCTCGGGCTGGCGGCAAGCAGTTCCATGGTGCGGCGAGCGATCTCCACCGGCATGATTTCCGTGCGTTTGGGACCCGCGTCCACGTGGCAGTGGTGGCAGGCCTGATTGCAGAGTTTGCCGACGTTGATCTGAAGTGTCGTGGTCTCCGCACGAAGCAATTTCGCCATGCCGTTCTCGCGCAGAGTTTCCGTGAAACTTTCGGCGTAACCATTGCTGCCGGGCAAGATCGGAAACGGTGAATTCGCAACGGCCATCAACAGCACCCGCTCTTTCGGTCGCCGGGGGAGCAGCAATCCGCCGGCGCTTCGGTGGTCAGGGAATAGTCTTCGCCCTTGGTTTCGCTCGGGTTCCGCAGAAGCGTGCCGCTGGTACAAGGAAAAGGCTTGGCATCCTCGTTCGCCACCGGAATGAGTGGCGGAACCAGTGCGAACGAATCGCGGTAAGGAGCTTTGGAGTAGAGATTAAAAGTTTTCTCGCACACGGCCACCCGCATGCCTCTGCGGAGCACGTGCCCGTCGTCGTCAATCACCTGGCGGAACGGTCCTTTATATATGACCGCCTGCTTGTGTTCCCAGCATTCGCCCTGTTTTCCCTTGTAGGCGGCCACGGTCACGCTGCGGAATTCGATGCCTTCGACGGTGCGCCACGGCTCCTGCTGCCGTTCGAGAAGTTCGATGCCATAGAAGCCGGCGTTTTCGAAGGCATCGAGGAAAAGGTCCTCGCGGAAGGCTCCGGAAATACAGCCGCTCCAAAGTTCAGCGTTTTGCTGCATCGTGAGGGGAATATCCTCATCGGAGACGATGTCGGAAATCACGGCGCGCCCTCCGCGGTTGAGCACCCGAAAAATCTCAGTAAACAGTTGTTTCTTATCTTCGGGGCGGACCAGATTCAACACGCAATTGGAAATCACCACGTCCACGGAGCCATCGGGAACCAGCGGCTGAGCGACTCGCATCTCGTTCATGGTGCTTTCCAGCTTCGCCAGATCTTCCGCCGTGCGCACCGGATGATGGGCGAGCCAGGCGTCCACGTCCGCCATGTTCAGGCGCAAATCCTGAATTTTTCCCTTACGGAATTCCACATTCGCGTACGCCAGCCGCCGCGCCACCTCCGGCGCATTGCGCTGCGCGACTTCAAGCATGGCGTCCGTCATATCCACGCCGATTACGCGGCCTGTGGGGCCTGCGATCTGGCAGGCGAGAAAACAGTTCTTCCCGGAGCCGGACCCGAGGTCCAGAACCGTATCGCCTGCATGAACATATCGGGTTGGATCGCCGCAGCCGTAGTCGATCGAGAGTACCTCTTCGGGAATGGCTTTCAGCAGGGCGGGATCGTAGCTGGTCGGGCAACAGAGCGAGGCTTCCGTCTTTTTGGCGCCTTCCGCATAGCGCTCCCGTACGGCCTCTTCTTTATTCAGGGCTGATGTGGCCATGGTGAGTCTCCTGTGTTGCTGCAGTCTTCCGTTAGGACTGGCCCTTGAGCAGGAAGTTACACGAATTCGTGCAATCTTGCAGCAATCCGATGATCACATGGACTTTTTCGATTGCATTTCTCTCGCCCGCTCCTGGCGTTTCCCTTCTTTGTCCTTCTCCGCTGGCGGGTAGCTCTTGAAGCTGTCCGTAAATTCGTCTTCGGCTTTCTTCGGATCCTTGTCAGGATCACTCATCTTGCGAACGAGATAGGCGCGCCAGACCAACGCTTTCGCTTTGGGGTCGATAAAGTCGAGGATCAGCATGCCCAAATTGTGGCTGGTGGAGGTCACCGCGTTATAGACAGAGGCCCAGCCATTGCCGATGAAGGGACCGTAAGCCCCCCAGTTTCCCATGACCGTCACGTCCACCTGGGTCTCCGGGTTGGCCCAATAACGTACCAGCAGGTCGGGATTCTGCCCGGGATTCACTTCATGCAGCCCTTTTTTTTCTAGTTCCCGCCCGACCATGTGGTGAAAGCGAATGTCGATCAGGTCGGGATTCATCTGGATCATTACCAGATTTTCCACTCCCCCGATGTAGGCAAAAGTCTTGAATCTGGAAAAGTCAACATTCGGATCGAAATCGACGGTGGTTTTCGCCGCGCTGGGAAGCGCGAACGCGCCGACAAATGCAAGAACCAGGAAAAAGAGACGAGCCACGATACCTCGTCCACGCAAGACCGAGTTTTTGTCCGTCATGAGGCTCCTTGGGTCCACGGGAGACCAATGCGTTCCGCCGGATTTCGCTAGTTTAGGCCAAACCTACGCTTCTTGGCGAGTTGGGGAATAATTGGGGAATATGAGGTCGAGCGGAATTTTAATCTGCGCGGACAGTTGTCACTACGCCTCGGCGTCTGCGGGTTCGTTGTTGAACAAGCGGACCAATTCGGCGTGCTCCATCACGACGGCGGGGTCGCGCTGGATGGCGTCGAAATACTGTTTCTGGAACCCGTCGCCAGTTTCCGAAGGGGCGAAAAGCTTTCGCGCCAGCGAAATGGAGACATGCGCGCCCTCCTCCGTGACGCCTTCGTCGCTCGACAACGATTCGTCGATACGCACGACGAACTCGGAAATATTGTGAAGCCACGCGAATTGCGGGTCGTCCACGACAAGACGAAAGAGTTCCCCGGTGGTGACCACACCGTGGGCCTTCTCGTAGTCGCGGCGCTCCATGTCCAGCAAGGTCTTATGCAAACTAAGAAGCGCTTGCCGCAGCGCTACAAGTTTCTGGCGCGCCGGAGTGTCGCGCCCGTCCCCCTGATTGGTATACGGATCTCTGGGTTGAGCCAAGTTGTTTGCTCCCTTACTATTTTGCGACAGATTGCAACGGCTGGCTAGTTCGTTGGCGCGCCTTTGGGTCGAATCACCAGGTTGTTTTTCACGCTAGAGATGCCGGCGACGCTGGAAGCGCGGGTGGACGCAAGGTTTTTCTCGGCGTCGGTCGCGACGGCGCCCTCGAGAGTGACCTCTCCATTCCTAAGGACAATGTGGATCACGGGAACTTCGGAGGCCGCGTAACGCTGCAATGTGGAATCTTCAAAGATGGCGCGGTATACGGCACGGCGCGAATCGTCGTCGGCCGCCGATTTCGGAAGGACCTCCAGAAGGTTTTTCACCGAGGAGACTCCCTCAAGACTTTTGACGGCCGCTTCAGCGTTGGCTTTCAACGTGGGACGCACGACGAAACCCGTGAGGGTAACTTTGCCGCCGTCGAGAGTAAAGGTGATGTAGTCGAAGACGGAATAAAAAGGAAGCACCCGAAGTTGATGGCGGATTTCGCCTGAGAGTGGGCTTCCTTCGCTTTTTACCTCGTCGCTGGCGAGTTTCGCGGGGGGAGGATGTTGGGCGTGAAGGGAAGTCGCAGCAAAAGCCAGGCCCAAGGCAAGAAGGACGGCGAGGTTCGAACGCATCGCGTTTCGCATGGCTTTCAGATTAGCAAAAGGGATTCCTCGCTTGGAAGGTTGTTTCGATCCGTGCACTGGCAGCGCCTGTAAGTTCCCTCTGGCATTCCAGTCGGTGTTAGCATACGACAGGGAATCGCACTCTGCTTATGGTTGCACGCCCGATTATTCTGGGAGGACGCTTTTAGGTGTTGGCCATCGCGCATCGCGGTGCTTCCGGATACGCACCGGAAAATACGCTGGCCGCGTTTCGCCGCGCGGTCTCGCAAGGCGTCACGTTTATCGAAACCGATTTGCATTTGACGCGGGACGCGCATTTTGTGGCCATTCACGACTCGACCGTGGACCGCACGACCAGCGGCCGCGGCGAAGTTCACCAGTTGCCGCTCGCGGAAGTCCGCAAACTGGACGCGGGCTCCTGGTTTGCGAGCGAATATATCGGAGAGCGTGTGCCGACGCTGGTGGAGGTTCTGGAGTTCGCGCGGAAACACGACGTCGTGTTCTACCTGGAATTGAAGCCCAACGGATTCTGGGGAGGGGAACACGCGCTGATCAGCAACCTCCGGGAGTCCGGAGAGATTCCGCGAGTGGTACTCATCTCGTTTGACCCGGCAATTCTGGCCGGCTTGCGGAAACTTGAACCGACCTTGATGACCGGCCTGCTGCACGACGGCCAAATCGAGAACCCGTTCGAGAAAGCCCTGGAAATCGGCGCGCGCCAACTGGCGGTGCGTGGCGACCTGATGACCCCGAACTTCCTGAAGGAAGCCCACAAGCGAGACCTGCAGGTGGTTTGCTGGACCATCAATTCGCCGGCGCACATGCGGTTGCTGGAGGCCGCGGGTGTCGACGGGATTATGTCCGACTATCCCGACCGGCTGGTGGAGTCCCTGAAGAAATAGCGCGGTAGATGGCGGCGAATTGCGCGACGCTGAGCTGTTCGGCGCGCGCATCTTCTCTCAGTTGCAAGCCCTTCAATAATTCGCGAATCTGCTGCGGCTGCGCCGCCTGGCGAAGATTATTCGACAGCGTTTTTCGTTTCTGCGCGAAGCATGACTTCACAAAATCCAGAAACTCTTCCGCGCTTCCCACACCTGATTGCGCCCCGGGACCGGGAAGTCGCAGCGTCACCAGCGCCGAATCAACTTCGGGAGGGGGACTAAACGCGCCCGACGGCAGCTTGAACACGAATTCCGGCCGCGTATAGAACTGGGTGGCGACGGAAAGATACCCGTAGTCTGGGTTGCCGGGTTGCGCGGCGAGGCGAAGCGCCACTTCCAACTGGATGACGACGTTGATTTCGTCGATCTGATCGGCGACGGAAAAGAACCGGTGGAGAATCGGCGAAGTGATGTAGTAGGGAAGATTGCCGTAGAGGCGAATCCGCCTGCCCGCCGCAAGAGCCGGAAGATCGATTTCGAGCGCGTCCCCTGGAACGACGGTCAGATTGAAATGCTGTTCGGCGAGACGCTTAAGTTGCCCGATGAGAGACGGATCAAGTTCGACGGCATAAACGGGAACGCCCGCGCGGACAAGATACTCCGTCATCTCCCCGTGCCCGGCACCTATTTCAATCCAACAGTAATCTTGCGTAGCCGAATTTGCGGGACCTTCCATGCCGTGAGCCGAAACACGAATCGCCCGCGCGATTTTTTCGCGCCAGCCGGCATCGCTCAGGAAGTGTTGTCCTAATTTTTGTCTGGCCATCAACGTGTGATCCGTCAGTCTATCAGTAGTCTTACGCTTCGCGCCCGTTCGGCGTGTTGAACCGCGAATCCCGGACCGATGGAGAACGGTGGCCTTTCGCGTGGGCTATGTCTTGCTGTCTATTCGCCATCGGCACATACTTCGGCCGAAGGGGACAGGTCATGTCGAATGCATCTTCCACGCAATCGAATAGCGCACTTCGGCTGACAACACTCGCTTCGTTGGCGGTGGGAGCCGCGTTCTTTGCGCTCTGGTTCTGGTTGCTGCCGGGCTGGCTGGGGTTTGACGTCGCGGCGGTTGACGGGGCGCCCTGGCGATGGATAGGTGCTGTGCCATCAGTGCTGGGTTTCTCCGTAGCGCTGCGCTGCGTCTGGGATTTCGGCCGGACCGGCCATGGAACCCCCGCGCCGTTTGTTCCACCACAACGCCTGGTGGTAGTGGGATTTTACCGGTACGTAAGAAACCCGATGTACGTGGGTTTCTTTGCTGGCTGGATGGGCTTGTGGGTTGTCTTCGGCAGAGCAAACCGAAGCGCGCTGGTGGCGGTGATTGTCGCCATAGCTGCGGTCGTGCTGTTCGTGAAGCTTTACGAGGAACCAACACTCCGGAAAATGTTTGGCAACGATTACCAAGAATATTGCGCAAACGTGCCGCGCTGGATTCCGCGATTACGCGCGTGGAGCCGGTAAGCCATTCCGAACCCCGCCGGTGTTCAGGGCGTGGCCGCAAAGTTCCTTAAAATTACGCGTCGCTCACTCCTGCATTTATCGAAGAAATACGAAACTCGGCAAAAACCGGGGGCGGATTCAGGTTGACGCTGGGCCAGGTGTCCGCTAGCGTAGGAATTTCGCACTAAACTAAACTGATGCGCATTCTCTTTGTAGCTTCGGAAGCATTGCCTTACGCGAAGACCGGCGGTCTGGCCGACGTCCTGGAGGCATTGCCGCGCGCCTTGGTGAAATTGGGGCATGAAGTGGCCGTGTTTCTGCCGAGGTATCGCGGCGTGAAATCCGCGTCGGTCGTCATGCCCAGCATGACGATTCCCCAGGGAACTCGTCTGCGCTTTCCGGCGATCAAGAACGGCTCCGTACTCCGCGGCGTGCGCTACTTTTTTCTGGATGACCCTCCTTATTTCGACCGCGACGGCATCTATGGGGACAAAAACCGGGAGTATCCCGACAATGCCGAGCGGTTTACCGAATTTTCCCGTGCCACCATCGAGATGGCCAAACACATCTGGACGCCGGACGTTTTTCACTGTAACGACTGGCAGACGGCGATGGTGCCGGCGCTGCTTCGCTCGTCGTACGCGGACGACCCTGTGGTGAAGGATATTCCGGTGGTGTTCACGATCCACAACATCGGCTACCACGGCGTGTTTCCTCCGGAGTCGCTGCTGCGTGCTGGCATTCCTCAAGCGTTGTTTCATCCCGGCGGAATCGAATTTTTTGGGAACGCCAATTTCTTGAAGGGTGGACTGATCTATTCGGATTTCCTGACAACGGTGAGCCCCAAGTACGCCCAGGAAATTCAGACGCCTGAATTTGGATTCGGATTGGACGGGGTAATTCGCTCCCGGGCCAGCCGGTTGGTGGGAATTCTGAACGGAGTGGACTATTCCACGTGGAGCCCGGAGCGGGACACCCTGATTCCCGCGAAATATTCCGCGAAAAATATGGAAGGGAAGAAAGCGTGCAAGGAAAAGTTGGCCGAAGAGTTTCAACTGCTGCGCGATAATCCCAGCCGGCCAATCATCGGGATCGTTTCGCGATTCGCCGACCAGAAGGGCTTCGACTTGATCGCCACGATTGCTCGCGACCTGATGCAGGAGGATGTTTTGCTGGCCGTCCTCGGAACCGGGGACCGCCGCTACGAAGAGTTGTTTCGCGCGCTCGCAACCGATTTTCCGGGCCGCGTCGGCGTGAAAATCGCTTATGACAATGCTCTCGCGCATCTCGTGGAAGCGGGCTCGGATATGTTCCTGATGCCGTCGCGCTATGAGCCTTGCGGCCTGAATCAGATTTACAGTTTGCGTTACGGGACGGTACCCATCGTGCGTGCAACCGGCGGCCTCGACGACACCATCGAAATGTTCGATCTTGAGCATGGCACCGGCACCGGATTTAAGTTTTCGGAGTACTCGGGTGGCGCGCTTTTGCATGCAATCCGACAGGCGTTGCATTATTACGCCGACGAGGACATTTGGAAGCGCATTCAAATGAACGGGATGGCAAAAGATTTTTCATGGAACACCTCGGCGGCGGAATATGCGAAACTATATGAGGCTGCCAGGGCGGCGCGAAACCAAACGACAGTTCCCGCATCTAACTAACCAGGAAAGTGGCTGCCGAGTAGCAGCCCAAAAAGGATACAAAGTTTATGGCTGATAATATTCTTACGGTGAATGACGGAAACTTCGATACGGAAGTTCTGACTGCAAGCAAGTCGCAGCCCGTCATGGTTGATTTTTGGGCGGAATGGTGCCGCCCCTGCCACATGCTGGCTCCAACGGTTGCGGAGATTGCCCAGGACTACGCCGGCAAGCTCAAGGTCACCAAGCTGAACGTGGATGAAGCGATGAACTCTTCCACCCGCTATGGCATTCGCGGCATCCCAACCCTGCTGGTTTTCAAGGACGGGCAGGTGGTCGAGCAGATTGTCGGCGCGGTGCCGAAGGATCAGATTACCAAGGCGCTGGACCGGCATCTCGGTTAATTACCAGCTTGAGATTTGCGAAAATCTAGTTGTAGGTACGGCCTGCTTTTTCCGCGGGCCGTTGCCATTTCTGGTAGCGGCGAATCGTTGGCGTTGCATCTTTGGCGGAGGCTGGGATGTCTGAATCGAATCGGGAACTGGTGCGGTGCCACTGGGCAAGCAATGCGCTGAACATCCCCTACCACGATGAAGAGTGGGGCGTCCCTGTCCACGACGAGAATCGCTGGTTCGAATTTCTGATACTTGAAGGCGCGCAGGCGGGCTTGAGCTGGGACACCATCCTGCAGAAGCGCGAGCGCTACCAGAAAGTTTACGCGGGCTTTGATCCGAAAAAAGTGGCGCGGTTCGACTCGAAGAAGTTGCGCGAGCTCTTGGCCGACCCTGGCATCATCCGCAACCGGCTGAAAATTTCCGCGGCGGTGACAAATGCCCAAGGGTTCCTGAAAATTCAGCAAGAGTTCGGGAAGTTCGACAATTACGTTTGGGAGTTCGTGGGAGGCTCGCCGATCCAGAACAAATGGAAAAAACACCGCCAGTTGCCGGCAGTGACGCCGCTCGCGACCGCGTTGAGCAAAGATCTAAAGAAGCGCGGCCTCCGCTTTGTGGGGCCAACAATTGTTTACGCCCTGATGCAAGCCACCGGCTTGGTGAACGACCACCTGGTGAGTTGCTTCCGCTATAAGCAAGTCGCACAAAGCTAGCTTGCGGCTGATAGCTTCCGTTGCTGATTTAGGAATAGAGCGGGCGTCGTACAATGGCAGTATAGACGCTTCCCATGTTTCCTCTAGCAAATCCTAACTCGCCGAACTGGCGGCGCTCATTCACGACAAAGCGGCCTGTAAAACGAAAATGATGGAAAATGGGATTGACATCCCATGACCGCAGGGTAGGAGTCCGCTGGTGTAATTTCACGGCGCCGACCGCCGCTTTTGACTCTCTAGGGTATGTTCGGGAACTGTTATTGCACCCTAATTGCCCCAGATTGCTCAACTCGGCTTCCTCCACTTTCCTTTCGCTGCCGCCCGCAGAGCATGAGTAAACGAAGTCTCACCGACGGCGAGAGTCCTCACGTCACGGAAAGTTTCCTGGGCCAGTTCACTGAGGACGTGGCCTGGAGGCATCTCGAGAAACAGGCGACAGCCCAATTCCTCCAGGACGGTTGTCGCATCGTACCAGCGAACACCATGCGCAATGTTGGTTGCTAAGTCCTCCGAGATAGCCTCTTCAGTTCGCAAGACTCTTCCCGTTACGTTGCCGACGTAGATTAACTTCGGCTCATGCAGGCGTAATGCCTGCAAGCTCTTTGTTAAGGTATCCGCTACGGGCTGAAGCAACGGACAGTGTGAGGGTTCGGACACATCGAGGCGCACTGCCTTATGGGCACCGGTTCTTCGAGCAGCCTCCAATGCTTTGTCTATACTTTCATAGGAACCGGCGATGACGATTTGGCGAGGAGCGTTGATGTTGGCCACGTACACCGGGTTTTGCTCCGTATATGCTTCTTCAACCAGTGCGGCTACTTGTTTTTCAGTCAATCCCACAATGGCTGCGAGACCGTATCCTTTGGGGTAGAGTTCCACCATCCTCTCCGCCCGCAACTTTATCAGCCGAACCCCATCGGCAAGGTTCAGAACGCCGGCCACCACCGCGGCGGCGAAAGCGCCCGCCGACATGCCTACAACCGCTTCCGGCACTACACCTTCTGCGACGAGAGCGCGTGCCACCGCGACACCGGAGGCCAGCAACGCCAATTGGACCGAAACCGTCGACAGAAGAGCCGCCGGCGAGTCGAGCGCCAGCACATTTTCTCCCAGAGCTTCACTCACCTCATCGAGCGTCCGAGCGATGGACGGATGATCCGGAAGGGCGTGCAGCATGCCCGGAATTTGTGAGCCTTGTCCAGGAAACAAAAATGCCACGCTCATAGCAATCTCGATCCTCTCCCCCTGTGAAAACAAGTTCCGCCTTACGCAAAAAGCGCGCAGTCGGAGCCACGTGAAGCGGCGCGATATCTGCCATTTGAAGTTCTTCTATCGAACGCGCAATGCCGCCTCTTCGACTGGACCTGCAGCCCTCCTTATGCGTCGGGAATTTTCAGGGCATGACTGCTGCCCGTTGTCCGAGAATATAGGCAGCTCGACCCGTCGGGGATTTTTCCTCCGTGGAAACGAGCTTTCTCAATGGCGAACCGCCATACAGGCTGTACAGGTAGGTCCCCCCGCCATCCGGACCGGATTGCACTTCGAGGAACTCGACGGATCGCACGTTGCCCGGTATGTTTCCACCGAACCATCGAGGGTCCTCCTCTTGAGACCATGTGATTACGGACAGGACAGATCCCGCTGGATACTCATGCGTGCCGTTCTTGCGTGCATAGGAGATGGCTCGATCATTGCCCAGAACCGCGGCCAAGGTGTGGTCGTTATGGTTGAGTGTGGATGCGATGACCTCCCACTGGAGCGGGTTGTAGGGCAGTTCTCCAGATACCTCAGCGTCACGATTGAACCGCGTTGCCACCCGCGCGTTCGGTTGCGAGCATCCTATGAGCAGAAGAGCCGCGGCAAGCACCTGGATGGTTTTCACTGCGCACCTCGTTGCTGATTCTTGATCGGCATGGTGAAGACATAGTCGTTTCGCTCAACCGCGTGATGACAGTCGACGCAGTGTGTATCTGCGAAGTCCAACGTTTGGCCGTCGGGCTTCAGGTCCATACCGATCCATCGGCCCCAGCCCCATCCTGCCGTCGTACGATACTTCTCGTGATCTCGAATCATTAATTCGACTTGAACGAAATGTCCGGGCTCAACTACCCCATCGGGATCCGGTTGTTCATGCCAGGTGACCTTTCCGATCATGGCTCCGTCCGGCCATGGATTGATACGGTTCTCCACAATTGCTTTCACCGCGACATCATTACCGAGAACAACGCGTATGGTGTTGTTTTCGATTCGCTCCGTGCTGCCGATCTGTTTCCAAGTCTTATACTCGGGATGAAAGGGGACACCCCCAAGCGTGCTTTGAACGCTGCGGACTGTCCCGTTGTCATCGATCCACCGCACGTATTCGCGATCTGCTGCCTGGACTGCCGAGACAGTGGCCGGGGGTTCCTGCGATCCGGGTGCCAGATAGTTCCGTAGAATCGCCAACTGTTCCGAAGTGATCGAGGAGTTCGGGTGCGCCGCTCGATACGACGGAAGAGGCATTGCGCCGAGTCGAATCTGATTGAACGCGTCGAATAACGACAACTTCTGCTGCTCTTCCGGAAGCGCTCCGATCTCTGAGAAGTTCAGGTGCGCCCGGGCCCGACGCACGTCTCGGAAAACGATCCAGTAGGCTGGCACAATTCGGTCAAACCACGCCAATTCCGTTTCGTTGGAATGGCAGTTGTAGCAGGAGTGTTTGAAGATCGCCTTGACCTCCGCGGGAGCCTGTATCTCGGCAGTGACCGGCGGATTCCTCAGTTCGGGCCGGACGAACTGCAGTCCAGTGAACAACAGGAGTCCAATTCCGCAGAATCGAAGTAGCAGGCGGATGTACGGAGTCTTTGGCATAGAATTTCTCCCCTATTCGATAAACCCATCGATGTCCAACAAACCTCCCTAGTGAACTTGCGCTGCAGCCTCTTCGATCACAGCGGCAACTTCTTTCGGCCGGGAGACGTAGACCGAGTGGCTGGCGCCTGCAACTTCAACCTTGTGGCTGTTGGCTCGCGCGGCGTACCAGCGTTCGAGGTCAGGGCTGATGGTTCTGTCCGCCCCCGCTACCACCATCCAGCTTGGCTTGCTTCTCCACGCAGCTGTGGTGACGACAGCTTTGAAATTGTCGGCAAAGTTGAGTACCTGCGAGCGCGCCATGAGAGCGGCCTGCTCGGCAGACAGGTCGGCTGCGAAGTACTCATGAAACTGCGCGGGGTCAAGGTAAGTGAAGCCGTCCGCTGTCTGCTTTATTGCACCAGCCTTGCTCAGGTCGCTTGGGAAGCGCTTGCCGTCGTCCGCCTCGTTCTCTCCAGCGTCGGGCATGTGCGCCGCGACGTAGACAAGACCGGCGACGGATGAATCCGTCCCGGCTTGGGTAATCACGGCTCCCCCATAACTGTGACCGACAAGGATGCACGGACCATTTTGCAGAGCAAGAACTCGCTTCGTGGCAGCAACGTCGTCGTTGAAGGAGGTCTCCGGTTCCTGGACGATACTGACGTTGTAACCATCCTTGACCAGGATGTCGTAAACACCCTTCCAGCCGGAACCATCCGCCCAGGCCCCGTGAACCAGAACAATATTCCGAATGCGATGCCCTTCGTTCTGCGCTGCCCCCGCGCGACAGGTCAGTACCGATACCGCGATGAAGAGGGACAGAAACGTTCCTCTCACGAAGCGTATACATTTCATTGGATTGCTCATTTTGCTGCTCCTCTTCGTCGATTCATTTGCACATCGGTACGGCGACACTCGTTTTTCAGAAGGCGCCCCAGTCTCTGGCGGCGAGAATTGATGTTCCAGCGGCGTAATTCGGATTCATGCTGCCGATTTCATCTCCCCAGGGATCTTTCGCGAGCACGATCCCACTCGGTACGCGCAGGAGGATCGCTGCGAGGCCCCGGCCAGCAAACTCCTTCAGGGAAAAACCGCATACAGGTGTTTCCACACGAATATCAACGACTGCAGGAAGGTTCATCGCGCGATCACAGAGGGACTTTGCTTCCTCCGCCGCCATGCGCCTTTCTGCATAAATGACAATATCCAGATCGCTTTCCGGCTTTGCCACATGCCTGCCGCTCGCAAGCTCGAACGCAACACTGCCCCCCGGACCCCAAAGAAGGACGTTTTCCATCCAGCGTTCTTTGAGAAGGTCTAAGGCGCGAAGAGCAGGGATGGCATTTGCTCTCGGAGTGGGAATCGCGCGCGTTAGCAACTGCGAGGGCGTGAGTACGCTCCTTACCAACTCCGGATGACAGAACGCGGCCCAGCGCTGTTTCCTCTCCGCTCCGCGAACACCGATCGGAATTTCCCGTCCCCTAACCGGACCACGGCGAACAACGACAAACGAGGTCTTTCGCAAGTTATCCTCGACCCATTGAGGCGCGGACGGTTGGGAGGAGATGAGCTGTTTCGCGTTTATCTCCAACAAATCGTGCGTTCGGACAAGATGAGCTTCGCAATGAAACATAGGGTGTCCTAGTGCAGGCGGCTGAGAAGGATGATCCATCCGGCCAACGTGAAAATACTGAGCAGAGTGCTCACAATCAGACTCGAGCTTGCGACTTCCATAGTTACATCGAAGCCCTTGCCGAACAGAATCCCAAAGAAGCCGCTGGGAATCGCGCTGAGCAGGACTGCGAACCTGGTCTGTTCCAGAGGCATACCTAAGAGGACAGCTACCGCAAGGCAGAGACCCGGCTGGAGCACATTTTTGCCCAAGACCGCCCAGCCCACGCCCCAGTTCAAGTTAAAACGCTGCGCGGATGCAATCAGGCCTGTCACAAACAGGGCGGTGCCTTCCGTCGCGCCACCGAGAATAGTCAGGCTGTTATCCAGATACGTAGGCATGTGGAACTTGACCACGGAGGCGAGAACACCAAGTACCGGAGCCCAGAATACGGGTTTCTTGAGCGCTCTCCACAGAGATAGGCGAATGCGAGCCGCAGGAGACAGTGCCATGCCCGTCCTAGTTCCGCTTTCGAGAATTGCAAGGGTGATCGGGGTGATCGTAATCGCACCCACCGCGAGGCCGACAGCAACGCTGACGGAAGCCTCGGGGCCATAAACAGCCAAGAGCAGAGGAATACCAATTCCCGCATGATTCGGAAATCCAAGCGTCAGCGCCAGAACAGCGCTGTTTGCTGCAGTTTCTTTGCCGAGCTTCCGCGACGCATAGTAGGTCGCAACAAAGACAACCAAAAACACTATGGCAAGCACTACGGCGGCCCCGGCTTGCCCCCACAACAGCTCACGCGGTGTGCGTGCGATGGTGAGAAATAACGAACACGGAAGCGCAAAGGTCATCAGGAAGCTGACCAGGCTCTTTACGTCCTTATTATCGACTATCTTAAATAAGCCTGCTGCATACCCGAACAGCAGGCCCACAAAGATTGGCACGAGCGAGTTGGCCAGAACCTGGAGCATCGTGAATCGCCTACTTTTCCAGCCACTGTGCTTCGAGCCTGGTGCGAACCAGAAGCGAAGCTTTTCGCGTTTCGCGCGCCGCCGTGGATTCGAGTCGATTGCGAAGATCGACGGGACCGCTGCGGGCATCCGCAATGGCTGCGACCAATTCGTTCTGTACGTTCCGAATCTCCTGCTGTGAAGGTTTCTCAGGATTTTCGACGTGAAGCAGTTTGTAAAGGAGGCCCAGCTTCGCGTAATCACGAATGTCGTACGACATCGGAGCGATCTCCTTCCCGAGCTTTTCCAGTTCGCCCACGGAGCGCCGCGTAACACGTGCTGCTGCTTCCTTGTGCATCGCATGGATCATGACGCCGTCGTCGTCGAATGCCAGGATTCGATTTGCCTGGTAGCCGTGCGTCAGGAAAGCTCCCGATAGTGCATGGCCCACCACTAATGCAATTACGGGATGACCCGCGAGTCGTGCCGAGCCGTAGGCATCTGCGGCAGCAGCAGCGGCAAGAAAAATGGCGGCAGTCTCTTCGCGCCTGCCATAGGCCTGGCTCTTCACGTCGACGATAGCGACGATGGGCCGCTTGATCGTGTTCTTGTCGCGCTCGATCACTTCGCGAACGCGCGTAGCGAGAGTGGCGGCTTCTTCCAGTCCCACTTCCCCGTGCCGGGCACAAGGAAAGCGCGCGTGGGAATCTGGAACAACGCAGAGAAATCTTGCGTGGTCATTGCCGAGTGGCGCATCAGCCGTCAGTACAGATTTAGGGTCGCCGGGCATAGGTGACGCCTGCCCGGTAAACGCGCGGAACCACACGGTTCCTCGAACTCCTGTGTATTCGTTCATCGTTTTTCCTCGCTAGAGCCGTTCGTTGTCCAGAGTGCGCGGAACTCTTTTGGATCCCACTGCTGCGACGTATCCAGCTTCGCAATTCGGTTGCGATAGAGTGCTACCTGCGAGCTCCGGTGTACCGGGGGGACGCCCTTCGAGACGAAACGGCGGATGACGTCCGCAATCTGCGGCGTGTCGTCGTCGACGAGCGCATCGGCCAAGCCCGTCGCGTATCGCTGCACCCCGCCATGAATTGCCCAGATAAGTGCGCGATCGCTCGAGTCGAATTCTTCCGAGCCGTTCTCCTGCTCGATCACCTCAGGACCGTTCATTCCTAGTCGAGCTTCGCGCGTCATAACGACGTAGCTTGCGAGCCCCGCAGCGAGCGACATTCCTCCGAAGCAGCCGACCGTGCCGGCCGTGAGACAGATCACCGGGGCATATTTTCGTAGTGCCAAAATGGAGGCCATGATCTCGGCGATTACCGCCAGGCCAAGATTCGCCTCTTGAAGACGCACACCACCTGTCTCGAGCAGAATCACTGCGCTGGTCCGTATGCCCTTCTCGTTATCGGCACAGGCCAGATCGAGGGCGGCGGTCATCTTTGCGCCGGACACCTCTCCGACGCTGCCGCCTTGAAAGGCGCCCTCCAGGGCAACGACCACGGCTGCTTGTCCCGCGATCTTCCCTTTCATCACCACGCAGCCATCGTCTTCCTGCGGCGTGACGCCCTGCATCGGGAGCCACGGAGATTCCACGCGATCGAAGGGGCCAACCAACTCCCGGAATGTTCCCTCATCGAATAGCGCTTTTGCGCGCTCTCGTGCGTCGAGTTCTATAAAGCTCTGTCGGTCGAAGAAGTCTGGCGAATATCCTTTGCTGCTCATCGCTCGCTCACCTCCACGGCTTGCTCGAGGCGCAGATGGACGACGCCGGGTGTTGCCCCCGCGTCGTTGATTTCAATGCGGACGGCCCCGTCGTACTTCGCGAAGAACCGGTCCAGAACAGCTTTCCAAGTGTCCCGAAAGCCATCCACACTGGTCCGAATGAAAACCCGGGCGACTTCGCCTTCGGCTGGTTCCAGCAGGACCTCAAGATCCCCTGAACCCACGACGCCGACATGGGCTTTTTTATTTACGTTTCGACTTGCCGGGTAAGTGAGTTCAATCTGCTCCACTTTGATTCTCCAATCCGCTTTGGTCCGCTTGCACTTCGTCTTGTTTCTGCTCCACAGCATCAAGAAACAGAGTTGCCGCCAAAAGATCTCCGCTTCCACCCGGTGAGACCCCCAACTCCAGCAGCCGGCGGTCGAGCTGAGCTAACTTCTGCCTGCCGATTGCGGTTCCACTGCCGCCAACTTCCTCCACAGCAACAGCGCCTTCCTTTGTAGCGGCGAGGGCCTTTTCTCCTCCGCGATAGAGCAGGCAAGTGTCGTCCAGACGGGACATGATGCTCAGGAGCGTGTCGAGCCGGGCCACACTCTCCGTTGCGCCTCTCGCGCGCCTTGCGCGAAGCGTCGGCAGTCCTACAGCAACGACATGGGGAAAGCCGCGAAGAGCTTCACCGCGCGCTCCCGTCACGCCATGTTTCTTCGTTACGATGTCGCCATGCGAAACCAGCCGAGGTGTGGCGCGGTCCGGAAAGGAAGCAATCTCCTTCGCAGTTGCCGCAATTTGGGAAGCCTCCACTTCGTCACTGACTTCGAACGCAGCCGCCGAAACCAGCAATCCCAGGATCCAAATTGCGCCCTTATGGGAGTTGCTCCCCTTCGTCGCCTTGAACATGGCGCGCTCTGCTTCGCGTCCAATGAGCGCGAGCCGTTCGCGCAACGCCTGGCTTGGATGAATTCCTTCCGAAACGAAAGCCATCTCGCGGAAGTATGGTTCGATCGCCAAAGCAGATAGCTTCATGATCGAGAGCGACAAGTCCGTATGAGCCCCGGCGCCGCGGCGATCGACGAGGCCAGGTTTCGGCGTCAACTCGGCCTCGGCAATTAACGATTGGCATGCAAGGTACGCCAGGCGCACCCCCGCGGCCTGATCAAGGGAAGGACACCAGGGAGCGCTACCCATCGGGTTGGATGAGTGGGCCGTTCTCATTACCAGCCCCTGAATCGCGCGGGTGGGTCATAGAGTCCACCGGACCAGGCGACGAGATCTTCCATGCTTCTGGCCGCCAGCAGTGAGCGCTTCGCTTCCATGCGTTGTACTCCGACATCTTCCGGATAAGCGACTACTCCCTTCCTTCGAAGCTCCGCGGTTTCCGAAGGAATTGCCTTCAAACCAATCGGACTCACTCCTGCCACTGCTGCGAGAGCGCGACGGCGCTCTTCCCGCCCTTCGGCCTTGTAGAGATACGCGATGCCCTCTTCGGTTACGACGTGGCTGACGTCGTCTCCGTAGATCATAACGGGGGCGATTGGCATTCCTGCCTGCTTGCCAACTTGCACCGCGTCAAGAGTTTCAACGAACGCGGGAACGCCACCTTTCTGAAAGGTCTCCACGGTCTGCACCACGAGCTTTCGACCGCGAACGATCGGCTTGTTCTCCGTAATCAGATCCAGCCACGCCGCGGTAGTGTGTCGCCGGCCATGCGGGTCGTGTCCCATGTTTGGCGCGCCACCGAAGCCTGCCAGGCGCCCCGTTGTTACCGTCGAGGAGTTTGCGTCCGCATCCATCTGCAGCGTCGAACCGATAAATCCATCAACTGCATACTGCCCGGCAAGTTGGCAAAGAACCCGGTTTGAACGGAGGCTGCCATCTCGGCCGGTAAAAAAGATATCCGGACGCGCCGCAACGTATCGATCCATTCCGACTTCGCTGCCGAAACAGTGAATGCTTTTGACCCAGCCGCTTTCGATTGCGGGGATCATGGTTGGGTGCGGATTGAGCGCCCAGTGTTCGCAGATCTTTCCGCGCAGTCCAAGCGACTCCCCGTAGGTCGGCAAAAGAAGTTCAATGGCCGCGGTATCGAACCCGATTCCGTGATTCAACGACCGAACTTGATGTCGTTCATAGATGCCGCGGATCACCATCATGCCGATCAGAATTTGCAGTTCGTCGATATGGCGCGGATCGCGCGTGAACAGCGGTTCAATGGCAAATGGCTTGTCGGCTTCGACGACAACATCGATCCAAGAACCCGGGATGTCGACACGCGGTAATTTATCGACGATCTGGTTCACCTGCACGACAACGATCCCATCGTGGAAAGCAGCCGCTTCCACGATGACCGGCGTGTCTTCCGTGTTCGGCCCGGTGTAAAGGTTCCCTTGCGCGTCGGCCTGCTCCGCACACACGAGGACCACGTTTGGCACCAGGTCAACCAGCAGCCGGGCGTAAAGTTCCACGTACGTGTGAATGGCGCCAATGGAGAGCTTGCCGTCCTCTAACAGTTGTGACACGCGCAGGCTTTGCGGACCGGCGAAGGCGAAATCCACCTTCTTCGCAATGCCCAACTCAAACAGCGTGAGATGTTCCGGTCGACTAATGCTTGAAATGATCAAGTGTAGATCGTGAAGCTTCTTCGGATCGGCCTTGACAAGGGAGCGTGAGAGGAAATCAGCCTGTTTCTGATTGTCTCCCTCAAGCACAATCCTGTCACCGCTGACGATGAGGGTTTCGAGAGCCTCAATAATTTTCGCCTTGGGTAGTATCGGTCCTTCCATCCATGGCTGGACCAGTTGCATGCGCCGTCGCTTCTCATCGCGCCGCGTGGTCCAGGAACGCGATACCTGCTTCATCGTTTGCTGCGCCATCGGGCAACTCCTTGAAAGTGGTTCGTCATTGCGACACCGTTGTAATTGGCCTGCTCTTCCTGACCGTACGGCCGGAGACTCAGAGCGTTAGATAGACGATTTGGACCCACTGCTCGCTGTTGATGATGCCATTGCCCCATACGGGGTCGAGATCGGCGAACGGCTTTTCCGCGACGGCTTCCAAGGCGGATTTTCCCGCGGACTTCAATTTCTGAACGCGATCGCGCGAAGTGATGAGCATGTCCCGGGATTTCGTGAGGTCCGCTTTGTTGCCGAGCGGGCCGTGCCCCGCAACGATCTTGGTGTCATTGCTGGCGAGTGAGAGAATTCTGTCGGCGGCGGCAATCATACCGGTGATTTTGCCGCCCGTACCGGGGTCGATGTAGGGATACATGCCGTTGAAAAACAAGTCGCCCATCGAAATCACGTTGGCCTTTTGAAAATGAACGTAGATATCCGAATCCGTATGCGCTGGAGCAACGCGTTGGAGCTCGAGGATTTCACCATTGGCACGCAACTGGTAACTGGTAGCGAAGGTCTGCTGCGGCAACGCCTCCGCGGGCGAGGGGTCGAAATGCAGGCCGGCGAGCGCACCATCGGCTCCTCTATACAAGACGGGCAGGTCATGCGGTTCGAACATGCGCTTTTTAGTGTTTTCGTGGGCCAGGACCGTGGCGCCTGCGGAGTGCAGGCGCGCGTTGTTATCGGTATGGTCGAAGTGCCAGTGGGTGTCGATGACGTATTTCACCGGAGCGTTGCCGAGGCCATCGAGAGCTTCTTTGAGCTTGGGCCAGGCGGGCGCGACGAAAGTGTCCACGACGAATTTGCCGTCTGGGCCGTTGAGGACTGTCACGCTTCCGCCCGGGCCGCCGAACATGGTGACGTTGTCAGCAAGCTTTTGCGTTTCCATGGGAACGGCATTGAACTTGGCTCGCATGCTCGCGAGCAGCTCGGCCGGAGAAGGTGCTTGTTGCGCGTTGTCCGTCGCGGAGGCGCGGAGCAATGTCACAGGAAAAAGGTTCGCCAGAAAGGCGCTGCCGGCCAGCGTGGCCGAACCGAGCAACATTTCGCGGCGTGAAGTTTTCCGCTGCAACAAATTGAATTTCATGTTCCTTAGTTCTTCCTTTCGTTTCTTGCGGTATCGAATTACTTCCTTCCGCACACCGATTGGACGCTTCGGACTCTGATTAGAGACATTATTTGTTTTCTTCTCTGTGATAAGATTAGGCAATAAGTACGAATATATGGAGCTTCGCCAAATTCGGTCATTTCTCTCTATCGCGGAGACTCTGCACTTCGGGCGTTCAGCGGAGTTGATTCATCTCAGCCAACCGGCATTAAGCCTTCAGATACGATCGCTTGAGGAAGAAATCGGCGTGCGACTCTTCGAGCGGAACCGGCGCAAAACAACGCTCACCGCGGCCGGCGTTGCCTTTCGCGATGACGCAGCTCGAGCGCTCTCGCAATTGGACCAGGCGCTTCACAGGGCGAGGCTGGCTGCCAGTGGGAAACTGGGGCTAGTGCGGATCGGCTTCATCTCAACCGCGCTCAGTGAGATTGTGCCGAATATCGTTCGCCAGTTCAGGGAGTTGAATCCCGAAGTAGAGTTCTCATTGCGCGCCATTCTCACGGCGGATCAGGTGCGGATGCTGGAGACTGGTTCACTCGACGTCGGATTTCTTCGTCTGCCGATTGGCGGGCATTCAGTCCTCGATGTTGTCACAGTGCATCGCGAACCGTTCGTACTCGTTGTACCCGTGTCCCATAAACTGGCAAAGAAGAAAAGGGTGCGCCTAAGCGAAGTGTCGGGTCAAGACTTCGTGATGTATGAGCGTGCCCATGCGCCTGGGTTCCACGATTTAATCGTGGGGATGCTTCGCGATGCCAGGATTGTTCCCAAAGTTTCCCAGACCGCAGGAGAGATCTCGACACTGATCTCGCTAGTCGATGCGCACATGGGTATCGCCATTTTGCCCCTTTCGGCAGTCAAACACAGCGTAGCTTCGGTGGTTGCTTGTGAAATTGCAGACAAGATACCAATGTCCGAAATTGGTATCGCTGTCGGCAAAGGATCTCGAGCGACAGTCATAGATGCGTTTAAATCTTTCGCTCTAAAAAGATTAGGTCCAGCCGGCAACTCTTTGCACGCCAATAAGAGTTAAGTTCAGCGTCGAATACTGTTTACCGAGTTCCACGAACTGTCGGCCCGGATCCCGAAGTTCGGCGTTGAATGCGCCCGGATTCCCTCCAAGAAGTAAGCAACACTCTTGCCAGCTCTTCGCTTGAATAGGCAATCACTTTCGAGTCTTTTCGGCACCCTCAGCTACTATCACATTCAGTTCATTCAGGATCGGTCGCACGGTCACGTCGAAATGCCTGGCTCACGTTTGCATAAGTTCCAGGAAGGCCTGGAATCGCCGGTTGGACTATAATCCGCGGATGGCATCCGGAGAACATGATTCCCACCAGCCTGTACGCTCAACCGATCCGGAGTCGGATGGCACACTGGCGAAAGGCCTCGCCAGTGAGGATATTCTCGAGATATTGAGAATGATTCTCGCGGGCGCGTCTTTGAAGGAAGTGCTGACGAGCGTGGCGCGGGTTGTTGAAACTCATCGTGAAGGAATGCTCTGCTCGGTTTGGCTTCTTGATCAAGACCGTGTACACATGCGGGCAATTGCAGCGCCAACTCTTCCCGAATCCTACGTTGCAGCGCTTGACGGATTTGTTGTTGGTCCACAGGGCGGATCGTGCGGCGCAGCGGTAATCCAGCGCAAGCCAGTTTTCGTCAGCGACGTCCTGACGGACCCAATCCTTGAACAGGTACGCGACATAATCGCAGCACATGGCATTCGCGCCTGCTGGTCCGCACCAATCATATCTCACCACGGTGAAATTCTTGGAACCTTTGCGTTTTACTTCCGATCAGTGCGAAGCCCAAAGCCAGGAGACATCCACCTGATCGAAAATGCAACCAGCATCGCTGGAATCGCGATAGAAAGAATGAAAGCAGAGGAGAATCTGCGGCGCCGCGAATGGTCTCTGCTTGAGGCTCAAAGACTTGGCCATTCGGGGAGTTGGAGTCTGGACGTTTCATCCGGGATTGTAACCTTCTCGCCGGAAATACACCGTTCATTTGGCGTCAAACCGGGTGACGACTGTTCAAGCCCTGACTTTTGGTTTAACAGGATTCATCCTGAGGATCGGAAGCGGGTTCGGGATCTCTTTGAAAGATGCGTCATGGAGAGAAGTGATTACGAAGCCCGCTACCGCCTTCTTCTTCCCGACGGAACCATCAAATACCAACATTCTATCGGAGGTCCCATCGTGAACGAGAAGGGCGACCTTGTGGAATTTGTTGGGACCGCAATAGATGTAACCGAACACGCGCAGGCTAGGATTGAATTGGAGAAAGCTTTTGAAGAGATTAAGCAGCGGACGGAAGCTGCCCGCCGGAGCGAGCGAGAGCTTCGCGAAGCCGTCAACACGGTTCCGGCGCATGTCTGGAGCACGTCACCCGACGGGCAGGTTGATTTCGTTAATGATCGCTGGTTGCAGTTCACAGGTTTAGCTTTGGACGAGGCATTCGGGTGGAAGTGGGAAGCGGTCCTTCATCCAGATGACCGGACGAGGGTCGTGGCCGATTGGCACACAGCCGTTAAGCACGGGCAAGCCATGGAGAGTGAAGCGCGGGTTCGGCGGGCAGACGGAGAATATTGCTGGTGGTTTATTCGCAATGTACCGCTGCGCGATGAAACCGGAAAGCTCGTCAGATGGTACGGAACCGCTATCGACATTGAAGATCGCAAGCGGGCTGAGCAAGCCCTTCGGAAAAGCGAGGAGCGCTGGAGATCCGTCTTTGAGAATTCGGCCATCGGCGTTGCGCTGACTGACCTGGACGGCCGCTTTCTAGCTACCAATCATGTCTACCAGGCAATCGTGGGTTACACGGATGAGGAACTGCGTGCACTTCATTTTCTGGACGTAACGCATGAGGACTACCGCGAAGCCAACTGGGCGCTCATCACCGAGTTGCTGGAGGGAAAACGACAACAGTTTCAGATTGAGAAAAAGTATCTGCGCAAGGACGGCAGTTCGATTTGGGTAAGCAACAACGTTTCACTTGTGCCAGGCACCGAGAGGGTACCGCGATTCATAATGGCGCTGTCCGAAGACATCACAGAACGCAAACGCGCAGAGCAAGCTCATCGGAGAAGCGAGGCGTATCTGGCGGAGGCGCATAGACTAGCCAAGACGGGCAGTTGGGCCTATAGCCCTGCCGCGGAGAAGTGTATTTACTGGTCCGACGAAATGCTGCGAATCTTTGGATTAGATCCTCAAACAAAAAATCTTCCAAATCGGGAAGAGTTCCTTCGACTGGTGCACCCGCAAGATCGCGACAGATTTAACGAACGGATCGACAAGGCATTCCGCGAGAAAGCTGATTTTGTGCAAGATTACAGGATCGTGCTGACCGATGGCACGGTAAAACACATCCATGGGATCGGACACCCGGTTCTCGATGAAGCCGGAAATATTGTCGAATACGTTGGGACCGACGTAGATGTGACAGAACGCAAACGCGACGAAGAGAAGCTGCGACAGACTGAAGCAGATTTGCTTGAAGCGCAGAGAATAAGCCAAACAGGTAGCTGGAAACTTGATGCGTCATCAGGGACAGTCACAGTCTCGCCGCAAATATTTCGAATATTCGGCGTCAAGCCCGATGAGGGTACGTCGACCGTTGAATTTTGGCTTAGCAGAAATCATATCGAGGACCAGAAGCGCATTCAGGAACTCTTTGAAAAATCCAGAATCCAGAAAACAGCCTATGACGCGGACTATCGCATTGTTCTTCCCGGTGGAGCCATCAAGCACCTCCATGCTGTCGGGCATCCTGTCTTGAACGAGTCGGGCGACCTCGTAGAATTTGTCGGGACCGCGATGGATATCACCGAGCGCAAGCAGAGGGAAGAGGCCCTGCGGCGGAGCGAGAGTTATTTGGCCGAAGCACAGAAATTGACCCACACAGGCAGTTGGGCGGTGCAGGTCCCTCAGATGGAAAACGCGCGGCGTGAGGCCGGTCAAGAGCTTGCCGTGCTTCCAAGATTCGGCTGGAATTCTTCCTATTGGTCAAAAGAGATGTACCAGATCTTCGGCTTCGATCCTGCCCCCACGCCACCATCTTACATGGAGGTCGCCCAGCGGCTGCACCCGGAGGACGCGCGTTATTACACACGAGTGGTCGAGCAGGCCATTCGGGACAGGATCGACTTTGAGGCCGACTACAGGCTTCTTCTGCCAAACGGCGCGGCCAAGTACGTTCATGTGGTCGGACACCCGGTAGTGAATGCTTCCGGTGATGTCATTGAATTAGTCGGTACGGCGATGGATGTCACCGAGCAGCACGAAGCGAGAGCGGCTCTGCAGACTGCGTTTGAACAAATAAAGGCGGAAGAAACAGAGCTTCGGCGGATGACCGACGCCATCGCAAGTTTCATTTACGTGTTCCGCCCGGATGGGACAGCCCTTTATGCGAATCAAACAGTGCTCGATTACACCGGTCTCACTTTGGAGGAGGTGCAGAGAGAAGACTTTCCCGCACGGATCTTCCACCCGGAGGATGTGGAGAGGCTGCCTGAGAAGCGCAATGAGGCGCTCGCGCGGGGTAAGCCTTTTGAACTTGAGAAACGAGAGCTTGGAAAAGACGGTAAGTATCGCTGGTTTCTTGTCCGCTACAATCCTCTTCGCGACGACCAGGGGCACATCATTCGCTGGTATGCGACGGGGACGGATATCGAGGATCGCAGGCGGGCCGAGGAGAGGATGCGTGACGAAAACCTTGCGCTGAGGGAGGAAATCGATCAGGCATTCATGTTTGAGGAAATTGTGGGTTCGTCACCGGCGCTGCAAACCGTGCTCTCCAGCATTGTGAAAGTGGCCCCCACCGATTCCACGGTGCTGATCACCGGCGAAACCGGTACCGGAAAAGAACTGGTTGCTCGCGCCATACACAAGCACTCGCAACGTTCCGGGCAGGCGTTCATCAGCGTAAACTGTGCGTCGATGCCTTCCTCCTTGATCGCGTCGGAGCTGTTTGGTCACGAGAAAGGCGCCTTCACTGGCGCGGTGCAGCGTCGCCAGGGCCGCTTTGAAATGGCGCACTCGGGTACGATCTTTCTAGACGAGGTCGGCGAACTTCCCGCAGAGACCCAGATTGCGTTGTTGCGCGTACTTCAGGAGAAGCAGTTCGAACGAGTGGGAGGTAACCGAATTATTCCCACCGACGTTCGCGTCATAGCCGCAACCAACCGTGATTTAACGGCGGCCATTGCCGCGGGAAAGTTTCGCGCCGACTTGTTCTACCGGTTGAACGTTTTCCCGATTGAGGTGCCTGCTCTCCGCAAACGGAAGGAGGATATTCCGATGTTGGTCGAGTACTTTGTAAAGCGGTACGCGGAGAAGATGGGGAAACAAATTCGCAAAATCGACAACAGTACGCTGGAGCGGTGTCAATCGTATCCATGGCCGGGAAATATCCGCGAGTTGCAAAACATTGTTGAAAGATCGGTGATCTTGTGCGGCGGCGACACCTTTTGGATCGAAAAGGCCTGGCTGGCAAGCGTGCCGCCACCCCGGCAGGAATTAGCAGGTCCTTTACCAGACACTCTCCAGAATCAGGAGAGAAAAATTATTGAAGCCGCCTTGGCTGAAAGCAGAGGGAAAGTCGCCGGCCCACGGGGTGCGGCAGCCAAACTCGGAATTCCCCGATCGACGCTGGACACGAAAATTAAAAACTTGGGGATCAAGAAACACAGGTTTATCTCTAAGTAGTAGCAAGTCCCTCCTTTCGATTCCCGGGAATCCGGCACTTCCCGGAATTCCGTCACTCCAATTTCACCTCTAAGCCTTTCGTTTCAGTGCTTTGCATGTGGCCTCCGCGTTGCATCTTCGTCAAGCGAAAGTCGCGATGGCAACTATGTACACGCCATGGCTGACTGGGCCAAACAACATAACCATGACCTTGAGGATCGAGCGATCGGTGCGGCAGGGAATCATGGTTTTTACGCTGAGTGGGCGGATGAATGTGGAGGAAGTCGCGGAGTTGAAGGAGTTGTTTGATGCGGACTACAGAACCATCGTTTTGGACTTACGAGACCTGAGGCTGGTAGATCGCGACGCAGTGCAGTTTCTAAGAGATTGCGAGGCGCATGGGATGAACCTGGAGAACTGTCCGGCGTACGTCCGCGAGTGGATGGAAAGGGAAAAAGATTGAGGGCGCCACGACCTGGCAGCCCCGATTTGCGGGAGGAGGTACACCCTAGTGATGCGTACATTTGTTTCGACGCAGAGCGATGCCGCAGCAGTTGGCGATCTTCGAGCGTGGAGCGAGCAGCAGTTGATCGCAGCCGCCAAAAGTGGGCGAAGAGCTCCTTTCGGAGAGCTTTGCGAACGTCATAGAAAACGAATCTCCTGTGTGACTCGCCGGATCATACGAAACCGTGAAGACGCAGAAGACGCAGCGCAAGAGTGCTTTCTGAATGCGTTCGTCCATCTCAAGGATTTTGATGGAAGATCCCAATTTGCAACCTGGCTGACACGCATTGCGATTAATGCCTCCCTGATGAAGCTTCGCAAAAACCGCGGGGCGCGAGAAGTTCCCATGGACGATTCAAACCCGTCGTCTGAACCCGTAGCGCAACGAGAATTTCGGCACCACGCTCCCGATCCGGAAGAGAGTTGCTCCCTTCGTGAACGGAAACGGATCGTGAAGTCAGCCATTTCGGGGCTGCGGCCGAGAGCTCGCAACGTTGTGGAGCTCATCCACTTAGAGGAACGCTCAATCAGGGAAACCGCACAAATTCTGGGGATTTCAACCGGGGCAGTAAAGGCGCGGATGTTTCAGGCGAAAATCGCGCTGCATCGAATGCCCTTGCTGCAAAGTGTCGGCAGCTAAGCAGATGAGAGTCTCTCAGAAAAATAAAGGAGCGGGTCATGAAGAAAATCGCGATCGTAACCGGGGCATCCCGTGGAATCGGGAAAGCCGTAGCGAAAAGGCTGGCACGGGACGGTTTCGTCGTGGTGGTGAATTACCTGAGCAATGCGGCGGAAGCTTTGGAAGTCGTGGCGGAACTCAAGGGGATCGGCGGCGATGCCGTCGCCATCCAAGCAGATGTTTCTAGCCCCGCTGACGTCGAGCGGCTCTTCAATGAAACCAATACAAAATTCGGGAGCGTCGACGTTGTGGTTCACAACTCGGGGATCATGCCACTTTCGCCCATCGGCAAGAATAACTTCGACCTGTTCGATAAAGTCATCTCCACCAACCTGCGCGGCGCCTTCCTGGTCCTGGCTCAAGCAGCGCAGCACGTGGCGTCCGGTGGAAGAATCATCGCTTTCTCAAGCAGCGTACTGGCAAAGTCTTTCCCCACTTACGGTCCTTACATCGCATCCAAAGCCGGCGTCGAAGGATTAGTGCATGTTCTGGCAAATGAACTGCGTGGGCGAAACGTTACGGTCAATTCCGTCGCTCCAGGACCCGTTGCCACCGAGCTTTTCCTAAAGGGCAAAAGCGAAGAACAGATTGCGGAACTGAGCAAGATGCCACCGCTGGAACGTCTGGCACAGCCGGAAGACATCGCCAGAGTGGTTTCCTTTTTGGCAGGTCCAGACGGCGCTTGGGTGAACTCTCAAGTATTGCGTGCGAACGGGGGGTTTGCCTACTGAATCGAGTTCGGAACCTTGCAAAGACACACGAGACACCGGGTAAGAGGGGGAGGCAGTCATGAAGAAGGTAATCGTAATCACTGGAGCTTCCAGTGGCTTTGGCCGTCTGTCCGCCAATGCCCTCGCGAAGGCCGGCCACACTGTCTACGCCACGATGCGGGATACCGCCGGCCGCAACGCGCCGCAAGTTGCGGACGTGAAAAAGTTTGCGCACGACAATAAGGTTGACTTGCGTCCCATTGAATTGGACGTGTCTTCGGAAAACTCCATCGAAGCGGCGATCCGTCAGATTGTCGCCGAACAGGGCAGGCTCGATGTCCTCATGCACAATGCCGGGCATATGGTCTTCGGGCCGGCGGAAGCCTTCACGCCGGAGCAACTGGCTGAACTCTACGACATCAACGTGCTCAGCACCCAAAGGGTAAACCGCGTTGCGCTGCCTCAACTGAGAAAACAGCGCCAGGGGCTGCTCATCTGGGTGTCCAGCAGCAGTTCGGCGGGCGGAACGCCCCCGTATCTCGCGCCCTACTTTGCCTCGAAGGCGGGCATGGACGCGATGGCGGTACAGTATGCCCGCGAGTTGGCGCTGTGGGGCATCGAAACCTCGATTATCGTTCCCGGCGCATTCACCGGCGGCACCAATCACTTCGCGCATTCCGGCACGCCCGCCGACAAGGAGCGCGTAGCCGAGTATGAAGCAGGTCCTTACGAAGGCTATGGAAGGAAAATACAGGAGGCCTTTGCCGCCATTGTTCCGCCCGACGCGGATGCGGGCGCGGTGGCGGACGCAATCGTTAAAGTCGTAGAGGCGCCTTTTGGCAAACGCCCGTTCCGCGTTCATATAGATCCAACGCAGGACGGGGCAGACATAGCATTTGCGGTAATGGACCGCGTGCGCGCGGAAATGCTGCATCGCGTAGGCCTTAGCGAATTGCTGGTGCCTGCGGGCGCGGAGTCAAGAACCGCAAGCAACGCCTGAGTGAAGACTCAAAGGGGTTCGCGAGCATAGGAATTCCGGATCGGAAGGAGGACGGTACGATGTTCGCAATTACTGGAATCACTGGCAATGTTGGCGGCAACGTAGCGCGTAACCTCCTGGCCGCTGGGCGGCGAGTTCGGGCGGTAATGCGCGACGTCCGCAAAGGTGACGGTTGGGCACAGCGCGGCTGCGAATTAGCGGCAGCGGACATCCTTGACGCCGCAGCGCTTGCGTCCGCGTTCCAGGGAGCGGAAGGCGTCTTCGTGCTGGTTCCGCCGAACTTCGATCCGGCACTCGGCTTTCCTGAGGCGCGGGCCACGGCCGCCACTCTGAAATCGGCGATCGAAAGGGCACGTCCGGGCAGAGTCGTGTACCTGTCGACGATCGGCGCGCAAGCGGGCGAACCAAACCTGCTCACACAACACACCATCATCGAGCAAGTGCTGGGAGAGCTGTCGGTGCCCATTGTCTTCCTGCGACCGGGATGGTTCATGGAAAATTCCAAATGGGATGTTGCTGCAGCCTGCGAGAACGGTGTGATTCCGAGCTTTTTGCAACCTCTCGATAAACCGGTACCAATGGTTGCTACTGCCGACGTCGGACATGTGGCCGCGGAAGTGCTCCAGGGAATTTGGAACGGCCGCAGAGTCGTCGAGTTGGAAGGACCGGGCCGGGTGACGCCCGACGAGGTTGCGGCCACCTTCGCTGAACTTCTTGGCCGTCCCGTAAGAATGGACATCGTGCCGCGCGAGACTTGGGATCCCCTATTCAGATCGCAGGGCATGAAGAATCCCACACCCCGTATTCGGATGTTGGATGGGTTCAACGAAGGCTGGATCGAGTTCGAGAACGCTGAAGCCAGCCCTCGAAAGGGAGAGGTCGCCTTGAAAACCGTATTGCAGATGCTTATCGGACAGGAGCGCAAGCGACCTCACGTTGAGGCTTAATGCTTGGCAAGCGTGGTTGCCAGGCTCATCAGGCTCTGAAGCGATTGCCGGAACTGATCGAAGCGACTTCTGGATGTGGCTTCAACCTGCTCCGTACTTCAAGCGGTCCGTCCGCATCTGGCGCAAGTATGGCCAAACGTAAAGATTGCCACTCGCATGCGGAATGACTCGAGAACTCTTTAGGCGGAGCTTGGAATATCTCGATCAAGGAGCCGTGATACTGAACCCCACGTATCGAGGCAGAAATATCCTGCAATCAGGAGGTTCTATGCCCTTGTTTACCGTAACGATGAAGTCCAACAGGTCTACCAGCGAGAAGGACCGCCTTTCCCGAGCCATCCATGCTGCAAGCATTGCTGCTGGATATCCGGAGGATGACCTTTTCCAACGTTTCCTTTCGTTGGGACCGAGTGACCTCAGGGTTGATCTGTGCTATCCCGCACTGCCCAAGCCGCGCACTGACCAGATGTTAATGATTGAAGTGCTGGTATCTTCCGGGACTGACACCAATAGGAAAAAAGCTCTTGTTGCCGCCCTGGTCGAAAAACTCGGCGAAGCTGGCGTCGACCCGAACGACATAATGGTGTTTTTTTTGGAGACCGATCGTGCGAGCGGATCTTTCGGCGGCGGCCGGTTCGCACCGCCTGTGGCCTTCGCCTGATCACCGTGCACGGTCAGATCGACCACAACCGAAGAACGGCTTCAATTTGTCAGGAGGTGGATGCGAATCGCTTCCGGTACTCGCGCGGAGGAATGCCTAAGCCTCTAACGAAAGCCATGCGCATTTGCTCCTCGCCGCTGAAACCACAATCTCCGGCAATTGTTTCGATACGGGCCGTCGTCTCCTCAAGCCGCCGCCGCGCAGTATCCAAGCGAATTGCTTCTACGGCCTTCGCCGGCGTTCGGCCACGCGTCTGCACGTAAACTCGTGCGAAGTTGCGCGGACTCATGTGTACGCGATCGGCGAGCGCCTTAACGCGAAGATTGCTTCTCAGGTGTTCTGCGATCCATTGTTCAAGCTCGTTGAAGGGGTCTGGCTCAGAGAGCGCCTGGCCGTCGAGCAAAGCACTGTATTGCGACTGGCCGCCCGCACGCTTGAGATAGACCACAAGAATCCTTGCTACCTTGATCGCGACCTCGCGTCCCACGTCCTGCTCAATCAGAGCCAACGCTAGATCAATGCCGGAAGTAGAGCCCGCCGAACTCCACACCTTGCGATCGTGAACGTAGATGGCGTCGGGTTCTACGATCACGTCAGGGTGCCGGCTGGCCAGCAGTTGCGCATGCAACCAGTGCGTCGCCGCTCGGTGTCCATTAAGGATTCCTGCGGCGGCCAGCAAGAAACTGCCAACACATACCGAGCAGATCCGCTTGCTGGTGGGTGCAGTCTTCCTGAGCCACTGGATAAGAGCGCGGTCCCGTGTGACATCCTCCACACGAAATGCGCCGGGCACAACCAAAGTATCGATCGCTTTGCCAGAGATGCTGCGCGCCGATTTTGTATTCAGTTCAATACCATTGGCGGTCTTGACGCGTCCGCCTCGAGCAGACAAGACAATGCATTCGTAAGTTGTGCGCTGTTCTTTGAGGGCGAAATCAGCCGCCACGCGGAATGCTTCCAGCGGACCAGCGAGATCAAGCAGCGAGACTCCGTCGTAGGCGGTGAAAACGATCCGACGAGAGGTGGATGCGCGCATGGGGAGGTTGGCAGATTTTAAGGGAAAGATGTCATTGCTGACAAGCGTCGAGGTTCATCAAAGCCGTAGAAACACACATGACGGCGACCAACACTCGCTGTCGGATCTCAGAAAGGAGATAACTAACATGCTTAATACCATCCTTGGGGCACGACTCAGCTGGCACTTTGCCAACGGCTGGATCTTCGAACCTGCCATCGTCGGGCCAGACATTGTCGACTACACCCTGAAAGCGGGGCCACACGCCGGACGGCATGCCATCCAGCACTTCTACTACCAGCGGGTAGCTCCGGGAGTCGAGACCACGGTCTGGTACGAGGAGAGTGGCGCGCTCGTCCATATTACCTGGTATTTAGAGACACAAACGGTGCACCGCTTCGCTGCTCTTCCTGCCTGGCTGGCCGAAGATATGACCGTTTATCGGGGTGACAACCAAGACCCCGCATTCATCGAGAAAATCAAAAAGCTTATTTCGCAGCGGCAGGACTATCCCCGACACATCCTGAACGATGAAGGCTATTTCAAAGTGATTTGATCGTCCCATACCGGGAGGCTTGGCAGGTCGATCGCTAATTTTTTGTGACTACATCTTTTACGGAAGAGTAATCGGTCGTAATTAATAGATATATATTTTGGCCAAATTTATAGGCCACGGAAAGCGGCAGGGAGGTACCAATGAACTTCGAATCACGTAATCCGGCGACGGGTGAACTGCTGGGTGTCCATCCGGAGCATGACAAGGCGGAGACCGACGCGCGGTTGCAGCGTGCTTGGGACGGCTGGCGACGGTGGTCCCGCACTCCATTGCGGGAGCGAATCGCTTTCCTCACTCGGCTCGCCGAGTTGCTGGAAGAACGAGCCGAGACCTACGGCCGCCTAATCACCGCCGAGATGGGCAAGCCGCTGGCGGACTCCATTTTCGAGATCAAGAAATGCGCTTGGGACGCCCGTCACCTCGCCGAATCGGGGGAGGCTTATCTCAAGCCACAGCCCGTCGCAGGTTTGCCGGCGCAGATTCTCTATGAATCGATAGGGCCGATCTTTTCCGTTCAGCCGTGGAACGTACCCTTCTGGCAGGTGCTGCGCTTCTTCAACACCACAGCCTTGGTCGGCAATACCGCGCTCATCAAGCACGCCGAATCGGTCCAAGGCTGCGCTGAGGCGCTGGAGACCCTGGTGCGCGACGCCGGTGGCCCCGAAGGACTCTATGTCAACCTAGCAATCCCGGTTGAGGCGTGTGCCGCCGTCATCGCCGATCCGCGAGTGCGGGCCGTCACCGTCACCGGCAGTGTCCGCGCAGGTCGAGCTGTTGCGGCGGAAGCCGCCCAAGCCGGCAAGAGAGCGGTGCTGGAACTCGGCGGTTCCGATCCATTCATTGTTCTGGAGGACGCGGATATTGCGAAGGCCGTGCAGCTCGCCGTGACGTCGCGCTTCTTCAACAACAGTGAGGGTTGCATTTGCGCCAAGCGTTTCCTGGTGGCGGAGTCTCTGTTCGACGACTTCACCAAGGCGTTTGTCGAACAGTCCAAGGCGCTTCCCATGGGCGATCCCATGAAGGAAGGCATCAAGCTTGGCCCACTGGCCTCCTCCGGTGCCCGCAAGAACCTCCATCGCCAGGTGCTCGACGCGGTAAAAGCGGGAGCACGCATTCTGACTGGTGGTGAGATCCCCGCCGGCCCCGGGAATTTCTACCCGCCGACCGTGCTTGTGGGGGTGCCGCCCGAGGCAGCGATTGCCAAGGAGGAATTCTTTGGTCCCGTGGCTATGATTTTCCCCTTCAAGACCGAGGACGAAGCGATTCGCCTCGCCAATATCACTGACTTCGGTCTCAGCGCTGCGGTCTGGAGCCGTGACCTCGTCAGGGCCCGTCGCGTTGCCGGCGAGATCGAGTCTGGAATGGTATTTATCAATGACTTCACGCGCTCTGATCCTCGCGCACCGTTCGGAGGCTTCAAGGCTTCAGGGTATGGGCGCGAACTTGGCGCTCCCGGCGCACTGGAACTTACCAACCCAAAACTCATCTGGCAGGGCGCCTGAAGAAGAGTAGGCGCTGCAGCTTTAGTTCTGTAGCGAGTGACACGCATAGGGAGGAAGGGATGAAGGATCAAAAGAAAATTCGTCTGGGATTGATCGGTGTTGGTAATTGGGCCTTGTTCGCACATGTCCGGGTGCTGAGGCTCCTACCGGAGTACGAGATCGTAGCTATCTACAGCCAACGCAAGGAAGCGGCGAAGGCGGCCGCTAAAGAGTATGGCATTCCTCACGTAGCCGAGAGTTTGGACGCGTTGGTGACGGACCCATTGGTCGACCAGGTCCTGCTGCTGACCACCTCTCAGCAACATGAGGAGGGTAGCCGCGGCTACCTGCGTCTCAAATCTGCGAATCCCGCCGACGCTTCCGAGATTCACGCAAATATGCTCGGTGATCCGCGCGATTTAGCCGCTCTGCGCAAGGGCCTGGAAATCGGCCGCGAACTC
>Ga0210401_10000650_pt1 | contig 42021 bp, 27 predicted proteins | sample IncBWH32MmetaG_FD_150866 | JGI IMG/M metagenome (GOLD analysis project Ga0210401, IMG submission 150866) | Forest soil microbial communities from Barre Woods Harvard Forest LTER site, Petersham, Massachusetts, United States - Inc-BW-H-32-M | ecosystem: Environmental > Terrestrial > Soil >... | reverse complement strand
GTTGAGCGCCTTGTCGATCGCGACTTGTTCGGGATAGGAGCCCGGGCAAACGAGGACGGTGCCGCCAGCCGAAGATGCGTTCACGGCGGCTTGAATCGTCGCGAAACTGGGCACGCTGTTTCGGCACGTCCCAACCTGAACGGTGGCTGCGAGGAGATGGCTGGCAAAAACAAACAGAAAGACGGTGCTGGCGATCGTTACCCTGACAGTACGCATACGGCACTCCTTGTGTCGATGGTGCTTCTGGCCCAGGATTCGTTGCGGGGCAATTTTATGCGTTTCCGGCGGTGAGGAAATCGGGTGAAAATTGCACGAGAGTCTTTGTCCGGATTCACCCGGGGGCCAGGTCAGTAGCGGGGACGGCGGGCGGCCCAGCTGGCGTCTCACAAAGAGATCGGTCCATTGCGGGCACCGGCGAGATTGGCTGGGGCGAATTTCGACGCTGTCCTGTGGAAATCGAACCCAAGCTGGAAGGGACACAGGTTGGCTGAATGCACTCGGCGCGTTGGAGCCCGACAGTAACGTCGGGGGAGGAGGAAGAACTGATTGACGCAGAACGACTTTCGGACTAACATCTCGCAAGACTACCCGAAGAAGGTGGAACTGTTCGCATGAAAAGGGCTCTGCTGAAAATCGTGAGCTGCTTGATGGCCGTGATCTTTCCGGTTGCGATGTTTGCGGCGGATCAGCCGGCCGCCATGTTGTACAGCCACGGTAGCGCCATGCTGAATGGCAGCAGCATTACCAGAGCATCCGCGATTTTTTCGGGTGACATGGTGCAGACCACGAAGGATTCCGTCGCCAACATCAACGCGACAGGGTCGACGGTCCTCGTGCTGAATGATTCGATCGTTCAGTACCAGGGTACGGGCGTAAAGCTCGAGCACGGCGGCGTAACCATCTCCACATCGAAGCTGATGGCCACTCACGCGGGCACAGTTACGGTATTGCCGGCATCGGGAGCTTGGACCGAGTTCGAAGTGCGCGACACGGATGGCACAGTTCGGATCGCGGCGCGAAAAGGCGATCTGACCATTAGCGACGACAAAGGCACGATGACTCTGGCGCAAGGCCAAGAAACGACGCGCGACGAAGGCCAACCGAGAGACAAGAAGGGTAGGAAGCGTGAGGGTGCCGGATCGGTGCCGGGCGCGACAGGCGGCGTTCTGGATTCTCCGGTGGCGATCGGGGTAGGTGCCGCCATCATCGGTGGCGTGACGGCGTGGGTTCTGATCAAGAGCGATGACCCGGCCAGCCCGGTGAACTAGCAGACGCACAACATTTTAGCGATTCAATGAAGCCGCAGCGGAAGCTGCGGCTTTTCTGCGTCGGGGGAAAAGCGGGGTTCGAATCAACCAGGCGCCCGATGATCGCATGTTCGCAGGGGGCGAGTCGACCGCACCGCCGGGCTTAGAGTGTCGGTCGGTTTCCGAGGCCTCGATCACGGCAAGAGCCGTCCGGGTGGCGAGTAGAGGCTTTGCAACCCGTGGCCAGGCAATGCGACGGTTGCCGTCTGCCTAAAGTCGTGGAACCTATTCCGGTTGAGTGAGCTGAAAGTCCTTACTTCCCGAAGTGCCAGACAAGTCCGCCACCCACGAACAGGTTGTGTTGCCGGCTCTGGTTGGTGCTGAGATTCAGGCTGGGCGTGCCTGACCAAAAATCACGAAGTTCGCCGCGTATGCTGAAATGGCGGAATACGGCGACGTCGAGTCCGCCGCCGATCTGAAAGACGCCGTTGGTGCTCGAGGTCTTGGAAGCTAGGGTAGCGCTCCCGTTGAAATGTCCAAATCCGCCGCCAACGCTAACCCAAGGGGACACAGCCGTGTTCGAGAAGATATTGAGGCGCGCCGCGGGAGTGACGAAGAGGGACGAAAAGCCAGGTGCGACGGGATTGGAGTGAGAGTGTACGTCCTCGTCGATGTTCCATAGTACTGGAACCTCGAGCGACAGGGCCAGGAATTGCCCGCCCATGATGCGGCGGGAGATGTTCCCTTCGGCTGTCAGACCGTTGCCGAAACGGAGGAGGTTATCCGGAGAGGTACTCGTCGGTATGACTTGATCGCTGATGAAGGTTCGACCAAGGATTCCGGCGAGCTCATTCTTCTGCGCTTTCGCGTGTCCGATAAAGGTGCAGATTGAAGCAAGGACTGCGATGGATAGATGTTTCCGCAACATTTCTCCTCCCGAGAATAGCCGGTCCTGCCACTACAGTAAGAGTCCAGGCGATGAAGCCACGTTAGCCTTTTTCTATCTACACAAAAGTTTCAACATTCAAAGCAGTTTTAACAGGATTCTCCTCGTTCACTCTACGGCAGTGACCCAACGGCTTCCGCCTTGACCGCTTTGCGATGCGACCGCGAGGAACTCGGCGAATGCTCAGAAGCTGCCAGTCCGGCGAGCGCATAAAAAAGTGCGGCATTTGCAGGTATGTGAAGGTTGAAGTCCACGAAACTATGAAACAAGATTCCGGTACATCCTAGCAGAGCGGCAAGAGATAGTGCTGCTTCCCATTTGAACTCCCAACGTCGAGAAGTTGGAGTTGCACGCTGGTACAGGCGAACCAAGAACCAAAGCATCAGCAAAAAGCCGAGCAAGCCTGTTTCCACGAGCAGCTGTGCGTAATCATTATGGGCTTGGTTAATAAATAACGTCGTGAAGAATGTGCGATCACGCGGGTAAACCGTGGGAAATGTCCCCAGGCCCGAACCTGCGATCGGATGGTGCAAAAACATCCGGAGGCAATCGGTGGTCATTTTAAACCGAATTCCCGGATCCAGATCTCCAAGCCGACCGAGAACCTGACCCCGTCCTATGAAAAACAGAAAAGACAGAACCGATACGCATACTGTGAGCAGCCCAATCGCGATACGGCGATCCCTTTTCTGCCACAACGTGAGGGCAGCCAACATCGCAAGCTGGAGGAGAAAGGCTATCATCCCACCGCGAGACTTGGCGAGGAAGACTGTACTGGCCATCAGTACCACAGCAAAAGCAATCATCGCCCGCTTTCCCCCCTTGAAAAGATGGCCCATGCTTAAGCAGAGTGGTACGGGTATCAGCATCTCCATGAGTCCCGCATAGTGGTTGTGGTTGACATAGCTTCCGTAAATCGAGCCATGGTATCGAGGCGTATAGAGCCAGAAGATTTTTCCGTTCGGAGCCAGCTCTTGAGCTAAAGCAAAAAACGCGTAGAACGTGCCGAAAGCGAGCACTCCCATGCCGACTTTCTTGCGCAACTCTTCCCCCCGTACGCATTCGGCTGCGACCAGCATTACGATCCCGTAGGACAGATAACGCGTAGCTTCGTAGCGCGTGATGTAACTGTAGGCGGTGGTCCGCAAGAGAATCTGCGCGAGGATCAGCGTGAAGAACAACGCTCCGGGCACATACAGTGGATTTTTGGACAGGGTTACCTGACCCGAGACGACTTGTTCCGCCACCCAGACGAGGAACAGGATGGCAGCGCCGGCTTCGAAAGTGAAGGTGGACCACTCGTCGACCGCGCCAAATGCCAAGATTCCGAAGGCGAGCAGTACAAAAAGGCCGACGACCAGAACATTCTGAAAGATGCGCTGTGCGCCCTTCTGGGGAAGCACCGTCTGCGGGGCTTCGGCCGTTGTGTCGACAATCACAAATGATGAAAGTTGCACTTCAGGATCCTTGAGTGGCGCTTTCGGTCAGAGTGACGTCGTCGACCCAAAACTTGCCACGAATGAGCGGCTTGGCAGGATCGCGCACAATTTCCAGTAACACGAGATTGGTATCGGGGCCGGTACGGAAGCGCGCCCGTTGCGGACGCCATGGAGTCGTTCCGAGGGTGTCGTCGGTCAGGACGTAGGACTGGTTCGTGTAAGCGTCCACGACCGCGAAGCGCGGACCGCTAGCCGTGTCGATATCCTCAGAACGCGATTCGGCGCTGAACTCGTAGGTTGTATTCGGTTTCACGGGGACATACTGAAGAATCGGTGCTCCAGGGACGCTGTGACCGTCGAAAGTTACCGACAGGGATCGCGATCCGCTGCGGAACTCAGTGGTGTCGATCGCGAGGGCAGCTTGAGGATAGGTGTTGTACCACCAGTCGAAGCCCCCATTCAGCATGTTCTGTTCAAATCCGCCGTTAATAACCAGATTTTCGCGCGTGGGCAAGTAGGCTTTGATCGACGGGTCGATGCGGGACAACTGCTCCCATGCCGTTTTGGCGGCGGCCGGTTCCTGCTTGGTGAGGAGGAGACGAAAATAGGGCAGGGCGAGCCTGCCAGAAAATGGCTTGTTCAGGCCCACAAGGTTCGCCCAGACTGTCTCGGCGCCAACAGTCTCTTGCTGGGTGATGAGCAGACGAAGAAACGAAAGGTAGACTTCGGGGATTGGGGGTAGCGCCTGCGCCACAATTTTTTCGACGTTTCCAGTGGCGCGCCAGCAAAGCTGGAGAGCGGAGTTGACCGCTTCCGGGTCATTCGCCAGTACAACGCGGAAATAACGCAGCGCCCGATCGGGATCGCCCTGTACGACGAAGAAATTCGCAGCCTCCCAGGCCACATGGGGAGAGGTGGGCTCGGCCAGCGCAGCCTGTTCCACGCTGTCTCCCTGCTCTTGGGTTCGCCCCGCAATCTGGTAGGCTCCCGCCAGATCTAACCAGTAGCGCGCCTCGTAGGGATTCAGTCGAACCGCGGTTTGAAAATTTTGGATGGCTGGATCGAGACTCGGACCGGAAAGCGCAAGGTTTCGACCGAGAAGATCGTAATACTCGGCATTTCCAGGTTCCAGTCGGATGGACTTCTCCAGACGCGAGGCTTCGAGGCTGGACGCGAAATGAGCTGCGAGAAAGGCTCGCAGCGCCGCCTGGATATAAAAGCACATCCCGGCGAAGCAGACCGCTGCCACAAGAAATCTCCCGAGTCGGGATCGTAATTCGATGTGCATCCAGATTCAGAAATCAGTGCGCGGCTTACAACGCGGGTCCCAGGATTCTTTCGTGGCAGTTAAGAAACTTTGTCGGCTGTCACAGACGGCTTACCGTTCGTGGATTCGTCATTGTAGTAGCTGTTCGTGTAAGCCCCGCCGTAATAGTAATAGCCTTCCACCGAATTCAGGTTCAGCGCGTTCAGCACGATGCCCATGACTTTCGCATTTACTTGCATAAGAAGGTCGCAAGCGCGCCGCAGAGCGGGCCTTGTCGTCTGACCAGAGCGGGCGACCATAATAACCCGATCTGCCTCGGGCGATAACAGCACGGCATCGGTGACCGACAGACACGGCGGTGTATCGATAATGATGTGGTCAAATTCGTCGCGCCAGCGAGCGATCAAATCGCGCATGACGGCCGAGCCCAGGAGTTCCGCGGGCTGGGGAGGGATCGGGCCGGCGGGCAAGACCCAAAGGTTCGGGACTTCGGAGAAGCGGAGGATCGCTTCGTCGGATGTGCACGAACCGGTGATGAGGCTACTAAGTCCTTTATGCGGGGCCAGGCCCAACATTTTTCCGACTCCGGGTCGACGTAGATCGGCGTCCACCAGAAGCACACGGCTTCCACGTTGAGCGAGGACCAGCGCAGAATTCGCGCTGATGGTGGTTTTGCCCTCCTGAGGCATCGCGCTGGTGACCAGAATCACCTTGGGGGGCGCACCGAAAGACGAGAGCAGGATTGAGGTACGGAGTGCTCGATAGGCCTCGGCTGCTTCGGACTTCGGGCGTTCGTAGGTCACCAGACCGACCACCGCCGGTTTCTCTCCGTTGCCGGCGATGGGTAAAGCGCGTTTCCGAAGCGGGCCATCAGTTGCCAACTGCAATGGAATCGTTGCCAATGCGGGCAGCGTGGACACGGTGCGCACTTCGTCGATGCTGCGAATGGTGCTGTCGAAAGTCTCGACGACAAAGGCGAGCCCGATTCCCAGACTAAGACCGAACAGAAAACCGAGTACCAGGCTCCGCTGGACGTTGGGAGAAATCGGGAAAGTGGGAACGCGCGCAATATCAACGACCCGGATGTTGCTGGAGCGCAGACCGGCACTCACGCCCGCTTCTTTTAGACGCTGCAGAAGATCCTGGTAGAGCTGGCGGTTGGCCTCGGCGTCGCGCTTGAGGACTGTATATTCGATCGCGCTCTCATTCAGCTTATTCTCTTCCTGCTTTTGCAGGTTGAACGCATTTTCCAGCAAATTCTCTCGTTGCAGGGCGGCCAGATATTCGTCGCGCATCTTTTCACGGATGCGGTTCTTTTCTGCCTCAATGGCGGTGCGCACCTGTTTCAGCTGGTTGCTGAGTTCCGTAACTTTTGGATAGCCAGATCCAAACTGCGTGGTGGCCAATGCATACTGAGTCTCGAGGTCTGATTCCTTCTCGCGCAGCTTGTCGATGAGGCCAGTCTCGGTGCGGCCGGTCGCAGTGACTTTCGAGAAAAACTCGGGATCGCCTTCCATTGCAAGCTTGTACTCAGCCTCTTTTTCAATGCGGTCAGTTTCTGCCTGCGTCAATTCGCGGTTTAGTTCGACGAGTTTTTCGGTGACGGTGTTTTGCTTCTCGTCAACTCCGACGATGCCATGGTCTTTCTGGTAACGGACGAGTTTTTCCTCCGACGTTTGCACCTTTGCCTGCAAGTCGTCCAGTTCCCGCGAAAGCCAATCGGAAGTCTGGCTGGCGGAGGCGTATTTGGTACGGAAGTTTTCCTCGATGAACGTCTTGACCAGGTTGTTGGAGACGTCTGTGGCAAATTGCGGGTTAGGGTGCGTGTAACTGACCTGGATCAGGCGGGTGTTCGGGATGAGAACAACGCTGAGCCCACCACGAAATGCTCCCAGCAAGGCGGCGGCTTGCGCCGGATCAGGTTGCATGCTCGACTCGGGCATTGCAGTTTCCGCCTGCGGCTTCACTGTTGTGAAGCGCGAATCCTGATAGAGGCGCATATTCTCGATCACCTTGAGAGCCAGAGAATCGCTTTTCAGGATGGCAATTTGTGTCTGCATCGTCGCGTCGAGCTCATAATCCTGCCCAACTTCTTCCGTGTCCTTGAATCCCAGCACGTTGGGGACTTCGGGAAAGATTGCCACTTTCGACGTGGCCTGGTAGAGGCGCGTCTCACTGAGAGTGGCCACCGCCGAAATCGTGAAGACAATGGCGAACGTGGCTAAAACAATCCACTTCCGCTTCCGAAGGACCTCCCAGTAATGCAAGAGCGGGTGGAGCGGCTGAACAAGATGGTATTGGGGGTTGAGTAGCTGCCCATTCAGTGGAAGGGGATCGACCGGCGCCAGAGCTTCAAATTCATGGTTGTTCTTGTTCTGTAATGGCTGCGAAGGCATCAGTAAATCCCAAGGACCCCCTACTTACGGCGCTCAATCGCTTGGCGGGTGGAATGAAATTCTAACACTCTCTCTTCGTTTTCCGTATTCCGTTTGCAGACGGATGATGCGATTTCGGGGACATTGGACCGAACCGGTCGTTGGCTTTGAAGCCCGGAATTGGAGCCGTTTCCGAGGGATCGGTCGGGGTTGCTTAAAGCGTAAATGAGGTAGAATGAGGCGGAACGACCGGCATGCCAATGCGAGCAGTTCTTTCGGCGAGGGTCGTTCGTCTCAGCTAGGTGTAGGAGGTTGTGTGGCGGAGTCGGCGAAAGCCTGGTTTGCCGAAAGTGCAGTTGTCGGAGAGGGAAGTCTTCCTCTTTTGGGAGTCTCTCAGGATCCACGATCGAGTCGCTGGTATGCGCTGTACGTCAGGTCACGTCACGAAAAGGTCGTGGAAGGCGGTTTGCGAGGAAAGGGATATACGGCGTTTTCGCCCTTTTATCGCACGAAGCGGAAACGCGTCGATCGAATCGCCGAGATCGATGTTCCCCTATTTCCCGGCTATGTGTTCTGCCTCTTCGATTCTACGAAGCGGCTACCCATCCTCACCACACCCGGCATTGTAGGCATCGTGGGCCCGGGAAATCGCCCGGAGCCAGTGGATGACACGGAGATTGCATCGATTCGAACGCTCGCCTTGTCGGGGCGGTCGGTGCAACCGTGGCCTTTTCTGCGCTCGGGGCAGCGAGTCCGGTTGCAAGCTGGTCCACTTGTCGGCGCGGAGGGAATTTTTCTGCGCGTAAAGGATGAATTTCATCTGGTCGTGTCAATCAGCTTGCTGCAGCGTTCGGTGTCGGTGATGGTCGAAAAGGAATTTGTCTCTCCGGTGTTTGCAGCAGAGTCTTATCCAGAAGGGTCCCAGAACTAAGATTTGGCGGGAATCGCGTCCTTTGGGAGTCGCGTTGCGACGAGGCTCTGTTTTATGCACTCGCACTTGCGTTGGGCGGAAGCGAGATCCAACGCGAGCGCCTATCCCACAAAGACTGGTTCGGTGTCCAGGCCGATTCCCCATGTGTTCTCGACCTGCCGTTGAATTTCGTCTTTCAGGGCAATGATTTCGGCGGTCGTGGCGCCCCCTCGATTTACGATGGCCAGCGCGTGCTTGCTTGAGATTCCAGAGTGTCCGCTCTCGTAGCCTTTCCTGAACCCAGACTGCTCCACGAGCCAGGCGGCCGAGACTTTTCTTTGGGCGTCGAGGGCGGGGTAGCTTGGCACTTCGAGGTTGCGGGTGGCAGCGCGGCGACGCAATTCCTCAAACTGCTTCGCGGTGAGCACCGGATTCTTGAAGAAAGAACCCGCGCTTCGGCTGTCGGGATCTCCCGGAGTAATCAGCATACCCTTGGAGGCCCGGATCTGCCGCACCGCTTCGCGCACGTCGGCCAAAGTCGGCTTGGTGGTCCAGCCAGAAAAGTGCTTTTTCAGGTCGGCATACGCCACCCGGGGTGCGCCGTCATGTGGCAGGGCAAACGTCACGCGAAGAATGACATATTGGCCTTTGGCGGTGGTGTTAAACAGGCTGGTTCGATATGCGAAGGAGCAGTCTGCGTTTTCAAATTCCTCTTCGTTCCCCGTATCGAGGTTTAACGCGTTGAGCGTGACGATGGTTTCCGAGACTTCCTGTCCATACGCGCCGACGTTCTGTACCGGGGTGCCGCCGACACTACCTGGAATTCCACTGAGGCACTCGATTCCTGCGCAGTTATGCTGGACGGTTGTGGCGACGAAGGAATCCCAATCTTCGCCAGCGCCGACATCGAAGTAGGCAGTTCCATGACCATGACGATGATTGATGCCCGAAATGGCTATCTTCAGGACCAGCCCCGGCCAGCCAGCGTCGGACACAATCAGGTTGCTTCCGCCACCAAGGACGAACAGCCGCAGGCTGCGGGACTTGGCGTACGCGACCGCCTTGTGAACATCGTCGGTCGTAAGTGCCTCCACGAAGAAACGTGCCGGACCGCCGACCTGCATGGTTGTCAGCGGCGCGAGGGGAACGTTTTCCTGGAGATGCATAGAGGCCTCTCACTATAAACGGAGGCGCTGTGTTTTCGCGCGCAGACGGCAAGGGGCCGCTTGCCGGTGTTTCAGGGGTTGCCAACAAGACACCGGTGAGGAACGGATCCCGATGGGCCGCGCAGGCGTGATAGTGTTGAATAGTACTTATGTGAGGAGGTGCCGATGTATCCGGAAATTATGCTGATCCCGATGCGTGAAGAACTGACCAGGGCTGGGGTGAAGGAATTGCGCACGCCCGAGGAAGTCGATCGTGCCGCCGCCGCGCCGGGCACGACCATGATCATCGTGAATTCTGTTTGCGGGTGCGCTGCCGGCCGCATGCGTCCTGCTGTACGAATGGCGCTGCAGCATTCCGCGACTCCGGACCATATCTACAGCGTATTTGCCGGGCAGGATAAAGAAGCCACAGAACGCGCGCGCTCCTATTTCACGGGATATCCTCCGTCATCGCCCTCAATCGGGATCCTGCGCGACGGGAAGTTGGTGTACATGATGCAGCGCAGCCAGATTGAGACCCGCGAAGCTCCGGCAATCGCCGCCGATCTGGCGACTACCTTCGACCAACTGTGTTCCACGACCAGAGCGTGAAGCCGCTCGACGGTGTCGCCGGGTTTGAAAATGTTGTCGCGGGTGTGAAGTCGAGCGAGACTTGCGCTGAAGGCCAGTGACCAAAAGAAAAAGGGCACACGTCGCGTGTGCCCTTTCTTGCTCCGAGAGATGCCCCAAGCAAAACTCGCTCACCGCGCCGAAGCGTATAAGATCACGTCTTTCGAGGTCAGATCCAAGGCCACTTCGGATTCCAGATTCGTCTTTGGCAGTACGCGCATATGGTCGCTTCCTTCGACCCAGATCTGCGACAGGAAGTAGCGGTCGCCGTAGCGATGGAAGACGAGCTTGGACCGGTCGTTGGTCTTCGCGGAGCTCCGCCGCATCGTGCCCACGAGTAGAGCCGCCTTGCAGCTGAGACCGCGAATCGCAAGAGCGTCGCTGGTGATACCGGTTCGGGTGATCGAATAGGTGCCCGCCGGCATTGTGGTTTTGTTGACAACGAAGTCGAAAGGAATGTTGGCGCGCACTTCTTCGGACTGCGCGAAGGCCGAACCGGCTACCAATATCAGGCTCAGCACACCAACCAAAGCCAGCAGTTGCTTTTTCATATCTCCACTCCTTCGTGAGGAGAACGGCGAACCAGAACCGGCCCGACCTGAGGATCCCGTCGCTTCCCCAACGGTGGGATCCGTCCTCACTCCCCGTACGGTGTTGATCACCGTATGCGCCTTCTATGGGCATGCGCTCTGCCAAACGAGGCGAACCGCGACGGACTACGACTTAGCAGCCGTTAACTCCTTGATTTTTCGCGACGTCGCGATTTGAGGATGGCCGGCACGGCGCATCGTGAAACGTTTGCGCTCACCAATTCACTAACCTTTGGGTTAATGCAGACGTCGCCTGACCCGCCGTTGGGTTAATCGGCCAAGACCTCCGCAAACCGTGTGCATCGCGAAACTGGATGTGGTAGTAATCGGCTCGCGGACAATGGCATGAGTTTCTCGTCTGAGCAAAATCCACGGCTGGTTGGGATCGCCGGGCCATTCAAGGGGAAGATCCTGCCCATTTGCGCCGAGGCTTTGCCTATCGGCAGGGATACAAGCAACGCGCTGTGGGCAACCGATCCTGCCATGTCGCGTCAGCATTGCGTGGTCCGGTGCGAGAACGGGGTCGTCGAGATTGAGGATCTTGGTGGGCGCAACGGAACGTTCGTGAACGGTTGCCGGATCGAGAAGCAGCAACTGCAGCATGGGGATCGGATTTCGATCGGAATCTCTTTGCTGGTTTTTCTGACCGAACCGGGCGAGTTCGAAGAGGAGGCGAGTGTCGTGGAGTTGTCGGAAACAGAAGAGTTCAATGTTTCGCCTGTGCTTCTTCGCTCCGAGGATGCTGTTTACCTCCACGCCGATCGCCTGCTTGCGCGCGTGCCCGAAGGTGACCGATTGACGCGCGATCTGAATACGCTTTTGAAGATCGCGAATGGCATCGGCAGCATCCGTGACCGTGACGCCCTGGAATGGCAACTGCTGGGAATGGTGTTCGATGTGGTCCCCGCGGATCGTGCCGCCATTCTGCAGATCAGAAAAGACGAAGAGAATTTTGAGTCGGCGATCGCGTGGGACCGGGTGATGGGTCCGAAGGAGCCGGTCCGCGTGCCGCGCACGATCGTGCAAAGAGTTCTGCGCGAACGTGCGGGCTTGATGCTGAATGATGTGGATACAAATAGCTCGGTTTCGGGCGTGCATACCTTGGCGCAGGCGAAAGTGCAATCGCTGCTGTGCGTACCTATCTTCGAGCGGGAAGTGCCGGCCGGAATTATTTATCTTGACCGCAGAGATCGAGCTCATCTTTTCGATTCCAATCATCTTCAATTCATGACGGGTGTCGCGAATCTCGCCGGCCTCGCGCTGGAGAATATCCGGCACTGGGAAGGACTGCAGGAAGAGAATCGCCGTCTTCGCACGGAAATCGAGCTCGATCACGATATGGTAGGAACCAGCCCGCGGATCCGGGAAATCCTCGGAGTGATTCAACGGGTCGCACCCACCAGTTCCACCGTGCTCATCCAGGGCGAAAGCGGCACGGGGAAGGAACTGGTCGCCCGCGCAATCCATGGCAATAGCCCGCGGGCGGAGTGTCCGTTTGTCGCGATCAATTGCGCAGCTCTGACCGAGTCGCTGCTGGAGAGCGAATTGTTCGGATACGAGAAGGGCGCGTTTACCGGGGCATTCGGGCAGAAAAAAGGAAAAATCGAGGTTGCAGAGGAGGGCACGCTGTTCCTCGACGAAATCAGCGAACTCGCGCTCGGCCTGCAGGCGAAACTGCTGCGTGTTCTTCAGGAGCGGGAATTTGAACGAGTGGGCGGCACGCGGCCGATCAAAGTGGATGTGCGCGTGATCGCCGCCACCAACAAGAGTCTCGCGGAAGCCGCGCAGGCGGGAAGCTTCCGCAGCGATCTTTTCTATCGACTCAACGTCGTGACGATCACCACGCCTCCGCTTCGGGAACGTCGCGAAGACATTCCGGCGCTGGCGGAGAGCTTTCTGCGCAAATTCAGCAAGAAGTGCAACATCCGAAAGAAGTGCATTTGTGCCGAGGCGCAGTCGCTGCTCAGCCGTTATGACTGGCCCGGCAACGTGCGCGAACTGGAAAACGCAATCGAGAGGGCGGTTGTGCTCGGGGCAACGGAAGACGTTTTACCGGAGGATCTCCCTGATTCGATCCTCGAGACGTCGTCGCCGTCTGCGAGCGGGACGAAGTACCTCGGGGCGCTCAAGGAAAACAAGAAGCAGCTAGTCTTGCAGGCGCTCGAGCAGGCGAATGGATATTACGTGGACGCCGCCAAGATTCTCGGGCTCCATCCCAACTCGTTGCTGCGTTTGATCCGAAATCTGGGATTGAAGGCCAACAAATCCGGAGCTCCGCCGAACGCCGTAGATTGAAGGCGCGAATGCCTAGATGGAGGCAGATGCCCGCGCCGCGCGACGCTTTCCCGACCAGAAAAGCCCGACGCCGATCAACAACAGCACCGCTGTCGATCCGATGATTTTCAACATTGCGAGAGGCTTGTTGGGTTCATCGGGCGGTGGCAGGAGGGAGAGGCCGATCGTCAGAGTGACGACGGCGAAGCCGACAATCGATATCAGCTTCGCAACCGGCTTTCCTCCCGGGACGCGAATGACCTCGGGTCCAGCCGGTTCGCTCTGTAGTTTGTACATCGCGGCGAAGACGTAGAGGTAAGGCAAGAAGTAGGTGATTACGCCGATGTTCACGAGGACGTCGTAGGCTCCTTTGACGCTGGTTCCCGCTTGCCCCAGAAAAATGAAAACTGCGCCCAGCAGCGATTGCACGACGAGTGCGACCCAAGGCGTACGCCAGCGAGGATGAAGCGCGCCGAAGGAAGGCGGAAGAAAGCGATCGATACCTGCCACGAAAGGAAGCCGCGCAACCGCGGCGAGGTAGGCGCCAGCAGCTCCCAGATTGCTCAGCGCTATCAAAAAAGCGCCCAGCGGAATGACAGCCTGCCAACCGATGCGATCGGCAGTCTTGGCGATTGCTTGCATCAGCCCCTGCAGATCGTTGACCTCGGATGAAGGCAGGGCGAGCAGTACGCCGACCGTGCCGCCGATGTAACAGAACGCGACCGTCAGTCCTGCCAGGAAGAGGCCTAATGGAATTGTGCGGCGCGCGTTTTTGATCTCCTCGCCCATAAAGGATGCTGTTTCGCATCCGCCGAAGGCGAACGTCAGAACCGACCAGAAGATGATGTCATTGAGGTGCGTTTTAGGAATCAGCGTATGCGCGGTGAAGGATGTGGCCGAGCCGAAACGGTGCCATGCGATCAGCCCCATCCCGATGACGATGAGAACAGGAAGCCACATGGCCAGCGCACCCACATTGTGCAGCCACTTTCCGACGTCGAGTCCGATGACGTTGAGCAGTGTTACCGCGGCCAGGGCGATCAGCGAAAAAAGGATGTAAAAGGACGGACTGCCGGAGAGATATCCCCAGGCGGCCGGGCGCATGAAGAGCACGTTGCTGGCCGCGAAATAGAACACCGCGGGGAAGAAGGGGAGATTGCTCGTCCAGTAAATCCAGGCCGACATGAAGCCGGAGAAGTCGCCGAAGGCGCGTTTGCTCCAGACGTAGAGTCCGCCCTCATTAGGATAGCGGGAGGACAGCTCGATGACCGAGAGGGCCAGCGGAGTGTAGAAGACGAGCCAGGCGCCCAGCCAGATGATGATCGAGCTTGGGCCCGCGGCGGCCGCGGTCGCGATCCAGCGCAGGCTGATGCCAGTGACGACGTAGAACAATACGAGATCGCGAAATCCCATTGCCTTTTTGGGGCGATTCGGGTCTTCCGCGTCGGCGATCGAAATGCCAGAGCCCAGGAGAGGAAGATTGTCGGACGGGTTCTCGGAGGTGGTTGCGTTGTTCAATGGGTTCGGAGTCAGAAAGCGCGGTTCTTGCGCGGGCTGAGAACTGATATCACCGCCAATCCGGTCCTAGCAAGATGAAACGTGAACCTCAGATAGAAAACTGCACACAAAAAGCGAGATGAACGGATTCCCTAGGTTTGGGAAGTAAACGCTGCTTTGGGCTTAGGGGGTCTCGGAAACGGCGGCCTGGACTTGCGCAATCTTCTGCACCAGCAGGTCGGTGGAGAAGGGCTTGTTGAGCAGGATGGCATCTTTGCCAATGGGAGTGTTCTCGAGGGCGGCAGCTTCAGTGTAGCCCGACATGAAAATTACGGCGAATCCGCCGCGCTTCCGCCGGATTTTGTCCACCAGTTCCGGGCCGCCCATTCGCGGCATCACGATATCGGTGACGACGACGTGGATTTCAGCAGGGTGACGGTCGGCGACAATCAGGGCCTCGAGTCCGTTGCTCGCTTCGAGAACCTCGTAGCCAAGTTTACGGAGTGCCTTCGCCGCGAGTGTTCTCAGGGCTGTTTCATCTTCGACAAGAAGGATAGTCCCTTGGCCTCTTGCGGCCCGAGAACCGGCTTCGGCCGGCACGAGAGACACCGGCTGATCGATAGCAGGCAGATAGACCTTGAACGTCGTTCCCACGCCTACTTCGCTGTAGACGTTGATGTGTCCATGACTCTGCTTGACGATTCCGTAGACAGTGGCGAGGCCAAGGCCAGTGCCTTTTCCGGGGCCCTTGGTGGTGAAGAAGGGCTCGAAGATGTGGGCCATGGTCTCGTTTGTCATGCCGCAACCCGTGTCGGTGACGGCAAGCAGAACGTGCGGTCCCGGATCGACCTCGGGATGCTGCGCTGCGTACGCGTCGTCAAGCGTGCAGGGTTGAGTCTCAATGATGAGCTTGCCGCGGCCTGGAAGCGCATCGCGCGCATTCACGGCGAGATTCATGATGACCTGTTCCAGTTGGCCGGGATCGGCTTTCACGCGGCCAATCCCGTCAGAGAGGCTGGTCACGAGGTCGACATCTTGCCCCAGCAGGATCCGCAGCATTTTCAACATGCCACGGACCGTGTGGTTCAGGTCGAGCACTTGCGGCTCGAGCACCTGTTTGCGGCTAAAGGCAAGGAGTTGGCGCGTGAGGCCGCTGGCGCGCTCTCCGGCGCGCTTGATTTCGTCCAGGTGGAAGCGATTTTCGGGCGTCGCGGTTTCAAGCAATAGATCGCTGTAGCCCTTGATGATCATCACGATGTTGTTAAAGTCGTGCGCAATGCCACCGGCGAGTCGTCCAACCGCTTCGAGGCGCGCCGAGCGCAACATGCCTTCGTGCGAGAGCAGCAGACTCTTCCGCATCTGCTCGAAAGCGCGCGTCAGTTCGGCGACTTCGTCTTGTCCAGTGGCCTGGATAGGAGATTCGAAATCGCCTTTGCCGATCTGGCGGCTGGCCGCGGCGAGTTCCTCGAGCGGGCGTGTGATTTGCCGTGCGATCAGGAATCCGATGATCGCTCCGCTGACGATCGCGATGACGCCAACTACCAATAGCATCTGATTCAGCGAGCGGAGAAAACTCGTGGCCTGATCATACGAACGCAGGGAATACAGGCGAATCGGGTGGTCTCCACCCATCTCGATGAAGCTTCCCAGATAGCTCTCACCACCGATGTCGATCTTCTGTATCGAGGCGGATCCGTCGGGTGATTGCGAACGCCAGTTCTCGTAATCCGGCCACAAACTCGGAGACAGGGAACTGCGAAGAACCTTGCTATTTCGTTCAAAAACGATGGCTCCGTTTTGAAGGCGGTCGGCGCCGGCTACAGATTCTGGAGTGACCTCTCGGCCGAGTCCGACGCGGCCGAGCGAATGCCGTTCGTTCGATGCACCGGTGATGATGGGCGCGAAATTCAGACAGTAAAGATGACCGTCCAGGAACCACCAGTCGTGCTTTCCCTTTGCGCCAGCAAGGAGGGGCTGCACACTCGATATCGACACATTTCCGGAACTGGAATGGACTGCAAGGACGTCTCCAGAGGCCGCTTCCAAAGTCAGGAGATCGGCGCCCGTCGTGTGAAGAATCGACTCCGAGCCATCTTCGATGGTCGGTCGATCGTGCGTTGACATCAGCGCCTTAAGGCTGGGAAGTTCTGCGATGAGGGCGACACTCTGTTCAGCCTGCTGCCGGCGAGCGGCTTCGACCGTGCGGAAGACCGTGGCGTCGGTTCGCAACGTGGAGGCCAGATCTTCCCACACGTGCGTTCGCATTCGAACCTGCACAAGGGCGAGCATCGCAGCGGTGAGCAGAGAAACGACCGCGAGCATCGCAAACAGGAGCTTGGTGCGGAGATGTTCGAACGGCTTAGTGAACACGTGTAGAGGGCAGCTTACTGACCACTTCGGTCCAGAGCCAGAAACTTTGGTAACGGGGGGAACCGTGCGTAACGTTGTCGCGTTGGAAGTTTGGGGGTCGCCGAGGGAACATGGTTGCCCTTGCGAAGTGCAAGCATGCCCAGTCAGGTTTTTGGGCTAGAGCAAGTTTCAAGGTGCGCTTACATGATCCGTTGTATCGACACTTCCGCGAACGGATCGCAAGCTAGTAAACGGACGTCGAGTCTCCGGACGCGCGCAGGTTTTGTGCGTCGCGTCGGTCCCACGACTCCGCAGAAGGTCATTTCGCAACTTTTCAATGCAAGGAGTTTTCATGGCGAACCCAACCAGTGACAATCCGAAAACAGGGCAAAATCCTCGAAACCCTAACGAGAAGAACGATCCGCGACAGCAGCAACATAACGATCCATCGCAGCAGCACGGTCAGCAAGGCCAAAACCCACAGAAGACGAACGAACCAACGAAGGATCGCAGGCCGGGTGGCAACGCACAGGACGAACCGTCGGATCGTCGGAAAGCGTCGTAGGAGTTCGCACGAAGCACTGCCGGAGACGGGGCGAGTCTGCCCCGTTTTCGGACTTATTTTGTTCAATTTGAAGGAGGAGACGATGAGAAGGAATTGGATTAGTTCGGCACTAAAGACCGCTTTATATCTAATGGAAGTTACTGACCAGGCCTCGGACAACGTCCGCGACCGGGTTTCGGATCGTTTCGGCGACGTGCGGAGCAGGGCGGGCGACACTTACGATACCGTCTCGGAGCGGGTGAGCAGTGCAGCTCGCGCGTTGCGTGGAGAGAATGGCGGCGTGGCACGGAGTGCCATGATGTTTGCCGGTGGGCTGGGCGCTGGACTCGCGCTGGGTGTGATCTTCGCCCCCGCCAGCGGAGAGGAGACCAGGCGGGCAATCGTCGAGCGCATTGAGGACTTGGGGACGCGGGCTGAGCGCAGCTCGGCAGCCTAAGTACAGCCAAAGCCGGTAATTCCTGCTGGATTCCGAGGGGCAAGGCGCAAAGTCGGTGTAGAATCCGCGAATGGAAGAGACGCAGAAGATCTCCGTGTATCGCCTTGACCCCACACCCAGCCGGTTCACGATTCGCGTGACCGCTGGCGGATTACTGTCGGCCTTTGGCCATAACCCGCTGATTGGTGTGCGGGACTTCAGTGGAGAAGTACAGTTTGATCCGGCGTCTCCGGAGTCGGCATCATTGCACGTAGAGGTCTCCGCCCGATCGCTGGAGGTGGCGGGGGATGTCAATGAGAAGGACCGCCGCGAAATCGAGCGGATCATGCACGAGCAGGTCCTCGAATCGGATTCCTATCCGGTCATAGAATTTCAGAGCTCAGAAATTAAGGTGACTTCTTCGGGGGCAGGGCAGTTTCGCGCCGAGATCTCCGGGGAACTGTCCCTGCACGGGGTGTCGCGTCAGCAGACGATCGTCGCGCGGGTTACGAGCAGCGGTGAACGCTTGCGTGCTTCCGGAGAGTTTTCGATCTATCAAACTGAATATGGTATCCAGTTGGTGACGGTGGCTGGCGGAGCGCTCAAAGTGAAGGACGAGTTGAAGGCTTCCTTCGAAATCCTAGCGTCGGCTGTGAGGGCGCAGGATACGGCTGCGGCCTAGCGAAACACTCCATAAAACTGAGACGGTACTCGAAAACGGGGCAAGTCTGCTTTGTTACCGAGCATTCACTCCGTTTCTCGCTCCCATGCCCGCGACGCGGTAGAGCCGGGCGGAACGATTCCATACTTAAGGTCGAGAAATTCCTGAAGGCGCTTGGGCAAGACAGCGGCAAGTTCTTGCCACGTGAGAACCATGCACCTTGTCTTGAGGTCGGTATCCACGACACATCGCATGATCTCGTACCAGGCGTCCTTCAGGTCTGGGCGGCGTTCGTCGAGCAGCACGCAAAATGATGCGTTCAGTTCGTGTGCTGCAAGCACATTGCGGATCAGTTGATACGAGATGTAATCGCCGAGAGTGTTTCGGGGCAATCGCCCGGGCTCGAAGACGGAGCCTAGATCGCGATAGGCCTCCACAATCTCTTTCTTCTGCGTCTGGAAATTTGTCTCGGTGAGTTTTGCTTCGACCAGCAGACGTCCGATTTTCATGTCGACTTCGGTCCGGTCGGTGTGGCCGTTGCCCAGCGGGATGCGGGCCCGAAAGCCGAATTCCGCCAAGGAAGGGTAGTCGGTTCCGAGCATCGCGCATAACGAAGGGCTGATCGTTGTGGGATGGCAAAAGACGTTCATCAGCAGCGCGTCGGAACTCATGCACGAGTCGAGTTCCTTCCAGCGACGATCGCTCGCGGGAAGTGAGCGGCGCGCGGTAGTGTGAATTTTCTCGAGCCGGATCCTCCATTCCCGGCGGGCGAGGATGGCGGCATAGCTGGCGTTCTCGAAGTTTCCGTGGCGCGACTGTTCTTCGGAGGGTTCGTACACCACGACCGACTGCTCGCCGTAGCTGAGGGCATGTGCAAGATTGTGCGCTTTTGCGAACGCGAGGTTGCGAAGACGGAGTTCCTGGCGCAAAAGGCTGCAATATGGGCCCATTTCGAAGGATTTTCGGTGATGGCGTACCGGTTTTCAAGAGACTACCAAGTGGGCGAGCAGCTGCCTTTTCATTTCACAGCGACAAAATTTCTTCCGAAATCGTCGGGTGAGATGTCGATTTTTGGCTGGCTCGCTCGTCTTACCAATGAAGGATGAAAAGTCTCGGGCGAGCGGCACTGAGGTTGGGCCGCTGCGGACCTGGATTTTGTTCAACATAACAAACGGCGGTAGTTGAAGAAGCCTGACCGGAGGGGTCCGTTAAATCAGAATCTTTTTACAAGCAACTTGAATCAGATCAACAAAGTGCGGGGTCTGCACTTTCCCTAACATATTGATAAAAGGTGTGTTCGGTCGGAGGCGTGCCGATGGTAAGACGGATGTTGCTCATGTTGGCGGTGGTGGCTGCAGTCATCGCCGGTTTGGGGTTCATGAAGTATCGCCAAGTGGAGACGGCGGTACATGCGGCGGCGTCCTTTCAACCGCCGCCAGAGGCTGTTACCAGCATCGTGGCGAAGCAGGAGCACTGGCCCGCGACCATGGGGGTTATTGGCACCATGGAAGCCGTACAGGGAGTGACGGTCAGCGCCGACCTTCCGGGGATCGTAGCAAAGATCAATTTTGAGTCAGGGCAGTTTGTAAACAAGGGCGATGTGCTCGTGGAGCTCGATACCCGCCAGGAGGTCTCTCAACTTGCGGCACTCGAAGCGCAACGCGATCTTGCCCAGATTAACTACGACCGCAGTCAGGAGCTGGCTAAGCAAGGCGTGATCTCGCGTCAGGACTACGACCGTTCCACTGCTGACCACAAGCAAACAGAGGCGAATGTTGCTGAGACTCGCGCGACCATCGAGCGCAAGACCATCCGTGCGCCGTTTTCGGGAGTTCTGGGAATCCGCAAGGTGAATCTGGGGCAGTATCTTGCCGCGGGCGCAGCCATCGTGCCGTTGCAATCGCTGAATCCGATTTACGTAGATTTTGGCGTACCGCAGCAGGAGTCGGCGAAGGTACGAGTTGGCGGCACACTGCAGGTTGCTTCCGAGGACCTCGGAGGGCGCCAGTACAACGGACGGGTAACGGCCCTCGATTCAGTTGTCGACCAGACCACTCGCAACATTCAGGTGCAGGCGACGCTGCCCAATCCGGACGGCAAGCTGAAGCCGGGGATGTTTGTGCAGGTGCAGTTTGGCGTAGGCGCCAGCCGTGATGTGGTTACGTTGCCCGCGTCGGCGATCAGCTATGCACCGTACGGGGACTCTGTGTTCATCATCACGGACATGAAGGATCCGAAAGGCCAGACCTATCGCGGGGTTCGCCAGCAATTTGTGAAGGTCGATGGTTCTCGCGGCGACCAGGTGGCCGTCGTGTCGGGAGTGAATCCCGGGGATGAGGTGGTGACTTCGGGCGTGTTCAAGCTGCGCAATGGGGCAGCGGTGACGGTGAACAACAAAGTCCAACCTGAGAACAACCCGGCTCCGAAGCCGGCGGATAGCTAAATCGAGGACAGAGCATGAAGTTCACAGACCTGTTTATAAGACGCCCGGTCCTCGCGATCGTCGTGAATTTGGTGATCCTGATCGCCGGCCTGCAGGCGATTCGTTCGTTGAGCGTCCGCCAGTATCCGCGCAGCGACATCGCGGTCGTTCAGGTGACGACCGTGTATACCGGTGCTAACGCCGACCTGGTGCGCGGCTTCATCACGACCCCACTCGAGCGCGTGATCGCCGCCGCCGACGGCATCGATTACATGGAGTCGTCGAGCGCCCAAGGGCTGAGTACGATCTCAGTCCACCTTAAACTCAACTACGACACTAATGCCGCATTAACGCAGATCCAGGCGAAGGTGGCGCAGGTGAGAAACGATCTGCCACCCGAAGCAGAAGCGCCGGTGATTGAGCTGCAGACTGCAGACAATCAGTTTGCCTCGATGTATCTCGGCTTTTCGTCAGCCGACCTGGATCAGAACCAGATCACGGACTATCTGACCCGCGTTGTGCAGCCCAAACTGAGTGCCGTAAGCGGCGTGCAGCGAGCCGATATCTTGGGCGACCGAACCTTCGCGATGCGAATCTGGCTGAAGCCGGACCGCATGGCGGCGTACGGCATTTCGCCCTCGACGGTCCACGACGCGCTTGCGAAGAACAACTACCTGTCGGCGGTTGGGAGCACCAAAGGGTCGATGGTGTCGGTAAACCTTGTCGCCAACACCAACCTGAAAACCCCGGAAGAATTCCGGCAGTTGGTGGTCAAGCAGGACAATGGCGTGGTGGTCCGCCTGGGTGAGATTGCCGACGTCGTTCTCGGCGCGCAGAACTATGAACAGGACGTGAAGTTCAACGGCGAAACCGCGACCTTCATGGGCATCTGGGTTCTGCCGACGGCGAACTCCCTCGAGGTCATCAAGCAAGTTCGAGAAACCATTCCCGGAATCCGGGCACAACTGCCCGAAGGAATGAAGGTCGGGATTCCCTACGATTCCACGGCCTACATTCAGGACGCGATCAATGAGGTCCTCAGCACGCTGTCGGAAACGCTGCTGATCGTGATCGTGGTGATCTTCCTGTTCCTTGGGTCGTTCCGGTCGGTGTTGATTCCGGTGGTGGCGATTCCGATCTCGCTTATCGGTGCTGTTTTCCTGATGCTGGCGGCAGGCTTCACGATCAACCTGCTGACGCTGCTGGCCATTGTGTTGTCGGTCGGACTTGTGGTCGACGACGCGATCGTGATGGTGGAAAACGTCGAGCGCCACCTCCACATGGGCAAGACGCCGATACAAGCTGCGAAGGACGCAGCTCGGGAACTGGTGGGGCCAATCATCTCGATGACCATTACGCTGGCCGCCGTCTATGCCCCAATCGGCATCCAGGGTGGACTGACGGGCGCGTTGTTCCGTGAATTTGCGTTTACGCTGGCGGGCGCGGTGATCGTGTCGGGTATCGTGGCTCTGACACTATCCCCGATGATGGGTTCCAGGTTGTTGCGAGAGGGCGCGTCGGAGCGCGGATTCGCTGGCTTTGTCAACCGGCAGTTCGAGCACGTCCGGCAGTTCTACATGCGCAACCTGACTGGAACACTGAAATACCGACCCGTGGTGTTGGTGTTGTGGGCGGTTGTCGCGGCCCTGATGATCCCGTTCTACATGTTCTCGCAGCGGGAACTCGCGCCGGCGGAGGACCAGGGCGTGGTGTTCGGCGTGATCCAGGCGTCGCCGAATTCCACCATCGATCAGACGGACCTGTACACCAAAGAAGTGTACGACGTGTATCACTCCTTCCCGGAGAACCAGAGCATCTTCCAGATCACGTCACCGACGGGCGGCTTTGGCGGCATGGTGACGAAGCCATGGAGCGAACGAAAGAAGACCGCGCAGCAGTTGCTGGTGGAATCCACTGGACCCCTGTCGAAGCTGGCAGGTGTTCGCGTGATTCCGCTGACGCCTCCTCCGTTGCCGGGTGGCGGCGACTTCCCGGTGGACTTCGTGATCGCGACGCCAGGCGAACCGCAGCAGCTGATTGCATTTGCGAACCAACTGGTGCAGAAAGCGATGACCAGCGGCATCTTCATCTATGCAGACTCGGACTTGAAGTTCGACCAGCCGCAAACGGAAGTTGTTTTCGATCGCGACAAGCTGCGTTCGCAGGGTGTTGACCTGAGCCAGGCCGGACAGGATCTTTCCACGCTGCTCGGCGGAAACTATGTGAACCGGTTCAGCATTCAGGGCCGGAGCTACAAAGTGATTCCGCAGGTGAAGCGTTCGGAAAGGCTGACGCCGGAGCAGTTGTCCCAGATCTACGTCACCGGATCATCGGACAAACTTGTGCCGCTCTCGACTTTCGCAAGCCTGAAGACGACCACCGAACCGCGGGATTTGAAGAAGTTCCAGCAGCTCAACGCAGTCCGGATTCAGGGCGTGGTGCCACCCGGAGTGCCGCTGGATAAGGCGCTGACCTTGCTTGAGGACGAGGCGAAGAAGATCCTGCCCCAGGGCTTCACCGTGGACTACGCGGGCGAATCGCGGCAGCTGCGCGTGGAGGGAAGCAAATTCCTGGGAACGTTCTTGCTTTCCGGAATCCTGATCTATCTCGTGCTGGCTGCCCAGTTCGAGAGCTTCCGCGATCCGTTCATCATTCTGGCGGGATCGGTTCCGCTGGCTCTTTCCGGAGCGCTGTTGTTCTCGTTCATGGGGTTCACGACGTTGAATATCTATAGCCAAGTCGGATTGATTACGCTCGTCGGTTTGGTGTCAAAGAACGGCATTCTGATCGTCGAGTTCGCGAATCAACTTCAGGAAATGGGTAAGGAGAAGCTGGCGGCGATTATAGAAGCGGCCACCACCCGACTGCGGCCCATCCTGATGACCACGGCAGCGACGGTCATCGGCCACTTCCCCCTTGTTTTAGCGAAGGGACCGGGAGCCGGAGCCCGCAACAGCATCGGCATTATGCTGGTGAGTGGAATGATCATCGGAACGGCGTTCACATTGTTTGTCGTTCCGTCGATCTACATGTTCATCGCCAAGACTCACACTCACGCTCCGGAAATCGAGGAGCCTGAGGCTACGGACGTTGGCGAACCGGTGGACGCGGTCGCGTAATTTCCGGAAAGTATGTCAGAGGTGAGTGAGAGGGCCGAAATGGCCCTCTCATTTTGTTTCCATGCCGCTGAGGGCAGGAGGCACCGAAGACATCTTGCGGGCGACATCGTCTTCAGATTTCTGATGGATGCTCTTTACCTTGGCGAACTCCTTGTCGGACTCTGCCGTTTTCCCCATCGCGCGGTAGAGGCGTCCCAGGCGGTAGTGGGCGTCGGGTTCGTCTGGATCCAATGCAATCGCCCGTTCAAACGCGGCGATTGCTTCCGGATTTTGTTTTTGCTCGGCCAGCACTACCCCTAAATCGACATAGCCGATGCGCAAATCCGGCTTGAGGGCGATTGCCTTGCGAAGCAAAGGAAGGGCCGCATCGAGATCGGACTTTATCTGCATGTCGCCCAGGTAGGCCCAGGATTGTGCGTGCTGCGGATCGTTGGCCAGTTCGGCCTCAAACTCCTTCTTTGCCTCTTCGTAGCGGTGCGATTTCCAGTAGAGATACCCCAGGCCAAAGTGAACATTCGGTTCCTGAGGCGCGGCCTTCGCAGCGATTTCGAATTCGCGGATGGCTTCTTGTTTTTCTGACAAGCCGTCAAGGGCCTCGCCGAGCAGCATGTGGGCGCTCGCCGAGTCCGGGTCTTTCTCAACGATGGCCCGAAATTCCTCCCTCGCGCAGGCGTAGTCTTTGGCCCAAAGACAACTTTGCGCCAAGGCCTGGCGCAGTTCCAAATTGTCCGGATCGGTTTTGGTGGCGAGTTTCAGTTCGCGAGCGGCATCCCGAAAACGACGTGACCCGTAATAGCTGAAACCGAGTAGGATCCGAGCCTGCGAATTCGAGCCCTCCGATGCGAGCGCCGCCTTGAACGGCGCAATGGCCGCTGGGAAATGACCTTGCTTGAACTCAGCCAGTCCCAGGTTCAAAGAAATTCCCGGCAGCTGAGGATTCAGGGCCAATGCTTTTTTGTAGGCAGTTGCAGCGTCCGAATATTTCTCATCTTTCGAGAGGACAACGCCGAGGCTTGCGAAGGCGGCAGCGTCCTGCGGATTACGACGTGTGATCGCCTGCCAGGCACGGGCTGCGTCCTCCAATTGGCCTCGCTGCTCGAGGGCGATTGCGTCCCGAGGTGTTTGAGCCTGTAGCGCGCCTGCAAACAGGCAAGCGGCAAGGATCCAAACCGTACGATAAATCTTCATGTTCAGAAAACGTGGCTCTCCGCGGTCTTCATCAGAATTCTGTGGCGTATTCCAGTCTACTTTGAATCCGGAAAGGCCGCGTTCACTGAGAGAAAAACGGCCTCGTTCGCTTGCGATCGCGAGAACGAGGCCAAGGGGTACAGCCTGGAGGTCAACAAATCGGATACCCGGCAAAGCTACTTTTGGGGGAAGGGCACGGTTACTCGTCGGGCACAAGTTCCTCGCGACCAGATGCAGTCATCACCGCGCGGTCGGAGCAACTGAATGCGCCAACGTCTAGCTGACTGGAAGAAGTTGGAGGAGCGCCCAGACCTGATTTCGTCGGGCGCCCCCGGTTGCGGTTTAGTAAATCAGCTTCAGTCCGAGCTGGAACGTGCGCGGATCGAAGGCATTGGTCACAGCCCCGAAATTGCTCGCGCCGAAGCTGGTGCTGATGCCCTGACCCGAACCTGGTCCGCCCTGGCCAGACCCTCCGAACTGCGTGTGATTCCAGGTGTTGAAGCTCTCCGCCCGGAACTCGATGCGGCTCCCGCGCGCTTCGCTGAGGACGAATTGCTTGAAGAGCGAGAGATTCCAGTTCTGCCGACCCGGAGCGCGGACGGCGCCATATTTGAGATCGCCCCAGATGCCGGCCGCTGGCGCCGCAAATGAGGCGGGATTGAACCACTCATTGACCGCCTTCGGGTACGAGATCGGCGCCACGAGATCGGGACGGTTGGCCGCGTCCCCGCTGAAGATGCTGGCCACATTTTGGCCGCTCACGTTGATGTTGAGCGGCGCGCCCGTCATCGCCGTCACGATGCCCGACAGTTGCCATCCCCCAACTGTTGTCTTGAGAAACTTGTTCGAGCTGTTCCGGAGGACGGGAATGTCGTAGACGAAGTTGGTGAAGAAAATGTGGGTACGATCGAAGAGCGATGGACCTATATCGTATCTCCAACCGGCGTATGGATTAAACACGGAATCCAGATCCCAGCCATTGCCACCATTCCCTGTGCTGGGATCGATGGCTCGCGACAGTGTGTAGGCCGCCTGTACGTAGAGATCGTGAGTGACTTGCCCGTGTATTTCGGTTTGTAGGGAGTTGTAGTGCCCGTTCTGGCCCGTGAACGCCATCTTCAGCGAACTGTAGCCTTGGTAGGGCACTAGGCCGTTGAACGCGGGCTGAGTTCCACCCGGACAATTCGTCTTGTCCTGGAGACAAGCCAACTGGCTCTGTGGCGGCAGGTTAATTTCCTGGAAGTAACTTTGGTATCGACTCTGGTTGCCCACATAGGTGAGCGATAGCACGGCATTCCTTCCCAATGCTTGTTGAACACCCGCGCTGTACGAGTAGGTGGTCGGAACCTTGTAATGCTGGGTAAGTCCCGTAACCGACGATGTGAGAATGGGAACCGTGATCGCTCCTCCGTTGAGCTGGTCGTGAGGGTTGCTCAGGGAAACGCCGGTCGAACCAGTATTTAGACTGTAGCCGAACGGTGGGTTGGTTGCCGCGTTGTACATGTCGTTACCCTGGATGCGCTCGTACATCGCGCCAAACCCTCCACGAATAACCGTCTTGCCCTGACCAGTCAGGTCATACGCGAAGCCAATGCGCGGACCGAAAGCGTCCCAAGTGTCATTGACGAGACCTTTTGGAACGCCGTTCTTTCCTTCGAAGCCGATGCCATTCAGATAGAACTGATAACCCGACAATTGAGGCACAGGGCTAGGGCCTAGGCCGGGGCTGTTTGGCGCGATCTGGGTGTCGTTCGTGCCAGGCACAAAGATCGGAGCGAGAGCGGGGTTATAGCGACTCGGATAAAAGTTCGCCATGTTGTTGTTGGCTTCGTAGGTATGCGGGATTCCGTCCCAGCGCAGGCCTAAGTTCAGAGTCAGGCGTTTGGTAGTGCGCCAGTTGTCCTGAAAGTAAGCCGCTGGAGAAACTGCATTCCAGTGGCCCGCTCCCTTGAAAGCCTGCTCCTGGTACTGATTGGAGAGGCCAAGCAGGAAATCAGCGAAGTCATTTTTGTTTCCAGTAAATGACCCGTTGAACTGGAATTGGCCCTGCGTGTTGGCGAAGTAGTCCTGCACTTTCTTGTAAATGGCGAAGCTCCCGCCGATCTTGAACTGGTGCGCTCCTTTCGTCCAGGAGACGTCATCGCGAATCTGGTAATCGTTGGCGGTATTGTTCCACGGCAGCCAGTTCACGTTGAAGACCGAACCTGTGCTTCCGGAAAGCTGAATGGTGGGGATGCGGTTGTCGACATTCTCACCAGTGAAGATGCGGTTGAAGGCGAAGCCAGACGGAGCCTTGTAGACGCCGGCAGGTAGAATGTGAATTCTGTTACCGTCGTAAGCAAAAGCAATCTCGTTGAGCAGAGTTGGACTGATGCTGTGTGTGGCGTGGATCACGTAACTGTACGACGGGTTGTTGAAGGTATTGAATACCGAGGGGACGTTGTCGTTGCTCCACTGCGTTGTACCGTAAGTCTGAACCGCCTGATCGGCGATGAAGTGTCCGAAAACAGAGAACTTGTCCGTGAACTGATGGTCGATGCGGACGAGTTCCTCCTTGCCTGTGGTCGGCGAGTTGTTTCCTCCCTGGAACTGAGTTCCGTTTGTAGGCTTCGGGAATATTCCCGCCCCGAGGAGCGCAGTGGCGTTGGGATTGACCATGCAGTCCGGAATCGTGTTATTGGGGAATGGCTGCCCTTGCACGATTCCCGCCGGAGCCGCACCTCCGGGACAATTCGCAAACAGGATCGACGGGCTGACCGATGCCGCGCTCGGAACCGTGATTGCGGAACCAAATACGGCACCTGTACCTGCACCGCCCGCATCGGGATACTCACTCGCCAAAGGCACCGTCTGATTCAGCAAGCCTCCCGCGATATAGCGGCGCCACTCCATGTTATAGAAGAAGAAAGTCTTCGGGTTCGACGTGCTGGGATGGAACGACACCGGCCCGCCCACGTTGAATCCAAAATCATGGAAGCGCAATTCGGCAACTTTAGCCGGGGCAGGATTGAAGTAGTTGCGCGCGTCGAGTGCATCGTTGCGGCCGAAATACCAGGCGCCGGCGTGCAGTTGTTTGGTGCCGGACTTAATGACCATACTAATCGTACCCGCCGACGACAGACCATATTCGGCGCTGTAGTTCGAGGTCATGGTGCGGAATTCGGCGATAGCGTCCATCGACGGCAACACATCCGCCCCGCCGCCACCCCCACGATCCGCGGCCTCGCCACCATCCACGAGCCACAGGTTGTGGCTTACGCGCTGGCCGTTAAAGCTGACGTTGAAATCGCCCCCAGCCGAGGTGGGAACCTGAAAGTCAGATTGAACGCTGGAAGCGCCCGGTTGCAGCGGCTCAAGCGTAAAAATGCTCCGCCCGTTGGTTGAAAGTTGACTGATTTGTTGCCCTGTGATGACTCCGCTCACCTCGCCGGAGTCGGTCTGCACGGCGACGGGGTTGGCCTCGACCGTAATCGTCTCCTGAGCGTTACCGACTTCCAGGCGGAAATCGATGCGGCTCCGATCCCCGACTTGCAGCACGACATCCTTCTTTTCGCCTACCTTGAAGCCGGCGGCTTGGGCGCGGACTACGTACCGGCCGATACGAATATCGGCGGCGACATACTGACCTTCGCCATTCGTGTTGATGGTTTTTTGCTGCCCGGTGTCGGTGTTGGTGAGAGTAATCGAAGCGTTCGGAACCGCGGCTCCCGATGGATCGGTGACCGTTCCGACGATGGTGCCTTCCTGTGCAGCTCCACGCGTTACGGCGATTCCCAGGAAAACGAGAAGGACCGCGAGAAACTTAAGACTGCGGCTCCCTAGAGTTGCGGCAATACTCCCGGCATACGCGGGCGAGAGTGCTTTCATTGCGATCCTCCAAGCTTGGTTCGAGGGCGGCTGTGCCATTTCGCGAACGCCCATGGCGATGAGCTTGTATCGCCATTACGCTCGCCTTGTCAAGAAGAAAACGCGATCTAAATCGAATCTATATCGATTTAGTTTATTGAAGGCCAATTATGAAAATCGGGATTTCCTGCGATGTTATTGCTTGCTGCGAAGTTTCTCTTGTGCAACACTGCAAGCCATGGCGAGAGGCAGGAGTAAAGATTCAGATCCCATTCGGAAGAAGTCGCCAGAGGAACAGACGGTTGGTTTGAAGGAGTTGGCCGATTATCTGGGCCTGGCACCCGCTACGGTTTCGCTGGTGATCAATGGTTCCTCGGTGGCAGATACGATTGCGCCGAACACGAAGAAGGCAATTCTTGCCGCAGCGAGAAAGTTCAACTACCGTCCGAATTTTTTCGCACGTTGTTTGCGCACGCGGCGCAGCTTCACGATCGGAGTGATGGTTCCGGAAGTCAGCGAGGGATACAACGTCTCGGTGCTGAGCGGAATCGAAGATCATCTGCTGCAGGAGGGCTATTTTTATTTTGTCGCCAGCCACCGCTTTCAGGCTGATTTAATCGAGGAATATTCGCAGTTGTTCCTGCATCGATCAGTCGACGGATTGATCGTGGTGTGTACGCCGTGGGAGCACAGCTTGCCATGTCCGGTGGCGACCATTTCTTGTCACCACGGAGTCACGGGCGCGACTCGCATTCTTGTGGATCACGATCAAGCGGCACAACTGGCTCTGCAGCACCTGGCAGAACTGGGGCATCGCAAAATCGCTTTCATCAAAGGACAGAAGTTCGTGCCTGATACTGAAGTCCGGTGGAAAGCGATCACTCGCGTGGCGGCGTCGATCGGCTTGCCGATTTCGTCAAAACTGGTCACGCAAATCGAGGAAAATTCTCCTTCTCCCAACCTCGGCTACAAGGCGACTCGAGACCTGCTCGTAGCCGGTGAACAATTCACGGCACTATTTGCGTTCAACGACATCTGCGCGATGGGCGCGATCCGCGCGCTGCACGAGTTCGGCTTGCGTGTCCCGGACGATGTCTCCGTGCTGGGTTTCGACGACATCGAGAGTGCGGCCTATCAGACGAGGGGTTTGACGACCGTTCAGCAACCGCTGCGGGAGATGGGAAAGACGGCGGCACAAGCCGTGCTCAATCGCATCGCGAAGGGCAACGATGCAGATCGGGGACCCGAGCAGATCCTGTTCGAACCTCGACTCGTGGTGCGCGAGACGACGGCTCCGGTGCGGCAGGCGAAGGTTCGCAAGACATTGGCCGAGGCCTGAACAGGGGACAGGCTGCCTTCGCAGGCGCCAGTCGCTCGAAACTTCCTGCGATGCTCAGGTTCGACCAAAAAAATGTTTCCTTGACCCCGCCAGTTTCTCTGTGTTAAAAAACAACCCCGTCTAAAACGATTTAGTCGTAACACGCTCCAAAGGTTACTGTTTAGTTTCTGTTGCCACCCACGGGTGCGTGGCTCAGGGTCGAACCTCGATGACTGCGAATGCTTCACAGGTGCTGCGGTTGTTTGCGTTGATTCTAGCGGCGGTGCTGCCGCAAACGATGTCGGCGCAGCCAGCCCATACGGCGCAAAGCCCTGCTTACCTCGATCCCATGCTGCCCATCGATGTGCGAGCTGATGATCTGCTGTCGAGGATGACACTCGAGGAAAAGGCTTCGCAATTGGTGAATCAGTCCAGAGCAATTCCTCGGCTGAACATTCCCGAGTACGACTGGTGGAGCGAGGCTTTACATGGCGTGGCGAGGGCCGGTACGGCCACGGTTTTCCCTGAACCGATCGGACTAGCGGCCACATTCGATTCGCCGCTGATTCACGAGATGGCCGTGGTTATCGGAACGGAAGCCCGCGCCAAGCATGAACAGGCAGTGCGCGCCGGGCGGCGCGACATCATGGAGGGGCTCGATTTCTGGTCGCCGAATATCAACATTTTTCGCGATCCGCGCTGGGGGCGCGGGCAAGAGACGTACGGCGAAGATCCCTACCTTACGGCACGTATAGGTGTCGCGTTCGTTACCGGATTGCAGGGCGACAATCCGAAGTACTACCGCGTCATCGCAACGCCCAAACATTACGCTGTGCACAGCGGCCCCGAGCCGACGCGGCATTCGATAGACGTGGGAGCGTCCAAACACGACATGGAGGATACTTATCTTCCAGCGTTCCGGGCGGCCATCGTTGAAGGGCAAGCGGCGTCGATCATGTGCGCCTACAACCGAGTGAACGGTGAGCCAGCTTGCGCCAACGCATTCCTGCTCAAAGATCACCTGCGCGGCGCGTGGAAGTTTGACGGCTATGTCGTTTCCGACTGCGATGCGATTACCGACATCTACGAAGGCCATCACTACACGCATAGCATGGCGGAGGCGGCGGCGATTTCCCTGAAAACCGGGATGGACAACGAGTGCGCCGACTTCTTTAAGAAGGCCACCAGCAACGCTGACTATGCGAAATATCTGGATGCGGTGAAGCAGGGTCTGCTGACGGAAAAAGATCTGGAGGTCGCGCTGAAACGGCTTCTGATTGCGCGTTTCCGGCTGGGCATGTTCGACCCTCCCGAGATGGTGCCGTATGCCGGCATTCCGGAGTCTGAGATTGACAGTGCACGACATCGCGAGCTTGCGCTGAAGATGGCACGCGAATCGATGGTCCTGCTGAAAAATGACGGTGTGCTTCCGCTGTCGGGAGTCAAGAGGATCGCGGTGTCAGGCCCGTTGGCGGAGTCGACTCGCGTGCTGGAGGGAAATTACAACGGCACGCCATCACGATCGACAACAGCGCTCGAGGGTATCCGCAAGCAATTTGGCGGAGCCGAGGTGAGTTTCACCCCCGGAATGAATTTTCTCCGCACGGAGACCCTCGTACCGACCGCACGGCTCTCAACTCCGTCCGGGCAGCCAGGATTGACGGCGGAATATTTCTCTACGAACTTCGATGGCCCTCCGCAGACGGTGAGGGTCGATGGCGTGGTGGATTTGCAAACGCTATTTCCCGAGCGCGAATCGATCGCACCGCCGGATGGCTTGAAAAATTTCGCCGTGCGTTGGACGGGCTATTTGACGCCGGATGAATCCGGCTCCTACCGGGTCGGTCTCAACGGTTCGATGAATCGGCTTTGGCTCGACGACAAACTGATCGTCGACGATCTGGCCTTGCACGATCCCAAACCAAACACTGCTGCCGTCGAACTCGAGAAGGGACGCCGATACGCAATAAAGATCGAGTATGGGCCGGGAGGAACGGGGATCAAATTCATCTGGCTGCGAATTCTGCCGAACCCCGTCGCGGATGCGGTCAATGCCGCAAAACAGGCCGATCTAGCAATTGCGGTCGTCGGAATTACCTCGCAACTCGAGGGCGAGGAAATGAAAGTCGAGGTTCCGGGATTCAAGGGCGGCGACCGCACGAGCCTCGATTTGCCGGCAGAGGAAGAAGAACTGCTGGAGGCATTGGCGAATACGGGCAAGCCGCTGGTCGTGGTTCTGATGAATGGCAGCGCTCTTTCCGTGAACTGGGCGGCGCAGCACGCGAATGCGATTCTCGAGGCGTGGTATCCCGGAGAGGAGGGAGGAACGGCTATCGCTCAAACGCTGGCAGGCGTCAACAATCCGTCGGGGCGTTTGCCCATTACCTTCTACAAGGGGGTCGATCAGCTGCCGCCCTTCGAAGACTACTCGATGAAGAATCGCACCTATCGATACTTCGAGGGAGAACCTCTGTATCCGTTCGGTTTCGGCCTGAGCTATTCAAAATTTACCTATAGCCATCTCAGACTGTCGACCAACGACCTGGAAGCCGGTACTCCGTTGGGAGTGGAGATGGACGTGAGCAACGCCAGCGACAAAGACGGGGATGAGGTGGTGCAGGTGTACCTGGAGTTTCCGAAGGTCGCTGGCGCCCCGCTCCGCGCGTTGCGGGCCTTCTCGCGAGTCCATCTGACGGCCGGATCGACGGAACATGTAACGTTCACGCTGCAGCCGCGCGATTTGAGCTACGTCAATGCGAACGGAGACCGGTTTGTCTCGGCCGGGTCCTATCGGATTCGCATTGGGAGCGGTCCGCCGGAAGGTGGCGCCGAGGCAGAGCTCTCCATTCACGGCCAGCAGGGCTTGCCGGAGTAGTCTCGGTTGTTGCTTCTGATCCCCCGAAGTTCGGGGACAGGTAAATCGGAATCATGACTGATGTGCCTTTCCGGCACGCCGACGGTGGGAGAATTTTCCGAGCAGGGATCGGAGAAATTGTTGGCGCATAGCTTCGATCGGGCCGCGATTGCACGCAAGAAGCCGCCGTACGAGCGATTGGATCAGCTAACAGTGGATATCCTTGCAGGCGTGAGATGACGGTTGGGGCTACTTACCGCTCGTTTCATCTGTTTGCCCTCCTTGCCCCAGCCCAAACTGAACAAATATGAGAAGCAACTGGCTCGCGGCTTCGATCGTCTGCGTGATAACTGCGTGCGGGGCCGCATCAGCAGAAGATGGATCGCAGGCCTGGTTGCGTTACGCGCGACTCAATGAGCAAGAAGCTCATCGTTACGCGTCCCTGCCAGCGAGCACAGTGATTTTAGGCAAGTCCGTCGTACTCACCACGGCACAAAAGGAACTGATCCGCGGTGTGAAAGGGATGTTGGGGACGACACTTCGCACCGTCCCGTCGCCTTCCGAACCTGCGATCGTGCTCGCGACCTTCGTCGAACTTCAGAAGGAGAATGCCGGCCTCACACCGCCGCAAGAATTGAGGAAGGACAGTTTCTGGCTCACGCATGCGAAGCTTCGCGGGGCAGATTGCGTGGTCATCACGTCGCCGAGCGATCGCGGGGTCATCTACGGAGTGTTTGCGTTGCTGCGGAAGATTAGTCTGGGAGAGGACGTCCACAATCTCGACGAAGTCCAGCAACCCTATGCGCCCCTGCGATGGGTGAACCAGTGGGATAATCTCGACGGGCATATAGAGCGCGGCTACGCGGGGCCCTCGATCTTCTTCGAGAATGGACACGTGCGCGCGGACCTTCAACGAGCCCACGACTACGCGCGGATTCTTGCATCCATTGGAATCAACGGATGCGCGGTCAACAACGTGAATGCGAATCCGAAACTTCTGACGGATGAATTCCTCCCTGAGTTGGCGAGAATTGCAGGAGTGTTTCGACCGTGGGGCCTTCAACTCGCGCTGTCTATCGATCTCAGCAGCCCGAAATCGGTCGGCGATCGCGACACGTTCGATCCGCTGGATGCGCGAGTGGGGGAATGGTGGAAGCAAAAGGCCGATCAGATTTACAGGCTGATTCCCGATTTTGCCGGTTTCGTGATGAAAGCTGACTCCGAAGGCCGGCCGGGGCCTGCGAGCTATGGCAGAACACCGGCGGACGCCGCGAATGTGATCGCACGAGCGGTGAAACCACATGGTGGCGTGGTCTTCTATCGCGCTTTTGTGTACGACCACCATCTCGACTGGCGCAATCTTAAGAATGACCGAGCCAGGGCGGCCTACGACATCTTTCACCCACTGGACGGAAAATTCGACGAGAACGTCTTGATCCAGATCAAGTATGGTCCGATTGACTTTCAGGTGCGCGAACCGGCGTCGCCGTTGTTCGGCGGATTGAGCCGCACCAATGAAGCAATCGAGTTGCAGATCACGCAGGAGTATACGGGACAGCAGAGGCACCTGTGTTTCCTCGCCCCGCTCTGGAAGGATATCCTCGATTTCGATATGCATGCCACGGATGGCAGCACGCCAGTAAAACATCTGGTAGCAGGACACGTGTTTGATCGTCCGACAGGAGGGTTCGTCGGGGTTGCGAACGTGGGGATGGATACGAATTGGATGCGGCATCCGCTGGCATTGGCGAACCTGTATGCGTTTGGCCGGCTCGCGTGGAATCCCAATCTGACGCCTGGGCAGATCGTCGACGAATGGACACGCCAGACATTTGGAGACGACCCTGCTGTTGTTCAGATCGTTGATCGCATGCAACTCACTTCGTGGCGCACGTATGAAGACTACACGGGCCCATTGGGGGTCGGAACGCTGACCAACATCCTCGGACCGCATTACGGGCCCGGGCCTGAGTCTTCAGAGAACAACGGATGGGGACAGTGGCACCGTGCCGATCACCAAGGTGTCGGCATGGATCGGACGGTTGCCACCGGAACAGGGTTCCTCGGCCAATACTCGGCGGCGGTGCAGAAATTGTACGAGAACGTCGCTGATTGTCCGGATGACTTGCTCTTGTTCTTTCACCACGTTGCTTATACGCACGTTCTGCATTCGGGGAAGACGGTCATACAGTCGATGTACGACTCGCACTATGCTGGGGCGGAGGCTGCGGAGCAAAATGTGACGCAGTGGGAGCAACTACGCGGGAAGATCGACGACGAGCGCTACCTGGAAGTGCTGGGCCGGTTACGCTATCAAGCTGGTCATGCGATCGTCTGGCGCGATGTAATCTGCGACTGGCTGCTTGGTTTGACGGGCATTCCGGACGCAGAAGGGCGCGTGGGGCAGCATCCGGATCGAATCGAAGCAGAGGACATGCAGCAGCAAGGTTATACGCAGGTTGATATCACTCCGGCGTACTTTGCGTCGGGAGGGAAGGCAATCAGCTGCTCCGCCGCGCAGCCATGTTCGGCGAGCTTCCACTTTAAAGGGAACTCTGGCACATATGATCTGGATGTTCAGTACTTCGATCTGAAAACGGGCGTCGCCCGGTTTTCTGTTCTTGTGAACTCCCTGCCGGTGGACGAGTGGCAGGCAAATGACGATCTTCCATCCGCGAAGCCTGACGGGGACACGTCCACGAGAAGAACAATTCCTGCGGTCGCGTTACGTTCCGGCGATGAAATCACCATCCGCGGAACACCGGACGGCGGCGACCCGGCCATGCTGGATTACGTTGCGATCCACAAGGCGCAGGAATCAGGCCACTAAGACTTCCGATCTCGCCGAAGTTAAAACCTCGAACGCGTTACCATTGCGTGTCACCCTGGGCGTTCCTGCCGTGCGCATTAAGAAAGTTGAGGGTTACGGAATGAAGATCGTTGATGCGAAGGTGATTGTCTGCTGTCCCGGACGAAATTTTGTCACGCTCAAACTCGTGACGGACGACGGTCTCTACGGCTTGGGCGATGCCACGTTGAATGGCAGGGAGCTCGCCGTTGCGAGTTATCTGAGCGATCACATGTTGCCTTTGCTGGTCGGCCGGGACGCGCATCGCATCGAGGACATCTGGCAATACTTCTACAAGGGCGCTTATTGGCGGCGGGGGCCGGTCACGATGACGGCCATCGCGGCCGTCGATACGGCCTTATGGGACATCAAGGCCAAAGCGTGCAACCAACCCCTCTACCAATTGCTCGGTGGCGCATCGCGAGAAGGTGTTCTCGTCTACGGACACGCGAGCGGCGACGACATCGACGATACGGTTAAGGCGGTCGAGCATTATTCGAAGCTTGGGTATCGAGCCATTCGAGCGCAGTCGGGTGTTCCCGGTTTGTCCACGACGTACGGCGTCGGGCGCGGTTCGATGTTCTACGAACCCGCGGAGAAAGACGCCCCGCCGGAAGCACGGTGGTCTTCGGAGCAATACCTGGACTTCGTGCCAAAATTGTTTGCGAAGCTTCGCAAGGAATTCCCTCCAGAACTGCACCTGCTGCATGATGCGCATCACCGGCTGACTCCTATTGAAGCAGCACGATTGGGCAAAGCTCTCGAACCTTATCATCTGTTCTGGTTGGAAGATCCCACGCCAGCGGAACTTCAGGAAAGCCTTCGCCTGATTCGCAGGCACACCACGACGCCACTAGCCGTAGGTGAAGTTTTCAATACGATCTTCGATTGTCAGCAGCTCATTGAAGAGCAGTTGATCGACTACATCCGTACCACGGTGGTACACGCGGGCGGGATCTCCCATCTGCGGAAGATCGCGAGCTTGGCGGAAATGTACCAGGTGCGCACCGGGTCGCATGGCGCCACCGATTTGAGCCCGGTGTGCATGGGGGCTGCCCTGCATTTCGATCTCAGCGTGCACAACTTCGGCATTCAGGAGTACATGCGTCACACGGACGAAACCGACAAGGTGTTCCCGCATGCGTACTCATTTCAAGATGGATTCATGTATCCGGGAGACCACCCGGGGCTGGGAGTCGACATCGACGAGGTCGAAGCTGCGAAATATCCCTACCAGCGCGCCTACCTGCCCATCAACAGAAAATTGGACGGGACGATGCACAGTTGGTAGCTACTGAGTTGCGGGCGTTTGCCGCAGTGAGCGACTCGTGTCAATAAATCAGCTTGAGGGAAAACTGGATTTGGCGCGACGAGCCGGCAGTTTTGCTGACGACGCCGAATCCGGTTCCGCGCAGTATGTTGTTGGGCAGTCCGAAATTGACGATGTTGAACACGTTGAAGAATTCCGCGCGAAATTCCAACGTGCCAAGTTCTGATCCCGCGCGATGACCGAAGGGCGTGTCTTTGATCAGCGCGATGTCGTAATTCTGGAAGCCGGGTCCGCGGAACGTATCGCGGCCCAAGGTGCCGAACCGGCCGTGATTCGGGCCCGTACCGCCCGGAACGTTGATTGGAATAGAAAAGAACGAGGCGTTGTCCGCGCCGCGTCCGAAGTAATCTTCGCGCACGGCATGATCCGTGGAGAAATGCGGTTGTTCGACCAAGTCGGGGCGATCTGCGCCTCCAGCCCCCACGCCTGTCTGCTGAATTCCTGAATACACCGAGAATGGCGGGCCACTCATGAATGTGGTGATGTTGAGGAACTGCCATCCGCGCGTGAGCGGCCTTCCGAGCGGACGCAGAAAACTGACGCGGTCCAGCGGGAGAATTTGAATCACACTGGCTGTGAAAACGTGGGTGACGTCGAAAGTAGAAGGTCCTTTTTCGGCATCAGGATTCCATGGGTTCTGCGGGAGCGTCTGCAACACCACACCGGTTGCTCCCAACAATCCGCCAAGAACGGAACTCGTGTCATCGAGAGACTTGGAGTAGGTGTAGCTGGCCTGTAGCCCCAGCCCGGCCCGCGCCGAATTCTTCGCCACACTGGTCTGCAGCGAGTGGTAGGTCGAATGCGACCGGCTGCTCATAATAATTTCGGGTCCGAATCCACCAACGGCGTTGCCGGCAGAGTCGAATTGCGTAAACGGCGCGAACGGCGCCGTTGCGCCTCCGTAGCTGTTGGGCGAGTAAACGCTCGCCAGGTGGATACCGGCGGTTGCAACGTAAGCAGCGCTGAACTTCACGTCGCCGAAGTCGTGATCAATCCCCGCGGTGTACGTCCCGATGTAGCCGTTGCGAAAGTTTTTCGCGATTCCACTCATGGAGAGTAGTTGAACTTGATTGCCGGGGGTGAGCGCGGTGAGATCCTTCTGGTAACGAACAAGGTCAATCTCAAGGTTCGCACCGGCGCCCTTGGTGGTGCCGTTCGGGAACAATGGTTGTCCTGCCGGCGTATAGGGAGTCGGAAGCGTGACTGGAATTACCGAGTCCTTGAAGGGTACCGGGACATTAGGCTGGGCGCTCACGAACAAAGTCGCAACGAGCGGCAGCGCGCCGGTAAGAAAATTATCCTGCCAAAGATTGGGAACGATCGAGGCGATCGATCCGCCCGCGTGCAGCACTGTGTGAGGGAACACCGCGTAATCCACAGCGAGCCGAGGTCCCCAGCCCCGCCAATCCTGGTCGTATGGCGGCTGCGGGTTATAGAGAAAGATCTGCTTCGCGCTGTGATCCCAATAGGGCAGCGGGTTTCCATTTGCATCGACGAATTTCGGAATCGAGGTGCGACTCTCGGCTTCGTGGATCCGGCTGTTGACCTCGTAGCGAAGGCCATAGTTCACGTTGAGCTTCGACGTTGCTTTCCAGTTGTCCTGAAAGTAGAAGTCGTAGGCCTCGCGGCGGACCGCCGCCTCATCGAAGCGATCGCCTCCGGGTGTGAAGCTGGCAGTCCCGATCACGTTGTAGTCGTAGGGAGTCGCGGTCAGTAGACCTGTCAACGAATCCGGCAAGGGATCGCCGACATGAATATTGTGCGTGCCGCTCGCCGATGTGATCTCTACCGGCGAATATGCGGTTCCTCCACCGAAACTGTACAAACCGTTGGGATTGGTTCCGAAGATCGTGGCATCGCGATTCAGGCGGATCTCCGTTCCGAATTTAAACGAATGGTTCGCGCGAGTGAGGCTGAAATCCTGCCTGATCTGGAACAGATTGCTGTACGACCCGAAAATCGAACCAGCGGGCGCGTTGAATGGCTGGAACAAGCCGTCGCCAAACGTGAGCGCAGGTTGCGTGTGATTGATCGCCGGGAAAAACGGAGTGCTGCGGATGTAGCCGAGCGAAGTCTCCGAGGTTAGGAGTGGCGAAATGTTCCGGATGTACCGCACACCTGCATTTCTTTGATGATCGAAGAACTGCACCGCGAAACTCGGATCGATCGTGATCTGATCCGGATTTGTCTGCGGCCCAGTGACCTGATTCAGGCTGAAGCGAGTCAGCAGGTTCGCTTTGTCTGAAATTTTGTGGTCGACGCGAAAGGAGAATTGATCGGTTCGCGTGGTGACTTTGGAATACGTCGCGTAGGTGTGCTCGCCGTAAGCTCCCGTGGGATGATTCGGTAGCGGGTAGTGCGCCAGTACCGGCGCAATCGCGGAATTGACCGGTACAGCGAGCGCGTCGCCGGGAAAAGTAATTGTGTCGATACCTTGCCGCTCGGCCGCGGTCGGGACGGGGATGACTTGCGTTGTTCCCAGCACCTGTCGGAATCCCTGGTACTCGCCGAAATAGGACGTCCGATCGCGCCCGTCGTAGATGTGCGGGAGCACGACTGGTCCGCCGTTGGTGAATCCGAATTCGTTGCGGACGAACGGAGGGATTCGCCGGTGATCACCGACGACGTTGTGATCGAAATAATTGCGGGCATCGAACGCGGCGTTCCGGACGAACTCAAACACGCTCCCATGCAGTTCGTTCGCGCCAGATTTGGTGATGATATTCGTGAAACTCGCCGCCCCGTGACCGATTTCCGCGGGCATGACGCCGGAATTGGCCTGCACCTCCTGAATCGCGTCGACGTTAAAATTGGAAAACGTCGCTCCGCCCATCTCGGGATCCGTGGTGTCGAAGCCATCCATCGCGAAAACCGTCGCAGTGCCGCGTTGACCATTCACGGCAAATTGCTGCGTGAAGTTGGCGGTGCCATTGGCGTCGGTCATCGTCCCGGCGGCGAGTAAGAGCAGTTTGCTGAAATCGCGTGCGTTGAGAGGCAGGCTCGAGATGGCTCCGCTGGAGAGATGCTCACCGCCACTTCCTTGTTTCTGGGATTCTCCTTGCGCGGGAGAAACTTCTTTGCGCGCTTGCGACGAGAACTGAATCAGAAGTTCCTGATTTTGCGAGGACAGTTGAATATCTGCCGCGACGGCTTCACCTTCCCGAATGACGAGGAGACTCTCGCTCTGCAAGCTCTTTTCGTTGATCGCAACGTCGACATGGTAGTTGCCGGCTGCAATGCCGCTAATCTCGAACGCGCCCGCGTCAGATGAGACCGCCTCGGCCACTAGACTTCGATCCGCCGATCGAAGTTGGATTCGAACTCCCTTAATGGGACTTCCGCTAGCGTCTCGTAACGTGCCGGTCCACGATCCACTCCCGGCCGCCCAGGCAGCAGCAGAAAAAAGAACGAATAGACTTAACACGAAGGGCCGGTACTTCGAACAAGTCCGCATTCCGGACCGAATTATATTCGTGCTTGGGCTGATCGGAAGAAAGACTCCCGCAGAAAAATCGACTTTCTACTACGAATTTGGGAAGTCCGCGCTAAATCGCGGCCGTCGAGCGCCGCATGACGAGGTGTGTGGAAATCGTATAGTCGGCGTGCGAGCCGTCTTCTTTTCGGATTAAAGCTTCGAGCGCGGCGAACGCGGTAACGGCGAGCTGGGTACGCGACAAAGTTATGGTGGTCAGCGGCGGCTGTGTCAGGTGCGCGAAGGAAATGTCGTCGAATCCAATCAGCGAGATGTCATCGGGGACTCTCAGCCCCGCGTCCTGGACTACTCCGAGCGCCCCGATCGCCGTGAGATCGTTGGAGGCGATGACGGCCGTCGGGCGCTGGGGCAGCTTCAGCAGAGTGCGCATCGCCATCGCGCCGCCTTCGATTCGATGATTTCCTTTTTCGACCAGCGCTTGATCAGCCAGCCCCCGTGCCTTCATGCCCGCAACAAATGCCGCGTGGCGAATGCGCGCCGACTCCAGGTTCATCGGGCCCGAGATAAATGCAATCCGACGGTGGTTCAGGGCGAACAGGTGCTGTAGCGCCTCCTGAATTCCCTGTGCGTAGTCAATCCGAATGTTGGCGCAGTGCGGGCCGGGTTTTCCGGTGTCCATGAATACGGTGGGAATATTTCTGCGGATAAGCTCCATCATCATCGCGGGGTCGGCCTCTGAGGTCATGATCGCAACACCATCTACTTTGCGCTCCACCATGCGCTGAATACATCCGGCCATGCGTTTGGGGTTGTAGTCCGTGTTGCCGATGATTACTTCCTTGCCGCGCTGAACAGCCTGGTCCTCAAAGCTTTTCACCAGTTCCGGGAAGAACGGATTCGTGATGTCGGAGATGATGAGGCCCAGCATCCGGCTCCGGCCCGATACCAGCGTGCGCGCATGTGTGTTGGGATAGAAGTTCAGTTCTTCGATCGCCCTCCGCACACGCTCCGCAGTCGCCGGTTTCACCTTGTCGGAATTGTTGATGGTACGGGAAACGGTCGCGGTGGAGACCTTGGCTCGTTTGGCGACCTCTTTGATGTTCATCTGGTGTAATGCCAGAATCCGGTAGGAAAGCTCATTCTAGCAACGATGAAGAGTGGAAGGGAATCCGGAGTCGGCTTCGAGCAACCTTGGCGTTCGGAACGCAGATGCAACAAGCCTTCGCGACGTCGCGTATGTAAGCGTTTACAGGAAATCGCCCGTGGAGGATAATGCCCGGTTCCAACATTCATAAACGCACTCCCGAGGAGTCCAATGGATCGACGTGATTTTCTCAAGAGCACGGGCACGCT